>Ga0123338_10000543_pt1 | contig 38317 bp, 34 predicted proteins | sample grotaG_FD_89793 | JGI IMG/M metagenome (GOLD analysis project Ga0123338, IMG submission 89793) | Glacier valley bacterial and archeal communities from Borup Fiord, Nunavut, Canada, to study Microbial Dark Matter (Phase II) -... | ecosystem: Environmental > Aquatic > Freshwater > Ice > Glacier ...
CGCTCGCGAAGCCGCCGAACACCACCGAGTGGATGGCGCCGATGCGCGCGCACGCCAGCATCGCGAAGGCGGCCTCGGGGATCATCGGCATGTAGATGAGCACGCGATCGCCAGCGACCACGCCGAGCGAGAGCAGCACCGCCGCCATGCGCTGCACTTCCGCATGCAGCTCGGCGAAGCTGTAGACGCGTTCGCTATCGGTCTCGGTCGAGACGTGGATGAGCGCCGGCTGGTCGGCGCGCGCCGCCAGATGGCGGTCGACGGCGTTGTGGCATAGATTCGTGGTGCCGCCGACGAACCAGCGCGTGAACGGCGGATTCGCGTCGTCGCAGACCTGATCGAACGGCCGCTGCCAGTCGACGAGGGCGGCCTGCTCGGTCCAGAAGGTCTCGCGATCTTCGAGCGAGCGGCGGCGGAATTCGGAGAAGGTGGTCATGGCGTACTCGTCATCCTGAGCGTCAGCGAAGGATCTCGGCGCCGGCGCCGGGATCCTTCGCTTTGCTCAGGATGACCGGGCGGGTGGCGGCCGGGGGCATCCCGACCATCGTCACCGGCGACGGCGGCGTGCAGCCGGTGTCGCAGCAGCGGCCGGGCTGGCGGTTGGCCGTGATCGCGCGCGATGGATCGTGCAGGAGGCCGCGGTTCAGCAGCCGCTCGACCAGCTCGACCTTGTTGCCGACCGGGTAGTTGCGCCAGATCTCCTGCTTCATCGCCGCCGGCGAGCCACCGCCGTGCAGGCTGATCACCGAGTACCAGCCGCCCTGGTACGACGCCGTCAGGTCCTCGATGAAGCGGGCCGCCTCGATGCGCTTGTCGTAGGGCACGTCGGGGTTGGCACGCAGCACGTCGGCGAGGTTGGCGGCGGTCTCGGGGTTGTGGTCTTCATCAGGTCCGGGCAGTGTGACGATCAGGCCGCCCGACACGTAGTGGGCGATGCGGTGCATCTCGTAGATCTGGTTGGCGAGCAGCAGCTTGCCGATGTTGGCGAACACCGGATCCGGCATCACGATCCCCGACGCCGCGTCGACGCTGGCATACACGCTCGCCGCGACGCCGCACGCGTAGAAGCCTTCGGTGATGGTGATGAGCTGCACCATCTGCTCGCGCAGGTGCGTCTCCTTGCCGGGGTCGAAGCCGTTGGCCTCGCACATCAGCGCACCGGCGCCGATGAGGAGGTCGCCGAAGCCGGCTCGGGCGGCGATGCAGGTGTGGCGGTGATGGGTCGCGTAGCTGTAGGTCAGGTGGGCCGAGTGCTGCCACTCGCCGGCGAGGAAGACGCGTTCCCACGGCACGAACACGCGGTCGAAGACGACGACGCCGGTCGACTGCCCGTACTTGTTCGAGAACAGCGCCGCCTTCTCGCCCGGCCGGCCGGCGGGGCGGGCGACGATGGTGATGCCGTCGGCGTCACAGGGCACGGCGCAGCAGACGGCGAAGTCGGCGTCGGCCTCGCTCATGTTGCGGCACGGCATGACCAGGAACTCGTGCACGTAGGGCGCGCCGGTCACGATCGCCTTGGTGCCGGAGATGACGATGCCGGTCGCGCTTCGCTCGACGATGTGCACGTAGCTGTCGACGTTGGCTTGCTCGTGCGGCCGCTTGCTGCGGTCGCCCTTGGCGTCGGTCATGGCGATGCCGAGCGCGAGGTCGCGGTCCTGAACATCGTGCAGGTAAGCGAGCCAGCGCTCACCGTAGCCGCTGCCGGTATCAGCGTCGATCCGGGCCGACGACTGGCCGATCGCGGCCATCGCGTCATGCACCAGGTAGCGTTGCGCGCAGCCGGTCTCCTGGCACAGCAGGCGCACCGCCTCGAGCTTGTTGAGCAGGTCGCCGCTCGAAGCGTCGACATGCAGCATCCGATTGACCGTCTTGCCGCTCGAGGCCTGCACCGCCCGCATCACCGGCGCCAGCTCCTCGCGCAGCGCGTAGTCGTAGCTGACGCCGATCGCGTCGATGCCCGGCCGCAGCATCGGCGCATCGGCCACGCTCTCGATGCGCTGGCCGTCGACGAACACGCGCGGCTTGTAAGGCCGCAGCGATTCCCGATACTGCTCCGATGTCATCAACATGTCGCTTGTCTCCCGGTCATAGGTCGCAGCGCCATTGTGCCGAGCCGAGGCCGGCTTGACGGAGAATGCCGGCCCATCCACCGGAGCCGCCGATGAGCATCCTTTGCAAGCCCGACGACTGCACGCTCCTGATCGTCGACCCGCAGACGAAGCTGATGCCTGCCATCCACGACGGCGACAACGTGGTCGGCCGCTGCGTGCAGCTGGCCACCGCCGCCCGCGAGCTCGGCGTGCACGTGATCGGCACCGAGCAGAACCCCGACGGCCTCGGCCCGCTCGTCGCCGAAATCGGCAAGCTGTGCGACACCGTGCTGTCGAAGTTCCACTTCGCGGCCACCGCCGAGGAAGGCTTCCTGCAACGGCTGCCGGCGCGCCGCAACACCATCGTCGTCGCCGGCTGCGAAGCCCATGTCTGCGCACTGCAGACGGCGCTCGGCCTGATCGAAGCCGGCCATGCCGTGAAGTGGGTGGCCGACGCGGTCGGCTCGCGTCATCCGCACGACCGCATCGCGGCCACCGAGCGGGCCCGCGCCCACGGTGCCGACGTCGTCACCACCGAGATGGTGATCTTCGAGTGGCTGGCCACCAGCCAGCACCCGAAGTTCAAGCGGCTGGCCCAGCTGATCCGCTGATCAGACCGCGACGACGACACGGCCGCGCACCTGCCCGGCCATCAGCGCCGCCGCCTTGGCGATGGCGCCTTCGAGCGGCACCTCTTCGGCGATGAGATCGAGCCAGGCCGGATCGACGTCGCTCGCCAGCCGCTGCCAGGCCGCCTGCCGATTGGCGATTGGCGCCATCACGCTGTCGATGCCGGCCAGCGTCACGCCGCGCAGGATGAATGGCATCACCGTCGAAGGCAGGTCGTGGCCCTGGGCCAGCCCGCAGGCCGCGACCACGCCGCCGTAGCGCGTCTGCGCGAGGGCGTTGGCGAGCGTGTGGCTGCCGACGGCGTCGACCACCGCGGCCCAGCGCTCCTTCTGCAACGGCTTGCCCGGCGCGGCGAGCTCGGCGCGGTCGATGACTTCGGCGGCGCCGAGCTGGCGCAGGTATTCGGCCTCGTCGGCCTTGCCGGTCGCGGCAGTGACGCGATAGCCGAGCCTGGCGAGCAAGGCCACCGCGAAACTGCCGACGCCGCCGGTCGCGCCCGTCACGAGCACGTCGCCCTCGACGCCGGCGCGCAGGCCGTGACGTTCGAGCGCCAGCACGCACAGCATCGCGGTGTATCCGGCGGTGCCGATCGCCATGGCCTGCCGCGTCGTGAACGAAGGAGGCAGCGCCACCAGCCAGTCGCCCTTCAGCCGTGCCCGCTCGGCGAGACAGCCCCAGCGCGTCTCGCCGACGCCCCAGCCGTTGTGGATCACCTTGGCGCCGACCGGCCAGCGCGCGTCGGTCGACTCGAGCACGGTGCCGGCTCCGTCGATGCCGGCCACCATCGGCCAGGCGCGAACGACCGGGCTCTTGTTGGTGATGGCGAGGCCATCCTTGTAGTTCAGGGTCGAATGCTCGATGCGAACCAGCACCTCGCCCGCGGGCAAGCCGGCGTCGTCGACCTCGCGCACGGCCGCGCGAAAGCCGGCTTCGTCCTTGTCGAGCATCAATGCCTTGAACATCCGGATACCTTTGTTTGAAGCGGTTGCCGGCGACGATAGCCGAGGCCGCTCCGATTTGACTCTTCGACCCGGCGTCGCCTATGCTGCGCGCCGATGCGAACCGCCCCGATCTCGATCGCCCACCGGACCCGTGCCGTTGCGATCGCGATCCTGGTATCGACGCTGCCCCTCGCGGCCGGCGCCGCACCCGACGACGCCACCGACCCCGTTCTGAGGCTGCTGATCGACAAGGGTGTTCTCGTCGAGCCCGTGGCCAAGACCGATGACGACGCCGATCCCGGCCTCCTTCGCAAGGTCCACGAGAGCGCGTCGGCGATGGTCATCGGCGCCATGAACTTCATCGGCGTGAAATACCAGCGCGGCGGCGTCTCCGCCGACACCGGCTTCGACTGCAGCGGCTTCACGCGCTACATCTTCGAGACCCGCCTCGGCCTGGTGCTGCCGCGCAGTACCGACGAACAGGCCGCGGCGCCCGGCTTCGTCGCCGTCAAGCGCGAAGACCTGAGGCCGGGCGACCTGGTCTTCTTCAACACCCTGAAGCGAACCTTCTCGCACGTCGGCATCTACATCGGCGACAACCGCTTCATCCATGCGCCGCGCACCGGCAAGACGGTGCGCACCGAAGACATGAGCTTCGCCTACTGGGCGCAGCGCTTCACGGGGGCCCGCCGCGCCGAGCCAAGGGACGTCGCCGTGTCGCAAGAGGTCGCGGCGGCGCCGGCAGCGGCCTCGTCGAGCAGCCGCTGAGCCGACCGGGCGAGGCCCCGGGGGCACAATCGGCGCATGGCCGAAAGAGTCATTCCCGTCGCCGATCACCGCTATCGATCGACGCTCCCCGCTATCCCGGCGACCCTCGCAGCGCCGACCGGCGAGCTCGTCGACCGACTGCGCCGGCCGCTGCGCGACTTGCGCATCTCGGTCACCGACCGCTGCAACTTCCGCTGCAGCTACTGCATGCCGCGCGAGGTGTTCGACAAGAACTACGCCTTCCTGCCGCAGCCCTCGCTGCTGAGCTTCGAGGAGATCGCGCGGATGGCCGGCGTGTTCGTGGCGCACGGCGTCGGCAAGCTCCGGCTCACTGGCGGCGAGCCGCTGCTGCGCCGCGACATCGAGCGGCTCGTTGCCATGCTCGCCGAGTTGCGCACCGTCGACGGCGACGCCATCGACCTGACGCTGACCACCAACGCCTCGCTGCTCGCGAAGAAGGCCGCGTCGCTGAAGGCGGCGGGGCTTCGGCGCGTCACGGTCAGCCTCGATGCGCTCGACGATGCCGTCTTCAGGCGCATGAACGACGCCGACTTCCCGGTCGCCGAGGTCCTGCGCGGCATCGACGCCGCGGAGCGCGCCGGCCTCGGCCCGATCAAGATCAACATGGTCATCAAGCGCGGCACCAACGAGCACGAGATCGTGCCGATGGCACGCCATTTCCGCGGCCGCGACGTGGCGCTGCGCTTCATCGAATACATGGACGTCGGCGCCAGCAACGGCTGGCGCATGGACGAGGTTATGCCGTCGGCGGAGGTGATCGCCATGCTCGACGACGTGTTCGGCTTGGTGCGACTGCCCGCCACGGCCGCCGGCGAGACGGCCGAGCGCTGGCGCTATGCCGACGCCGGTATCGCCGGCGAAGTCGGCACGATCTCGAGCGTCACCAAGGCGTTTTGCGGCGACTGCAACCGCGCCCGCCTGTCGACCGAAGGCAAGCTCTTCCTCTGCCTCTTCGCCAGCGCCGGCCACGACCTGCGCGGCCTCCTACGCGGCGGCGCCAGCGACGCCGAGATCTCGGCTGCCGTCGGCCTCGTCTGGAACAACCGCAGCGATCGCTATTCGGAGCTGCGCAGCCAGCCACAGGCCGCGCCGCCAAGCCCTTCTAAGCGCGTCGAGATGCACTACATCGGCGGTTAGTCGCGGTGGCCAGCGCGCAGGAGTTCGCCCTTATCCGGCCGCTCGGGGTGGCCGACCTCGCCGGCTACAAGGAGCTGCGCGACGAGATGCTGTTCGCGCATCCGGAGGCGTTCACGTCGGACGCCGACACCGATCGCCGCAAGGAACCGGCCGACTACCTGCAGCGGCTCGGCATCGATCGTCGCGAGGGCGGCCATTTCCTGCTCGGCGCCTGGCGCGGCGCGCGCCTGGTCGGCGCCATCGGCTGCGAGCGCGACGCGCGCATCAAGGTACGCCACGTCGGCCATGTGATCGGCATGATGGTGCGCGCCGAGGTGCGCCGCAGCGGCGTCGGCCAGGCCTTGCTCGAAGCCTGCGTCGCCGCGGCGCGAGGCGCCGGCCTGGAAACGCTGACGCTCACGGTCACCGCCGGCAACGCCGACGCGGTCGGCCTCTACGAGCGTAACGGCTTCGCGGCCTACGGCGTCCTGAAGCGGGCCATCAAGGTCGGGACCGTGTACCACGACAAGCTCCATATGGCGCTGTGGCTGTAGGGCGGCTGGGCTGGCCATCGCGCGTCAATCGAGCTGCAACCCCAGACGATCGATCACCGCGCCCCACTTCTGCGTCTCGCGCCTGAGACGCGCCGCCGCTTCGTCGACCGTGTTCGGAACGAACTCGAGATCGCTCGCCAGCATCCGATCGCGCACCTCCGGCTGCTGGAGGATCTTCCCGATCATCTCGTTGAGGTGCTTGACGACCGCGTCGGGCGTGCCCTTGGGCACCAGCAACATCTCGCCGAACGCTGCTTCGTAGCCCGCCACGCCGCTCTCTGCGATCGTCGGCACCTCGGGTGCGATCGGCACCCGCTTCGTCGATGTGACTCCCAGCGCGTTCAGCTTGCCGCTCTTGACATGCGGCATCACCACCGGCGTGGCCAGGAACCCGCACGGCACCTGGCCTGCAATGACGTCTTGCGTCGCCGGCCCCGGGCCCTTGTAAGGCACGTGGTTCATCTTCACGCCGGTCGCGGCGATGAACAGTTCGGCCGAGAGATGGCCCGGCGTGCCCTGCCCACCAGAGGCGTAGTCGAGGTCGTGCGTCTTTGCATACGCCACGAACTCGGCCACGGTCTTCACCGGAACGGCCGGGTTGCACACGAGAGTCTGCGCCGTGTTGGCGAGATAGATCACCGGCCGGAGATCCGTGTCGGCCCTGAAGGTGAGCTTCTTGTACAGCCGCGGGTTGATGGTCACGACGGTGTCGATCGTGGCCAGCACCGTGTAGCCGTCCGCAGGCGATCGCGCCACCCATTCGGCGGCCAGATTGCCGCCCGCACCGGCGCGGTTGTCGGCGATCAGCGGCTGCTTCATCGCCGCATTGAACGGCTCGGCGACGAGCCGGACGATGATGTCGTTCGGTGCGCCGGGCGGAAAGGCGACGACGACGTTGATCGGGCGGCTCGGGTAAGCAGCGGGCTGCGCTATCGAAGCCCCGGCAGCCGACGCGAGCAAGGCGCTCGCAGCGAGACGAAAAAAGCCGATGTTCATGACGTTTCTCCTTGAAACATGGGGAGCCGAGGGCGGCGCTACCAGACGCCGATATGGGTACCGCTGCGGGCCTCTCGGGCGGTCCATGCAGCGGCGTCGCGATCGCTGATCGTGGGATGGATCCGGAGGCCGCGCAGCCAGTCGAAAAGCATCGTTTGATGTTCCTCGCGCACCTTCGCCCTGGACGAATCGGTGCCCAGATCGCCAAGCTCCATCGGGTCTTCCTGCAAGTCGAAGAGCTGCGGCGGCAGGCCTTCGTAGTGCACGTACTTCCAGCGCTCACTGCGCACCATGAACATCCGGCAGCCGTCGACAGGGCGCCCCAGGGGCTCGCGCACGAAGCTGCGAAACGAGTAGTCGCCTTCACTGATCGCGAAGTCCCGCCATGCGCCTTTAAAAGGCTCGCGGCGCAGCAGCGGGACGAGGGACCGCCCCTCGAGTTGATGCGTCGCCGGGTCGCCGCCGAGGCTCTCGACGAACGTCGGCAGCAGGTCGATCGCCTCGACAAGGCGATGTTCGACGGCGCCACGGCGCGCATCGACATCAGGCGATGCGACGATGAACGGCACCGCGGCGACCGTGTCGTGGAAGAGCTCCTTCTCGCCGAGCCAGTGGTCCCCGAGGTAATCGCCGTGGTCGCTGCAGAACACCACCATCGTGTTGCTCCACAGGTCGCGCTCGGACATGAACTTGAAAAGGGTGCCGAGCGCGTCGTCGATCTGCTTGACGAGGCCCATGTACGCGGGCACCACGTGGCGGCGCTTTGCGTCGTCGGAGAAATTGAGGCTGGCGGGCTGCGACTGAAAGCCGCGCAGCACCGGGTGCGGCCGGCTCTTCTCTGCAGCGCCACGGATCGGCGCTGGCACGTCGTCGGCCCCGAACAGGCCGTGATACGGGTCCGGCGCCACATAGGGCCAGTGCGGCTTGATGTAGGAGAGATGCAGACACCACGGCGCATCGCCGCACTCGGCAATGAAGTCCATGGCGCGACGCGTCGTGTACGCCGTTTCCGAATATTCGGCGGGCAGGGCCGCCGGCAGATGCGACCAGCGCATCGACCAGCCGCTGCGCAAGCTGCCGTCGTGATCGACGGTCGAGTTGGCCCAGTCATGCCAGGGATTGCTGCCGGCGAATCCCGCTTTACGCAGATAGCGTGCGTAGCGGTTGTCGGCAGGGACGCTCGAACCGGGCCAGATCCCGTCATCGCGCTCGAAGGCTTCGAAGCCACCCTCGGCGGCGAGCCGTGCCGGGGTCGACGCGAGATTGGCACCCACTCTGGCCAGGCCCTCGCGATCGGCGGTGACATGGGTCTTGCCGGCGACGGCGACGCGCAGGCCGAGGGCGCGCAGGTGGTCGCCCAACGTCGGGTTGTGCAAGGCCAGCGGCACGAAGTTCCAGGTCGACCCGTGGCTGGCCATATAGCGGCCCGTGTAGTACGACATGCGCGAGACGCCGCACACGGGCCCCTGCACGTAGGCATTGGCGAAGCGCACGCCGCGAGCCGCAAGCGAATCGATGTGCGGCGTCGCCAGGTGCTCGGCGCCGTAGCACGACAGGTAGTCGCGGCGGAGCTGGTCGGCCATGATGAACAGGATGTTCTTGGTCATTTACGTCAGCGGTTGGGTCGGCAGCGAGTAGAGCAGCGCCGTGGCCGCGCCGTAAGATGGCGCTGTCATGTCAGCCATAACGGATGGCTATGCAGGAGGCGATGCGATGCGACTCACTCAGATCCGCGACTTCGTGGCCGTCGTCGACGCCGGCAGCATCTCTTCGGCGGCACGTTTGCTCAACGTGTCGCAGCCGGGGCTGACGAAGAGCATCGGCAGCCTGGAGGCCGAGTTGGCCGTCTCGCTGTTGCAGCGTACGTCGCGCGGCGTCTTGCCGACACGTTACGGGCGCGCTTTTTATGCGCGAGCACGCGCGGCGCACTCGGAGCTCGACAAGGCGCAGCAGGAGCTGGTGCAGTTGGCCGGCGGTCACACCGGCAAGGTGGCGATCGGGTTCGGGCCACTGGCGGCGGCCCTCGTGTTGCCGCGCGCCGTACAAAAGTTTCGGCAGCAGTACCCGACGGTCGAGCTACGGTTGCTGGAGGGCTTCGCGCACGCGCTGATGCCACTCACGCGCGACGAGACGCTCGACATGATGATCGGCCCGCGACTTCCAGGACAGCGGTCGGATCCGTCGGTGCGCTACCGACCGATCTTCAGCAACGATCAGATCGTCGTCGGGCGCCGCGGCCACCCGCTGGCACGCGCTCGCACGACACGGGCGTTGGCCGAGGTGTGCTGGCTCAGCTTCGAGCCTCGCGCCGTGATCGACCGCGTTCTCGTCGCGCTCGGGCTGAACGGCGCGCGTCATCTCATCCAGTGCGAATCGCTGAACGTGATGGTGGCGTTGCTGGCGGACACGGACATGCTGGCGGTGACGTCGCGACGCCTGCTGTCGCTGCCGCAGACCGGTGCATCGTTGCTCGAAATCGAGACCGTCGAACGGATGCCGCCGATGACGACCGGGTTGTTCACGCGCGCCGACGCACCGTTGACCCCGGCCGCTACCGCTATGGCTAAAACACTGGTGGAGATCGGCCGCGAGCTGCCGCTCAGCGACGCGGCTGCCGTGCGGCGACCCTGACGCTCTGCCTTCGCTAACCGCTTACCGCGTCGCCAACCGCCGCCAGGTCTCCACCACCGTGTCGGGGTTGAGCGAGATCGAGACGATGCCTTCGTCGGCCAGCCAGTCGGCGAAGTCGGGGTGGTCGCTCGGCCCCTGACCGCAGATGCCGATGTACTTGCCGGTGGCGCGGCAGGCGGCGATGGCGCGCGAGATCAGCGCTTTCACGGCCGGGTCGCGCTCGTCGAAGTCCTTGGCCAGCAACTCGAGTCCGGAGTCGCGGTCGAGGCCGAGCGTGAGCTGGGTCAGGTCGTTGGAGCCGATCGACATACCGTCGAAATGCTCGAGGAACTGCTCGGCGAGCACAGCATTGCTCGGCACCTCGCACATCATGATCACCTTGAGGCCGTCGGTGCCGCCGGCGGAAGCGCGGCGCAGGCCCTGCTCGGCGAGCATGGCGACGACGCGCTCGGCCTGGCCGAGCGTGCGCACGAACGGCACCATGACCTCGACGTTCGAGTAGCCCATGTCCTTCCTCACCCGCACCAGCGCCTCGCACTCCATCGCGAAGGCTTCGCCGAAGGACTCGCTCACGTAGCGCGAGGCGCCGCGAAAGCCGAGCATCGGGTTCTCTTCCTCGGGCTCGTAGCGCGAGCCGCCGATGAGCTTCTTGTATTCGTTGCTCTTGAAGTCGGAGAGGCGAACGATCACCGGCTTCGGCCAGAACGCTGCCGCGATGGTGGCGATGCCCTCGGCCAGCTTGTCGACGTAGAACGCGCGCGGCGAGGCATGGCCGCGGGCGACGCTCTCGACCGCCTTCTTGAGGTCGCTGTCGATGTTCGGATAGTCGAGGATCGCCTTCGGGTGGACGCCGATGTTGTTGTTGATGATGAACTCGAGCCGGGCCAGGCCGACGCCCGAGTTCGGCATCTGCGCGAAGTCGAACGCGAGCTGCGGGTTGCCGACGTTCATCATGATCTTGACCGGCGAGTAAGGCAGCTCGCCGCGCTCGACCTCGGTGACTTCGGTCTCGAGCAGGCCGTCGTAGACGTAGCCGGTGTCGCCTTCGGAGCAAGCGACCGTGACGAGGGCGCCGTTCTTCAGCACCGTGGTCGCGTCGCCGCAGCCGACCACCGCCGGGATGCCGAGCTCGCGGGCGATGATGGCGGCGTGGCAGGTACGGCCGCCGCGGTTGGTGACGATCGCCGAAGCCCGCTTCATCACCGGCTCCCAGTTCGGATCGGTCATGTCGGTAACGAGCACGTCGCCGGCCTCGACCTGGTCCATGTCGGCGATGTCGGCGACGATGCGGACCGGCCCGGTGCCGATCTTCTGGCCGATGGCGCGGCCCTCCACCAATACGGTGCCGGTGCCCTTCAGCGCATAGCGCTGCTCGGCCTTGCCGGCCTGCTGGCTCTTCACCGTCTCGGGGCGCGCCTGCAGGATGTAGAGCTTGCCGTCGTGGCCGTCCTTGCCCCATTCGATGTCCATCGGTCGGCCGTAGTGCTGCTCGATCACGAGCGCATAGCGGGCCAGCTCGGCGACATCGGCGTCGCTCAGCGAATAGCGGTTGCGCTGCTCGGTGGCGGTGTCGAGCGTGGTCACCAGCTTGCCGCTGGCGGCGCGCTCGGCCTCCGAGGCGAACCCCATGCGGATTAGCTTCGAGCCGAGATTCCTGCGGATGATCGCCTGCTTGCCGTTCTTCAACGCCGCCTTGTGGACGTAGAACTCGTCGGGGTTGACGGCGCCCTGCACCACCGTCTCGCCGAGACCGTAGGCCGAGGTGATGAAGACGACATCGGGAAAGCCGCTCTCGGTGTCGATCGTGAACATCACGCCGGCAGCGCCGAGGTCGCTGCGAACCATCCGCTGCACGCCGGCCGAGAGCGCGACGTCGCCGTGCGCGTAACCCTTGTGGACGCGATAGCTGATGGCGCGATCGTTGTAGAGGCTGGCGAAGACCTCGCGCATTCGGGCGAGCACGTCGTCGATGCCGGCGACGTTGAGGAAGGTCTCCTGTTGGCCGGCGAACGACGCTTCGGGCAGGTCTTCGGCCGTGGCCGAGGAGCGCACCGCGAAGGTCGCTTCGGGGCTGCCCGCGGCGAGCCGCTCGTACTCGCTGCGCACGGCCGCCTCGAAGGCCGGCGGCAGCGGCTGCGCCACGATCCAGCCCCGGATCTCGGCGCCGGCCTCGGCGAGGGCGCGCACGTCATCGGTGTCGAGCCGGGCCAGTCGCTCGGCGATCCGCTTCACGAGGCCGCCTTCGGCGAGGAAGGTGCGAAACGCGTGCGCCGTGGTCGCGAAGCCGCCGGGCACGCGCACGCCCGTTTCGCTGAGCTGGCTGATCATCTCGCCGAGGGAGGCGTTCTTGCCGCCGACCGCCTCGACATCGGTCATTCGCAGGTCTTCGAAGCGGGCGACGAAGGCGGTCGCCAGTGAGGTGGATGACATGGCTGGGCCTTGAGGTGAAAAACCGGGGCTTCCCGACCGGCGCTCTTCGACCCGGCAGCGGGGAGAGGGGCGGTGGCGTGCATGGGCGTGAGGCGCATCGAAGCTGAAACTCATTCTACGAGCCCCTCCGGTGCCGCCGCTGCCTATGATCCGGCCATGACCGAGCCCTCGCCACCCCCGCTCATGGCCCTGCGCCCCGCCCCGCCCGCCGTGCCCGGCCCGCGCCACACCGTGTTCTTCGTATCCGACGGCACCGGCATCACCGCCGAGACCTTCGGCAACTCGATCCTGTCGCAGTTCGCGATCAAGTCGAAACACCTGCGCCGGCCCTTCATCGACACCCCCGACAAGGCTCACCAGGTGGTGCGCGAGATCAACCACATGGCCGAGGTCGACGGCCGGAAACCGGTCGTCTTCGTCACCCTCGTCAACGCCGAGATCCTGGCGATCGTGAAGACCGCTGCCCACGGCCTCGTGCTCGACATGTTCAACACCTTCATCGAGCCGCTCGAGGCCGAGTTCGGCATCACCTCGAACCACCGGATCGGCCGCTTCTCGGACGTCTCGGAGAGCCAGGAATACACCGACCGCATCGAGGCCATCAACTTCTCGCTCGCCCACGACGACGGCCAGTCGGCGAAGAACCTCGCCGAGGCCGACGTGATCCTCGTCGGCGTCAGCCGCAGCGGCAAAACGCCGACCTCGCTCTACCTGGCCATGCAGCACGGCATCAAGGCCGCCAACTACCCGCTCATCCCCGAGGACTTCGAGCGCGCGAAGTTCCCGGCCACGCTGGCGCCCTTCAAGGCCAAATGCTTCGGCCTCACCATCGACCCCGATCGACTGGCACGCATCAGGAACGAGCGGCGGCCGAACAGCAAATACGCGTCGATCGAGAACTGCCGCTACGAAGTGCGCGAGGGCGAGACGATGATGAGGAAGGAAGGCATCGCCTGGCTGTCGTCGACCCACAAGTCGATCGAGGAGATCGCGACCACCATCCTGCGCGACCTGCGGCCGGACCGGCTCGCCTATTGACTGCGCTTGAGTGCCGCCGCCACCGACTTCGCGAAGTCGCGCGTCAACTGGCGCGGATGGCCGTAAGCGGAGAAGTAGCCGGTCGGATTCCACAGCCCCTGGCCGGCCCAGACGATGGCGCCGACGTGCTCCTGCGGGTCGCCGCCCAGGAATTCAGCCTCGGCGCTCAAGCCGCCGTTGTCGAGCGGCACCGGCAGGATGATGAACAGGACGACGTTGAGCGCGGGGTTGGCCGTCTTCACTGCCGTGAGCGCGGCGCGGACCCGCAGCGTGCGCGCGTCGGCCGGGCTGTCGGCAAGGCTCCACTGGAGTCCGATCTCCTCGCGAAGCGCCACCGTCGCCAGCGCAGCGACCTCCTGCATCGCGGCGTCGTCCTCGGTCGTCGACAGGCGTACTTCGACCGGGTCGACGAAAACGGTGTCGAAGCCGCTCAATGCACCCGCCGACGGCCGCTCGACGAGATTTTTCGAGTCGGCCGATTCCGGTTGCAGGCGGTCGTAGGCTGCGAGGTAGCCAGACCGCGTCACCGCCTGGTTCGCGCAGCCGCCGAGCGCCGCAACGGCGAGCCAGACCGTGGCCAACCCGGCGATCCGGCGTGCCAGGCCGGCCGGGGTCGAAGTGTTGTCGGGTGCGCTTGCCATGCGGTCATGATGCATCGGATCGCATGAGCCCACGGCACGGCGGGTTCGAAGAACATCGGTGCCACACTCGACCCGGACCCACTGCCGGGCATCGGCGCGAGGAGGATCCCGCTGAAGCATTGTCAAACCTCCGTCGCGCTGAGTCTCGGCGGCGTCGTGCTGGCTGTCGCGATCGCCATCGGCCTCGGCGGCTGGGGCGCGATCGGCATGCTGATCCTGGGCCCGGCGATGATCGCGCTGGTGGCGGGCCCGTTCGCGATCGCCGCATTCCTCAAGCGCGAGGCGCTCTGGTGCGCTGTCGTCGCGCTCGTCTTCAGCTTCGGTCCGCTGGGCTTGCTGCTCGGCAACTATGTCGTCAAGCAGCTCGACGAAACGGCCTACCAGAACCGAGCCTCGTCACCCGCGCCCGATCCGCTGCCCGAAGGCGTCAAGCCGCTGACGCCCGGCTCTGAGCTGTTCCCGCCGCCGGTGATCCCGGATCGCCGCTGACCGGCGTCAGCTTGCGAGCAGCCGAGCGTAAGCGTTCAGGTCGACGTTGCCACCGCTGACGATCACGCCGACGCGCCGACCTTCGAGCTCGCTCCTCATCTTCCGCGCCGCCGCGAAGCCGAGGCAGCCGGTCGGCTCCACGACCATCTTCATGCGCGCAGCGAAGAATCGCATGGACTCGACGAGCTCGGCATCGCTCGCGGTCAGCACATCGTCGACGTCGCGGCGGATGATCTCGAAGGTGATCCGGCCGAGGTGCTGGGTCTGGGCGCCGTCGGCGATCGTCTTCGGCGTGTCGATGTGGACGATGGCGCCCGAGCGGAACGATTGCTGGCCGTCGTTGCCCGCTTCCGGCTCCACACCGTAGATTTTGCAGTCCGGCGCGAGCGCGCGTGCCGCCAGCGCCGAGCCCGACAGCAGGCCGCCGCCGCCGAGGCAGACGAAGAGCGCATCGAGCGGTCCGGTCTCCTCGAGCAGCTCCTTGGCGGCGGTGCCCTGCCCGGCGATGACGTCGGCATGGTCGTAGGGCGGGATCAGAGTCATGCCGTGCTTTTCGGCGAGGCGGCGGCCGATCGCCTCGCGGTCTTCGCGGTAGCGGTCGTAGCGGATCACGATGCCGCCATAGCCCTGCGTTGCCGCCACCTTCGCCGCCGGCGCGTCGTCGGGCATGACGATGGTCGACGGCATTTCCAGGATCGACGCCGAGAGCGCGATCGCCTGCGCGTGGTTGCCCGACGAGAAGGCGACGACGCCGGCGCGGCGCTGCGCGGCGTCGAAGCGCGACAGCGCGTTGAAGGCGCCGCGAAACTTAAAGGCGCCCATGCGCTGCAGGTTCTCGCACTTGAAGAAGAGCGAGGCGCCGGTCTCGGCGTCGGCGGTGCGCGAGGTCAGCACCGGCGTGCGATGGGCGTGGCCCTCGATGCGCGCGGCGGCGGCGATCACGTCGTCGTAGGTCGGCAAGCCGTTCATGCGTGTCCTTGGTCGTGATCCGTAGCGTTGCGCTGGCGCGCCGATTCATAAAGGCACACCGCACCCGCCGCTGCGACGTTCAGCGACTCCTCGCCGCCGGGTTGCGGAATGCGGAGCGTGCGCGTGCAGCGTTCGGCCAATGCCGGCGACAGGCCCTGCCCTTCGTGGCCGAGCAGCCAGGCGCACGGCCATGGCAGCGGCTCGCCATCGATGCGCATCGGCGCGTGCGAGCTGGTGCCGAGCAGCGGCAGCGCCAGGCCGTCGAGCGCGACGGCGCTGGCACCTTCGACGAGGTGGAGCGAGAAATGCGCGCCCATGCCGGCGCGAACCACCTTGGGCGACCACAGCGACGCCGTGCCGGCCATCGCCACGACCTGGCCGAAGCCGAATGCGGCGGCGCTGCGCAGCAACGCGCCCGTGTTGCCGGGGTCCTGGAGCCGGTCGAGCACGAGCGTCGCGATGCCTGCGCGCACCGACTCCGCTGCCGGCGCGCCGACCACGAACGCGATCTGCGGCGACGACTCGAGGCCGCTCACGCTCGCCATCGCCTCGGCCGAGACGACGACGACCTCGGCCGCCGCCGCCAGCAAGGGCTGCAAAGATCGCTGTGCCATCGCGGCCTCGTCGACCAGCGCGTGCAGCACCGGACCGCGCTGCCGCGCCTGCCAGGCGGCGCAGAGGTGCTCGCCCTCGAGCAAAAGGATGCCGAGCTTGCGATAACCGGCCGGCTCGGCGACGAGCTTGCGCAGCCGCACCAGCAGCGGGTTACTGCGCGAGGTGACGCTGCGGGGCGCTGCGGCCACGTCGGCGCGAGGCTCTAGAACAGCCGGTCGAGCACGCTGCGCACCGGCGCGAAGCTGCGCCGGTGGTGCGGGCAGGCGCCGTGCTCGCGCAAGGCGCTGAGATGGTCGGGCGTGGAGTAGCCCTTGTGGCTGTCGAAGCCGTACTGCGGGTGCTCGTCGTGCAGCTGCATGCAGAGGCGATCGCGGTAGACCTTGGCGATGATCGACGCTGCCGAGATCGCCCGCACCTTGGCGTCGCCACCGACGACGGTGCGCACCGGCATCGTCAGCTCGGGCCGCTGGTTGCCATCGACGAGCACGATCTGCGGCTGCTGCGTCAGGCCCTCGACGGCCCGCCGCATCGCCAGCAGCGCGGCGCGCAGGATGTTGATGCTGTCGATCTCGTCAACGCTGGCGGCGGCGATGCTCCAGCACACGGCCTTGCGGCGGATCTCGACATCGAGCCGCTCGCGCTCGTCGGCGCCGAGCAGTTTCGAGTCGTTGAGGCCGCGGATCGTCCGCCTCTCGTCGAGGATCACCGCGGCGGCGACCACCGGCCCGGCCAGCGGCCCGCGCCCGACCTCGTCGACGCCGGCCATCAGGCCGCTCACGTCGACGAGCAGGCGAAGCTTGTCGGCGCGAAGGAAGGTGCGGGCGTGCATGGCGTCAGGGAGCGGCGGCGGGCGAAGCGGCGGTCACGTCATTCTTGCCCGACGACAGGACCGCTTCGATGGCCGCGGTCGCGAGCGCGCCGGTGTCACGCTTCAGGTCGCGATGGATGCCTTCGAAGCGGACCCGCAGCGACTCGGCCGCCTCCGGATCGTCGATCCACTTCAAGGTCGCCGCGGCGATCTTTTCCGGCGTGGCGTCGCCCTGCAGCAACTCCGGCACCGCGAACTCGCGCAGCAGGATGTTGGGCAACGACACCCACGGCTGGTAGTTCATGCGCTTGCCCATCTGCCAGGTCAGCGCGTGCATGGCATAGACCACCACCATCGGCCGTTTGAAGAGCGCCGCCTCGAGCGTCGCGGTGCCGCTGGCGACAAGGGCAACGTCGCAGGCCGCGAGCGCCTCGTGCGAGCGGCCGTCGAGGAGCGTGATCGGAACATCGGCCGCGTACTGCTTGCGCAGCGGCTCGATGGCGTGGCGCAGGCCCGTCACGACCGGGATCACGAAGCGGATGCCCGGGCGGGTGCGGTGCAATTCGGCGGCAGCGCGGAACAGGCGCGGCGCGATGTACTGGATCTCCGACTTGCGGCTGCCCGGCATCACGGCGACGAGCGTCTCGCCCTCGCCGATGCCGAGCGCCGCACGGCTGGCGGCACGCGGCACCTCGAACGGGATGGCGCTCGCCAGCGGATGGCCGACATAGACGGCGTTGATGTTGCGCTTGGCGTAGATCTCCGGCTCGAAGGGGAACACGCACAGCACGAGGTCGGCGGCGCGGCGGATCTTCTCGATGCGCTTGCCGCGCCAGGCCCAGATCGACGGGCTGATGAAGTGGATCGTCTTCACGCCCTGCGCCTTCAGCTTGACCTCGAGATCGAGGTTGAAGTCGGGCGCGTCGACGCCGATGAACGCATCGGGCCTGTCGCGCATCAGTCGCTCGGTGAGCTGGTTCCTGATCGCGAGGATCTCGCGGAAATGGCCCAGCACCTCGATGTAGCCGCGCACCGCCAGCTTGTCGTGCGGCCACCAGGCGTCGAAGCCGCGCTCGGCCATGCGCGGGCCGCCGATGCCTTCGGCCACCAGCGCGGGCCAGCGCGCCTTCAGGCTGGCCAGCAGCGAGGCCGCGAGCAGGTCGCCCGAGGCCTCGCCCGCGACCATCGCGAAGCGCGGAGATTCAGTATTCATGTGGGTCCGAAGCGAACGATCAGCGGGCGATGCCTCGTTCGGAGTTCGCCAGGAAGGCGACCATCATGGCGATGTCGGCGGCGGCCTCGGGGGACGCATCGGCCATTGCCTCGATCTTCCCGCGGGCTTCGTCGAATGCGAGCCCGGAGCGATAGAGCAGCCGGTGCATCTGCTTGACGGCGGCGATGCGCGCGGGCGTGAAGCCGCGCCGGCGCAAGCCCTCGGCATTGAAGCCGCGAACGACGAGCGGGTTGCCGTCGACCATCATGTAGGGCGGCACGTCCTGCGAGACGTGGCTCTGGAAACCGGTCATGGCGTGTGCGCCCATCTTCACGAACTGGTGCAACCCGCTCATGGCGCCCACGATGGCCCAGTCGCCGAGCTGCACGTGGCCGGCGAGGCCCGCGTAGCCGGCGATGATCGTCTGGTTGCCGACGACGCAGTCGTGCGCGATGTGGACGTTGTTCATCAGCCAGTTGTCGCTGCCGATTTTGGTCGCGCCGGCGTCCTGAGCGGTGCCGATGTTGAAGTTGCAGTATTCGCGGATCGTGTTGCGGTCGCCGATCTCGAGCGTCGTCGGCTCGCCGGCGTACTTCTTGTCCTGCGGGATCGCGCCGAGCGAGCAGAACTGGAAGATGCGGTTGTCGCGGCCGATCGTGGTGCGACCTTCGATCACGCAGTGCGGGCCGACCGTCGTGCCGGCATCGATGCGCACGCCGGCGCGCACGATGCTGTAGGCACCGATGCGGACGCCTCCGGCGAGCTCGGCACCGGCGTCGACGAGCGCCGTCGCGTGGATCTCCGCCATCGCCGAACGCGCGCTATTCCAGCGTGCGCACCGCGCACATCAGGCCGGCTTCGGCAGCGAGCTCACCCGCCACCGTCGCCCGCGCCTTGAACTTGAAGATGTTCGACTTCATGCGCTCGAGCTCGACGTCGAGGATGAGCTGGTCGCCCGGCTCGACCGGCCGCTTGAAGCGCGCCGAATCGATGCCGGCGAAGTAGTAGATCGACTTCTCGTCGGGCAACTTGTTGACGGCGTCGAACGACAGCAGCGCAGCCGACTGCGCGAGCGCTTCCAGGATCATCACGCCGGGCATCACCGGCCGATGCGGGAAGTGGCCCACGAAATACGGCTCGTTGACGCTCACGTTCTTCAGTGCCTTGATGCGCTTGCCATGCTCGAGCTCGAGCACGCGATCGACGAGCAGGAACGGATACCTGTGCGGCAGGTGCTTCAGAATCTCGTGGATGTCCAGCGTGTTCATGGCGACTTCTTCTCCAGCGCCTTCACGCGCTCGCGCAGGGCGTGCAGGTTGCGCAGGGTGGCCGCGTTCTTCTCCCACGAGGCATTGTCGTCGAAAGGAAACGAGCCGCTGTACATCCCGGCCTTGGCGATACTGCGCGAGACCTGCGTGGCACCCGAGATGACGACGCGATCGGCGATCGTGACGTGGCCGCTGATGCCGACACCGCCGCCGAGCATGCAGTGGGCACCGATGACCGCACTGCCGGCGATGCCGACGCAGCCGGCGATCGCGGTGTGATCGCCGATGCGAACGTTGTGGCCGATCTGGACGAGGTTGTCGATCTTGACGCCGTCGCCGACCACCGTGTCGCCGACGGCGCCGCGGTCGATGCAGCTGTTGGCGCCGATCTCGACGTCGTTGCCAATGCGCACCGAGCCGAGCTGCTCTATCTTTTCCCAGCGGCCGCGATCGGGTGCGAAGCCGAAGCCGTCGGCGCCGATGACGGCGCCGGGATGGACGATGCAGCGTTCGCCGAGCGAGGTCTCGTACAGCACCGAAACGCGAGGACCGAGCCGCGTGCCGGCACCGATAAGTGCGCCGCGGCCGACGAACGCATAGGCGCCTATCGACGCGCCAGCGGCGACGACGGCACCCGCCTCGACGACGGCGAAGGGCCCGATCGCGACGCCGTCGCCGAGCTCGGCGCCGGCATCCACCTGCGCCGTCTCGTGCACACCGGCCATCACCGCAGGCCGGCTGCGCCCCGCCCACCATTGAGTGAGTCGAGCGAAGTAGAGGTAGGGATCGTCGCTGACGATGACCGCACCGCGGGCCGCGGCCTGCTCCCGGAACGTCGGCGCGACGATCACGCAGCCGGCCGCCGTGGTGGCCAGCTGCTTCGCGTACATCGGGTTGGAGAGAAAGGCAATCGCGTCGGCCGCTGCGGTATCGAGCGTCGCGATCCGCGCGATCCGGATGGCAGCGTCACCGAGCAGCTCGCCGCCGAGGCGAGCCACGATCTCGCGAAGCTCGACTTCGCCCATGCGCAAAAAAGGTGCAGCTCAGGCGCCAGGCGTGGGCCCGGTCACTTGCCGCCCTGGGCGTTGAGCGCCTTGATCACCTTGTCGGTGATGTCGACCTTCGGGCTGAAGAACACCGCCTCCTGGAGGATAAGGTCGTACTTCTCGGTCTCGAAAATCTGCTTGATGACGCGGTTGGTGCGCTCGACGACCGTGGACAGCTCTTCGTTCTTTCGCTGCGTCAAGTCTTCCTGGAATTCGCGGCGCTTCTTCTGCAGGTCGCGGTCCTGGTCGACGAGCTCGCGCTGGCGCCGGGTGCGCTCGCCCTCGCCGAGCGTCGGTGCGTCCTTGTCGAGCTTGTCGCTGGCCGTCTTCAGTCGGTTGCCGAGATCGATCAGATCTTTCTCGCGCTTCGAGAACTCGACCTCGAGCTTGGCCTGGGCGGCCTTGGCGGGAACGGCGTCGCGCAGTACGCGGTCGCTGTTCACGTAGCCGATCTTCAGCTCCTGCGCAGAGGCGCTCGCCGCAGCGCCGACCAGCAGCGCTGCCGCGAGAAGCGATTTCATCGTGAAGCTGTTCATCAGAAAGCGGTCCCGATCTGAAACTGAAGGCGCTGGATTCTATCTTCCGGCTTCTTGCGGATGGGTGTGCCATAGCTGAGCTTGAGCGGGCCCACCGGCGAGATCCAGCTGACGCCCACGCCCGCCGAAGCACGCAGGCTGCGGAAGGTGATCTTCTCGTCTTGACCCCAGACGTTACCGGCGTCGGCGTAAACGAAGATGCGCAAGGTCCGGTCGGCGTTGGCGCCAGGCACCGGCAGATACAGCTCGTTATTCAGGTTGAAGCGCTTGTTGCCGCCGATGAAGGCACCGGTCACGTCGACTGGGCCGAGCGAGCCCTGGTCGAAGCCGCGCACCGTGCCGAGGCCGCCGCCATAGAAATTCTTGAAGATCGGGTACGGCCGGCCGCCGACGCCGCGGCCGTAGCCGAGTTCGGCGTTGATGCCGAAGGTGAAGGCGCGGCTGATCGCGAAGTACTGCTGGCCCTGCAAGTTGGCTCTCACGTAGCGCGCATCGCCGAGCGCGGCGTAGTCGAGATTGATGCGGGTGTAGCGCCCGGCCGTCGGCACGAGGGCGCTGTCGCGGTTGTCGCGCGACCAGCCAATGGTCAAGGGGATCGAGGTGCTGGTTTCGCCGAACTGTTCGCGGTAGAGGAAGTAGCTGTTCGGCAGCTGGGTCGCGCCCTTGATCCTCGTCTGCTCCGCGCCGATGCCGAAAAACACCGTGTCGTACTCGCTGAAGGGCACGCCGAACCGCACCGAGAAGCCCGGCGTCACCAGCTCGTACTGCTCGCCCTGGCTGTTGATCGGCTTGGTGGTGCGGTAGTAGACGTCGATCGCGCGAGAGATGCCGTCGATCGTGAAGTACGGATCGAAGGTGCTGAGCACCAGCGTGCGATTGAACTTGCCGGTGTTGAGCTCGACGCCGAGCGAGTTGCCGGAGCCGAAGATGTTGTCCTGCTTGATGGAGGCCGTGAGCGAGAGCTTGTCCGCCGAGGAGAAGCCGGCACCGAGCGAGATGTTGCCGGTGGCTTTTTCCTTGATCGTGACCGTGAGGTCGACCTGGTCGGCCGAGCCCGGAACCTCGGCGCTGTCGACGTTGACCTCGCTGAAGTAGCCGAGGCGGTCGACGCGATCGCGCGACAGCTTGATCTTCCGGCCGTCGTACCACGACGACTCGAACTGGCGGAACTCGCGCCGTATCACCTCGTCGCGCGTCCTCGTATTGCCGGCGACGTTGATGCGCCGGACGTAGACGCGGCGCTGCGGCTCGGCGACGAGGGTGACGACGACGCGGGCGTTGGCGCGATCGATCTCCGGCCGTGAATCGATCTTCGCGAAGGCATAGCCGAAGGTGCCGAAGCGGTCGACAAAGGCGCGCGTCGTCTCGGCGATCGACTGGGCGCGATACGGCTGGCCGGGCTTGATGGTGACCAGCGTGCGGAAGTCTTCTTCCTTGCCGAGGAACTCGCCTTCGAGCTTGACCGCCGTCACCGTGTACAGCTGGCCTTCCTTGACGTTGATCGTGATCGTGATGTCCTGCTTATCGGGCGAGATCGTCACCTGCGTCGACTCAACATCGAACTCGAGGTAGCCGCGGTTCTGGTAGAACGCGCGCAGCGTTTCGAGGTCGGCGTTGAGCTTGGCGCGCGAGTAGCGGTCGCCCTTCAGGTAGAAGTTGAGCCAGCCGCCGTCGTTGAGCTCGAACAGGCCCTTCAGGGTGCTTTCCGGGAACGCCTTGTTGCCGGCGACGCGGATCTCGCTGATCTTCGCTGCGCCGCCCTCGGTGATGGTGAAGGTGACGTTGACGCGGTTGCGCTCCTGCGGCGTCACCGTCGTGACGATCTCGGCGCCGTACAGGCTCTTGGTCAGGTACTGGCGCTTGAGTTCCTGCTCGGCTCGGTCGGCCAACGCCTTGTCGAAGGGCAGCCCCTCGCCGATGCCGAAATCCTTTAGCGACTTGACGAGGGCATCCTTTTCGAACTCCTTCATGCCGACGAAGTCGATGCTGGCGATGACCGCGCGCTCGTCGACGATGACGACGGCGACGCCCTTGTCGATGTCGATGCGCACGTCCTTGAAGAGGCCGGTCGCGAACAGTGCCCGCAGTGCGGCGGCGCCCTTGTCGTCGGTGTAGGTGTCGCCGATCCGAAACGGCAGCGCCGCGAACACCGTGCCGGCGTCGCTTCGCTGCAGGCCCTCGACGCGGATGTCCTTCAGCACGAAAGGCTCGACCGCGCGGGCAGCGCCGGCATGCAGCACGAACGCGAGAGCCAGCGAGACGGGAGCGAGGCGCAGCGGTCGGAAACGCGGGCGCGAAACAGCGGACAAACGGGAATGCATGCAGTCGGTCATTGGAGACCCAGCAGGCGGGCCATGTCGTTGTAGAGCGCCAGGGACATCATCATCAACATGATGGCAACCCCGCCGCGCTGAAGCCTGTCGAGCCACAGCTCGGAGACCTGACGCCCTGTCACGGCCTCGAAAAGATAATACATGAGGTGCCCGCCGTCGAGGACGGGAAGCGGCAGCAGGTTGAGCACGCCGAGGCTCACGCTCACGACGGCGAGAAAGCCGAGGTAATAAGCCAAACCGAGCCGCGCCGACTGGCCGGCATAGTCGGCGATCGTGACCGGTCCGCTCAGGTTCTTGAGCGAGGCCTGGCCGATGATCATCTTGCCAAGCATCTTCACCGTGAGCGCCGACATCTGCCAGGTCTGGGTGACGGCGCTGGTCAGGCCATCGACGACGCCATAGTGCACGGCCACCATCTCGGGCGGCCGGCCAGGAAAGACCTCGAGACGGCCGATGCGCTTGCCGTCGGCGACGACGAAGGCGGGCGTGACGACGAGTTCAAGGCGGGCCCCGGCACGCTCGATCCTCCATTGCATCGGCACCGCGACACCGGTCTTGCCACTGGCGAGGATCGCCTCGCGCGCCTGCATGCCGTCGTCGATGGCCTTGCCGTCGATGGCGAGGATGCGGTCGCCCGGCTTCAGCCCCGAGGATGCCCCGGCACCGCCAGCCTTGACCTCGCCGAGCACCGGCTCGCTCCATGCGTAGCCGAGGCCGATCTTCTGCATAGTCTTGGCGTCGACTTCGGCACCACTGAGCGAGGCGAGGTCGAGATGGAGACGGCGCTGGCCGCGGCCCTCGCGGCCGCTCACCATCAGGTCGATGGCTTCGCCGCGCAGCATGGCTTGCGTGACCTGCCAGCGCAGGTCGGTCAGCGAGCGCACGTCGTGCCATTCGTTGCCGTCGCTGGACCAGGCCCGGACCCAGTCGCCGCCCTTCATGCCGGCGCGGTCGGCGATGCTGGCGGCAGCCGGCGGTGCCAGCACCGCCTTCGGTTCGTCGACGCCGATCCAGTGCGCGCAGGCATAGAGGGCGATCGCGAGCAGCAGGTTGGCGGCCGGTCCGGCGGCCACGACGGCGGCACGCTGCCAGAGCGGCTTCCGGTTGAAGGCGCCACCGAGGTCGGCGGTACCGACCACGCCCTCGCGCTCGTCGAGCATGCGCACATAGCCGCCGAGCGGCAAGGCGCAGACGACGAACTCGGTGCCGCCCGGCTGCGGCTGCCGGCGCCAGAGGACGCGGCCGAAGCCGATCGAAAAGCGCAGCACCTTGACGCCGCAGGCGACCGCGACGCGGTAGTGCCCGTACTCGTGGACGACGATGAGAACGCCGAGCGTGAGCAGGAAAGCGAGCGCGGTGATCAGCATGCGATGTCTCCCGTTTGTGTCATCGCGCCAGATTCGTCAGGAATTCGCCGGCTCTGGCCCGTGCTTCGGCATCGAGCGCGAGCAGCGAGTCGATCGAGTCGGCCGCGTCGCGGCCGGGAACGAGCGCTTCGAGCACGCGGCGGTTCAGCGTGTGAATCCTGTCGAAGCGGATGGTTCCGCCGAGAAACGCCGCCACCGCTTCTTCGTTGGCGGCGTTGAGCACGGCCGTGGTTCCGGCTGGCGCCCGAAGCGCCTCGTAGGCCAGCGCCAGCGCCGGATAGGTCGCGTGGTCGGCGGCCTCGAAGGTGAGTGAAGAAATGCTGCGCCAGTCGAGCGGCGCCGTGCCCGAGGCGATGCGGTCGGGCCAGGCCAGGCCGAACGCGATCGGCACCCGCATGTCGGGCGTGCCGAGCTGCGCCAGCACCGACTGGTCGCGGCACACGACCATCGAGTGGATGATGCTCTGCGGATGGATCACGACCTCGATCTGCTGGGGGGCGAGGTCGAAGAGGAAATGCGCCTCGATGACCTCGAGCGCCTTATTCATCATCGTCGCGGAGTCGACCGAGATCTTGCGGCCCATGACCCAGTTCGGATGCGCGCAGGCCTGGTCGGGCGTGACGTCGGCGAGCGATGCCGGATCGCGGCCGCGGAACGGTCCGCCCGATGCTGTAAGCACGATGTGGTCGACGCGCTCCGGCCACGTCGCACGGTCTTCGGGAAGGCACTGGAAGATCGCCGAGTGCTCGCTGTCGATCGGCAGCAGCGTCGCACCGCCACGGTCGATGGCGCCGGTAAAGAGGCGGCCGCCGACGACGAGTGCCTCCTTGTTGGCGAGCAGCACGCGCTTGCCGGCCTCGGCCGCGGCGATGCACGGCGCCAGCCCGGCAGCGCCGACGATCGCGGCCATCACGACATCGACCTCGGGATGGCGCGCCAGCTCGCACAGCGCTTTCGCGCCGGCGAGCACCTCGGTACGGGCGCCGGCGTCGCGCAGGCGGGCGGCGAGGTGGCGGGCATCGGCTTCACCGGCAACGACGGCGAAGCGCGGCGACGCGCGCAGGCATTGCGCGAACAGCTCGTCGAGGCGGCGCTGTGCCGTCAGCGCGAAGATCTCGAAGCGGTCGGGATGGCGAAGCGCGACGTCGAGCGTCGCCGCGCCCACCGAGCCGGTGGCGCCGAGGATGCAGAGGCGCTGCATGCCGCGATGGCTCGGGGTCATCGCCGGGCTCATCGCGACGCCAGCGCCAGCGCGATGGGGAAGACCGGCAGCAAGGCGTCGACGCGGTCGAGGATGCCGCCGTGGCCGGGCAGCAGCGCGCTGCTGTCCTTGGCGCCGGCGCTGCGCTTGACCAGCGACTCGAAGAGGTCACCCACCACACTCATCGCGACCAGGAAAACGACGACGAGCGCGAGGCCGGCGAAGCCGAAGCGGCCGGCGATCGTCGTGTAGATGCTGGCCGAGCCGGTGGCGAAGCGGGCGTCGATGGCGAGCCAGGCGACGGCGACGAGCACCGCCCCGGCCATGCCGCTCCACACGCCCTCCCAGCTCTTGCCCGGGCTGATCGCGGGCGCGAGCTTGCGCTTGCCGAAAGCGCGGCCGCCGAAATAGGCAAAGACGTCGGCAGCCCAGACCAGGACGAAGATGGAAAGAATGAAGTTGAGGCCGACCGCCTTCGCATTGGCGAGCGCCAGCCACGCCGTCCAGAGCGCCACCAGGCCGATCGCCCAGCGCAGCGACCGCGGCAGCCGCGGCCAGCCGGCGACGCCGCCGCGCAGCACCCAGGTGCCGCCGAGAACCCAGGCGGCCATCGCGGCCCACCAGGCCAGCGGCGGTGCCGCCGTCGTCCAGCCTGCGAGCAGCGCCAGCGCACAGGCGACACCGAGCAGCAGGCCGAGCGGAATGGCAAGCGGTCCGGCCTGGTTCAATCGCGCCCACTCCCAGCCCGCCGCGGCCATGGCCACGAGGGTGAGGACGGCGAACGGCCATTCGGTGCTGACGACGAGAGCGGGAAGGAGCAGGGCCAGCAGCACCAGCGCGGTCGCGATTCGCTGCCTCAGCACACTGCGGCGCCTCAGTGCCCGCTCGAGACGAGCTCGGCCGGAGGCGCGACGGCGCCGAAGCGGCGCTCGCGGCGAGCGTATTGCGCGAGAGCGGCGTCGAGTTCCTCGGTGCCGAACTCCGGCCACAGGCATTCGGTGAAGACGAGCTCCGAATAGGCCACCTGCCAGAGCAGGAAGTTGCTGATGCGCAGCTCGCCGCCGGTGCGGATGAAGAGATCGGGATCGGGCGCGTAGCTGAGCGCCATGTAGCTGTTGAGCGTGCGCTCGTCGAGCTCGTCGGCGGCGACGCCGGCCACCATCGCTTGCCGGCAGGCCTGCACGATGTCCCAGCGGCCGCCGTAGTTGAACGCCACCGACAGCTGGATGCGGGTGTTGTGGCGGGTGCTGTCCTCGGCGTCCTGCCAGGCCTGGCGCAGCTTCTCGGAGACCTGCGTGCGGTCGCCGACGATGCGCACGCGAACGCCATCGCCGGCGAGCTTGGCGAGGTACTTCGAGACCGCGACCAGCACCAACCCCATCAGGCTCGAGACTTCCTCGCTCGGCCGCTTCCAGTTCTCCGACGAGAACGCGAAGACAGTGAGGTATTCGATGCCGCGGTCGGCGCACGCATCGACCGTGCGCACCAGCGCGTCGACGCCCTGCTTGTGCCCGAACAGGCGCGGCATCCGCCGCTTCTTGGCCCAGCGGCCGTTGCCATCCATGACGATGGCCACGTGGCGCGGAACCGGTGATGGCAGGTCGGACGGCTCGCCCATCACACCGCCATGATCTCGGCTTCCTTGGCCGTGTTGAGGCGATCGATCTCGGCGATCGTGCGGTCGGTGAGCTTTTGCAGATCGTCGAGCGAGCGGCGTTCGTCGTCCTCGGTGATCTCCTTGGCCTTGGTCAGCCGCTTGGCGTGGTCGTTGGCGTCGCGACGAAGATTGCGGACGGCGATCTTGGCCTCTTCGCTGACACGATGCACGACCTTCGTGAGCTCGCGGCGGCGCTCCTCGGTCAGGGCCGGCATCGGAATGCGCAGGAGGTCACCCTGCGACGAAGGATTGAGTCCGAGCCCCGACTCGCGGATCGCCTTCTCGAGCTTCGGCCCCATGCCCTTTTCCCAGGGCTGGACGCTGATCGTGCGGGCGTCGAGCAAGGTGACGTTGGCGACCTGGCTGATCGGCACCTGCGAACCGTAGTACTCGACCTGCACCTGGTCGAGGATGCCCGGGTGGGCGCGGCCGGTGCGGATCTTCTGCAGCTCGTTCCTGAACGATTCGATCGAGCGAGCCATCTTCTGCTCGGCCGTCGTCTTGATCTCGGCGATCGTCATGTCGCGTGGTCCTCAGCTTGTCCTATACATGCACGAGCGTGCCTTCGTCCTCGCCCATCACGACCCGCTTGAGGGCACCCGGCTTGAAGATGGAGAAGACGCGGATCGGCAGCTTCTGGTCGCGGCAGAGTGCGAACGCAGTCGCATCGAGCACCTGCAGGTTCTTGATGATGGCCTCGTCGAAGCTGATGCGCGAGTAGCGCGTCGCCGTCGGGTCCTTCTTCGGGTCGGCGCTGTAGACACCGTCGACCTTGGTCGCCTTCAGGACGATCTGGGCGCCGATCTCGGCGCCGCGCAGAGCCGCCGCGGTGTCGGTCGTGAAGAAGGGGTTGCCGGTGCCGGCCGCGAAGACCACGACCTTGCCTTCTTCCAGGTACTGCAGCGCCTTGGGCCGGATGTACGGCTCGACGACCTGCTCGATCGCGATCGCCGACATCACCCGGGCGACGATGCCTTCCTGGCGCATCGTGTCGGCCAGCGCCAGCGCGTTCATCACCGTCGCCAGCATGCCCATGTAGTCGGCGGTGGCGCGGTCCATGCCGACCGAGCCGCCAGCGACGCCGCGAAAGATGTTGCCGCCGCCGATGACGACCGCGACCTCGCAGCCCAGCTGCGTGACTTCCTGAACCTCGCGGACGATGCGGACGATGGTGGCGCGGTTGATGCCGTACGCATCGTCACCCATCAAGGCTTCACCGGAAAGCTTCAGCAGGATGCGCTTGTACGCGGCCATGCGTTCGGTTCCTCTTGTTGTGCTCGTCGGGCCGGGCGAAGTCTAGCCGTCGCTCGTCATGTCGTTCCGGGCGGTCGGCTCAGGAACCTTTCGCGGCCGCGACCTGCGCCGCGACCTCGGCAGCGAAGTCGCCGGTCTTCTTCTCGATGCCCTCGCCGACAACGTAGAGCGTGAAGCCGTGGATGCGCGTGGCCTTCTCCTTCAGCATCTGCTCGACCGTCTGCTTGTCGTTCTTCACGAACGACTGGTTGTGCAGGCTGACTTCCTTCAGGAACTTGGCGACCGAGCCCTCGACGCGGCGCGCCACGATCTCGGCGGTTTGCGCGGGCTTGCCTTCGGCCTTCGCCTTCTCGGCGTCCTCGGCGGCGCGCTCGGCGGCGACCCGGCGTTCGGCTTCGACCAGCGAGCTCGACACGTCGGCCGTCGTCAGCGCCTTCGGCTTCATGGCGGCGACGTGCATCGCGACGTCCTTGGCCGCGACCTCGTCGCCCTCGTATTGCACGAGCACGCCGATGCGGGTGCCGTGCAGGTAGCTGGCGATCATGCCGCCGCCGCTGTAGCGCTGGAAGCGGCGGATCGACATGTTCTCGCCGATCTTGCCGACGAGACCCTTGCGAACGTCCTCGACGGTCGGGCCGAAGCCTTCCTGGCTGAGAGGCAGCGCCGCCAGCGCGTCGACGTCGGCCGGCGCGCGCGTGGCGACCAGGCCCGCCAGCGCGTTGGCGAAGGCCATGAACGCGTCGTTCTTGGTGACGAAGTCGGTCTCGCAGTTGACTTCGACCAGGGCGCCCGTGGCGCCGGCGACCGAAGCGGCGACGACGCCCTCGGCCGCAATCCGCGACGCTGCCTTGCCGGCCTTGCTGCCGAGCTTGACGCGCAGCAGCTCTTCGGCGCGGTCCATGTCGCCGCCGGCCTCGGTCAGGGCCTTCTTGCATTCCATCATCGGCGCGTCGGTCTTGGCGCGCAGGGCGCCGACCATGCTGGCAGTGATCGCGGGCATGTGAACTCTCTCCTGGGAAGTGTCACCCTGAGCGCAGCGAAAGGTCCCGACCCTTCGAAGGCGAGATCCTTCGCTTCGCTCAGGATGACAGTGTGGTGGCGGAGCGCGAGGCGAGCCCGCGCGGGCCGATCAGGCCGTGGCTTCGTCGACCTCGACGAACTCGTCGCCGACGGCCGCGCCCTGGACGACTTCGTTCTGGGCGTTGGCCCTACCTTCGAGCACCGCGTCGGCGACCGCCTTGGCGTAGAGCGCCACGGCCTTCGAGGAGTCGTCGTTGCCCGGGATCACGTAGTCGATGCCGATCGGCGAGTGGTTCGAGTCGACGATCCCGATGATCGGAATGCCGAGCTTCTTGGCCTCGAGCACGGCGATCTTGTGGAAGCCGACGTCGATCACGAACATGGCGTCGGGCAGCGCGCTCATGTCCTGGATGCCGCCGATGTCCTTCTCGAGCTTGGCCTGCTCACGCTGGAACATCAGCGCTTCCTTCTTGATGCGGATCTCGGTGCCGGCCTCGAGCTGCGCCTTCATGTCCTTCAGGCGCTTCAGCGAGCCCTTGACGGTCTTGAAGTTGGTGAGCATGCCCCCCAGCCAGCGCTGGTCGACGAAGGGCATGCCGCAGCGCTTGGCTTCGGCGGCGATCACGTCACGCGCCTGCCGCTTCGTGCCGATCATGAGGATGGTGCCGCGGCGGGCTGCCAGCTGGCGAACGAACTTCATCGCGTCCTCGAAGAGCGGCTGCGTCTTCTCGAGGTTGATGATGTGGATCTTGTTCCGGTGGCCGTAGATATACGGGGCCATCTTCGGGTTCCAGAAGCGCGTCTGGTGTCCGAAATGGACGCCGGCTTCCAGCATTTCACGCATCGTGATCGTCATTGAGTATCCAAAGGTTGGTTCTAGAATCCAGCTCGAATCGCAGCGCGAAATTCCTTGGAAATCCCTTGGGATCGTGCGCAGCGACACCTTGAATGAACCGGTTCGCGGGTTTCGGATTACCTCGTGTTAACTCTGGCGAGGCATCCGGAGAAAAGCCTTGGATTGTAGCATTGCGATGATCCCGGACCTGACTGCAGCACGCCGCGAGATTCGAGAGGGCCAGGTGTCGACCGGCGCGCTGATCGAAGCGTCGGTGGAGGCAGCCGGGTCGGCGTCGTGCCGACACGCCTTCGTCACCACGAGCTTCGACACGGCTCGCGCCGCCGCGCGTGGCGCGGGCGCAGCCACGCTCCCCCTCGCCGGCCTCGCCGTCTCGATCAAGGACCTCTTCGACGTTGCCGGCGAAGTCACTGCCGCCGGATCGACGCTGCTTGCGAACGAGCCTGCCGCGTTAGAAGACGCACCCGCGGTCGCCCGCCTTCGCCGCGCCGGCGCCGCCTTCATCGGCCGCACCAACATGTCGGAGTTCGCGTTCTCCGGCGTCGGCATCAACCCGCACCACGGCACGCCGGCCAACGCCGCCACGCTCGCGCTCGACCCGACGCCGCGCATCCCCGGCGGCTCGACCTCGGGCGGTGCGGTCAGCGTCGCCGCCGGTGCCGCGTGGGTCGCGCTCGGTTCCGACACCGGCGGCTCCATCCGCATCCCGGCCGCGCTGCAGGGACTCGTGGGCTTCAAGTCGACCGCGCACCTGGTGCCGACGGCCGGCGCCGTTCCGCTCTCGAGCACGCTCGACACCGTCTCGGCGATGACGCGATCGGTGCGCGACGCCATCCTCGTCCACGAGATCCTTGCCGACTGCAAGGTCGCGGTTGCTAACCCGCCGCTGTCGGCACTCCGGCTCGGCGTGCCGCGGACCGTGATGCTCGACGGCCTCGACACCCCCGTCGCGCGCGCCTTCGACCGCGCCCTCGCTCGCCTCTCCGCGGCCGGAGCCTGCGTCGAGACGATCGACCTGCCGCTGCTCGACGAGATCCCGGCGATCAACGCCACCGGCGGTTTCGCGGCCGCCGAGGCATGGGCCTTCCATCGCACCTGGCTGCTCGACCACGAACGCGAGTACGACCCGCGCGTGGCGAAGCGGATCCGGCGCGGCGAAGCGATGAGCGCCGCCGACTACATCGACCTCGTCGCCGCGCGCCAGAACTGGATCGCGCGCATGGAAGCGGTGCTCGCCGGCTACACCGCCCTGCTCTCGCCGACGGTACCGATCGTCGCGCCGTGGATCACGCCGCTGCTCGCCGACGACGACGCCTTCTTCGCCACCAACGCCCGGCTCCTGCGCAACCCGAGCGCCGTCAATTTCCTCGACGGCTGCGCGCTCAGCCTGCCCTGCCACGACGTCGGCGAGCTGCCGGTCGGGCTCATGGTCTGGAGCACCGCCCTCCACGACGACGCTGTTCTCGGCGCCGGCCTCGTCATCGAGGCCGCGCTCGACGCGTCCGCGGACGCCCGCTCGCCCGGCATGCACGGCTGATGCGCATCGCCGTGATCGGCGCCGGCGTGATCGGCGTCACGACGGCCTACGAGCTCGGTGCCGACGGCCACGAGGTCACCGTCTTCGAACGCCGTGGTTCGGTCGGCGCCGAGTGCAGCTTCGCCAACGCCGGACTGGTCGCGCCCGGCTACGTTGCGCCCTGGTCGGCGCCGGGCATGGCCGGCAAGGTGCTCGCGCATGCCTGGCGCGCCCATGCGCCGGTGCGAATCGGCGGCCATCTCGACGGCGCCGCGCTGGCGTGGCTCTGGCGCTGGTGGCGCGCCTGCCGGCCGCAGGTCTACCGCGCCAACCGAGCCCGCATGCACCGGCTCGCCCACTTCAGCCGCGACCGCCTGCGCGAGATCACGCTGCGCCTACACCTCGACTACGAGCGTGCCGATGGCTTCCTGGTCCTGCTGCGCACGGCTCGCGACCTGGCGATGGCCGAGCCCGGCATCCGCGCCCTCACCGAGCTGGGCGCCGCCCCGCAGCTGCTCGATGCCGCCGGCTGCCGAGCCATCGAGCCCGGCCTTCATCCCGAGACTGCCCTGCATGCCGGCGTCTATTCGAAAGACGACCTGGTCGGCAACTGCCGCGAGTTCACGCACCTGCTGCGGAAGGAAGCGGCGCGCGCCGGCGTACGCTTTCTGTTCAATGCCCAGGTCGAGCGCATCGCCGCCGGACCGACGCCGCGGCTCGCCGTCATCCGCACGCCGGTCGATCCGCGCGACCGCAAGGGCCTGCGCTCGCTCGGCGGTGCCAGCGACTGGCCGGTCACGCAACCGCCAGAGATGCTCGAGGCCGAGCCTGCATTCGACGCGATCGTCGTCTGCGCCGCCGTCGATTCGCGCCTGCTGCTGCGACCGCTCGGCGTCCGTCTGCCGCTGCTGCCGGTGTACGGCTACTCGGTGACGGCGCCGCTCCGCCACGACGACCGCCATCTCCATCGCGAGCCGCGCGCGGCGCTGATGGACGAGCGCTACAAGGTCGCGATCAGCCGCCTCGGCAACCGCGTGCGCGCCGCCGGCAGCGCCGAGATCGGCGTCTCTGCGCAGCATCGCGACGACGCTGCTTTCCGCACCCTCGACAAGGTCCTCGACGACTGGTTTCCCGGCGTCACGCAGCGCAGCGCCGCCCAGCGCTGGCGCGGCGCGCGGCCGATGCTGCCGGACGGACCGCCGGTGCTCGGCGCCAGCGGCGCAGCGGGTGTGTGGCTCAACGTCGGCCACGGCGGCAGCGGCTGGGCACTGGCCTGCGGCTCGGCCCGCCTCGTCGCCGACGCCGTCGCCGGCCGCAAGACGCCGATCGAGATCGATGGCCTCGGGCTCGACCGATTGCGGTGATGGGCGACATCGAGCGCATCGATTCCGGAGTCGCTCGGCTGGCCTTGCATGGCGTCGCTGCGACGCGCCGGCTCGAGGCCGAAGCGCTTGCAGCAGTACCGCCGTTCACGCTGATGGCACGCGCCGGCGAGGCCGTGGCACGGCTGGCGCTCGCGCTGGCGCCGCATGCCGACCGCATCGTGGTGGTCGCCGGACCCGGCAACAACGGCGGCGACGGCATCGAGGCGGCGCGCCGGCTGCACGAATTCGGCAAAGCCGTGAGCGTCGCCCTGGTCGGCGACGCCGCCCGGCTGCCGGCAGACGCTGCGAACGCATTGAAGCGCGCGACTGCGGCGGGCATCGTCGTCGTTTCGCGGACCGAATGGGTCGATGCGGCCGAGAGGGTCGACGACACACCCGATCTCGTCATCGATGCCTTGCTCGGCTTCGCGACCATGCGCGCACCCGATCACGCGATCGCGGCGGCGATCGATCGCATCGAGGCGATGGCGGCACGAGGTGCCCGCGTTCTCTCCGTTGACGTGCCGAGCGGCATCGATGCCGAGCGCGGCCATCGGCTCGGGCCGCAGTGCGTCGTCGCCGCCGACACGCTGGCCTTGCTGACGCTCAAGCCCGGCCTTTTCACGGCCGACGGGCGCGACCTCGCCGGCCGCGTCTGGCTGGCGCGCCTCGATGGCCAGGGCGAAGACAAGGCGCACACGAACCGATTGGCAGCGCTGGCCGACGCCTGGCTGAGCGGCCACCGCGACCCGGCCTGCGCGATGGCGCCGCGTCGCCATGCCGCTCACAAAGGCAGTTATGGCGACGTCGCCGTCATCGGCGGTGCCGTCGGCATGACCGGCGCGGCGTGGCTCGCCGCGCGAGCCGCCCATGCGGCCGGCGCAGGCAAGGTGTTCGTCGATCTGCTGGCGGCCGACGCCTCCGCGACCGACCCGCAACGACCCGAGCTCATGACGCGACCCGGCTGGTGGCGAAGCGCGGTCGACGTGGTCGCGCGCGCGGTCGTCGTCTGCGGTTGCGGCGGCGGCGACGGCGTGCGCGACGTGCTGCCGCGCCTGCTCTCGATGTCGCCCCGCCTGGTGCTCGACGCCGACGCGCTCAACGCCGTCGCCGCCGACACGGCCTTGCAGACCCAGCTCGCAGCGCGTGCTGGCCGCGGTTTCGCGACCGTCCTGACGCCGCACCCGCTCGAAGCCGCCCGCCTGCTCGGCAGTGACGCTGCAACCGTGCAGGCCGACCGCCTCGTCGCCTCGACCACGCTCGCCGAGCGCTTCGGCGTTGTCCTGGTGCTGAAGGGCTCGGGCACCGTCATCGCCGCTCACGGCCAACGGCCGCGCATCGGCGCCACCGGCAATGCATCGCTCGCGACCGCCGGCAGCGGCGACGTTCTCGCCGGCTGGCTCGGCGGCCGCTGGGCCGCGTCGGCAGGCGACGACGCCTTCAAGGTGGCGACGCGTGCCGTCATCGAGCACGGCGCAGCGGCGGAACCGGAGCGGCCCGGCGTGTTGCGCGCGGCCGATCTCGTCGAGGCTCTCTACCGTCGCTCGCGCGACTGAGCTCAACGCTCAGCGGCCGGCGCGGCCTGCCTTGGAAATTTCGAGCGTGCCCTGCGCGGCGCCGCTCTCGGGCACGGTCTCGCCTTCGCGATCTCCGATGGCATCGAATGCGGCCGCGATCCGCTCGGCGGCATCGGCGCCGGCACCGACATGGATGCCGTGCGTCAGCGTCACGTGGGCGCGCTCGAAGGAGCCGGCCCCCGCGCAGAGGATCGTGCGCGTCGGCGCATCTTCGGCGACGAGGGCGATCAGGCCCGGCGTCACCGCCTCGGGCACGAGCAGCTTCAGCACCGCTTCGGGCAACAGGTGCTCGGTCATCCGCGTCGCCGCGGTGGGCGCCAGACAGTTGACGCGGATGTCGTTCTTCGCGCCTTCGATCGAGAGCGTCTGCATCAGGCCGACCAGCGCCATCTTGGCAGCGCCGTAGTTCGACTGGCCGAAGTTGCCGTAGAGCCCTGAAGACGAAGTCGTCATCACGATGCGGCCGTAATTGCGCTCGCGCATGCCGTCCCACACCGCCTTGCAGCAATTCACGGCGCCCATGAGGTGGACGTCGAGCACCAAGCGGAAGTCGTCGATGTCCATCTTCGCGAAGCTCTTGTCGCGCAGGATGCCGGCGTTGTTGACGAGGATGTCGACGCGACCCCATTCGGCCACTGCGGCGTCGACCATCGCCTGCACCGCGACGAAGTCGGTCACCGAGGCGCCGCTGGCGATCGCCTGGCCACCGGCCGCGCGGATCTCGGCCGCCACCGCCTCAGCCGCCGCCGGTGTACCGCCGCCGCCGGCGAGCGTGCCACCGAGGTCGTTCACGACCACCTTGGCCCCGCGCGCGGCCAGCGCCAGCGCGTGCTGGCGGCCGAGGCCGCCGCCGGCGCCGGTGACGATCGCCACCCGACCGTCGAATCGAATCGTCATGTTCCTGCGTTCCCCTGGCTGTCGATGTTCGCGTCAGCGCCGGCTCGGGCCACGCGGACCGGCGGTCTTTCGAACTGCCGACTTGCCGCCGGCGCGCACCGGCCGCAGCGGCGTACCCGAGCGCGCCCGGGCCTTTGCTTTGGTCGCTGCCTTGACGGCGCGGTCGGTCTCCTTCAGCGCCACGATCTCGCCGGTCGCCGAGTCGGTGCGCAGGTCGACCTTGTCGCGCCGCGAGCGCTGCGTCGTCACGTCTTCCTCGCCTTCGCGAACGAGGCGGAAGTCGATCTTGCGGCCGTCGAGGTCGACGCGGCTGACCTGCACGCGCACGCGCGAGCCGACCACGTACTTCATGCCGCTGCGCTCACCGCGAAGCTCCTGCTTGATCTCGTCGAAGCGGAAGTATTCGCCGCCGAGCTCGGTGATGTGGACCAGGCCCTCGACGTAGAGGCCGTCGAGCGTCACGAAGAGGCCGAAGCTCGTCACCGCGGTGACGGCGCCGCCGAACTCCTCGCCGAGGTGCTCGCGCATGTAGCGGCACTTCAGCCAAGCTTCGACGTCGCGCGAGGCTTCGTCGGCGCGGCGCTCGTTGGCACTGCAATGGGCGCCGGCGACTTCCCAGGATTCGAGCTCGCCGCCGGGTGCCAGCATCGGCACCGGAGCACTGCCGGGCTTGGCCGCCTTGGCGCTCTTTGCGGCCTTGGCGAGCCGCACTTTCTTCGCCGGCTCGCCTTCGTTCTTGCTGCCGATGAGGTAGCGCTTGCCGTCGAGCAGAGCCTTGATGACGCGGTGCACGAGCAGGTCGGGGTAGCGCCGGATCGGGCTCGTGAAGTGCGTGTAGGCGTCGTAGGCGAGACCGAAGTGGCCGCTGTTGGTGCCGGTGTAGATCGCCTGCTGCATCGAGCGCAGAAGCATCGAATGGATCTGCGCCGCGTCGGGTCGGTCCTTGGTGGCAGCGGCGATCGCCTGGTACTCGGCCGGCTTCGGATCGTCGCCGATCGACAGGCCCAGGCCGAGCGCACGCAGGTAGTTCTGCAGCAGCGTCTTTTTCTCGGGCGTCGGCCCTTCGTGCACGCGATAGAGCGCCGGGTGCTTGGCGCGGGCGATGAAATCGGCGGAGCACACGTTGGCGGCCAGCATCGATTCCTCGATCAAGCGGTGCGCCTCGTTGCGCGTGCGCGGCACGATCTTGTCGATGTGGCCGTTCTCGTCGCAGACGATCTGCGTCTCGACGGTCTCGAAGTCGATCGCGCCGCGCTTGATGCGGGCCCGCAGCAGGGCGCGGTACACGTCGTGGAGGTCGAGCAGGTGCGGCACCAGCGCCTGCCGTTTGCTCGCCTCGGGGCCCCGCGTGTTGGCAAGAATGGCCGCGACCTCGGTGTAGGTGAAGCGCGCCGCCGAGCGGATGACAGCCGGGAAGAACTGGTAGGCCACGGCCTCGCCGTCGCTGTCGATGAGCATGTCGCAGACCATCGCCAGTCGCTCGACCTCGGGGTTCAGCGAGCAGAGGCCATTGGAGAGCTTCTCCGGCAGCATCGGGATGACGCGGCGCGGGAAGTAGACAGACGTGGCGCGCTCGTAGGCGTCGACGTCGATCGGCTCGCCGGGCTTCACGTAGTGGCTGACGTCGGCGATCGCCACGATGAGGCGCCAGCCGTTGGCGACCTTGTTCTTGCCGGAACTCTTGCCAATATGTGCGGGCTCGCAATAGACGGCGTCGTCGAAGTCGCGCGCATCCTCGCCATCGATGGTGACGAGCGCCACGTCGGTGAGATCGACGCGGCCTTTCTTGTCGGCGGCGCGCACCGTGTCGGGCAGCGCCGCGGCCTGCGCCAGCGTTGCCTCCGAGAAGAGATGCGGCACCTCGTACTTGCGCACCGCGATCTCGATCTCCATGCCGGGATCGTCGATTTCGCCGAGCACTTCGGTGACGCGGCCGACCGGCTGCGAATGCATCGACGGCGGCTCGGTGAGTTCGATCGCCACGACCTGACCGACCTTGGCGTCGGCGATGCCGTTCTTCGGCACGATGATGTCCTGGCCGTAGCGCTTGTCTTCGGGGGCGAGCAGCCAGATGCCACTCTCGTGAAGCAGCCGGCCGATGATCGGCGCCGGCCGGCGCTCGAGGATCTCGACGATGCGGCCTTCCGGCCGGCCCTTCTTGTCGTAGCGCACGACGCGGGCGCGCACGCGATCGCGGTGGAGGACGGCGCGCATTTCCTGCGGCGAGAGGTAGAGGTCGGGCAGCTGGCGCTCGTCGCGAACGACGAAGCCGTGGCCGTCGCGATGGCCCTGGATGGTGCCTTCGACTTCGGCGAGCAGTTCGCTGCCTTCGGTCGTCGCGGTGTTGGAGGGTGTTGCTTTGATGGTGATAAAGTCCGTGGTTGCCTGAGATGCCCAGGTGGCGGAATTGGTAGACGCACTAGTTTCAGGTACTAGCGGGTAACTCCGTGGGGGTTCGAGTCCCTTCCTGGGCAC
>Ga0123338_10000544_pt1 | contig 38300 bp, 30 predicted proteins | sample grotaG_FD_89793 | JGI IMG/M metagenome (GOLD analysis project Ga0123338, IMG submission 89793) | Glacier valley bacterial and archeal communities from Borup Fiord, Nunavut, Canada, to study Microbial Dark Matter (Phase II) -... | ecosystem: Environmental > Aquatic > Freshwater > Ice > Glacier ...
GGACAGCGTGTCTCGCAGGCTGCGCAGCTGATACAATCAGCCGCATTGGCCGACAGGCTGACATAATGGGCGCGAACAGCAGACGGGACTTCCTCCTGCATGACGGCCAGATCAAAGAGCTTATTGACCATCGCAATATCTATACGGGACGGACATGGCGCGCAGTGACCGCAATAGGTGCATTGTCCTGAGTAGGAATGATACGGTGCATGGGCAAGTACACTGGCGTAATCTTTCTGTTCCTCTGTGGCTGTCTCATAGGCGACGGCAGCGTCTACATGTTCCGGCGTATCATATCCTGCCATAATAGAAGCCACAGCTGGGCGCGTCAGTGCGTAGTGAATACACTGCACCGGGGTCAGGGCTACACCGAACGGGGAATTCTCAGCGCTGAACAGTCTTCCTCCGGCATAACCTTTCATAACCGTAATGCCGACTCCTTGACGCTCGCAAATCTGATACAGTTCTTCGCGTTCCGGCGCGATACCCCTTAGTTCTTCACTGTATTTATCACTGAAAAGGACATTGATATCTTCGCTTGCCGGAAGCATATCAAAAGCCGGATTAATGCTGAACAGAATCATTTCAATCTCGCCGCACAGTGCCGCCAGCTTGCCGACATCCGGGTTGTGTGTACTCAGCCCAATGTGGCGGATGATCCCGTGTTTCTTTAATTCCCTGACGTATTCTATGAATTCACCGTTCATGATTTTATCAAACTCTGCTGTCTCATCAACAAAATGAATCATACCCAGGTCAAGATAATTGGTTTGAAGGCGCGTCATCAAATCAGAAAAAGCATCCTTAACCTTCTCCAGTTCACGGGTACGCACATACTGTCCGTTTTGCCAGGTAGAGCCGATATGGCCCTGAATAATCCATTTTTCGCGCAGTCCCTTAAGCGCCGCACCTATATTGGAACGTACATTGGGCTCAGACATCCAGCAATCCAAAATATTAATCCCATAAGACGCACAGTGGTCAACCACCGCTTTCACTTCAGCGGTATCATGGCGTTCCAGCCATTCAGCGCCAAGTCCGATTTCACTGACACGAAGTCCCGTTTTTCCTAATTCTCTGTAATTCATAATATGTTCCCTCTCTTCTTCACAGATGCAGTACTTGTGCATAGTTGCTGTACTTATACCTATTCTTTCGAATAATAGTCGTCATAAACAATCGTCAAAAATGGTCAGGAATTGGTTCAATAGATCCATTTAACAGTTCTTTCCACATCTCATCATCACACAAGACCATGCAGATACTGTCTGCATCCTTTTGCAGGTTTGCAGGAAGTACTCTGAACTGAAATCTTTCATAGAAAGCTGGATTCACCTCAGAATACAGAAAAACAATAGACTCATCGGTACTTATCTGCTGCAGGCAATTCTTCAGAAGTTCAGTCGCATACCCTTTATGTTTATAAATAGCGGGTGTTAATACGGAACCGATACCATATACTTTTTTACCGTTGATGCTTTTCATGTCGAGCCAAATCAACGAACTAACTATTTCTTCATTGTCTTCTAAGACGAAACGGGTTCCATAAGCGTCTTCTTTGCTGTTGTCATCAGAGTACTTCTCAAAAGACCGGTTCTTACTCCAAACCTTATATCCCTCGCTAAAGAGTTTTTCAACCTCTTCAGCTTTTGACTTCCTGAAAATCATCTTGCATACCCCATTCCACAAACACATTCGATCAGCAGACACGATGATTTTAAATCGCACTTGCTCTCAATAATTATAGCGCATTATGCGGCTCGCAAAGAATCACATTTGCCAAAAAACGGGAAGGAATTTCAAATTAGCCGCCTTCATCCGTAATGTGACAAAAGGTACGCAATGTATTAATTATACGGTTCAAAGATTCAGGCTTTGTGTGTTTTTCTTCTCGCATAACCGCTAATTCATCTACCTCTATGATTTTTTGCTATCAACCACAACTAAAAAGTTTCAATTTTCCGTTAATTTGTTTATATAGATGAGCAGTTAAGTTTATCTTTTAGCAAATTCAGCGACTGATAGAAGATCATTTACCTTATGATTTATTCCTCCTAGATACAGTCTTCCATATGTGAAAATGATCGGCAGTATGTGGGCGAGTAAGAAAATCCAATTGTTGCAACATGAGATTTTCCGAAAAAAACAAATTTTGAGATAATAACACCCATTGAAAGGGCTTAAAGAACTTCAACCTAGTCATATATATTTCAGCATGCTATCGTATGTTTAATATAAATTATATTTTAAGGAGGAAATTCATGAAGAAATCACGCTTAATCTCAGTGCTACTAACCCTTGTATTTTTAGTTTCCGGAATCTCGTCCAGCTCGGTTTTTGCTGCAAAACCGGACGCAGTATCTGGACAAACTAAAACAATAATAATTTCAGGGAAAAAAGTTAAGGTTGATTCAACAGTATCTGCAAAAGAATTGTCCTACCTTACACCAGATATCATGACCGACTATGAACCTGAAGGTGTTATTGTGTCTGTCAGTCAAACAATAACACCTATGAGTGACGTTGCCTCGACGCCGACGAGAAGTAGTATGCTACAATTATCCTCTCTTTCTGCTAATGTGATGACATTAACCGCAGCTTGCGAACGCATTTACGACAAAGGCAGTAAGTATGATAATTTCAAATATACCTCATGGGCTACATGGGCTAGCCAGCCATTCATGGATTTTACAGATAAAATGGCTATTTCTTGGTCAGGAGGCTTTTCCTTGTATTCTTCTACTTGTACTATGTGGGACAGCAGCCCCAGCCAGCACGCATCATATGCGACACGGTCTGATGTAGTTCCCTCTGCTGGAGTAGCATACAGTATTCCCGTCTACGTTGGCTTTTTAAACGGAACGGAGATCTACAACAAAAAAGTGAAACTAATTGCTTATGTCTATAATACAAACGCTACCGGTGTCGCTAATCTAGTTACTAAATATGCACACTCAACTCTCAGCACAGGGATAAGTGTATCTTTCCCTGCAGGTGCATCCATTTCTTTTTCAGGAAACTACAGTGAGGCAGTTCCTGCTTATTGTTCTTGGACGTACTAATTGTGTAATATTTCGACAATCAAAGTGGCAATGAGCACCTGTTCTTATAAATTACAAAGTTCTGATATGGGTATTGTAGTAACTCTGTGTTTAATAGAACAACCGGATTGGGATTAATGGGTGATATGTTGATCCCAACACCGGAGAGTTGCTTTTGATGGTGTTGCTCTATACAATATCATCTCAAAGGCGCATGCTCACTTTACTTGCTGAATAAATTGAGTAGTATCACTACGGGAGTGTAAAAATGAATATTTTAAAAGGAATTCTTGTTTTTTTTGCTGGACTTTTTGTTGCTGGAACTGTGTATCTCATATTTCCAACCGTGGATTCAGTAATGACAGCTACTGCTATCATTTTTCTTGCCGCAGTTATCACTGCAAGCTCTTCTAGTAAGGAAATAAAAAAATAACAGCCCCGCTTTTTAGTTTAGAAAATGAAGTCTATCTTTGGCACATGTGTCGAGGATAGACTTTTTTATTTACATGGGAAAAAATACTTAATCCTACCTTTCAAAAAATTGATGCCGTCCGGATTGCGAACTTTAGAGAATCCTTCAGGATTCCGGGGGAAGTGCTGGAAAGCCCCGCAGGGCACGAGAATTTTGCGAAACAAAGTATTCCTATATAAATAACTGTTTCTTCTTTTTAGGAGCCTGAAAACAGCCGAGGCTGCAAGGAAAAATTATCCGCATCATGACAAAAGGTATGCATATCATGTTCGCAAAGAACGCCAAACAGAGCAGCAATAGACCCGCCGCGGTTATTTTCATTGAAATGAAGACGATACTGTACTATAATAGTAATTCGCGCTAATAAGAATTAAATGATCTAAAGTTCACAGATGTTGTGTTGCATTCTTTATCCTGCGACAAAAAAGCACTTGAGACTTTACCGCCTAAGTACACGTATTCAACGTAGGAGACAAGACAGCATGGGACTCTTGGATATTATTGAAGTAACACACTCATTTGGTGACAATGTTTTATATAAAAACGCCTCTTTTGAACTTTTCAAGGGCGAGCACATGGGCATCGTCGGACATAACGGCACAGGAAAAACGACTCTTCTGAACACGATTATCGGAAGCCTGATTCCGGACGGCGGACGGATTGTCTGGCAGCGCAATGTGAAATACGGCTATTTGGACCAGTATGCCAAAATAGATAACAACGTCACGGTATTTGATTATCTGAAGACGGCTTTTCAGGAGCTCTATGACAAGGAGTCAGAACTCACCGGCGCATACGAAAAAATGGCAGACGACGACAGTGATGAACTCATTAATAAAGCCTCAAGCCTACAGGAATTATTGGAAAGCAGCGGCTTTTACGAGGTGGAAACGACTATCCTGAAAGTCGCAAACGGACTTGGCGTTACAGTTCTCGGTATGGACAGTGTGCTTGGTGAACTGAGCGGCGGACAACGGGCAAAGGTTATTTTTGCTAAGCTGCTCCTTGAACATCCTGATGTACTTCTTTTAGATGAGCCAACCAACTTTCTCGACAAGGAGCATATTGAATGGCTTACCGGATACCTCAACGATTTTGACGGTGCCTTTATCGTTATTTCGCATGATTTTGATTTCCTCGATAAAGTCACAAATTGTATCTGCAATATTGAGTTTGGATCCATTACCAAATACTGCGGAAATTTCAGCAAATTTCTGGAGATAAAAGACTTAAAGCGCGAAGGCGTTGTCCGCGAGTTCAAATCCCAGCAAGTACAGATCAAAAAGTTTGAAGACTATATTGCCAAAAACGGGGCGAGAGCCTCAACCGCCAGCAGTGCAAAAAGCAGACAGAAAATGCTTGATAGAATTGATAAAATTGAGCTTCCGCAGTCGATTGCAAAACCTACTTTCCAATTCACTTCCCTCCCTGTTTCGACGCAGAGAACGCTGGTTGTTAAAGACCTGCATATTGGGTATACCAATCCTCTTCTGCCAAAGATGAATTTCCATATAGCGCCGGGTCAGAAAGTGGTCATAACCGGTTTTAATGGAATTGGAAAATCAACCCTGATCAAGACACTCATCCGCCAGGTGCCTGCCATATCAGGCGATTTCAAATTCGCCGACAATGTAAAGGTCGCCTATTACGAACAGGATCTGGAATGGACGAATCCCAAGCAGACGCCTCTTCAGATTATGACCGAAAAATACCATCGCCTGTCCACAAGCCAGATCAGAAAGCACCTTTCACAGTGCGGCGTCCAGGCCAAAAATGTTATGCAGCCAATATCCTCCCTGAGCGGCGGCGAGCAGGCCAAAGTCAAAATCTGCATGTTAATGCTTACCCAGGCGAATCTTCTGATTCTGGATGAGCCGACAAATCACCTTGATGTCGACGCTAAGGATGTTCTTATGAACGAACTTATCCGCTGGCAGGGAAATATCATTCTTGTAACACATGAACCTTCTTTCTATAAGAATTGGGCCGATAAAGTCATTAATATAGGAGCTTAACATGGATAATCAAGAGCCAAAACACCAGCGACGCGTCCGCTATAACGGCACGCACCCGAAGGCTTTTAAAGAAAAATACAAGGAACTGCAGCCGGATAAATATGCTGATGATATAGCAAAAGTTATCGAGCGCGGGAGTACCCCTGCCGGCATGCACCGATCCATCTGTATTACAGAAATACTGGATTTCTTTCAAATCACGCCGGGAAAAACCGGACTCGATGCAACCCTCGGATTCGGCGGGCATTCTTTAGAAATGCTCAAAGCCTTAGAGTCCCAGGGGCACTTGTATGCAACGGATGTGGATCCCCTGGAATTACCGCGCACCCGTGAACGTCTGGAAAGCTTAGGTTTCGGCCCCGAAATCCTGACGATCAGGCAGATGAACTTTTCCCAGATAGATGAGATTGTTCTCGAGTCCGGGCCGCTTGATTTTGTGCTGGCGGATCTCGGCGTCTCCTCGATGCAGATAGACAATCCGGAAAGAGGATTCTCCTTTAAGCGTGAGGGACCGTTGGACCTGCGCCTCAATCCCAAGGCAGGCATATCTGCCGCTGAACGTCTGAAATCAATAACTCAGGCAGAACTTGAGGGCATGCTGATAGAAAACGCAGACGAGCCTCATGCGGAAATCATTGCCCGCGCCATTACTTCTGAAATCAGAAAAGGGACAGATATATCCACGACAACGCAGCTCAAGCAGATTATCAAAGATGCGCTGTCATTTCTTCCGGGGAACGACAAGAATCCGGAAAAGATCGACGAGATCAAAAAAACCTGTCAGCGCTGTTTCCAGGCTCTTCGAATCGATGTAAACGATGAGTTTGAAGTACTGGATGCTTTTCTCGAGAAACTTCCCGAGGCCCTCGCCCCGGGCGGGCGAGTTGCCATCCTCTCCTTCCATTCCGGAGAAGACCGCCTCGTCAAGAAATCCTTCCAGCGCTTTTTCCGTGAAGGGATCTATCGCGAAGTATCGTCCGGCCCCATCCGCCCTTCAGCAGAAGAATGCCATACCAACAGCCGTGCGCGGTCGGCCAAATTACGCTGGGCTATAAAGGCATAATATCCTGTTCCCGGAATAAGCTTGCCACCGCTTCATCATAATCGGATAATCTTTCAGCTTTTTTAATTTTCTTGATGTATTTTGTATGATCCGTAAACATAAGAATCATATAAAGCCACAGCTCTTTCATCTTGTAAAGGACAGGCTTATCTCCTGAAAGCACTTTTTTATAGTCCTCATAGAGTCTGTCGTGAAATTCTTTGAGTATTTTTTTGTTGATACGGGGTTCCTTCCTGATATCGCTGATCAGCCCGGGATTTGTTATCAATCCCCGGCCAAGCATGACTGTATCGACTTCGGGAAAGGCAGAGGTAAAAGCGTCATATTCTTTGACAGCGAAAAGGTCACCGTTATAGCAGACAGGATTTTTGCTCAATGTCATGGCTTCCTTAAATATCTTCAGATTAGGTGTATTTTTATAGAAATCCTTTTGAATCCTGGGATGAATAATCAGTTCTTCCATAGGATATTTGTTGAATATTTCAATCAATTCATAGAACTCTTCCGGGTGATCTTTCCCGAGTCTCGTCTTCACGGAGATTTTTGTTGTCGCCTGAGCAAATATCTCCTCCAGGAACACATCGAGCTCTTCTTTTTTTGAAAGAAAGCCGGACCCTCTGTTTTTTGCGACAACCGTTCCGGATGGACATCCCAAATTCAGATTGAGCTCGTTGTATCCGAGCTGCTTTATTTTCTTGGCCGTATGAATAAAGTCCGCGGCATGATTGGTCAATAATTGCGGAATCAATACGATTCCCCGGTTGTTTTCAGGCAAAATATCGTTGAGTTCCCTCGTTGTAAAACGCTCGCTCTGGTTGGCGGCAATAAACGGCGAAAAGTACTTATCAATATGATCAAAGAATGCATTATGGGCGTTCCTGTACACATACCCGGTCATACCCTCCATGGGTGCGAAATAAAATCTCATGTGCTTTACTCCCATAATTCCTTTTATCGAGAGGCCTGATCAGGAAAATCCATAGGCCTGCTTTCTCTCAATTTAACAGAAAGCAGGCCTATCTTTTTATCGTTCTTTTTTGAGTTTTAGCTCAAAATATGCTGAATTATACATTCTTTGTTTTTCTTTTCTTTCTCAAGGCAATTGTAACAATTCCTGATAACAAAAGCATGGCTGCAATAAGCGACCTTTCTGTGTCTGCCTCGCCTGTTTTTACGATACGTTTACCCAAAATTTGGTTTCCAATTGCAGCATCTTTATCCGAAAGTGCTACAGAAAGAACCATTGTTGTAAATCCAGGCTTTGTTGCGGTTATTGTGATCACCTGATTAGGTGCTACATCATGGATAATGAAAATTCCGTTGACATCTGTCGTTGCTGTTCCAATCGGTTTGCCGGATGCATCCGTGACAACAACTATTGCTCCGGGAACCGGCTTTCCGGTATTGTCTATGATCGTGCCGGAAACAGTGACGACAAGCAGCAGTCCCGCATCAATCGTCACATTTTGACTTCCTGAGACCAAAGTAAATCCAGCTGTCCGCCCTGCAGCATCGGGATTACTGTCAAGATCTGTATTTGATCCTCTGTTTACCATACTAAAAATATAGTTGGACGGACTTACAAAAGTTACATAATATGCATCGGGTTTCAAATCAATGAATATGTACTTTCCGGTTGCATCGGTTTTCGTTTCACCGACAAGAATACCGCCGCTGCTGTACAACCGGACAGTGACATTTGCCATGCCGGATTCCGTATCCTGCTGAATACCGTCCCGGTTTGTATCAATCCATACGTAGTTTCCAACAGATGCTCCGACATAGTAACCGAAGTCGATATTTTTAATCGTATCGCCGGAAATCAGAGTAATGGCTACGGAACCATTTTGGGATCCATCCAATTCATAACTCGGATGTGCGTTTATAGGAAGTGTTGAAGAATCAATGCTTATTGTATAACTGCCCGGTACAAGGTCTGTAAACAGGTAATTTCCGTTAGCGTCCGTAATCTTCACAAGTGTCGCACCGTCAGTCAGTGTCAGAATGACTTTAACATTGGCCATACCGGGTTCACCGGGATCCTGTACGCCGTCTCCATTTGTATCATCCCATACTCGGTCCCCGACCGAGGCAGGTATGTAGTAACCGAAGTCTATATTTGTCACTACAGATCCGTCATGTAATACAACTGCTGTTGCTCCATTTTTCGTGCTGTCCTGCTCAAAGCTCTGGCGGACATTTGCCGGAAGTGTTGCCCCGTCAATAGTGACGGTATAGGTTCCCGGGACCAGATTTGAAAATATATACTTGCCGTCAGCGTCAGTCAGAACAACGAGAGTTGAATTATCCGGCAGAGTCAAAGTGACCTTGACGGCTTTAATACCAGGCTCACCCGAATCCTGCAGACCGTTTCCATTCAGATCGTTCCATACTCTGTCACCGACCGAAGCGAGAGCCCGTACTTGCGCACTGTCTTCATCTGCCGGATTGCTTATTTCCGCCAGAACAGTACCATCCGGTGTACAGGGAACGCCTGTCGTCATCGCTGTATTCAATAGGTCGCCATCGATTTTGGACGTGTAATAGAAGTTAAGAGATGCGCCCGGAGCCAACGGCTCTGTCCCGCTTATAAGTGTCAAGTCAGGCCGGCTGATCCCAAGACTTGTATCAGTAATCACAATATCTTTCAGATAAGTTGTTCCTGTATTGATCACCTGGAAAATATATGTCACATCATTACCCTGCATGGCTGACGCATCCTCTAATAAGGGAAGATTCGGGTTATACACGGAGGTAATCAACTTTTTGGAAATCTCAATGCCGGCTTTTGTCAGTCCGGCATCCACCGAAATATTCGATTCACCGGATATGAGTGTCATCAAAGGAGCAAGGCCTGTAGTATATGCCGGATCACTGTCTTTCACATCACTGGAGGAAGACGCATTCATAACCGTAAACGCATAATCCGCAGGCGCTGTAAACTGTATCTGGTACTGACCGGGAACCAGATTGGTAAAAAGGTAGCTTCCGCTAATATTTGTTGTCGTCGTCGCAACGATATTTCCCAGCGAGTCAAGTAAATCAACGGTAACACCCTCGGCACCCGAGTTGAGTTCATCCTGAATACCATTGCCATTCAGATCATACCAGACCGTGTCTCCAATTTGAGCAAACTGATAAAGGCCGGCATCAATATCACGGATACTCTGTCCGCCCTGAACGGCAATATCGGCCGACATTCCGGTCCCAACCTGAACATCGCTGTCCAACGAGCTGTCTGCGCCAGCCAGATAAGGGCTGATAACCCAGGAAGCAGGCACTGTAATACCTACCGTATAGGTTCCAACGAGAATGTCCTCAAACAAATAATTGCCGTTGCCATCGGTGACGGTTGTATCAATTTCAGTGCCGATATCATTGTAGAGTGTTACGGTAACTCCTGAAAGACCCGGTTCTCCGGCATCCTGAATACCATTTGCATTACTATCCTGCCATATTCGGTCACCAATGGAAGACTTCACATAATAGCCAAAGTCCACATCTGTAACCGTATCGGCGGAACTCAGTACAACGGCGACGGAACCGCCTAAGCTTCCGTCCTTTTCATATGTCTGCTGATACTTGGCAGGAAGAGTTGCGGCATCAATACTTATTGTGTAATTGCCCGGGATAAGATTATCAAACAGATAGTTTCCGTTTGCATCTGTCAGTACCACCCTCGTTGAATTATCAGGGAAGGTAAGTGTAACTTTGACGTCAGGAATGCCAGCTTCGTCTGCATCCTGTACGCCGTCGCCGTCAATATCATTCCAGATCCTATCGCCTACCGATGCTTTCCGGTAATATCCCGCGTCAATGGAAAGGTTTATGTCGCCCGCAAGTTGAGTAATATTTGATGTAAGGCCTGATGTATCAATATTGCTGTCGTTTGATGCCGTGCTTCCAGCTGCATTTTTCGGTGTGGCAAACCAGATGACTCCGCCAACAGTAAACTTCAGGTAGTATATTCCTGAATCCAGTTCGGTAAAACTGTAGTATCCGTCACTGCCTGTGGTTCGTGTCGCCAAAATGCCGGGAGTGCCAACTTTATACAAATCGACTGTGACTCCTAACATACCGGGCTCACCGGCATTTTGGATGCCATTGGCATTCGTATCCTGCCATACAAAATCCCCGATCATGCCCTTGCGCATTCCCGCGTCAATATTATTATTATTGGTTCCTGATACGAGCGTAATGGTATTTGTGATACCCGTCCCTGGATTGGGATCACTGTTGTTATTTATTCCCGCTCCTCCTACATTCTGAGGGCTGAATACATACTCAGTTGATGGCAAATCAAATTTAACTATATAATTACCCGGCCGCAGCCCAGTAAAACTATAAGCGCCTGAAAGACTGGTTGTCACCGGATCTATAAGTATTCCATTATCATTGAATGCCGCCGTGCCGTTCGAATTCAAAAGAGTTACGGTAACATCTTTAAGACCGGACTCGCTTCCATTGACAGTTCCATCTCCGTTCTGATCATACCAGACTAAATTACCCAGACTTGCCAGATTATAAACACCCACATCAATTGTCATGTCTCTTTCGCCGCGGTCTATTCTGAAATCCGCCGATTTCAGCGTTGTTCTATCAACATCGCTGTCAATTGCATCATTGGCTCCAACATTACTAAATGTGACTTTGGCACCTGCCGGCGGCTGAACCGTAATATAGTAATCGCCGGGATTCAAGTTATCAAACAAGTAGTTCGGGTTCGCAGTCGTTGTTGTGACTGGTGTACCCACAAGCGTTCCGGCTGAGGTATACAGCCGGACAACAACATTAGCAAATCCAGCTTCTCCGGAATTCCAAATACCATTTGCGTTGCTATCTACGAATACAAAATCACCGACTCTGCCCTGATACATTCCCTGATCAATAGTCAAGTCTGTCTGACCCGTCGTCAGCGTAATAAATCCGGATGTCGCTGTCAGTTCATCACCGGATTCAACACCATTGCTGTCGATTGATCGATTGGAACCTTGATCCGGCAAACTGAACTTATAATTACCGGAAGGGTTGGTAAAACGGACCTGATATGTGCCGGGGTCAAGGTTTGCAAATGAATACAAGCCGCTGCCATCTGTAATAGTACTGGTAATCAGCGATCCCGCCCCGTCAAGAAGTTCAACAGTAATTCCTGATATTCCAGGTTCCCCTGAATCCTGAATGCCATCGGCATCAAAATCATTCCAGACCCTATCTCCAAGAGATGCATATTGATATAATCCGGCATCAATCGTCAGATTATCTGCCGCAAGGTCGAAAGGAGCGGTTAAAACAGAATATTTTGAAATATCGAGATCTGTCACTACAGTAGTTGCATCAATGATATCAGAATCTGCGGATGCATTTGCGCCGCTTCCTGTCTGATAATCAGTTACCTGATAGTTTTGAGGATATACAAACTCAAGATAGTAGTCATTTGCTGCCGGAACATTGGGAAACAGATAATATCCGGGCAATGATCCCTGACTATCACCAGTCCGTGTATAGCTGACCAGAGCACCAAAAGAATCATACAAATTGACAAGAACACCGTTAATACCATGCTCACCGGCATCCTGAATGCCATTTTTATTGCTGTCCTCCCAGACAAAATTACCTATATTAAAGGCATGCCCTGTTGGATCGTGCACAATAAAATTCACTTTGTTGGGTTCTGCCGGAAGAAACGGCGTATCAACTTGTAAATTATTGACATAACTTAGGTACGTTGCACCATAGGCAAACGAATTGTATGCGTTGAGGTTGGCCGGTGCATCATACGGAGCGCGCATAGGCCATTCAACTACGATTTTCTGATTCTTTTCAAGGCCGAAACCTGAAAAAATAAACTTGACGGCCCGAACAGTAGTAATGTCAGACGGAGGCGTTAAAGACCAGCTTGCATCGGGTACACCGCTGATAGGATTGCTAAGCTCTGCAGTGGATACAACACTGGAAGTGCTGTAGTATACGTGTATTACAGCACCTGCCGGAAATATTTCAGTAGTTCCGTCAATATCAAATATTTTGTAAGTAATCTGATTAACCAAATATGGGCGCCATTCCGAAAAGCGCAATGCGCCCCCGAGGACTGTTTTATCTCCAATTGCAGGAAGCTGGTCTATCGCTACAATATTTGAGATGGGTCCATTCGAACCTGAATTTTTAATGGTAATCTGATAGTTGGCAATTCCGCCGGGAAGCGTGGAACCGGCCGTCACCCAATCTGTATCCTGGGAACCTTTCATCAATTTCTGCGAAGTAAGCGAGCCGCTGAAATTCACAAAGAAATTGATAGAGTTTTTCACAAAACGATCCGTCAAAACACCATCGGAATCCCAGTCTGTAGTATCTGTTAACTGGTCAGCTTCTTTGTTTTGGTAGACAGTAGCATTGTCAAGTGTGGAAATATATAGGTCATTATCGTATAACCCCACGGTTGTTAAGTCTTTGATTGTTGCGGTATAAAATATATCCACATAGTCACCGGGCGTTAAAACCCCAGTGAAATTGAACACCCAGCGATTTCCGGAAATAGGGGAGATAACCGGCGCGCTCATAACCACAGAACCACTCGACTTTGCATATCCAGTATAGGTAATATTTTCAAGAGAATCCGGAAGAACATCAACAGCGACAGGATTAATATAGTTGCCTGTTGCATACGGATGATTCAGGATGCGAAGCCTAAAGAAAAGTGTCCCCTTCATATTTGCACTGGTCGTCGAAGTATAGGTACTGGATCCGGCCGAATGGACAGTCTTCTCCGGGACAAGCCAGGGCTGCTGGCCAATAATATATATTATTTCTGAGTCATTCTTAACAATTGGCGTATTGACTCCTCTATAAGCCGTCAGTGATGCATTATTCGTAATGTCGGTACTTAACGTATCTATCACTGTTGCTTTTAGAGTAAGCGGACTTTGTATGCTAAATCCAGGTACAATACCGTCAGTGGGAGTTGATCCTGTGATTTCCCATTTGACTTGCGTTACCCATTCACCGGGCAAAAGCGGTTCTGTCAAACCCGTTACCGGAAGTGTCTGGTTACTTGGGTTTGTCAGAGTTGTCCACATGCGATATGAAGCATTCAAATTGGTCTGATATGAAATAACGACTGTAGCTGACTGGTTATAGCTGCCTGCAGTGATGCTGTTCAGAGTAATAATATCAGGAATAGAATCCACCACCACAAAGGAGTCCATCGGAACATTGCCGGTATTGGCAATGTTTCCAAGATTGAATACAGCTTCCTGTCCGATTGAATATTGATCATTTGCCTGTCTGGCAGTTTTGCTGAATTCGGCAACGGCGAAATTGGGTTCGGCAAAACCATGTGCCACAGTTACAGGACCAATTGACGAGGGCGTGGCTGCGCCAAGAGGTGTTCCTGTTACAGCTGCCGAGTTTGTTGCAGTATCCGATATTGTTACCGGATTATTATAAATAAGGGTTACCTGTCGGGTAATATTCTGTCCAACAGCCAGTGTTGTTGAAGGAAAAGTGACTATTCCTGTTCCCGCGTCATAAACACCGCCGTCGGAACTTGAGACATACGTTGCATTAAGAGGAATTGTATCTGTAATAATAACATTTTCCATATTGAGTCCGCCTAATGCGCTGTTGCCACGCACAGCAATCTGGTATGTCACAGGCTGACCAATGGCAGGCGTGACAACAGGTATGACCTTCGTCTTGACAACGGACCAGTCCGGTGCATTCACTTTTGGAATAACAGTAACAGGATCGCTCGTTTTGGGTATCTTGTCATCAGCTGGATCCGACGAGATAACAGCTGTGTTAATTGCTTCGTTGGCAGCACCGCCCAAAGTAGTTCCTTCAGGGAATTTAACCGCTATTTTCAATATTCCAGTTGAACCCGACGGTAAAGGATTCGTAAAATGAAATATAACCGTCTGATGTCCGGGGTTTGCCGTATTGTCAATGTCAATGCTGGACACTTGTGTTGAACCTTCCGAGGATACATAAACAACATTGGACGGTAAAACGTCTGTCACCACAGCATTGGTGGCATCGGAATTGGAATTTGCATAACTTATGGTATACGTAAAGTTCTCGCCCGCGAGTACTTCCGACTTATCTACAGATTTTGTTATTGTGAAATCATCTGATGCAGCGCGTACGGGCATCGGAATTGCTATTGAATTCATCAAAAACGTGAATAGTACAAAAAGCGCCAGCCAGGCTTTGCGTTTACCTGCTAAATGAAAGTACTTTGAAGAAACCGTGTTGATTAGTATCCCATTTTGAGCAAACGAATTCTTTTTCATATTTGTAACCTTTCCTTTCACTTCTGACATCGAGGTTTACGGCTGTATTATTTATTGAATGCCAATTAGAAAAGACAATATATATTTCGATTATACTAGAAAATCTATGATAACTAAATATTTACGCTCTCATTTTGATTACAATTATGAGTCAGAACAGCACGCACATAGTATTTGCCTTCCTGTTTTGGCGGCAGACAAAAGAATACCGGATAATTATCCCAATGTGTACAGCCTGCTCGCGGTCAGGCACGGGTATCTGGTATATGAGAAATACTACCAGGGTATGGATGCAAATAGCGCTAATCCGATATATTCGGTCACAAAAAGTGTAATGTCGGCTCCGGATGGACATCCCAGATTCAGATTGAGCTCGTTGTATCCAAGCTACTTTATTTTCTTGGCCGTATGAATAAAGCCCGCGTGTCCGACTCCCTGTATCTCATAACCGCCCAGATTGCGGTTCGTCAGAACCGGATTTTCCGGATTGCTTTCAAACGGTCCGAAAAGTGAATCTCCTCTTGCACAGACGATCATGTGCAAGTGCTCCGTTCCGCCTTCTGCCGTGAGAAGTAAATACTTTCCGTTGATCTTATACATATGCGGTCCTTCGAGATAACGTCCGCCCGCACCCTGCCAGACGGACCGGCCCGACGTCACCTTCCGTCCCGTCCCGATGTCAATTTCACACTGGACAATGCCGCTGATGCCCTTGTCATCTTTACCGTTACTCATAAAATAAGCTTTCCCATCCTCGAAAAACAAAGAGGGATCAATTCCATCCTTATCCACGTTGATCGGCTCAGACCACTCGCCGTAAATATTGTCTGTCCACACATAGAAATTCTGGTTGGTCGTATTATTGGTCGTTGTCATATAAAAGCGGCCGTCATGATACCGGATAGTCGGAGCAAATATGCCGCCCGAACTGTTGATCCCTTTGAGCTGAACCTGGCTCTCCCTGGTAAGGCAATGTCCGATCTGCTTCCAATTCACCAGATCCCGGCTCTCGAAAAGCGGAACCCCCGGGAAGTACTGAAAAGAACTGAATACAAGAAAATACGTATCGCCTGCCCTGCAGACACTGGGATCCGGATAGAAGCCTGTAATGACCGGATTTTTATATTTCATTTTCGCCTCATTAATGCATAACTTAATGTACGCCTTATATCCTGTTTCTAAGCTTCATCGATTCATTATCGGTTCATCATCGCCTTGTACATGGCATCAAGCAATCGATCAGGAAGAATTTCCAGTAGAACCAGAAGCTTTCCTGTCCCCACACGGTATGTAAGTCTGGGGTGTCCTGATTCGACAGCCTTAATCAGTACGGCGGCAAGTTTTTGGGGATCGCTCCCGCCCGAAAGTTCCTGTGTCATCAGCGGCTTCATCCGGGTAAGTACCTTTTTGTAAAACTGTGTTTCGGAGAGTGTTTTGTCGAATTGATCGTTGATGTCATCGAGCAGACGGGTCTTGAACGAACCGGGCTGAAGCTTGATTACCGGTATATCCAGATACATCAGTTCTCTTCGAAGGCTGTCGCTGTAGGCTTCCACTGCATATTTCGAGAGAAAATAAGGGGCGGCAAAAGGCTGGGGCGTCATCCATCCGGCTTCGGAAGAGCAATTGATGATCCGCCCGCGGCCGGCATGAATCATGTCGAAAAACAACCTGTTTACCCGCACCATACCCATGACATTAACCTGAAGCAGCTTTTCCGTCAGCTCAACTGAGTCGCCCTCCACCATCGAACAAAAGCCTGTCAGCCCTGCGAAGTTGACAACAGCGTACAGCTTGCCGGTGTAGCCTTCCACGATAAGGCGCGCCGATTGCAAGCTTTCCCCGTCCGACACATCAGCCATGACTGGAATTACATTCGGCAGCTCGCCAAGCTCTGCAAGCTTTTCTCTATTTGTGCCCACCGCAAAGATAGTGTACCCCCGCACGGCCAGTGCCTTTACACACGCACTGCCGAGGCCGCCCGTAGCGCCTGTAAAAAAGATGTAGTCCATATCATAAACCTCCGGAATTTCCTATCACATATGAGTTGAATCGCTGATTTGCGAACTGAACCGCTGCCGGTAGCCGCACTTTCTGCAGAGCTCCTCGACAGCTTCTTTTCGCGAAAACCCATCCACAATATCCCTGGCTCTATGGCTGCTTATTATTTCGGAAAAGGCCTTCATATGTATGTTTCCCAGGTTCATTACACCCTCACCGTCGAGGCAGCACGGGATTACTGAACCATCGACCAAAATGGCTGCCTGGCTGCGAAGTCCATAACAAAATCCGCGGCCGTCGTCTTCTTTTTCCTTCAGGTCCGGCCATATAAACAGATGAGCCTGATTGATATATATTTTGTCTGCAATTTTAATGCCCCTGTCCGGAATGACTTCTTCCTGAATCCTGAAAGGCAGATCAAATTCTTTTTCTATCGATGCAAGCAGTTCGTCATTTCTCCTGTCCGCGAGATCGGTCGAACGATTCTCCGTCAGATTCCAAAGCCTGAGGGATACGAATATCTCAGACTTTTTCATGGCCTCTCTGGTAAAATTCAAAATATCGGCAATATAATCTTCTTTGTCTTGCCCAGCCTCATTACTGTCAAAACTATGCAGCGAAAAATTGATCTGCCGTAAAGCCGGTTTGCTCAGAAGCATATCCTGAACGCTGTGAATCAGTGTTCCATTTGTTGTAATATTTACCCGAAATCCCTTCTCCTGACTCAGATCCAGAAATTTGTCCAGTTCAGGGTGAAGAAGGGGCTCGCCTTTAACATGCAGATAAATATAACGGGTATACGGCTTTATCTGGTCCAGGATTCTGCCGAATGTCTCAGTCGTCATAAATTCCGGTTCCCGCATCGTCCTCGGGCAAAAATCACATGAGAGATTGCACACATTTGTTATCTCAATATATATCTTCTTATATTTTTCCAAATATTTATCTCCTACTACTGCTTCTACTAAGCCTTGGCTTTCAGCCCCCCCGGCAACATCTATTGAACTCCCGGTTATATAGGACGACAGAGGCGAAAGAAGAAGCATAACCATTGGTGAGACTTCCTCTGCCCGGCCAAATCTGCCAAGCGAAATTCCACGACGTTCCGCTTCCATTATTGCCCAGTCGGCATATGCCAATATAGAACCGGACGTCTTGTAGCGGTCGATCTGACGGCTTGTCTCTATTTGTAATACAGCCCGGCCAGTTTCATCTGCTTTGTGAAGCTGATTGTGTAGGTAAATGTCTTGAGCTCATATTTAGCTTTTACAACAACAACGGCATATTCTTCTCCGCTTGATTTATCTACCGACCCGGCAACACTCATATCTGAGACTTGCTCAAAGGTTCCGCCTTCGCCGATCGCTTCATATATTTGCTCCCATACATCATCGGTCAGTGCTTCTCTCATCTGTACCGTACAGATTTTTTCAAGACTCTCCGAGTCCTGGCTGTTAATCAGGACAATAACATTTTCTGCTGCACTTTTGACTTCGACCTCGTTAAAATCTTCGGATAATTTCGTGCTTCCGCATCCGGCCAGAAGAACGAGACACATTACGGCCGCCAGAACGCTAACCGCCTTCGATCGATATAATGATTTCGTCATAAAAATTCCTCCTGCGGATATTCGATTGGCTACTTATTCATTTGATATATTTCTAAAAACTGTTGTACGAACTGGTACACTGATTTTACTATGAATCGAGCAGGATAGGTTCGGTAACAATATGAAAATCGGCAAATTTCACATCTTTATTGGTCTGTTTCTGACGCAGAAACAGATCCCACGGATTTCCTTTTTGCTTTACGGCTCGCAAGATGCGACTTAATTCCAAGCATGAGAAACAAACCGAATACCAGAGACTTAATTTCATATGCGCCAAAAAACGAGTCAAAAACACTTGGCATCCAAGGCATAGGTATTGTGTAATACAGCACGGGGATAACTAAAGTGAGAAACATAATACCGGTCAAACAAAAGTAGTGTGCTGCATTCTCTGCTTTAATCTTTATAACCCACCCGCAGGAAAGACCAATCAGAAATGATAGCATCGGATGAATGACGAAAGCTAATATTGTATAATTTAGATGCCTAAATGGTTCAATTTGACTGGACATCAAACTAAAGAAGATCGCTGCAAAAACGATAAGACCAATTACAAGAGCGGTCTTTAGCCAATTACTAATGCTCTTCATATTCCATTCTCCCCATTTCTGCAAACAAATATACTTATCATGTTATATTATAAATTATATATTCATTATATGAAAAATCAATACGAATAGTATTGGGGGGTACATAGCAATGCATGCTACAGTCATAATCGAGGTTATGATAAGAAAGACGGACATATGGCCAATTAGTTCTGCACAAATATCGAAAAACAATGCCTTCAAAATTTGTCTGGTCTATACAATCATGTCTCTATTCGTTTCAATTTTTTTGGAAACAGTGTCATTAACATCATCAAATGTAAATGGCGCTGATTTCAGATCTCTTTTTATCATGACTGCGGTTTGTTTTCTTCTTTTAATTTTGTTACCGTTCGGTCTAAATTATTTAAGATTCAAAAGGCTATTGTATATGGATAAAGCCTTTTCATCTCAAACGCGGTACGATTTTTCCGATAAAAATATCCATGTTTCATCAATCTGCCAAAACAATGTGATCCAATGGGATGCAATAGATAGAATTGTTGAAACTAAGCCATGCTTTTTTATTCATTATTCAAAATATAAACTAGTAATCTTGCCCAGAAGATGCTTTTCTGAGCAAACGCAATTAGAACAGTTCCGCATTCTTTTGCAGTCAAATATCGCTGCAGGGAAATTGCACCAAGTGCAGTTCAAGATTGGACATACATATGCTAAAACATTAATCGATATTTCTGAACAGATACAGGAAAAAGCGATTGAGTCCGAATTAAATTCTTTCATTCTCAATTTGAAATTTCATTTTAACCGGGAAGAAATTATATTCTTCTCATTAAGACGTTATTACATGCAGACCTTCGGTATTATTATGACCTTAATTGGTATTTATATACTGTTTGATTTTTCGAAGCTTTTAGCCACCGGTATTGGTGATTCTTATGTCTTTTATATAAATATCATATTTCTTGCTTTTCAACTTATTTTTGGACTTATGTTTCTATTTCTGATTCCTTTTTTGATTTGCTTTTCTGCTAATAAAAGAAAAAAATTGAATGGGAGTTTTTATGAGGAAAGAATTTATCAATTTGGAGAGGAAATGTTTAATATAGGTATTGGCGCTGATAAAACCGCTTTTAGATGGAACGAACTGACTAAGATCACTGAAAATCGAAATGGATTTATATTGATCATTCGGCCTCGAAAAAGTTACTATCTTCCCAAGAGAGTGTTTGAAAATGCTGAAGATGCTGAGCGGTTTGATGAACTTATTAAAAAACATGGATAGATCTATAAAAATCAAAAACACATAGCATGTACCACATCCAGCATTGTGATCTAAAATCACAAAATTCATCCTCCGCATATTTTTCCGGATTATCCAACTTTAGCGAGATATTTATCGATTTTTCTATCGAACCCTCTGGTATAACTAACGTATAGGGTTGGACTAGGAATAGGAGCAGTGAACATGGGGCATGAAACAGCATCAGCGGATCAAGCAGAGACAAAGGTTCCTAAAAACGTCAGCAAAATAAAACGTCATGCAAAAATCCGGCGAATCGTCTTTGGATCAGCAGCTTTTCTTGCGGCTGCGTTTTTGGGCGGAAATTTCCTGCTGATGGATGGATCCGGCACTTCAGCCGGAAAAATGAGTCCCGATTCGAGTCCGCAGACGACATCTTCACCGGACCATTTCTCAGATGTCTCCTCTGCTGCATCGGAGCTCTCACCTTCGCCTGTTCTCTCACAAACTCTCTTCCCTACAACGACTCCAACAACCACACCGACACCGATGCCCTCTCCAACACCGAGGCCGATTCTCTCATCCACACCGACGCCTGTTCCTGAAATCCGCGCAACCCTAACTGCTGTCGGCGACATCATTCTGCATAAGTCCGTCATTGACGGCGGTCTGACAAATCCCGGTGAGGCCGTGCCGATTTATGACTTTAGCCTGGATTTCCAATATATTTCATCCGTTTTTCAGGAGTCCGATCTGGCAATGGGCAATTTTGAGGGGACCTTAAACGGGCCTCCGTATACCGGTTTTCCGTCTTTTTCCGCACCTGACGCTATTGCCGACGCACTGCCAACAATCATTGCATTGATAAAGGCTATGACGGTCTTATCCGCACGGCGACCGTTTTTCGCGATAAGGGCTTTACGGTTATCGGTACCAGGCCCGATCTGACGAGTCCTAAGGACACAATCGCAGATCTCGAGGGTATCAAGGTTGGCCTCTTAAACTACACATTTGAAACGCCCGGAACGGAACAGCGAAAAACGATCAATGGCATACCGATACCGGACGGCGCTTATCTCTTGATTGATTCCTTTAACCCATACCGGGAATCCGCCTACGAAACAGACTTAAAATCCATTCTCTCCCGTGTCGAAGAGCTGCGCGGGCAGGGTGCCGAAGTCATATGCCTGACGCTTCACTGGGGCGAAGAATATAATACACACAGCGTCGCTTGGCAGCAAAAAATGGCTCAGCAGCTTTGTGACGCCGGAGTCGAGCTGATCATCGGACATCATCCGCATGTTCTGGAGGAAATTGAAGTGCTGACTTCCACGGTAACGGGGAAGCAGACTCTTGTCTACTATTCTCTCGGTAACTTCCTGGGCAACTGGAATTATGGTTCGCTGGGAACGGCGGGAAAAGCCCAGGACGGTGTGATCGCGAGAATCACTTTCCTTAAGACAGCAGACGGTGTAAGTATTGAAAAGGGCGAATACATCCCGACGTACGTCGTACGCGTACCCAAAGGATCCGGACTTCAGCACCTGATCGTACCTATACTTCCCGGTCTCGCTGATCCGGTTGGCTACCAGACGACAACCGCCGAAATGCAGACATCATACGACCGGATCAACAAGATTCTTGGCACATGTATTGGTTCGGCAGAAATACCCGTCATGGAATCGGCGAGCTGACAATATCAAAAACGCAAAATAATACGCAAATTCGTTACTATTTCCTCTTTTTCAAATGAATTCCTTATATTATTCTCCATTATTTTAGGTCCTATGGTATGATAACGTGAAACAAATATTAACTGCCATGATCACAATTTATGGTATGTGTCATAATACGTTGCTTTCATGAAGTCTCACATATTTGTGTCTTCACCCGCTTAGAAACCACGAAATTCTGTGGTTCCTCTATAATTTATGCCCATCGTGCCTGGCCGGCTGCACAGACACAGCACGATTTACACGCGATGAATCCAACTTAATACATGAGGTAATATGATTAAATTCGATAATTTCTCCTACTCGTTTCCACAAAAAGATCTTTATAACAAGATTTCATTTACTCTTGAAGATGGTCAGCACTGTGCTTTTATCGGGGCAAGCGGCACTGGAAAAAGTACTCTGATAGATATACTCATGGATCCGGAGAAATATATGTTCGCCGGGACTTTGGAGATTAATCCTGATTGTAGAATCGGGTATGTAAGTCAGTTCCCTCAGCTGGACAAAACAAATGAAATAACAGTTTTCGATTATATCGCGGAAGAATTCATTAAGCTGCAAAAAGAATTAGCATCAATTTGCGCGGAGATGGAAACATCACCGGGTACTGATGATACCGATTTGCTTCTGGAAAAGTACCAGCAGGCTGCTGATGCCTTTGATGCCATCAGCGGAGATGATTTCGAAAGCAATATTAATAAGAAACTCAATCTGGCCAACCTTTTCACCCACAAAAACATAAGGGTATCTGAATTGAGCGGCGGAGAGTTCAAGCTTATTCAGGTAATTAAAGAGATGCTGACGAGTCCGGACGTAATCATAATGGATGAACCCGATGTGTTTTTGGATTTTGAAAACCTTACAGCCCTTAAAGATCTAATTAATACTCACAAAGGAATCATGCTGATTGTTACGCACAACCGGTATCTGTTGAATCACTGTTTTAATAAGATCGTGCACCTTGAAAACACAGATCTTCAGGAATTTGACGGAAAATACATAGATTACCATTTCGCACTCCTTCAGAGTAAAATCGAGCAGCAGGAACTTGCGAATGCATATACCGAAGAAATTGAGAGAAATGAAATTTTGAGTGTCAAACTCAGATCTGCCGCTACAAATAATGCTGAGGCGGCCAGGGGCAAAGCACTCAGTGCCCGGGTCAAAATTCTGGAACGGTTAGAAGCCACGAGAATTGAAGCGCCCTATGTAGATCTCAAACAACCGGAAATACGTCTGGTTACTGAGGGCAAAATCGAAGAGAACACCGCACTTCGAGTCAGGGATTACAGTGTTGCCTTTGACGATATTCTTCTGGAAAAAGTAGCCTTTGAGATTAAATCTACTGACAAAGTCGCCCTGATCGGCGCAAACGGCACTGGCAAGACGACTTTACTCCGCGCAATCTTTTCCGATAATCATAGTTCCATCGAGATAAATGACGACACGGAAGTGGCGTACCTTTCTCAGCTTCACGGCGAAATGCTGAACGAATCCAATACAATACAGGAAGAATTTTTCGAGGCCGGTTTCGAAACAATGGATAAAATCAGATCCTACCTCTCAAACTACGGTTTCGCCCGGGAAGCCATGGATCAAAAAATCGGATCCTTATCGGGCGGAGAACGAAATATCCTTCAGCTGGCAAAAATATCTGCCGGCCAGGCAAATCTGCTTCTTTTGGACGAACCGACAAGTCATCTGGACACATACTCACAAATTGCGCTGGAAAAAGCCATCAAAGAATATAACGGCGCCATTCTCATGATTTCCCATGACTTTTATTCCATCGTTAACTGTATGGATTATGTGCTGATTATTGAAGACAAGACCGTCAGAAGAATGAGTATCAAGAATTTCAAAAAGAGGATATATGCCAGCCATTTTGATAAAGACGATTCAGAACTTGAGCAAAAGAAAAAATCCGTCGAAATGAAGATCGCACTGGCTCTAAAAGATACAGATCCTTCTCATGCAAAAATTTTGTCTGAAGAGCTGAAAGAAATGATTAAGTAATACCGGCGTACAGTTTCAAGTTGCAGACGGATCTGCCATGTCACTTCCCCCTCGTGTATGGTTCATTCTTTTTCATTATGAATTTCATATACTATAATATTATCATATTACGTAATATTTTTGAAAGTATATTAATTATACTATTTTCTTTATGCTCTGCAGCGATTTAAGTAATTCAGCTGGAATCATAAAACCAGCCTGAATTATCGTTTTTCAGACTGGCTTAATTATTTATTTCTTATGTAGGATAGAATCGTTGATTATTTACATCATTTGTTTAGCTGAAGTCGCTGATATCTCCAGGACTCTCGTTAAAAAGGAAAACTTCTCTTTCATCATATCAAAATCAGAACCGGATTCGAGATATTTTGCAGTTCCTTCCACGATAAAGCCAGTCCCCTGGTAGTCCTTATAACCCAGAACATCACGGCTTCCCAGTGACATTTTCACTTTACTATTCTTATTTATGTTTTTCTCAGTTCTCCGCATGCCATATGCAGGTATCAAAATTCTTTCATCGGTGGTTACTACGATATAAGAATTCCACGTGTTCACTATATGTGGTTCGTCCTCTCCCCACGATACAATAGAAACCACGCCTTCATTTTTTAGTACTTCAAAAAATTTTTCTGAATACATCGGAAATTCACCTCGTTCAAATTAGTACATTGCATAACATCTTTGCATCTTGTAATATAGATATCGCAGATAATCAATGTCTGTAATTATTATATGTGGACTAATCCAGGAAGTCAAGTTATCATATTTCATATGGCTGAGAAAAATTTGTTTACATCTACTGACATAAAACAAAAAAATGCGCAGCAAGAAGAACTTCTTGCCAGCTGGAGGTTATAGTATGCAGTTTTCCATTGGCGTTGAATATGCAATACATTGTTTGCTTTATTTGACGGATATGCCGGCCGGCAAAAGCGTTGGCATTAAAGATTTGGCAGCATATCAAGGTGTTTCCGTAACCTATTTATCGAAGGTGTTCACTAAATTAAAAAAATCAGGGATTGTGAAGTCAATACCGGGAGTAAAAGGCGGATATGAATTAGCCCGTCCTCCGGAAAATATAGATTTTTGGGATATCGTTGAAGCAATTGAGGGTACAGCCCCCTTGTTTCAATGCGCCGAGATCAGGCAAAATGAAATATTACTTGATAAGAATAATTTGCCGGATACGTATACAAAATGTCCTTGCTTAATAAAAGTCGTGATGTTGGAAGCCGAAGAGCAGATGAAACAATATTTAAAACAAAAGACTCTACTTTGGCTGCGTGAGCAAGTGAACCATAAAATTCCGGATGATCATGCAAAAGCAACAATAGAATGGTTCAATAACCCTAAATCAAGATAAACGCATGATCGTATCAGATACACTAAAAAATATAAAATTTGAACCTCATGTTTCTTAAACAGGAGGTTCAAAACATCTAAATTTTCGTACACTTTATTACTTTCGCCAAAAAGTCTGACATTCTGCCTTGTCTAAAATATTATATTCAATTATTTTTTCAAGTAAAGAATAATCAATAGGACGATCCCACCGGATGCGCAGGAGGCCTTTGGTATGATCATAACCGGCCTGCACAATGGCATCAGAAAAGTGATTGATTCCTGCCACTTCAGGGGCAATTAACAAATGCTGTTTGGATACGCTGAAGCCGATGATAAATGTATCGTGATCGGTAAACATAGGCTGATTCCATGCAATTCTGGTCCCAAACCCGGGATATTTCGCGGCGACCCAAGCCAGAACCGCTTCAAGCCGGGTTCGGTGTTCCGTATTCTCAATGGTCGTTAGATATTCTGCAAATGTATCCATAATTACACCTCGATTTCTATTGAATTGAATTCATTAACTCATAAGTTACTTGAGTCGTTCGAGGACACCTTTGCGTTTGACGATGTTTTTATAGTCCCATTGAATTTCAATTGATTTGGTAAGCCACCGGTTCAGATCATCGATGTCTATTTGGTCAGCCTCTGTATAACGGAATTCGGCAGCCTTGAACTTCCCCTCAGGTGTTAAGCCGGCTTCTTCAAACGATTGTCCGCTCCAGAAAAGTAACTGGACACAGTCTTTGAGTTTGCTGTATCCCGCAACCGGATTCTCGTCAATAAACCAGACCGGATTTCCGTGCCATATTTTGCTCTTTGCCACTGAAAGATTCCGGTTTATTACTTCCATCAATATGCGGCAAATCTGCTGATCTTTGGCGGACTGTGATGCATTGTATTTTTCGATTTCGCTGTTCATAACACAAGCCTCCTTAGTATTCATATCTATATCAATTGATTTTCCTTATTGAAAAATGTCCGGTATCCCCAATGAAGCATAATGAATACGGTCAGGGCCACAGCCCCCAGAATACCAAGCATGATCGCTATCTGGTAGGAAATAGCTGTTGTCGGATCGGTTCCCGAAAGTATCTGTCCGGTCATCATCCCCGGCAGGAATACAATTCCCATGCCAACCATCGAGTTGATTGTCGGCAGGATGGCGGCATCAAATGTGCTGTTAATAATGGACCTGGAAGCGTCCTGTGGTGTCGCGCCCAGAATCAGGGCTTCCTCTACTGTAGCTCTCTGGACAGTCATGCCCTCCACCAGTGATTTCACTCCCAGAGATATTCCGGTCATCGAATTTCCGACAATCATCCCGGCTATGGGAATGAAGTACTGTGGATCATACCAAGGTGAAATACGAACGACAACCAGAAGAAAATACACAAGGCACGAGAGCGTTCCAAAAGCCATGGAGACGGCAATCACTTTTTTCAAGCCCCTTGAGAGCTTCTTTTTGAATTTTTTATAAATAGTATAAACGGCAAACACTTCCATCAGGACGATAATTCCGATGGTGATAAACGCATTTGGGTAGTCGAATATATAGACTAAAAGATAACCCACCAAAACCAGCTGCAGAGTCATTCTGATCGATGAAATAATGATCTCTTTTTCTCGTTTAATGCCTCTTGCCCTTACGATAATAAGAACGAGTATAACAAAGACATAGGCCAGCGCAACCTGCACGACCGATAAATCAATGATTCCTTTCATATTGCCCTCCCATTACTTTTCCATAGGCTATTTCCAGGATTTCATCCGAGAACCGCTGTGCTATTGCTTTTGAATGAGTGACCATCACCAGCGTTTTATTTTCACTTTTTGCAAAGTCGGCTATCATTTCTATAACAGCCTCTGCCGATGCCTCGTCGAGGGCCGAGGACGGTTCGTCCAGCAGGTATACATCTGAATCAAGCAGCAGTACACGTCCCAAAGCAAGGCGCTGTTTCTCTCCGCCCGACAGAGTCAGTGTGGAACTGTTCAGTTCCTTGTTCAGCTTCACTTTCAAAAGCATAGCGGCCAGCACATGATCGGCCGGGATCTCCCTGTTTTGAAATTTGAGTCCCGCAATCAAATTGTCTTTTATATCACCCTCAAACATTGCCGGAGCTTGTGACAGCATCGTAACATGTCTGCGATGGGCAATGGAGTCAATTTGGTCAAGGCTCTTGCCATCAAACAGAATGTGCCCCTCTGTCGGCGAAATCATTTTGTTGAGCAGCTTCAGGATGGTTGTCTTTCCGCTTCCGCTTGGCCCGATCAGCGAAGTGATCTTATTTTTTGCAATGAAAAGTGACGGTATATCCAGAATTTCCTTAAACTTTACATCCTTACATTCAAACATGGCCGCCCTCTCCTTCCAGACCAATTTCGCCGACAAGTTCTTTTAGATAGCCTTTCGCTTCGCTTAATTCCTGCTTTCCTTCTTCCGTTATGGCATAGTACTTGCGAATCTTCCCAGCGCAATTCTCACTATATTGAGAAAGCAGACCTTCCTTCTCAAGATTGTGAAGTATGGGGTACATAGTTCCCGGACTGAGCTTATATCCGTGCTCGGCCAGCTCCTCCATCATCCAGGTTCCGAAAAAGGGTTCCTTATTTGCGTGATACAAAATATGCAGGCATATAAAACCCTGAAAAAGTCTTTTATTCACATAGCCGGTCATAATTACATACCTCTTTATCGCTTATCTTTATCGCATTTCGTTATCGTGTTTCGTTATGATTGTAGCACCCTCAAATTAGTAAGTCAATCCATGTTCAGTATGATAGCTTTTGCGTCAATCCGGGTTCAACATAATGGTGAAAAAGATGGACGCGAAGGAAGCAGTTTTTTTCTGTAGAAGGACGGTGAATACCCATGATATTTTTTAAAGGACGAAGAAAAGTGCTCTACCGAGGAATATCCAAGCTGTTCTGCAGCAGCACTGATTTTCATGTCTTTTGTTTGCAGTAAAAAAAGGGCTGCAGACATTTTAGCTTCCAATTTTTTCTGCTGAAAATTTTTGTGATAATATTTCAAGAGAATTCGCGCAGTCTGGCGCGGACTCAAATTCAGTCTTTTGGACAAAGTCATCAGCGTAATTGTGCTGTATTCAAATAGGAAAGAGTTTTCGATGATCAGATAATTGGTTTCCAAACTGGATGTGGCCGCTGTACTATTCAAAAGGGTTTTGGAATAAATTCGCAGGCAGAGTACGATAAACTGCTGCAGAAGTGCGCTAACAACCGCTGCATAGCCATAGCTTTTACTTATACATTCTTTTGCAATTTGAAATGCAATGGGTATAAGAAACGCTTCCACCTTATGAATCTCAGGATCAGCTTCCATAAAAATGGTATATAGGGCATTGGAAATATCATCTTCCGGCTTTCTGGTCATTTTTTCAAAACTCAAATAAATGCAGAATTCTATCATTGGGTCAGCAGAATTATATATTTGCGCATGCTCCACAAAAGGTCCTGTAATGTATATGTTTTCTGCAGATACGGGAAAGGTCTTCCCATGCAGGGTAACCACGCCTTCTCCGCTCATTATATAATGTATTTCACAACTGTTCGCACTGTGGGAATGCACGGAAATGTCAGTTGTAAATTTTGCGCTGCTGACGGCCAGGGTATGAAACATCAGGTTTCCTATTGTAAAAGTAAAGTCTTCATTACTATGAAACTCCTGAATTTCCAAATTCACAAATCCCCCGTTCATTAGATTCATAAACTAAGTATAGTACAAAATAGTTTCCGGATAAATATGCGGCAGCACGACATTATTGCAAAAGGTTGTCGTCAATATTTCTTATAAAGTCCGAAAATTCAGACTATGATGAAGACAGAAAGAAAAGTCTCCATTACGACAAAATCAGGAGGAAGATCATGGAATTACATGAATATATAAGGGTAATTGATCAGGTAATTGAAGCGGGACCTTTTGCGGATAGCTGGGAGTCGTTATGCGGTTACGAAGTGCCGCAGTGGTACAGAAATGCGAAGTTTGGAATATTTATTCATTGGGGTCCGTACTCGGTTCCGGCCTTTGAAAATGAGTGGTATGCCAGAAATATGTATATGGAGGGCAGCAAAGAATTCGAGCATCATCTTAAAACTTATGGAAAGCATAAGGATTTTGGTTATAAGGATTTTATTCCTATGTTCACTGCTGAAAAATTCAATGCCGTGGAATGGGCAGACTTGTTTGAACAATCGGGGGCAAAATATGTGGTTCCCGTTGCGGAGCATCATGATGGTTTTCAGATGTATGCAAGTGAACTCTCGCACTGGAATGCGTATGAGATGGGTCCCAAAAAAGATATCTTAGGGGAGTTGTCTGCTGAATTCCAAAAACACGGGATCGTAACCGGAGCGTCCTCTCATAGAGTAGAACACTGGTTTTTCACGAGTCATGGAAAAGAGTTTGAAAGCGATGTTCATGAACCCCTGCATAGGGGAGATTTTTACTGGCCGTCCATGCCGGAACCGAATCATTACGATCTTTTCAGCAAGCCGGAACCAAGTGAAGAATATTTACAGGACTGGCTTACAAGATGCTGTGAAATCGTAGACAAATATCAACCGAAAATCGTGTATTTTGACTGGTGGATACAGCATAGCAGTGTCAAAAAATATCTGAGAAAATTTGCTGCTTATTATTATAACAGGGCTGCCCAGTGGGGTGAAGAAGTTGTGATTAATTATAAACATGATGCATTCATGTTCGGAACGGCCGTTGTGGATATTGAGCGGGGCATGCTTGCAGATATGAAGCCCTATTTCTGGCAGACTGATACGGCTGTTGCACTGAATAGTTGGTGCTTTACGGAAAACAATCAGTACAGGAAGGCGGCGGATATTCTCTGCGATCTTCTAGATATCGTAAGTAAAAATGGATGTCTGCTTCTGAATATCGGGCCAAAGGCAGATGGTACGATACCGGAAGAAGATAAGAATATCCTTCTGGAGATCGGTGAATGGCTGAAGGTAAATGGAGAGGCCGTTTACAATTCCAAAGTCTGGAGAAATTACGGAGAAGGTCCCACCGAAGTCATCGAAGGACATTTCTCAGATGGTGTGAAAAAAGAGTTTACCAGCAGTGATATCCGCTATACAGTGAACGGTACAAATCTATATGCAGCTGTATTAAAATGCAGTCCGGATGGAACGTATGCATTTCCTGCATTAGGAGAGAAAGATGTTTCAAAGATGCCGAATTTCCACGGCATTATCACAAATATCGAAGTGCTGGGTTTTACGCAGAAACTTGTCTGGCACCGTAATGAGGATGCCCTGCATGTGTCTGTTCCGGGAGTTCAGTCTGATAAACCTTTAGTATTTAAGATTACTCTGGATTGATCGGAATCCCATAAAATGAGGGAGCTGTTGCAAAATGAACAGAAATTGTTCAAGATGCAGCAGCCTCTATTTTTCTGCAAAAAACAAAAATCAGGTTCGAAAACCCGCCAAATTGTGTAGAATTAAGTTGTGAAACATAACTCAATACATCTCGACTATCCCCGATTAACAATACTTTTCGCATAAACATATGTTGAAGAGGTGAAGAATTGAACAACATCTCCATAAAATCTACACATTAATACTATAGAATTTGTTTCGATAGTTAGTCGAGTCTAACTATTGAATTATTAAGGAGGATTTTATGGAAAATTTCATAGCAGGAACAATTTTAGGATTTCGTGAGGGTTTGGAAGCATTTTTGATAATTTCCATCATGTTCAGATACCTAAGCAAAACCGGTGCAGACACCTTGAAAAAATATATATGGTCCGGTACAGGCATCGGCATCCTGGCATCTGTAGGTCTAGGCGGACTGCTTGCTATCGTTGGAAATCTGATCGATAAAACAGACCAGGTCGCCAAGCTTTGGGAAAGTGCTGCCAGTCTTTTTGCAATGTTGCTGGTGACTACTTTTATCATTTGGATGATTAAGCAAGGCAGCAACATGGTAGCTACCGTTGAAAATAGTGTCGAAAACAATATCTCAAAGGTCGGTATTATACTGGTCACTTCAATAATGGTTGCTCGTGAAGGTGCTGAAATTGCCATCTTCACATTTACCGGCAAATACGAATTGTCTGCAATATTAGCTGGTATTTTTCTATCGTTAGTCCTTGCTGTACTGATCTATTTTTCGCTGGTTAGGGTAAACCTAAAAGTAATTTTCAAAATCACTCTTGCTTACCTAATCTTACAAGCCGGATATTTGCTTGGATACAGCATACACGAAGGTTTATCAGCACTGAAAGATTTGGCAGTTCTTTCAGAAACAAGTATTCTCTATTCGAAAGCCTTTGACTTTTCGGCCACAATACTAAATCATAAAGAAGGCGTGATTGGTCTGCCTCTCAATGTGCTATTGGGGTGGTATTCAAAACCCGAATGGATTCAGTTTATAGGTCAATATGTTTATACAATTAGCTTATTTGCATACATGAAATGGTTTTCAAAAAGCAAGCGTGTCTTCATTGGCAAAAACCAAATCGTCGATTCACTAGAAGCACAAACACCTGAAAGCTTACCTTTCAACAGACGTTTTTAGTCTTTCAAAAAGATCTCAGTCAATAAAGAACGCCTCAAACGACCCCGAATCGAGGTTATTTGAGGCTTCTTACGCAAAAAACATATAAGAAAGGGCCGTTACTCCAGTGACTTTTCAATCACTTTTGCAACAGCCCCCTCAGCCGGTCTAAAATAAAGGTAATTCATTGGGTCTTGTACTCGATCAAATTAATTGGTTCTGCCTGCTGCGCATACTGCATGCCATGCTGCGTTGGGATACTGCTTCCTGCGCGAATAAATAGAGGCATAACATCAATGGAAGCATTGACTGTTACCATCTGTCCGCCGGTGTAATATTCGTTCGTCCAGTAATCATACCAGTTTTGACCGAGCGGCAAATAACACTCCATCGTTTTAGGAGAATCAATGGGGCTGCCGCCCCTGTCATAATACATGGGAGCTGTGACCGGGCACACCAGAATATCATCGCCAAACATATACTCGCCTGCGATATCTTTTACTTTCTTATCCCCGGAAAAATCAAACATCAGGCTTCGCATAATTGTATAGTGCTCTTCGCTGACTCTCTCCGACATCCTTATGATATAAGGCATAAGTGTGTACCTTAATCTGATGAATTTCTCAATGGATTCATAAAACATCCCGCTGAAATTCCATATTTCCCTTGGCGTATCGGTGCCATGTGAACGGAATACCGGAAGGAATGCGCCGAATTGCAGCCAGCGGGTATATAGTTCCTGGTATCCCGGATCATTCACTCCGTCGTCGTACTCTCCTGCCCAGAACCAGACGGGTTCTGCTTCCGGATCGCCTTTCCATTTTCTCCAGTTCTCTACTCCGCCTGTGAAAAATGCGCCGATGTCGACCGTCCAATACGGCAGCCCGCTTAAACTTACACTGAGACCCTTTGCTATTTCGCGTTCAAGTTCCTGCCAGGTAGCCGATGTATCCCCGGCCCAAAGCACAGCTCCGTACTTCTGGATTCCTGCATATCCGCTGCGGGTAAGATTAAGCACCGGTTTATCCGGACAATATTTCTTTTGATTCTCAAATATCCCTTTTGCATGAAGCAGGGAATATACATTAGCAAATTTAGGCCCCAAATATTTTCTGTGTTCATTTCCAACAAGATTGTAACGCTCCTCGTCGGAGAGCAGCACGCTTCCGCACCAATCCGGCGCAGAAAAAGGTTCTGTGGAATCACACCACCAGCTGTCAAAATCTCCTAATTCTTCAGTCATTTGCTTCCAGTAGAGATTTCTGGCTTCTTCTGAGAAGGCATCATATGTGGAATAATCTCCGAGCAGCATATCTTTTGCTGCGAATTCGGCATGATTCTCCCCTCCTTCTTTCATGTTGGGCCAGACGGATACCATCGTATGTACATGCATATTATGAATTTCGGCAATGGCATCCTTAATCTTAGGGTAGCGATCTCTATCCAACACTTTATTGCCCCAGAGTTCGCCTTCCCAGGTTTTCCAGTCCTGCACGATAACATCCAGGGGAATATTTCTTGCGCGGTACTCTTTTACCGTATCAATCAGCTCCTGCTGTGTCTTATATGTTTCTTTGGACTGGATATATCCGAGTGCCCAGACAGGGAGGCGCGACGCTCTTCCTGTCAATTCTCTGTAACCTGCAATAATCACATCAAAACTTCCGGAAATAATGTAATAATCCAGTTGGTCCACGCAATCGAGCGTTATAGACGTTGTTGACCGGGTATCATCAAATGTCATCAGGGAACAGCAGTCAAATAGAACCCCATACCCTTTGCTGGATATGAAAAACGGCATGGGAATCATCATATTGTGCTGGTACAGGTATTGCCTGGTGCCTCTTTTGTTGTATACGCCAAGCTCGTCCTGTCCGAGTCCGTATATCGCTTCATCCGCCTGCAGCCTTATTGTTAATATCGCTTTATACGCCGTGCCTGCCGCAATGGGCTGCAAGTTTTTTATGAAACTCCGGTCACCGTCAACCGTCTTGACAACCTCTACGATAGGCGCCTCTTCTCCTGTTGAGTATCGGACAACCGGAGTCTCAATCAACTGTACAGCAACAACTTCAAAGGGATCATCAGGAGGGTCATATGAGTCCATGAAATGGTTGTTGTTTTGAAAGGCTGAGTCTTCTATCAGCCAGGATTCATTTTTCAAATTCTCATTCTCTGTGTAAACAAATCTCGTAATGTTTTCAGAAACCTTCTGAATATACTGTTTCATGATACTATCCTTTCACAGAACCGGAAGTCATACCGGAGACAATATACTTCTGTCCCAGGAAATACACGAGAATAACAGGCAGGCTGGTGAGCACGATATCGGCACAAACCAAATTCCAGTCTTTAAAGTACATTCCAAAGAAATTGTATACAGCAAGCGTCATCGGCCATTTATCCGTACTTCCTGTGAAATACAGCGGCAGTATGAACTCATTCCAGGTATTAAGGAATGTAAGTACCATGACTGTAACGAGTACGGGCTTGAGCAAAGGAAAGATTATGGAGAAAAACAGGCGAAGGGGTGAGCAGCCATCAATTACAGCGGCTTCATCAATCTCCCTGGGAATTTTGCTGATAAATCCGTACGTCAGAAAAATCGCGAATGGTATCTGAAGCGCTGCATAGAGCAAAATTATGCCGGTGCGGGTATTGTATAATTGAATAGTCTGCATAACTTTCATAAGGGATACAAAATTAATTGGCATTGTTATTCCAAGAACAAAAAACAAATAAAGTATTTTGCTGGATTTATTTCTTCTGCGGGAAAGTACAAAAGATGTCATTGCAGCAAACATAGAACATAATGCGACACTTCCCACGGAATAGACCAGGCTGTTGAAAAAAGCCGTGTCAAGTTTTCCTTTTTCAATTACCACTTTAAAATTATCAAATTGCCACTCCTTCGGTAATGCGAGCGTCATATCGGATGCCGCCAGACTTGTCTTGAAAGAGTTGACCACAATAAGCAGCAAAGGAATCAGGAGAATAATGGATATAATACAGGCCACAGCGTTAATAGCAATTGAACTGATCAATTTTCGGTGTTTCATTATTCTTCCACCTCTTCTTTTGTCATCATCCTGATCATAAAGAAACCGACAATTATCATGAATATGAACATGACTGATGAAAGGGTTGTTCCAACAGCATACCTTCCCTTACTGAACTCTTTATAGACGCCTGTATACAGCACTTCTGTCGCATAGCCGGGACCTCCGTTTGTCAGGGCATATACAATATCAAATACCTTTAATCCGTATAGGACATTGAGTACTGTTGTTACGGCTACTGTCGGCATAAGAAGCGGCATAGTAATGGATTTAAATCTTTGCCAGGAGGTTGCGCCATCTATTTCAGCAGCTTCATAATATACCGGAGATATCGCCATAATACCCGCTATGAAAATCGTCATGATATAGCCGATACCCTTCCAGATATCCACGAACATTACAGACCAGAAGGCTATTTTTGAATCGGTCAGCCATTTGAGTGCTAAAGAACCCAGGCCTGCTGATCTTAGAAACGCATTCAGGAGTCCCGATTGAGGATTGAGTATGCTTTTGAATATCATGCCTACGATCAATGTAGAGAGAACGGCCGGCATATACATGATGGCTCTGTGGATATTCAATCCTTTAATTTTCTTCGTAAGAAGTACGGCCAACGCCAGCCCGATGATACTTTTACAAAATGTCGTAAAAACAGTAAAAATCATCGTGTTGCTTAAATAGCGTAAATAGTTTTCCTCCGGTGAAAAAACAGTGGCAAAATTATCAAGACCGACAAAATTAATCGTATCAGAATACGAAGACCAATCAGTGAAAGAGTATCCAACACCAATTACGCCGGGAATTACACAAAGTACAACGTATAGTATCAATGCGCCGAAAACAAAGTACATCGGGTACGATTTTCTCTCATTCATTTGCGTCCACTTCCTTGAAATATTATAGGCTGCTCCCAAAGCCTGCTTCAGGAGCAACCTACTTAATCAATATTTTTGTAAATTAAATCAGCCGGCCCAATTTTCATCTTTTGCAGCAGCAGCCTGATCTGCTCTGTTCTTATCGATATTTTTGAGAACATCATCAGAAGATTCGTCACCCAGAATCATTGCCGTCATTTCTTTTCCGATTTCCATCCACTGCGGATTAACATACTTTACGGTAGTCTGCAGTACGGTTCCATGCTCCGTATAGGTGCTGTAGAATGTCTTGATAATATCGGAGTATTTATCCTGTACACCGGAAAATGGCAGTGTATTGTACTTTGATACGTTGTCGATTAAGTACTGAAGATTCTCTGGCTGGGCAATGTATGCAAGATACTGCTTAGCCGCGTCGATGTTTTCGCTGCCTGAGTAAATAAATCTTGAAGGTCCTACAGGATTGACATTGAGAATCTGATTATCTACTAGAGGAATGACAAAGTATCCGACGTCACTGGCCTTCAATTCACCGCCAACAGCTTCAACTTCAGCACCAAAACCCTGGTTTGCAACGACCATTGCGTATTCGCCGCCTGCAAAGTTCTTGGCTGCATCAGCATAAGCATTGGACATGTAATCTTCGCCCCAGTATCCGTTGTCAACCATTTCTTTGATTTGATCAAGAGACTGCTTCATAACCGGACTGGAAGCAAATGTTGTCTTATTGCTGTTCAGATTGTCAATTAATCCCGGTTCTCCGGCTTCGAAAGCTGCGCCCATTTCCGGGAACCACAGTACATGATGCCAGCCGTCGGATACGCACTCATAGACCGGAGTGATTCCAACGCCTTTGATTGCTTCGCATACTGCCATGAATTCAGCAAAAGTAGTAGGTATTTCCAGGTTGTTTGCTGCAAATATTTTTGTGTTGTACGCGATAGCCCATGCACTGGAAAGGTCGCCTAACGGCTGGCCATAAAGTTTGCCGTCTACCGACAATTCTGCTGCGGCCAAGGGATCTACAGTGGAAGACCATGCTTCACCGGATAGATCGACTGCATTTTTGACGACATTCAGCTGAGATACAATATCAAACTGACCGCCCTGTGAACCATAAATATCAGCACATTCGCCTGCATTAATCTTTGTGCTCAGAAGATTAGTATACTGATCAGAGGGGATGACCTGATAGTCAACTTTGATTCCGGTCTCTTCGGCAAATTTTGCACCGAGTTCTATCTCTGCATCCTGCAGCCAATCCTGGCTCACCATATAAGTAATCGTGATATCCTGTTTTACTGCTTCGGTAGCTTCTGCCTCTGTTTCAGCTGCTTTCGTTGTTGCAGCGTCCGTTGTTGCAGCGTCCGTTGCTGCAGCTTTTGTTGTTGCAGCGGTTGTTTGTGCACAGGCAACAGAGCTTGCTAACATAGCGGCTGCCAATACGACCATAAAGAATCTTTTCATGTTTCCCTCCTTGAATTTTGTTGACATTCATTTTCTTCGTCTTGTAGAATGTAAATGCTGTATGACTCAAATGATATATGGACAGGCAATGTCTTGGAATGTAAAATCGCACAAACGACATGTATATTTTTAACTAAAGTTTAGTTATTTTGTTAATCGGCCTGACGAAGGTCTATAAAGGAGAGCTCCTGTGAAAACAAGGACTATTCGCTCCTCCATGTTTTTTACCTATGCAATTATATTAATAACAGCATGCCTGATATACTACACATATTTCATAATATTCGAAGTTCAAAAAGTGAAGACGCAGACTCTTGCGATTATTTCGCAGAATGCAGTTACCATTGGTGATGCCATTGACGGTCAACTTGAACAGCTGAATATGGTAACTATGAATGTAGCCTATTCAAACATCGTCAAATCGACTTTCGCGCAATATAACAGTGCAAATGACTTGGCGCAAAGCGATTACTTTAATAATACCAGGATGCTTGGTGATTTGCTCGTTGCGATAATCGGGCCTAATTTTCCAGCCGATCAGATTAATCTATACTCTCTGGATAACGGAATTTTCGCATCCGGCATCAGTAACGGATATTATCCCAATATCACAAAAGATATGCCCTGGTACCAGGAGGTGACTGACGCGGCCGGCTTAAAAGTCATCAAGGACACCGGAGAGGACCCCAGGCTATCACGGTACTTCAACGGAGAATACAAGCGGTCTTTTATCTCTCTTTTTCGCGTTTACTTTAATGTCTTTAATAATCCGCAGGGGATTGTGGAGGCAAAAAAATCCGCAAGCTCGGTTTTTGCCGGCGCTATTTCACGCAAGGCTATTTACGGTGAAAAAATCTATGTATTTGATTCCGCCGGCAACCTCGTATTCCCAATATCCAACAGCGATTACAGCGTCTATTTTGAGAACTCCAGGCAAATCATCGACAGCGAAAATACTACACAGTCAATCAAAACAGAGAAC
>Ga0123338_10000548_pt1 | contig 38148 bp, 39 predicted proteins | sample grotaG_FD_89793 | JGI IMG/M metagenome (GOLD analysis project Ga0123338, IMG submission 89793) | Glacier valley bacterial and archeal communities from Borup Fiord, Nunavut, Canada, to study Microbial Dark Matter (Phase II) -... | ecosystem: Environmental > Aquatic > Freshwater > Ice > Glacier ...
AACAGGAACACCGGGGGAGTCGACGCATCCTCGATAGGTGCCGGATGTGTTCCGAGCATTAACCGCCGTGAGGCGGACCTACGGTCATTGGAGCCAACGGTAATTAAATCACAGGAACGGGCGAGCGGTCAAGCGTGACCACGATGGAGACGATGCGAGCGGAGCGCTGCGAGGGGGGTCTGTGGGCCACCTACGCGCGCAACATCGCAACGAGCGCGGACACCAAGGACACCGGGGCGATCGCCGTCGCCGGTGGCTTCGCGATCTGCCTGCAGGGGACGTTCCTCGAATACGCCATCGGGATTGGAGCCCGCGGGCCGCTCGATGAGACCGATTTTAGCGCCGTTGAGGCGTTTTACGGGCGGCGGGGACTGCCGGCGCGCATGGAGCTCCATGAGGAAGTCGCGGCGCGCGATGCGGCCCTCCTGCAACGCCACGGCTACCGCCACGAGTTGACCCTCGATGTGCTCGAGGCCGAGATCGGGCCGGTCGACGTGACGCCGCCCGCCGGGATCACGGTCGAAAAAACGGACGATCGCCACGCTTGGGCCGAGGTCGTCGGCAAGGCGAGCGACGATCCGGATCGTGAACGTGTCGCCCGCTCGATGCAAGTGAACGCTCACGCGGCCGTGCTGTTTTCGGCATGTGCCGAGGGTGAATTGATCGGCGGCGGTGCCGTTTCGACGTTCGAAGACGGAGCGGTTTTGTTCGCGGCCGGCGTCCTACCGGCGTTTCGTGCGCGCGGCGTGCATGGTGCGCTCATTCGCTCGCGCCTCGCGTACGCGCGATCGCGCGGGAGTAGTTTTGCCGTCATGAAGACGACGCCGGATTCGACGGCGTCGCACGACGCTCTCGCGTGTGGCTTCACCCGCACGCACGCGCGTCTGCGTTTCCGCAAAGGGTGATCGCCTCGGTTCCACCGCTTGCCCGCGTTCTTGCGGAGAAACTGCGCGTGCACGTACCGATCGATTGCGACGACGATACGCTTGCCGCCGCGTTCACTCCGGCGATCGTCGCCATGGATGCGGCCGATCGTGCCTATCGCAAGGCGATCGAAACAATTTTACCGGCGGAAAATGCGCGCGAAGTCCTCGGCACCATGGCGGCCTTCCGCCGCAAGACCGCCGAAATACGCGAAAGCGCAGCGACGGAAATTCGGGCGATGTACAAGCGCGCCGGACGCGACTACGGCAATTTCGATCCGCTCGATACGTACACGCCTTCCACGAGCGGGCTCGCGCATGTCGACGGCGTGCGCGTCGCCGATCTCGGCGATCGCGCGCGCGCGGAGACGACGCGTGTTCGCACGGAAGCAAACGCGCGCATCGCCCCGCATATCGGCATGCATGGCGGCGCGATCGTCACCGAGAAAAAGCGACGCGTCACCGAATTCAAGGGCGCGCTCCATGCAATCGTCGTTCCACTCGTCGGTGGAAGCGCAAAGAGCGTCTCACCGATCATCGACGACCTCGCGGCAATCGCCGACGGTTTCTACTAGGACACGAGGTTCCTCAATCGGCGGCCGTTCGCTGGAAGCGTACAGGAGGAACGGTCGGTTTTGTGAGGGTGCAGCGTGATGGTACATACGCTTTCACGGAATGCACTCTGGCTGAGCACGCTGTTGCTGATCATTGGAACGAGCATGGCGATTACGACTGCGGCAATGCCGACTGCCGATGTCCCCGGCGTTTGGCAGGCGACGCTCGGAGTCAATGGACGGTCGCCTCTGCGAATCGTTTTGCGAATTTCAAAGGATTCGTCCCGGTCCTTCACCGGCGCTGCATACAGTATCGACCAAGGAGCTGAGGCATTGGTCATGCGGGATAGTACGCTGCGACGCACCAGCCGAAGTGCTCGATGCGGTGAACGCGTTCATCGATACACTGCGATAGAACGGTACGACGCGTCGACATAAAGCAGCGTCAGCGTCGGAAGAAAGGTGGCTATTATTTGGTATACCGTATCCGAAATACTTGACGGGAGTCTCCCCTTCCGTTACGGTGCGGACATGAGCAATCGCGCTTCCAGCGCAGCAAAGGCATCCGCCGGACTACGAGCCCCGATCGAACGGCCGCCGTCGCTCCGCGATCAAGTCTACGACCGACTACGCGCGGCTATTCTTTCGGGTGAACTTGCCTCCGGTTCGCCGGTAATCGAAGCCGAGATTGCGGCGACCCTCGGCGCGAGCCGAACGCCCGTTCGCGAAGCGTTGCGGCGTCTCGAAACCGAAGGCATGCTCGAACCACGCGGTAACCGCGGAAGCATCGTGCGCGAACTCAAGCGCGACGAAGTTGAATGTATCTTTGAAATCCGAGAAGCGCTCGAATCATTGGCCGCCCGGCGCGCGGCGCGGCGCATGAACGAGCGAGATGCATCGGCTCTGCAATCGATCATCGACAAGATGCGCATCGCCGCCGAAGACGCGGGCGAGATGGAGCGCTTGGATACGACGTTTCACGATCGCATCCTCGCGCTCGCCGACGGACACCGGCTCAAACGTATGCTCGGCGATCTGCGCGCCGACATTCTGCCGTGGCGCTTCATCGCGCTCGGCACGAGCGAACGACGTCGTGCGACCGCCGACGAGCATGCCGCCATGCTTACCGCGATGCGCGCAAAAGACGAAGCAGCGATCGTCACCGCGACCTCCTCGCACATTCACAACACAAAGGCCGCCGTGCTCGCCCAAGGCGACGACGCGGCTTAAGTCTTCGCGGCGTCTTTGGGCTGCGCGATCTCATGCGCGGCAAGCAGTTCGAGGGCACGCACCATGGCTGAGTGATCCCATGCCGCACCGCCGTTCGCGACGCAGGCGTTGAAGAGTTCCGCTGCGGTCGCCGTGTTCGGCAATGAGACACCGAGTTCGCGGGCACCCGAGAGTGCGAGGTTGAGATCTTTTTGATGTAATGCGATACGGAAGCCCGGATCGAACGTTCGATCGATCATGCGCTGGCCGTGCACTTCGAGAATACGCGAGTTGGCGAAGCCGCCCATGAGCGCCGCACGCACTTTTGCGGGGTCGGCGCCCGCCTTCGATGCGAAGAGCAACGCTTCGCCGACCGCCTCGATCGTCAGCGCGACGATGATTTGGTTTGCGACCTTCGTCGTCTGACCGTCGCCGTTACCGCCGACGAGCGTGATGTTCTTTCCCATGAGTTCGAAGAGCGGTTTGACGCGATCGAAGGCGTCTTCGGGTCCGCCGATCATGATCGTGAGCGATGCGGCCTTTGCGCCGACTTCGCCGCCTGAGACCGGTGCATCGAAATAAAGGCAGCCGAGGTCGTTGATGCGTTTTGCGAATGACTTCGTCTCGGTCGGCGAGATCGAACTCATGTCGATCACGATCTTGCCTTGCGTCAACCCCGCGGCAACCCCGCCCGCACCGAAGAGCACCTTCTCAACGTCCGGAGTATCGGGGAGCATCGTGATGATGACATCGCTCGATTCGGCAACTTCTTTTGCCGACGCGCACGCAACGCCGCCCGCGGCAATCATTTCCGCCGGAACACGCGAACGCGTATTCAGGAACAGCTTGTGGCCCGCGGCTTGCAGATGGGATGCCATCGGGCGTCCCATGATGCCGAGTCCGATAAATCCGATGTTGCTCAAGAAATTCTCCTAGGTGCGAGCGGGTGCGGCGGAGAGGTACGCGCTTGCCCACCCGAGTCCCGCGTCGGTCCCGTTTGCCGGCACGTATTCGCAGCCGATCCAGCCCGCATAGCCGACTTCATCGAGCACGCCGAAGAGATACGGGTAGTTGATCTCACCGGTGCCGGGCTCGTGTCGACCGGGATTGTCCGCAAGCTGCACGTGTCCGATATGTGCGATGTTCGCGCGAAGAGTGGCAGCGAGTTCACCTTCCATGCGCTGCATGTGATAGATGTCGTATTGGAAAGTAAGATTTTTCGAACCGACCGCATCCATGATCGCAAACGCTTGATCCGAACGCGAGAGAAAGAATCCGGGGATATCGCGCGTGTTGATCGCCTCGATTACAAGGGCGATCCCGGCCGCTTCGAGTTCGCTTGATGCGTAGCGTAGATTCGCGACAAACGTGCGATGCGCTTCTTCTGCGCTCACGGCCGCGGGCGGTTTTCCGGCAAGACAATTCACGCGATTGCAACCAAGTGCCCGCGCGTACGCGATCGCCTTGGCGACGCTCTGGCGAAACTCATCGACGCGATCGGGGAGGCAAGCGATCCCGCGTTCGCCCGCGGCCCAATCGCCGACCGGCAAATTGAAGAGCACTTGCTCGAGCGCGTTTTCTTGCAGTTTGGCCGCGATTACCGCCGGTTCGTAGTCATACGGCGTGAGATACTCCACGCCGGTGAACCCCGCACGCGCGGCGGCGCCAAAGCGGTCGAGAAACGCGTGCTCCGTAAAGAGCATGGTGAGATTGGCGTTGAATTTCGGCATGCGATCCTCTAGACGAGTTGCGGTTCGGATTCGATCGGGCGGGTGGCGAGGTCGAGGACGTCTTCGAATTCTTTGATCGCATCGATCTCTGCGCCCATCGCAATATTCGTGATGCGCTCGGTGATGACTTCGACGATCACCGGGACGGAGAGTCGCACGGACTCGCTCTTCGCCCAAGCGATCCCCTCGGCGATTTTTTCCGGATCGAACACACGGATCGCCCGGCAACCCATCGATTCGGCTGCCTTGACGTGATCGACACCATAGGCCCCGATCTCCGGTGCATTGATGTTCTCAAAACTCAGCGATACTTCGTAATCCATCTTGTATGGTAGCGAGGCTTGCCGGATCAGCCCCAAGTACGCGTTATTGAGCAAGATCATAACGAAGGGAATCTTGTATTGCGCGGCTACCGCCAGCTCTTCGATGAGGAATTGCAGCGAATAGTCACCGACGATTCCAACGACGTTTTTCTCGGGATTCGCGAGCTTTGCGCCCGTGCATGCCGAAACTTCCCAACCCAGCGGCCCGGCTTGGCCGCAGATGAGATAGTTGCGCGGCTTGTTCACCTTCTGCAACTGGCCCGAGAGAATTTGATAGAGACCGATTGCCGTGACGAACTGCGTATCATCGTCAAACGCCGCATTTACTTCGGCGAAGACACGTTGCGGTTTGACCGGCGTATCGCCGTAGTCCGTGCGGCGCAGCATCGTGCGTTTGCGTTCTTGCACGCGCGCAACCCACGCGCCGCGATCGGGCAACGTGCCCGCTGCTTTTCGTTCGCTTGCCTCGACGACGAGCGCTTCGAGAGCGAGGCCGGCGTCGGCGACGATGCCGAGTTCGGGACTGAAGACGCGCCCGATTTGCGTCGGGTCGATGTCGATGTGGACGAACGTACGTCCGCGGGTATACACCTCAGGACTGCCGGTGTGACGGTTCGCCCACCGATTGCCGATTCCAAGCACGAAATCGCTATCGAGAAAATTCGCGTTCCCGTAGCGATGCTGCGTCTGCAATCCAACCATGCCGGCGTTCAGCGCATGATCGTCGGGAATCGATCCCCAACCCATCAACGTCGGCACGACCGGCGTGTTCGTCATTTCCGCAAGCGCGATCAAATCTGCCGAAGCCTCCGCATTGATCACGCCGCCACCGGCGACGATCACCGGACGTTCGGCGGCAAGCAGCATGTCGATTGCGCGGCGAATGGCTTTTGCACCCGGGCGAGGACGTTCGATTTCGAGCGGCTCGTCGCATTCGAAATCGTAATTGATGATTTCTTTCTGCACGTCGATCGGCAAGTCGATGTGCACGGGACCCGGCCGCCCCGAACGCATCAGCTGGAACGCTTTGCGAAAGACGTACGGCACTTGCGCGCCTTCCATCACCGTGACGGACCACTTGGTCACGGGGGCCACGATCGCGGCGATATCGACGGCCTGGAAATCTTCTTTATGTAGTTTCGCCCGCGGTGCTTGCCCCGTGATGCAGAGGATCGGCACGCTATCAGCCATCGCGGAATAGAGTCCGGTGACCATGTTCGTACCGGCGGGACCGGAGGTTCCGATATTGACGCCGATTTTGCCGGCTCGCGCGCGTGAGTAGCCTTCGGCTGCGTGCGAGCCACCTTCTTCATGGCGCACCAGCACGTGGCGTATCGTTCCGTCGTTCTGCAAGGCCTGGTAGAGCGGCAAAATCGCCGCGCCGGGCACCCCGAACACCAGATCCACGCCTTCGCTCTTCATCACCCGGACAGCAGCTTCGATCGCCGTCATTTTCGGCATCATCAACCCTCCACGAATCACCGCCGACTGGGGTCGACGGTGGCGATATATGGGATACCGTATCCCGTACGCCAGAGAAAGGCAAGCGGATTCCGCCAAGCGAGAAACCACAATGAAACACGTTCGCGAGCGCTGCGGCGAAGGAGACGGCATGGTCCGCCGATTCCAAAAAGCCGATGCCCCGGGTGTCTGCGAAATCTTTTATCGCTCCGTCCACGAAGTCGCATCGGCCCGCTACGATCGCGCGCAACTCGACGCATGGGCGCCGGCCGTTCCCGATTCGACCCAGTGGCTCGAGCGATTACTGGCCTACGATACCTTCGTTGCTGACGACGATGCCGGAAAAACCGTCGGCTGGATCGCGATGAGCGAGACCGGCTACATCGATATGCTCTTCTGCTTGCCCGAGGCCACGCGTTGCGGTATTTCCGCGCGGCTTTACGACGAGGTCGAGCGCATCGCGATCGCACGTGGGCTGCGAAAGCTTACCGCACACGCGAGTCTGCTTGCCCAGCCGTTTTTCAAAAAGCACGGTTGGATCGTCGATGCGCATGAAATCGTCGAACGCCGCGGCGTCGAATTACCTCGCGCAGCGATGTCGAAATCCTTACCTCTACCGTAGACCTCCAGCGGACCAGGAAAAACACCGGCAGCCTCTTCGCTTGCCGCACAATGCTTGTCACGGATACCGTTATACGATATACTCCGTTCTGTGACGTTTGCGGATTCGAGGACCGAAGACATCTACAATGGGCAAACATCAAAGACGACGGGTAAGGCCTGCCTCCCGAATCTCGTCAAGGCCGCGCGCCGAAAACTCTTCCAAATAGCCGCCGTCGAACGGCTCGATCAGTTGAGCACTCCGCCGGGCAATCGTTTAGAGTCGCTACATGGCGATCGCGCGGGACAACATTCGATCCGAATCAACGAGCAATATCGAATTTGTTTCCGTTGGAACGACGGCAATCCGTCCGACGTAGAGATCGTCGACTACCACTAGCGCAAGAACACCGATGGGACGTTTTATGGCTGGCAAACTTCGAATTCCGACCCACTCCCGGCCGCCGACTCCCGGCGATATCTTGAGTGAAGACTTCCTCAAACCACTGGGAATCACGCAGCGCAATTTCGCCGAACGTCTTGGGATATCGCTGCCTCGTCTCAATGAGATCATCAACGGAAAACGCGGTGTCACACCGGACACCGCTCTTCGGCTCGAACGTGCTATCGGAATGTCCGCATCGTTTTGGCTCAATCTCCAGCAGATCGTCGACCTCTTCGACGCGATGCACTCGGCGACGGCTAAAGACATTCGAAAGATTCGACCAATGAAAGAGCTCTCGGTCGTCTAGTGTACTTCTGATACGGAGCGAGAAGGAAATAAAAAACGAGCGATGCTCTCGCAACGCTCGGTTTTTCTCGCTAGAAGCGCAAGTCTTACGCGGTACCGGCGGTCGCTTTTACGCGGTTCGGATCCACTTTGACGCCCGGGCCCATCGTGCTGGTTAGCGTGATGGAGCGCAGGTACGTGCCTTTAGCAGCCGATGGCTTCGCGCGAATGATCGCATCGAGCAACGTCGCGACGTTCTCGGCGAGTTCTTTTTCGCCGAAGCTCCCTTTGCCGACGATCGTGTGCACGATTGCCGTCTTGTCGAGACGATACTCGACCTTACCGGCTTTGATGTCGCGAATCGCGTTGCCGATGTTCGGCGTCACGGTCCCCGACTTCGGGTTCGGCATTTTCTGTGCGAGGATACGCCCGAGTGCCGAACCAACGGCGCCCATCATATCCGGCGTTGCAACGACCACGTCGAAATCGGCAAAGCCGCCTTTGACGCGTTCTATCAACTCGGCATCGCCCACGATGTCGGCGCCCGCGGCTTCGGCTTCCTTGGCCTTGTCAGCCTTGGCGAATGCGAGGACGCGGACCACGCGGCCCGTGCCATGCGGAAGGTTGACCACACCGCGCACGTTTTGATCCGACTTTTTCGGATCGACGCCGAGGCGTACGTGAATTTCGATCGTTTCGTTGAATTTCGCGTTGCAGTTTTTCTTCACGAGCGCGGTTGCTTCGACCGCGTCGTAAAGTTTTTCGCGGTCGTAGCCGGCTGTAAGTTTGGTGAAGCGTTTGCCGTGTTCTTGTGCCATTATGCGACATCCACTCCCATCGAACGTGCGGTGCCGGCGATGATCTTCATCGCCATCTCGACGTCGTTTGCATTGAGATCGGCCATTTTCGTCGTGGCGATCTCTTTGAGCTGCGCTTGCGTGATTTTGCCGACCTTATTGCGATTGGGTTCTTTCGAACCGCTCTCGAGTCCAAGCGCGCGCTTGATCAAGAACGACGCTGGCGGCGTCTTCGTGATGAACGTAAATGTGCGATCTTCGAAAACCGTGATCTCGACGGGGATGATCATCCCGGCCTGGCTCTGCGTGCGTTCGTTGTACTGCTTGCAGAAATCCATGATGTTGAGCGAGTACGGCCCAAGGGCGGGGCCGACCGGCGGCGCCGGCGTCGCTTTGCCGGCGTTGAGGGCAAGACCGATCTTGCCCACGACTTTTTTAGCCATGGTGGAATCCTTTCGCGTCCGACGCACCGCAGTACGCCACGCTCCCCCACGAGGTCTCGCCAAGCGCAGGGGTCAGCGCAAGACGGGGCGGCCGGAGGCCGCCAACAAGTCAGTTTACCACAGCTGGGCCTGCGCAGGCAACGCTCCGGGCTCGCCCTAACCAAGCAGGCACCCTTGTACTACCTTCGTCCCATGGGCAGCCCCAATGCCAGAAACCCGTAAATCGATCTCCGCCGTGCTGGTCGCGGCGCTCGACTACTCCCAAAACGCTCGCTGCCGATCTGATTGGAGTAAGGAATCTGAAGAGTCGTCGTTCCTTTGTCGGATATGCCGCCGCGCTTTTTGCTCTCGTCATGCTTGTCCTGGGTTGGCGCGAGGTCTTTTCGCCGATCGCGCACACAAGCTATCCGATCACGATCATCGACACCGGGCACGGCGCGATCGTGCGCGTGCAGCCGAACGACCCCCTTTCCAAATCGATTGCCACCGGTGATGAAATCGATTTGAGCGCTCTCTCACTTGCGAGCCGTTTTCGACTTCGCGTTGGAAGCCCGGTTGGAACGCCGGTCGCGATCAGAATCCGTCACGATGGTGCTTGGGTCGTGCGAATCGTCGAACCGAGCCTGCGACCGATTCGCATCGATGCATCAACGATAACCCTCCTTTGGGACATCACGGTCACGCTGTTGCTCATTGCGATCATCGTAGCACGGCGGCCGTCCGTGGCGACGTACGCGCTCGTCATCTTCGCGGGCGGCAGCGTGACGACAGCTGCCGTCGTCGCCCAGTTCTCGCCCCTTCCCGACCCGATCTTCGTCTGCATCGCGACGCTGATTATCGCGGCCTTTTCTGAATTCCCGATCTTCATTTTGCTCGTCTTTCTCACGCGTTTCCCAAGCGCGCCCACAGCGCGATCAGCGCGCACGCTCATGCGCGTCGGCGATGCGATCGCTATCGCTGCAGCAGCCGCGGTCGTCATCGGTACAATCGAAGAACCCGTTCTCTTCCAATCGTGGAATACGGCGCACAATGCGTATGGAGAAATCGGACTCGCCCTCACCATTCTCTTTGCGATCGCGTCGTACCGAGCCGCAACGGGTGAAAACCGGCAACGAATCGGTTGGGTTCTCACCGGAATTATCATCTCGCAAGCAGCGCTTGTCTTGTATAATCATTTTTACTCCGCAGCAGGCGATACCGCGGCGATGATACGGGCGGTCGCATTCGCGATGCAAACGGCCTTCCCACTCGCACTCGCCTACGCGATCCTTCGCTTTCGGGTGATCGATCTTGGCTTTGTGTTCAATCGCACGCTCGTGTATGCGATCGTCACGGCGATCGTCGTCGTCGCCGTCAGCTTCGTCGATTGGCTGAGTTCGCGATTGATCGGCGAGACGCGTCTCGCGCTTGCAACTGAGGCGCTCGTCACGATCGCACTCGGGGTTGCGCTCAATACCCTTCATAGTCGGATCGAGCATCTCGTCGATCGCGTCATCTTTCGGCGCCGCTATATCGCCGAGAAGAAACTTCGTAGCCGCCTCGCGGCTCTCGCCTTCGCAACGAACGAGCGCGCCGTCGATCTCGCGCTTATCGACGAGGTCATCGACATCCTGAACTTACGTTCGGCCGCGGTCTTTCGTTCGATCGACGGTCAGCCGCTTTCGTGTACGCGCGCAGCGGGATGGACTGCGCCGACGAACGCGCTCGATGAAAATAGTCTCCTGGTGCGCACGATTCGGGCGGCGCAGCGCCCGTTTTTTCTCGCCGACGTTGGCATCGCCGATTCGTTGCTCGGGGATGGCGATGCGACGCCGATTCTCGCCGTGCCGATCGAACGCAAGCAGTTTTTCGTCGGCTTCGCGCTCTACGGCCGCGAAGCGGACGGCACGGCGCCGGATCCCGAAATCATCGCGCATCTGGCGGAGCTTGCCGCAGCCGCCGCGACGACGTTTGAGTTGGTCGAAGCGCGAAGCTGGCAAAAGCGCTATGACGATTTAGCAAGGCTTGTGCCGCCGAGTGTCTTACGCTAGTAGCATCACGATGTGCGAACGACACTGACGCTAGATGACTTACGCAAAACTAGAGCGGCCGTTGCAGTTGTGTTTCGCGCGTGATCACGCGCAGGCGGTGCGTCGGAATCGCGCGGGTAAGGAGCTCGACGGTCGTGTTAATTTCTTCGAGCACGACGCGGTGGCTCGGGGTCGTCGGCATTTGGAAGCCGCGCACGCGTAGGCCCGCTTGCGCGATATGATCCAGCTTCTGCAGCATCGTTACCGTCTTCTCGCTTGCCGCGCGGCTTTCGCGACGGGATTCTTCGAGCAGACGCAGGTTCACGAGATAGTCGGCGTACGCGTCGCGGCGTTTGTTGTACTCGGCGCGAATCTCCGGAATCCGGCCGCGAATGCCGCCGATCCGGTCGCGAATGAGTTGGTCGAAGCGCGCTTGCCGGGCGAGAATGATGCGCCGTTCTTCTTGTAACCCATCGTTGCGCTTGCGCGGATCGGCTTGTTTCACACGCGCTTTTTCGATGGCGATCCGGTCGGAGATCGTGTAATCGGACTCAGCCTCCGCGTCGCGCCGAATCTTCTCTTGCAGCGATTTCATCTCTTCGTTGAAACCCTGCACTTTCTCGACGTAGGGGAGTGCGCGGCGCTTCGTTTCCACGAACTCGCGATGCGCTACCTCGGCCGAGCGAATTCCGGCGAGCGCCTCACGAATCGAATCGATCCACGAGCCGTCGCTGGTGGGAATCGTCGCGTTCTCACCCTCTTCGAAATCGATCACCATACTCAAGCCGAGCGCGGCTTTGATTTTGAATTCGACGCGGGGTTCGGTGACGTTGACTTTGACGTGGACGAACGCGCCGGTCTTGCCCAAGAGCGGCTCGGCCTCAGCGAAAGTTGTCACGAACGCGGCGAGGTGCTCGTGGGTTTCGAGGACGATCAGTCCCGTATCGACGTCCTGAAATCCGCGTTGGTACACGATCAGGCCGTTATAGTGCTCTTGCGGCGCATGACGCACCATCCCGATATCATCATAGCCCCGGTGCCAAACGACGCTCCAGAGCCCTTGGTGGACGACGCGTGTCGGTACCCGTCGCTCTGCAAGCAGAGTGAGAACGGTCTGAACTCCCGACGAGCTGCGGCTCGTTTCCATCTCTATTGAGAGTTATCGGTCGAAAGAGAAAAAGCCCGCGCCGGACGGCACGGGCTTGTTCATCCCTCAAATCGGGGGACTAGACTTTTTCGATTTGATAGAACTCGAGTTCGACCGGGGTCTCGCGACCGAAGATCGAGATCAGCGCGCGAACTTTTTCTTTTTCCGGCTGGATCTCATCGACGATGCCGGTGAAGTCGAAGAACGGACCCGAGGTGACCTTGACGCGATCGCCCTTGGCAAAGTCGATCTTGAGCTTGGGCGTCTCGATGCCCATCTGCTTGAGAATCGTCTTCACTTCTTTGTCTTGCAGCGGCACGGGCTTCTCACCCGAGCCTGGCGATCCGACGAAGCCGGTCACACCCGAGGTGTTCCGCACCACGTACCATGAGGCGTCGTCCATGTCCATCTCGACGAGCACGTAACCCGGAAAGACTTTCTTCGGGGTGATTTTCCGCTTGCCGTCTTTGAACTCGACTTCGTCTTCCATCGGCACGAGCACGCGGAAGATTTTGTCGGTCATCGCCATCGAGTGAATCCGGCGCTCGAGATTGGCTTTCACCTTGTTCTCGTAGCCCGAGTACGTGTGGATCACGTACCACTTCTTGCGGTCGGCGTTTTTCGCAGCGGCGCTCGGCGGCGTTGCGGCCGGAGCGAGCGGGGGGACCGTTTCTTCAGTTTCCATGAATACCTTAGTGGCGAATAAGTCCGAAGAGCTTCTCGAAGATCCAGTCCACGCCAAACGTATAGAAACCGACGGCCACGACCAGGACGATCGTTAAAATCGTCGCCGAGACCCACTCGTCGCGAGTTGGCCACGTGACGCGCTTCATCTCCGAGAAGATGCCTTGCACGAACGCCTGCGTGCGCATGGCGCTCGCCTGACGCTGCTGAGCCGTGGCTTTCTGCGGTGCGGCGGGTTTCGCCGGTGTACCGTTCTTCGGAGGGACGATCGTACGTTTCATAGCTTGATTCCCGACTAGAAAGATTTGGCAGGGCGGACAGGACTCGAACCTGCAACCGACGGTTTTGGAGACCGCAACTCTACCAATTGAGCTACCACCCTAATGGATTCACCAGCCTACGCTGGCGAATCCCGAATTCGCCAGCCTACGCTGCGAATACTTACTAAAATGTGGCTGTGTGGTCGTGCGACGCCTAACGTGTACCCCGAAACGCGGGGTATGCGAAGAAACTACTTGGTTTCGCGGTGCGGTTTATGGCACCGGCAAAAGCGGCAGTATTTCGCAAGTTCGAGACGGTCGGTGTTGTGCTGTTTATTCTTTTGCGTGTTGTAATTGCGCCGTTTGCACTCCGTGCAAGCCATCGTAACCATCACGCGGTTTTCTTTTTTCGCCATTTTCGTTCCTAAGACGTCCGGGGCCGCCGACAGCCGAACATGAAAGAAACGGACACACGGTCCGTTCGGCACCCTATCTTAGCACAGGACGCCCGGGGTGTAAACTCAAACCCCGCCCCTCGTGAGCGGAGTAAGCTGGGCAGCGGTCCTCTCGGTCGGGATCGGGGGCGGCCTCGGCTCGATCGCCCGATACCTGGTTGGCGTGTGGGCGCTCGGGCGGCTCCCCTACCCGCTTCCCCTCGGAACCCTCATCGTGAACGTGTTAGGATCGTTCCTGATCGGACTCATCGCCGAGCTGGCCGTTCTCAAAGCCTTCGGGGTCACCTCGGAGATCCGCATGTTCCTTGTCGTCGGGGTCCTCGGCGGCTTTACAACGTTTTCGAGTCTCGCCCTCGAAATGACGGTCCTCGTGCGCGGATCCGAATGGTGGTGGGCTTTCTTTTATAGTGCAGGCAGCGTCGTCGTCGGCCTCGCGGCTGCATTCGCGGGAATCGCCCTTGCGAAAGTCCTCGCACCGGCATAACGTAGCTCGAACGTGGACCGTCGAGCACTCCCCTGGTTCATCGCCCTTGTCCCTTCGCGTTGCATCTCGCGGCTGCATCAAACTACGGCCTCGCCGCGGTTCTCTGGATCGGCGGAACGATTGCACTGCTCGTCTAGTTCCGCTCGGTTATGCGACGCTCGCCGCTGCGGGGTGCACTCGCGTTCGCGCCGCTTGCCGTACCGGTGCTGCCGATCGAGAGCTACGCGCGGTATCAAGACGCGGTCCTGGGCGCACTCCACATGCGACTGACGAAAGCCGAAGTCGCCGATACGAGCGCCATCCCGCAGACCTTCGCCGATGAATTCGGCTGGCCCGAACTCGCGCACGTCGTCGAACTCGCGCACGCCGTCGAACGCGCGAGTGCAACGCTCACGCCGCAAGAACGCGCGCACGCCGTCGTTTACACGCAGAATTACGGCAAAGCCGGCGCCGTCGATTTCTTCGGTACGGAAGTCCCGCCCGCGATTTCCGGGCACAACAACTACTATCGTTGGGGACCGCACGGCGCGACGACGTACATCATTGTCGGCGGGCACATCGGCGATCATCGCCGGGCGTTCACCGACGTGCGCGCGCTAGAAACGCTCCACACCTCGCACGCGATGCCTTTTGAGGACGTCACGATATTCATCGCGCGCTCGATGCGCGTGGCACCCGAGGTGCTTTGGCAGCACGTCCGGCATTACGATTCGATGCCGCTTGAATCCGATGCCGGGTACGACTGCCCCTCATGCAACGAACACAATTATGTCGCGGTCGACCCAAGCGGCGGCAGCCGTCAGAAGCTAATCGAAGATTGCCCTGTCTGCTGCCGTCCGCTCGTCTTCACCGTGACGATCGACCGAGACGGCGACGCGATCGTCGAATCGGTCGAACGCGAGTAGAACGCTACAAGTACGGAGGCCGTTTCCCCGAGGGGTTATTGCAGTACTTCATGTGTTCCTCATGCGAGACATACCACGCGTGAATGTCGTAATGCGGGACAAGCAGGCCTTTGTGCCCGTGGGCTTCGTACCAGACATCGACATGGTCGATCTTGTATCCGGGGAGCGGCTTGATATCGTCTGTGTTGAAGCCCGCTTCGAACTGCGCTACGGTCGGCATAATCTCGGTGAAAATCGGCTTTCCGTCGTACCAACCGTAGAGCGGGCCAAACGGGAAATCGCCGTCTTTGGCATAGTGGAAGCCCATCGTTGGTACGCAGCCGCTGAAGGGGAGGAGGCCGCTCGGGAGCCCCGGCGGATTTAGTTTGCCCGGGGTCATCAACATGTTCATGATCTCTTGCGTCATGCCGGGCGGCAGTTGGGGTGGCCCCGGGGGAGGGGACGTTTGGGCGTTCGCCGTTCCGAAGGCGATGCTAATCGCCGCCACGACAGCAAGAAATACGCGGGCAAGAAAGGTTCGCAAGAAAGGCTCCGATCTGAGCGTCGACGACGCGAGGTGCGACCATTTGATGCTATCGCAACACGGCGCCAATCGCTATCTTTCTCTCGTTAAAGGCCGCAAACTGTTTTCATAGGCTCACGAGCGGAGCCTCGACGACGCGGTTGCGACCGCGATCTTTTGCTTGATAGAGCGCGCCGTCCGCCCGTTCGATGATCGCCTCGCCACTACGGTCGTTCGCTCGTGAAAACGCGACGCCGATGCTCATCGTGATCGGTGTGCCGTCCAAATATGCGATGCCGCTCGCCTCGACTGCAACGCGCAGGCGTTCCGCAACGGTGAGCGCCGTCTCGCGTTCGGCATCGCGCATGAGCACGATGAATTCTTCGCCGCCGAAGCGACCCGGAAGGTCGTCCTCACGCACGGTACGGGCGATGATCTCGCCGATCCGCGCGAGCGCCCGATCGCCGGCCGCGTGGCCGAGTTGATCGTTGATTCGCTTGAAATGATCGACGTCCAAGAGCAGCATCGCGTACGTGCCGCCGGAACGAATGTGGCGCACCGCTTCTTCCACCGCAACGCCGACGGCCCGCCGATTTGCAAGACCCGTGAGCGTATCGATCGCCGCCTCCGAGCGCTGCGTTACGATCGATCCAAACTCGCGCAACAGGGGGGCGATTTCCGCCGCCGCGCGCTCGAATTCGCGGGGCGCAACTTGGGGCGCGAACGCCAGATCCCGATAGACGATCAGCGCGCCGAGCAGCGCGCCGCTGCCATCACGCGCCGCGTAGGCGAGGGCGTAGCCGTCATTCCCACGTGCCACTTCGAGGGATTCGGGGCTGCGCACGAGCGCGCCGAGTGCCTTGACGCTGAGCAAGCGCACCGCTTTATTCGGCAAGGCGCCGACATTCGCAACGCTCGACCAGCGGTCGTTCCGCGCGCCGCCGAGCGCAAAGATTTCGATCGACTCGCGCACGATACGCGGATCGACGGTGGCAAGGATCGATCGGATTTGCGGGATCGGATCGGTCTTTCCGAGCATCGCGTCGACGGCATCGCGTGAGAGCGTCAACCGTTGCACGCGCAGACGAAAGCGATTCAGTTGTGCAAGCGCGATCGCGAGCGCCGGTAGCGGAAGCGCGAGCGCAAGTGCAAAGGCCGACCCCTCACGTCGGAGGATCTCCTCGGTAATGAATCCCCAAAAGATCAGCGCTCCGAGTATCGCAAGCGTGCGCGGGCCGACCGTACGTTGACGCCAAATTCCGATCACGGATTTCGCGGAACGAAGCGCGGCAAGTACGTCGTTGAAAAGAAAGACGAAGAGAAAAATCCAGAGCGCATTCACGAGCGCGAAGAGGCCGAAAGCACGAAGACTCGGAGCGAGGATCGTTGCGGCGAGGAGATCGTGCAGCGGCGAAATCGCGGCCCAAAAAACGATGCGCATCGTTGCCGAGAGCAGCCGATCGGGAACGGTCACCCGTCGGCCCGGAGCCGGGCTCAAGACGACGCCGATGAACGAAAGAAGCGCGACTTCGTACCAGCCGTACGTTGCAAAAACGACGGCAAAGAGCGGCAGCGCGAGCACCCCGCCTTCACCGTCATCGCGCCTTCCGTAGCGGCCGAAGAGCGGGAGTGGCCCGCGCAGACGTGCGAGCAGAGCGACCATCAGCGCTACACCGGCGAGGTACACCAAATCGGCGGAGCCGAGGCGCGACCATTCCGCCCGGCCATAGAGCGGGAGCAGGACGATTGCCGCGGCCAGTCCGGCCGCGCGCACGTAGACGTAGACGCTGCGCGGTTCCATGAATTTGTTTGGTGCGCCCGACTGGAATCGAACCAGCAGCCTAGGGCTTAGGAGTCCCTCGCTCTATCCAGTTGAGCTACGGGCGCATACGTGCAAGGATTCGCGTCCTCACGCACGCGCTCCCGGCAAGGTGCACAGAGATTGGGACGTTGGTCCCGGGTATTCACCCTGCGCGGCACGTTAGAGGGTGGGCTTGCGCGTGCATCGTTGCTCTATGCTCTCGCTCGTCGTCCCGGCGTATAACGAAGAAGCGACGATCGTCGCCACGCTCGCGCGTTTGGCCGATTACTGCGCCGTTCGCGGCGATGCGTGCGAGATCGTGGTCGTCGATGACGGCAGTTCCGACAAAACCGCCGAACGTGTGGCGGCACTTGCGGCGACGGATGCGTGTATCCGCCTGATTCGGCACACGCGGAATCGCGGGTTGGCCGCAGCACTCGTGGACGGGCTCGAGGCGGCGACCGGCGAGACCATCGTCACCCTCGATGCAGATTTGAGCTATGAGACCGACCACATCGGCATGCTCGTCGACATCCAGCGTACGACGCACGCCGCGATCGTCGTTGCTTCACCGTATGCGGCGGGCGGCATGGTATCCAACGTGCCGCTCATCCGGAATATCGCAAGCCGCGCAGCGAATATCGTGGTCGCGAATCGCACCGGGTCGAACGTCGCTACCTTTACCGGCATGGTCCGCGCCTACGCGCAGCGCTTCATCGATGAAACGGACTTTAGCACGATCGAAGGCGAGTTCAATACCGCCCTTTTGCTCCGCGCGATCGCAGCGGGCGAACATATCGTTGAAATTCCCGCCCACCTCGCGTGGCCGTCCGAACGTCGGACCGGCCGGACGCGCATGCCGTTTCGCGCTCTGATGGGTCAGACGCGCGCGGTGCTCAAGGCCCTTCGCAAGTCCGCTCACAGCGCGCTCACGTCAACGAGGTAGATCGCCCGTGTTCCAGCTGCAATCGTCCCTACGTTTTCCTTCAGATCAAGATGCCTCCGGTCGGACCCTCGGCGTCGAAGAGCTCGATAATCTTCGACGCGCGATCGAATGTGGAACGCTCACCAGTACGAAGGGAACGTTTGTCAAATCGTTCGAGCACGCGTTCGCTGAACGTCTGGGCATCGCGCACGCCTACGCTTGCAGTTCCGGAAGTGCCGCGATCCACTGTGCGATCGCCGCGATCGATCCCGAGCCCGGTGATGAGATCATCACCACGGCCATCACCGACATGGGCGCGCTAACGCCGATTCTCTTTCAAGGTGCGATCCCGCGTTTCGCCGATGTCGATCCCTTCACGTGTAACGTGACGGCCGAAACGATCGCGCGCGTAATCTCGCCGAAGACCAAAGCCATCATCGTCACGCACCTCTTCGGCGTTCCCGCTGAGATGAATGCGATCGTCGCGCTTGCGAATCGGCTGGGTATTCCGGTAATCGAAGACGCCGCGCAAGCGTTGCTCGCGCAGGACCACGGTCGCTACACCGGCACGATCGGCGCCATCGGCTGCTTTAGCTTGCAACAAGGCAAGCACATCACGACAGGCGAGGGCGGTATCGTCGTGACGAATGACCCAGCCCTCGCACGTCGCATCGCGCTCTTCATCAACAAAGCATGGCCGTATGGTGAGTCCAATCCCGATCATGAGTTCATTGCCTTGAACTATCGCATGAGCGAACTGCAAGGCGCGGTTGCCCTCGCGCAACTCGGGAAGCTGGATGACGTCCTCACCAAGCGCGACGAACTTGCCGCGCGTCTCACCGCGCGCATCGCGACCATTGCCGGAATCTCCGTCCCGCAGGTCCCGCCGCACGCGCGTAGCGCGTGGTGGAAATACGCCGTCCGCGTCGATGCCGCGATCGTTCCCGGCGGATCGCCGGCGGTGGGCAAGGGATTACTCGAGCGCGGAATCGCCTCGGCGCCCCGGTATATCGTGAAACCCGCATTCGAGTGTCGCATTTTTCGCGAGCAAAATACGTTCGGCAGCAGCCACTGGCCTTTCACGCTCGCAACGCCGGAAGCCGTGGACTACGCTCGCGCCCGATTCCCCGGGACGTACGATGGCCTCGAAGCCGTGTTGGTCCTCGCCTGGAACGATAAGTATACAAGCGAACACATCGAGGCGATCGCGCAAGCACTGGAAAGTGCGGTCGAGAGCGCCCGCGGAGTGCTCGCATGACGCCGCTGCGATTCGGGCTCGTCGGCGCGGGCGCGATCGCACGCAGTTACCTCGATGCCTTCGCAGAGGCAACGGACGTGTGTCTCGACGGGATCGCGGATGTCGATCTCGACCGAGCCCAGGAACTTGCCGCAGGGACGAGTGCGCGCGCGTATGACGATCACCGTTCGCTCATCGCGGAAGGGGCGCTCGACGCACTGATCGTTTGCGCACCGCCAAACGTTCATGCCGATATCGCCATCGATGCGCTCGCAGCCGGCATTCACGTCTTGTGCGAAAAACCGCTCACGCTCGGCGCCTTTACCGCCAAACGCATGATCGCAGCCGCGGAAGACGCACGTCGCCTCTTGACGATGGCCTCGAAATTCCGGTTCGTCGACGACCTGATCGAAGCGCGCCGACTGATCGGATCGGGCGCGATCGGCACGCCGCTACGCATCGAGAATACGTTCATGGCGCCGGCCGACATGCGCGCGCGCTGGAACGCGGATCCGACGCGATCGGGCGGCGGCGTTCTCATCGACAACGGCACCCACTCCGTCGACATCTTGCGGTTTCTGATGGGCCCGCTCCGGCAAGTCCACGCGGTCGACACCTCGGTCGGCGAACGCTACGCGCAGTGTGAAGATTCCGCGGCCCTCTTCGTGCGCAATGCCTCCGATGCGCTGGGCGTGATCGAACTCTCGTGGTCGCTTCCCGCCGGTACGGATGCTTACGTGCACGTCGTCGGGACGAATGGCGAGATCAGCGTCGCCTGGCAAAATTCGCGCCACCGCTTGGATGGCGCAAAAACGTTTTCGACCTACGGGACGGGCTACAAAAAGATCGCCGCATTCGCCGCACAGATTGAGAATTTCGCCCGCGCCATCCGCGGCGAAGGCAAACCGGCGGTTTCGCTGCTCGATGCGCTCGCATCGGTCGAAGCGATCGATGCGGCGTACATCTCCATGCACCACAACGTCTGGACGACCGTCGGGACGCGTTCCTTCGACCAGCTCGAACGACGCGAACGGATCGCATGACGACGCTCGAAGACGTTCGCATCCACCCGACCGCGCTCATCGAGCCGGACGTGACCATCGGCGCCGGATCCTCGATTTGGGATGCGGTCCATATTCGACACGGCGCCCGCATCGGCACCCAATGCATCATCGGCGAAAAGACGTACATCGCCTATGACGTGCGGATCGGGGATCGCTGCAAGATCAATGCGATGGTGTACATTTGCGCGGGCGTTACGATCGAGACCGGCGTCATGATCAGTGCCTCGACGACGTTTACGAACGACCGGTTTCCGCGCGCGTGCAGCCCCGATTTGCTCGAGCTCTTGCCCTCCGCACCCGATGAATCGACCGAGGCGACACGGGTACGCGAAGGCGCGACGATCGGCGCGAATTGCACGATCGGCCCGGGCCTGACGGTCGGGCGCTTTGCGATGGTCGGGATGGGCGCCGTCGTCACGCACGACGTCGGCGATTTTCAACTCGTGATCGGCGCGCCCGCGACCGCGTACGGCTACGTGTGTCGCTGCGGCGAACTCCTACGCCGCCTGCAGCCGCACGAATCGTTCGTTGGGGCACTGAGGTGTTCGCGCTGCTCGCGCAACTTCGAGGTCGACCGGCAACTCGTCAGCGAACGTGCGTGATGCTCGAACTCGCAATCGATGCGCGACGCGCGCGACCCGCATCGCACACCGCCGTCATCGGCGGCGGCCTCCTGGGCATGACCCTCGCTTTGCGTTTAGCGACCGCCGGTCGCACGGTCACGCTGATCGAGTCCGCGCCGGAACTCGGGGGACTTGCGACGGCCTGGGAAATTGGTGGCGTCACCTGGGATCGGTACTACCACGTGATGATCGAGAGCGACGATGCGCTGCGCGGACTGCTGACCGAACTCGGCCTTGACGATGACGTGCGCTGGACGACCACCCGCACTGCCTTCTTCACCGAGGGTCGGCTGCACGAATTTTCCGGCGTGCGCGATTTCTTAGGTTTCAAACCACTCAAGATCCACGAAAAACTGCGCCTCGGTCTTGCGATCGCCTATGCCTCGCGACTCACCGACGGGAAGAAACTCGAAAGCATCACGGCGCGCGCGTGGCTTACCAAACTCTGCGGAGCGCGTGTGTACGAGGCGATCTGGCAACCGCTATTGCGCGCGAAAGTCGGCGCCCGCGAAGCCGACATCTCGGCGGCGTTCATTTGGGCGATCATCCGTCGACTGTACGGTGCGCGCAGCGCGAAGTCCAAAGCCGAGCGCTTCGGCTACGTTACCGGTGGATACGCCAACATCGTTCGTCGCTTTGCCGAGCGTCTGCACGATCTCGGCGTGACCGTGCAAACCGCTACCCGCGTTCGAGAAATCGCCCCTGCCGTGAATGGCGTTGCGGTTACGCTCGCCGATGGCAGCACGTCGACCTACGATGCAGTCATCCTCACGGCACCGGCTCCCGTCGTGGGCTCGATCGTGCCGAGCCTTTCCGATGGCGAGCGGGAACGGCTCGCACGCATCGCTTATGGCGGCATCGTGTGCGCATCGGTTCTTCTCGACGTGCCGCTCTCGCCGCACTACGTTACCAACATCACCGATACGTGGGTGCCGTTCACCGCCGTCATCTCGATGAATGCGATCGTCGATGCCGAGACGTTCGGCGGCCGGCAGCTCGTCTATCTGCCGAAATACGTCACGCCCGACGATCCGCTCTTCGAGCATTCCGATGAAGCGATCCGGGCGCGCTTCCTGCCGGCGCTGGTGCGGATGCATCCGCATCTGCGGCCGGAACACGTGCGCGCGTTTCGCGTCTCGCGCACGCGCAATGTCTTTCCCGTCACGACGCTCAACTATTCGGAGAACGTTCTGCCGTTTGCCAGTTCCGTTCCGGGGCTTTGGATCGTCAACGCATCGCAGATCATCAATGGGACACTTGCGGTCAACCAAACCGTCGGACTCGCCAATCGTGCCGCAACGGAAATTCTTGCCGCGGTGGATGCCTGATGTTGCGCGCGAGTCTTTCGCTCGATCTGGACAATGAATGGTCGTATCTCAAAACGCGCGGCGACGAAACGTGGGTGACGTATCCAACCTATCTCGAGCGCGTGATGTCGCGTGCGCTCGCGCTGATCGACCGGCATCGAATCCGGATGACGGTCTTCGTGGTCGGAGCCGATGCCGAGCGTTCGGAAAACGCATCGGCATTTGCGATGTTGGCAAAAAGCGGCTACGAGATCGGTAATCACTCGTTCAATCACGAACCGTGGTTGCCCACGTATACGCGCGCCGAGATCTTCACGGAACTCTCGCGTGCGCAGACCGCAATCGAAGCCGCGACCGGTCACGTGCCGGTCGGTTTTCGCGCGCCCGGCTACGCGATCTCCCCCGCGATTCTTGAGGTCTTGGCGGAGTTGGGCTTCGAATACGATTGTTCGTCGTTGCCGACGTTCATCGGACCGCTCGCGCGTACGTACTATTTCATGCGCACGCGCATGACGCCGGAAGAACGGAAACGACGTGAAGCGCTCTTTGGCGGCTGGGCCGACGCCTTTCGGACGCTCCGGCCGCATGCCGTACCGCTCGCGCATGGATCGCTCGTCCAGATTCCGGTGACGACGTTCCCCGGCCTACGCGTCCCGATCCACTTCAGCTACATGCTCTACCTGTGCGAGATCTCACCGCAACTCGGTTTGCGTTATTTCGAACTTGCCTTAGATGCCTGTCGCCTCGCCCGCATCGAGCCGTCGCTGCTGCTCCACCCGCTCGATTTCCTCGACGTGTCGGACGCCCCGCGGCTCGCGTTTTTCCCCGCGATGGCCATGAGCGCAGAATTGAAGATCGGTCTGCTCGACCGCGCGCTTTCCGCGTTTTCCAAGCGCTTCGCGATCGGCACGGTGGGCGATCATGCCCGAGCGCACGGGGCCGCAGTACACGACGCCAGTAGAGAGAGCGAATTAATCACCCGCTAATCTGCGTTGGCTGCCGGTTGCACACGCTGAAAAATGGCGGCTCACCCATGCGTGGAAACGAGCCTACATGCATACCACGCAAAAACATATTCCGCCGATGAGCGCAACGCCGGCGGGATTTTCCATCGAAGGCGACCTGCCGAGCGGATTCGCAGCGTTCTATCGTCCCCTGCACGATGCGTTCACGGCACGACAGCAAGCGACGATCATCGCCCGCGCTCGCGTCATGGCGGCATCGCAGGCGGGGTCGCCTCCGGACCACAACCGCAGTGCCGGACCGTGGAGCGGCGATTGGATGGTCACGTTGCCCGCGTGGTGCCAAGATCAGCGCAATCAGATGACCGGGCCCGCCGACGACGGCGAACTGGTCGTGAAAATGCTCAACTCGGGTGCCCCCGGCGTCATGCTCGACCTCGAAGATTCGATGGCAAACGACTTCGCCCACACGCTCGCGGGCATCGACAATGTGATCGCCGCGCTCTACGGCGAGCTAACCTACGATGACAAAAAGCGCGGCGGGACGGTCGCGATCAAGCCGAGCGACACGGTCATCTGGACGCGCGTCCGCGGCATGCATCTCTCGCAAGCCGGCGTGTACGACGAGCCGACGTCGGCTGGCCTCTTCGACCTCGCGCTGCTCGCATTTCGCTTGGACTTCAGCAAACTCAAGCACCCGCTCGCGATCTACATTCCAAAATCCGAGAGTGCGGATGAAGCGTTCTGGTGGCGCGACGTCTTTCAGGCAATCGCAAAAGCCAAAGGGCAGCCCGCCGAGTACATCAAGGCGATGGCGCTGGTCGAGTCGCACGCGCTTGCCTACCAACTCGAAGAATTCGCGTACAATTTACGCGATCACCTCATCGGCCTCAACCTTGGCCGCTGGGACTATATGGCTAGCCTCATCCATTTCAATCTCAACGATCCCAATTGGGTGCTACCCGATCGCAACACGATTCCAAGCGACGTTGCGTTCTTCCAAAATTTGCGCGAGCTCATTCCGGAGATCGCCCACAAGCACGGTTTCTTTGCGATCGGCGGCATGACCGCACTCTTCCCGAGCCGCACCGATCCGGAGCTCAACGAGCGCGCGATGGCCGGACTCGAACGCGATAAGAAAAACGAAGCCGACGCACTCATGGACGGTGCGTGGACCGGACATCCGGATCAAAACGCAATCGCCGTCGCCCAGTTTCCGGTCCCCAATCAAGTCGCGCGCCGGAAGCCCGGGCAAGTGCGCTTCCCGGATTTACGTCCCTCGATCGCCGGCGTCGGCCACAAATCGACCGACGGAACGCGGGCTGCGGTCAAGACCGTTATTCGCTACCGCCACGGATACTTAAGTGGTCTTGGCGCCAGCCTACTCGACGGCTTCATGGAAGATCTGGCAACCGACCGGATTTACCGATTGATGATCGCGCAGCGCATCAAGCACGGCATGCACACCGAAGCGGAGGTCAGGACACTCTTCGATGAGGAGCTGGCGAGGCTCCTGACCGTACCCGCCAATGCCGAGGGCGTCGAAGCGGAGAAATTCCGCGAGGCGCGGCGCCAAAGCGAAGCCATGATCCAAACGGGCTACTTCGACCCGATTTAAGCTTGCTTGCCCCGGCCCACGAACGGGTGCGGGGGATGGCGGCGAAGGGGTCATTCAAAAAAGCAACCAGGCGGGGGACTGGACCTCCCTCCTGCGTAAGGGGGTGCGTCTATGGCGTCGACAATCGCTGGGCCTTCGGCCGCGCAGACGGAAAAGAACCGTCGCAGTTACCCGCGGCTCCGCAAGCTTCTGCATGCGGCCTACTTCAACACGGAAAACGCGAAGTTTCCGGCTTTCGTCCTCAATATCGGGGGCGGCGGATTGTGCATGCTCACTCGCGAGCAACTCCGACCCGACGTGGAATCGATCCCGGTCGTCACGCTGATCGAAGATAAGCCGCTCCAGCTCGCGGGCGTGATTCGCTGGCGCGATACCGTGCCGGTCAAGGGCAAAGAGCATTATCTCTACGGGCTCAAGCTCCAGCAGATTTCGGATCGCGATTGGGAACGCATGATGAATTTCTCGATCGCCGGCGGCGTCGGCGAAGTGAACATCGGTGCGGTTCTCTCCGCGACCCAGCGCGATACGATCATCACGAACGAGGAGCAATTAATGATCGCGCGGTTGCTCGTTAAACGCGAGCGTCTCGAACCGTTCGAGGGCGAACGTCTGCCACTCATCGAGTACAAATTCGAAGGCTACGCAATGAAGGCCGGCACGCCATTCTACAAACTGAACGTCCGCAGTCGCGTAAAACGCGCCGGTGACATGGCGGAGTTCCATTCCGACGTTCTCGTCGGCATCGATTCTACCAAAGTTCAACTGCTCGATCCCGCCTAGACGGTGCGCTCCGCGTAGGCTTTGAGCGTACGCAACTGTTTCTTCATCATGACGAGATCGAGATGCGGCATGGGACCGCGCATCGCGCGACCGTAAAACGATCGCGGATAGCGGATGTTGACTTTCACGAAGAGTCGCGCTCCCGTCCCGCGTTCGCTGACGACGTAGGTTCCGACGAGATCGCCGAAGAGGGCGCTGGCCACCCGCGATGCGACGCCGAGCGTGATCGTGCGTCCCGACTCGAATGCGAGCAGCCGAAAGACGTGCATCATCCGGTCGCCGACCGCAATCGATGCGGCGCGCGCGCGTAGCGTTCGTGGACTTGGCAAGAAGAAATTATCGAGCCAATCATAACTGTACGGTGCAAGACGCAGCTGTTGCAGCCAGCGATACACATGCGCGGGCGGCGCGTCAATATCGATGCCCCGGTACAACGCGTGGTCGGCGGCTAGGCCTAGACCATCGCACGCGTATCGGCGCGTGCACTCGAGGTCCGTGACGTTCCACGCGTACGGTTCGCCGATCACGCAAGAATGGTCCCGCGAACCTCGCCAAAACCGATCCGCAGGTCACCGCGCGTTGCCACTCCGCGCATGCTCACCAGATCCCCGTCTTCGAGAAACGCGCGCGTTTCGCCATTCGGCAGGGCGATCGGTTTTGCGCCGCGCTCGGTGAGTTCGATCATACTTCCGTAGGTGCCGGGTGCGGTGCCGGAGATCGTTCCCGATCCGAAGAGATCGCCGGACCGGACGCGCGAACCGTTGATCGTCATGTGAGCGAGCTGCTGCGCCATATTCCAATACATACGCGAAAACGTGGTTTGCGTGATGGGAACGGGCGCCTCGTGCCTCGAGCGCATCGCCGGCGTTTGTAGGTCGACGGCAAGGTCGATATCGTATGCCCACGACTCCGCAACGTGCAAATACGGAAGCGGTGCGGGCTCTTGTTCGCGATTGGGAACGCGGAAGGGTTCGAGCGCATCGAGCGATACGATCCAGGGCGAGATCGAGGTCGCAAACGACTTCGAGAGAAACGGCCCGAGCGGTTGGTATTCCCAACCTTGAATGTCGCGCGCGCTCCAGTCGTTGAGCAACACGACACCGTAAATATGTTCGCGAGCATCTGCCGTTGCGATCGGCTCGCCGTGCGCGTTGCCGGGTCCGGTGATGAAGCCGAGCTCGAGCTCAAAATCGAGCAGACGCGTCGCGCCAAGCGACGGCGCGATATCCGTCGGTCCTTTGATCTGCCCGTGCGGTCGACGGACGTTCGTACCGCTCACGACGACCGTACTCGCGCGACCGTGATAGCCGATAGGAATGTGTCGGTAGTTGGGAGACAGCGGCTCCCCACCCGGTCGTAAAATGCGACCGAGATTCGTCGCGTGTTCGATGGATGAATAAAAATCGACGTAGTCCGCGACCTCGATCGGCAATTGCAGTTGCACGTGCGTGAGATCGAGAAACGACGCCTCGACCGTGCTGCGGTCCGCTGCCGTCGCGCTCTCGGAGAAGAGTTGCGTCAAGGTCGTGCGGAGTGCCGACCAGACCGTGCGCCCGCGGGCGAGAAACGCATTGCAGGCGGGTGCGGAGAAGAGTTCGACCGCATCGGCAGCCACGGGCGCAAGCGCTCCCGCACGCGCGAGCACGGCAAGATCGACGATGCGTTCGCCGATCGCGACGGCAACGCGGGCATATCCATCTGCCGATCGGACGATTCCAATCGGCAGATTTTCAAGCGGAAAGTCCGAATCGTCGGCGATCGGTATCCAGCTGCGCCGCCGCTGCGACGCAGCGCTCAAAGCAAGAAACCGGCGTGCAGCAGATCGGAGATGGGTTCGGTAAAGCTGCAGCTTCCGTAGGAGAGGAATGCGGTGCGACGCATCGTTTCGATGGCTGCGGTATCGAACCGGCGCCGACGCCAGATGAAATAGGTGTCGTCCAAACGGAAACCCTTGCGATCCTCTTCTTCGAGGATAGCCGCGAGTTCGGCCTCACTCGCGCCGACGGCAACGGCAAGCGCCGCCGTGAGCACGTTGAGAAAGCCGTGCATTTCGAATGCGCCGACTTGCGAACGAAGCGGATGGTGCAGTCCGGCCGTCGCCTTGAACGGCACCCCGTTACGATGCGCTTCGGCAATGGCGTTTGCGAGTTGTGTCGCATTCGGGAACGCGTCGGCAACGGTTCCGCCGCAGCGAAGTTTGGCGATGAGGTGCGGTGCGTTCGCGCGTGCGTCGCGCAGCATCGCAAATGCGGTCGCCGGTGCGATCGCCCACGTTTTTGCGAACGGAATCTCAACCGCAATCGACGGCTGCGGAAAACGCTCCGCGACCGTGGTGCAGAGATCCGCGATCAAAGCCGCATCTGCCGTTGGCGGAAGACGCACTTCGAACGATTCGATCGCGAGCGCATCGGCGTTTGCCTTCCCGACATTAAAGGCACGTTCGACATCGGAGCGGACGCCGTCGATCCAGCGCGGCGCAAGTCCCGGACCATCGAGAATGACCGTCAGTTTCAGCGGTGTCGCGGCATTCGATTTGGCACTCGCGAGTTCGTCCAGACGCGAGGCGGGAACGACAAAGCGTCCCATCACCCAGCGGAACGTGCCCGCGCGGTTTTTTGCGTTTTCTTTTAAGGCAGCGTCCATCGCCAACTGTGCGGGCGGAAAGAGGCCGGCATCGTCGATCAGGTGTTCGAACAGTGCAGTCCGCGGAGTCGTCGCGCTCGGCGTCGTTGTCGTCGTCATCATGATACTGGTTTGACTTCCTCACCCGCCGCCTGAGCCATGCCGGTCGGTCCCAAGCAAAAACGGAGAGACCGAGCGGTCTCTCCGTTTTGAAATCAGCTGCTGGTCGGGATTGAACCGACGCTCTCAACATTACCAATGTTGTGCTTTACCACTAAGCTACAGCAGCTCGTATGCTTGGGCCCAACGGACGTTTTTGCTTTGTCGATTGGCCGTAGGCTCCACGCGAAGATGGACCTTGGCCCGGTTCAAATCCGCCTCGGGAATCAGGTATACCTTGTCCAGCTGGGGACAGGAGACCGCGATAAATTCTACCTCACCGATGTAGGATCGGCAAGGCCCCCCACGATGATGATGGCTGCTGTAGCAATCGATGGTAATGGATCCTGAAGGCAGGAGGTGACCCGTCTTTACCTGCACGCGAGCGATTGAAACGCCGTCATCGGCCAACAGATCGCACCGATGATTCTCACCATATGGAATTGAGATCAGGTAGCCATGGCGGATCAACGCGGCCATGACTTCAACCTCCGAACGATCGTCTCGTCTCTTGGTGTCGCGGCGCGGGACCGGCCGCGGCGCTTCAGGCGGCCCTTCAGGAAACAAGTACGAGATGCTGAGAAAGCCGGAACGGAGTCGAAGAGCGTCCATCCGCCGAGCGTCGCACCATCGTGTGCCACGTGCGTGGTCGCTTGATCGCCGGGAGAACGATGCGCCGGGCAACAAGAAGTCGCACGTGAGCGAGCAGAGCGTGAACGTAATTCCGTCCTCAGCAACGCATGAAGCGGTGCGGGTCGCCGATGCGATCGACGCTGCGCTCAAGGACATTCGCTGCGCCGACCACCCGCGCGCCGTGCCCGGAGCGGCACGCTGCGAGGATGGCACCTATGCCTTCCAACTCCAACTCTGTTGCCAGGCAATCGCCGAACCCGTGCTGCTCGCCTTGAAGCAAGCTCGCTTGGACTAAGTTCGCGCCCCCGATGTGCGTATTGGCGATGCCAAATCCGAGTTGCGCGTTGAGCGTGTGCGTGGTCTGCCGACTCGTTCGAATGACATCCTCGAGCTGCAACGAGCGTCCGCGCGCGATTGAGAGACACCGTCGTAACGCGTCATCGCCGTCATGCCGTGCGGCAACTGCAGGCGCAGTTGCGCGTAGCCACCACTCGACGCCACGCCGACGCCCGTACCGAGGGCGCTGCTGTCGAAGCCCGTTTGTACGAGCGTCTCGATTGCAAGCGCGCCAAGATACGAGACGAGCACGAACGCATCGGCGATCCGACCGGTCGCGCGCGTTCCGTTCTAGACGTAGCCACCGATCACGGTTCCGCCGAGCGATTCGTGCGCTTCGATCATCCGATCGGTCCCACTGCTCGCGAACCGCGACCGTTGGTCGCGCCCATCGGCGGTGACGACTGTTGCGCTCGGTCCGCGAACGTGACTGCCGAGCCCAAGCGAAACGGCGTTTCGCGCCGCACTCAAGCCGAACGGAGTAGCACCTACCGTTTGATCGTAATTGGCAATCCGGGAGATCGTCTGGCGGTACGCATCCGTATCGACCGGCAGCGGGAGCGCGGGTGAACCGACGAAGAGTCATAGCGGCGCACCGACAAACGAACCGTGCGTCGTAAATTGAACGAACGGCTAATTCGTCTCGACGCGGAAGCTGCCGTCTTTTGCGTAGTACTACTCGTAGCCCGCCACGATCTCGCGATCGAGACGGGCGAACGCGTAGACTTTTCGCTGAATTGCGGCGTCGTGCCGAGAGCCGCCGAACCGCTATGCGTTCCGGCGCTGCCGAGCAGCGCGACGAGCGGCTTCCCGTGAATACCGAGGTTGGGTATCCGATACCCGTTGCGAAGATAAAACGCGCCGAGATCGTTCGTCTTACGCTGCGCGAAATGGCAGGCGTTGCACGGCACCCCGGTGAGCCGAGAGAACTGCGGATCGCATTTGCCGGCTGCGCCGGGCCCGGTACGAGCAAACCCCTCAGGAGAAGAATTCGCCTCATCGTTTGATTCTTTGGCAATCGGATGCGAAATCGTCACGGGTCGTTCACCGATCCTTCGCGCAGTCGCGCTCTGGTGAACGGCTATGCCAACGCTCGACTTCGCATGGTTTTTTGGCTCGATCGTCATCTTGTTGGTCGTCGGCGATTTTGCCTCGACGTTTTTCTATCACGTCCCACAGCACGTCTGGGAAAAACTCCACCTGCGCGAGCATCACGATAAGTCACGCTCGTATTGGGACCATTCGATCGTCTCACGAGATCCGATGATCGTGCTCGACGGTTTGCTGGGCGCATTGCCTTACTTTGCGATCGCCGCTCTTCTCATGACGTTCGGGCGCGCCGCGATTGCGGGTGCCATCGTCGGACTGCTGATCGGCCGTCTCCACGTGCTCTATCGACACACGTGCGAACTCGGCTGGAGCAGCCCGCGCTGGCTCGTGCGGTTCGGCGCATCGGCGGCGCTGGTTTTACCGGAAGATCATCAAGGTCATCACGACGATCCGGACGCCGAATTCGGCGATCTCTTTCGCTTTTACGATGCGCCGGCGCGCGCGTTCATTCGCTTCGCGCGTAACCGCCTCCGACGCCAACGGCGACTGCTCCGCATTCGCGCGTTCCGCGCATCGCGAATACGCTAGGTTTCTAAGCCGGTTTCGGAACGGTCGGTCCGGGACGGATCGCTCGTCGTGCGAGCGATTGTCGATCGGGAACTTTGAGGTCGCTTGCGATTCCGAGTTTCGCCAAGAGCACGATCGTCAGCCATGTGAAGTCGATTTCAAACCAGCGTAAGCCGTGCCGCGCAGACGACGGAAAGGCATGATGGTTGTTGTGCCATCCTTCGCCCCAAGCCAGCAGTGCGACGATCCAATTGTTCGTGGACTGATCTTGACCGGGTGCGCGATAGGTGCGATAGCCGCTCAAATGCGCGGCACTATTGACGAGCCAGGTCGCATGCCAAGTCACCACGAGGCGCACGAAAACGCCCCAGATCACCCACGACCACCCACCGATCGCAAAAAACGCAACCGCAAGGCCGACTTGCCACCACGGCGCACTTTTCTCGAGAAACCGGTAGTACGGATCGGCATCCAGATCGGCGGAAAAGCGACGTTCATCCTCGCGCGAGAGCCGCGCGGGGTTGTTCCGATAGAGCCACTCCATGTGACTCCACAAAAAGCCGCGCCGCGAATCGTGCGGATCGCGCGGGGTGTCGGAGTACGCGTGATGCGCGCGGTGCGTCGCAACCCATGCAATCGGTCCCCCTTGCAACGCGAGGACGCCGAGCGTCGCGACGAGGTATTCGAGCGGTCGTGCGAGGCGCATGCTGCGGTGGGTGAGCAGGCGGTGATACCCAAGACAAATTCCGAGCCCGCCGGTTAGGTAGTAGAGGACTGCGGCCACGCTGAGCGCAGACCACGAAAAAAAAACGGGTGCGAATGCAAGACAAGCACCGAGGTGCACCACGAGAATTGCCGCACCCGTTATCATCGAGCGCTTCGCTTGCGCATTGACCGGATCGTTTGTGTGCATATCGCTGAGCGTACGCCCGCGCTATGAATATTCGGTGAACGTGTTGTGAAGGCGTGCAAAACAATGGTCGACTTCGCCCATGAACGTTCGTGCACCATCTCATACGCTGATCCGTCCGCTGTTGCGAATGGTAACGTTGGTTGTGCTTCTCGCGTGCCGAACGAGCGGTATTCGCGCCGTTCGTCGCGAGCGGGGAGTTCGTCGCGGCGCTTGCGTACGCGTGGGACGACGCGGGGATCCGTCGGCTCCTCCGAATAATTCCTCTTCGATCTTTGGTACGTTTGCGGCATGTTCGAGTCAAACCACGCCGACGCTAACGCGCAGTGGATCGGGTGATCGCCGAGGTCTACTGCGCACTCACGCTTTTGGGTGTCGTCTATCTCGTTCTTTCGCGCTGGTCACCTGCGGATGCCGGCACGGTACGATCGAGCATGCAAACCGTGCACGAATCATGACCGTCATCGTCGTGTGCGTCCACGCGATCCTGTGGGCGCTTGTCCTCTTCATAATTTGCCGAGATATCTCACTCGTCGCTCGCGCAAGTCGGCGCTTTGCCGTACGAATCGCCCTGATCGCGGCAACGGTTTTCGTCCTCATCGCCGTGACGCAAACATTCTTTGCAGCGGCTAGTGGGAACCAAACCGTCACCGCACCAGCACTGCGGGCACTTCCCGGAACCGCCACGGCGGCACGGCCCAGTACGAGCGCACGTCGAAAACACGGTGGCGGACGATGACATACGCGACACGAAGCGGCACTGCGACTTGTAGGCTTTGGACGATGTTGAACAGCGGAACCGGCCATGCGAACGTATTTGGGATTGACGTGAGGAACGCAAACGAAAGCGGTCAGACGTAACCGATCACGAGGCCCACGCCGACCCACCGGGTCTTCGCGCGATCGGCATTCGGTGGATGTACATACGAGAGCACGAACGTACACAGAACAAGCGGTAGGGCAGCAATCCCGATGACGTCGAGTACCATTCCGACAAACGCCGTGGGCCAGCCGAACATCGCCTCATAGCTCACGTACGCATTCAATGACAGATCGCGCATTTGCGTGCGGCAAATCAGAGCACGGCGCTGCTGACATTTACGGCGCGCATTCGTGACGCCGGAATGGGTCTCGGCGGGGGCCGCGCTCGCGTCGCTCTTCGTTATCGCGATCTTAGCGATCGCGGCACGTTCAATCCGGTGGCGGCGTGGCGCCGATGCGATCGCTACATCGCGCTGGTGCGCCGGCTTACGTCGAATCCTACCGCCTATGACAAATTCGAAGCGCTCGTCGCGTCGTACGCGCCACATTCGGAAAAACGGCTGCCAACACGTACGCCGAGTGTGCGCCGCGCGCTCGATCTTTCGTGATCCGTCACACCGGGAAGAGCACGCAATACGTCTGGTTCCAAATCGTCGTGCCGGAAGCCGTCGCGCTGACAAAATTCGGCTACGTCGTCAACTGCCCGTAGGGTAGCACCCATGGAAACGAAATGAGCCCGCCGCATCGCTGCGACGGGCTCGTTTTTGGAACGGCGCGCTCGCCGTCCCTTCAGGTGATTTAGAGTTGGCCGAGGGCTCCGAGAAGGCTGAGCGAGCCGCTCGTCGTGTCGTCGATGCGCACGGTGTTACCCGCAGCGTTGACCGAGTCCATACTGAAGAATGCGAACCCACCGGGGAGCATGTTCTGCACGAGCACGGTTTGGCCTGACGAAAGCGATGCCGCGAATGCGGGGCCAGTGAGATTCGCGGCAGAGCAACCACTGCACTGCGCGGCGTAATTGCCGTTGCGGATCTTGAACGACTGCATGTTGTACCGCTTGTCGGTCGTGATGCCGAGGTCGCTTACCGTGAGCATCGTGACGAAGTCGTTGTACAGCTGTGCGAACGTTACTCCATTGCCGCCGTTCCGATTGACGGCGTAGACGACGTTCGCGGTGCCCATCGCCGTCGACGTGCCGAGGTCTTTGATAATCCCATAGCCGTAGCGGTCGGTGATGTATTTGAGGAACAGATACGAGAGACCGTAATTCGTCGCGCCGCCGGGGGTGTATTTGCCGTTCTCGATGCCCACGAATCCGGTCAGCGAGTAGTTCTGCGGTGCGGCGAAAAACGTCGGGAGGAGCGCGAGCGATTCTTGAACGTCGAAGTTCGCCTGGGTCGGCGCACCAAGCGGACCGGTTTGTCCGGCGATGGCGAGCGGATTCGTGTAATCCTGGACGAACGTACCGAGGCCCTCGAGCAGCCAGCCCATCTCAAAGTTTCCAGCTTGATTGATCGATTTGAGAACGTAGCTGACGAGATGCGAATACTCGTGGGTGATCGTTCCTTGCAGTTGGTTGAGCTGCATGGTGCTGAGATTGGTGCCCGGTGCGTAGGCGACCCAGATCGTCGGTGATTGATCCGCTTGGCTTTTTGAGCAGTTCAACGTCGGCTGTGTACCATAGGAACTTGCCGCGAAGAAGCCTAGAGCGTTCGCCGGTGCGCCCGCAATCGTGCTGTCGTAGAAGACGAGATTGACGTACCCGGGATCGGCAACTGTGCCGGGTCCGCTACCGCCATCCGCGGCGCCTTGCGCGTTGCAGGTTGAGTACGTTTGAATTCCCGGGGCATTTGCAGCGTAGTGGAAGTCGCCTTGCGCGACGGAGATCGCGGTGTCCGCGTACTTCATCTGCTGGACGAAGGTAGGAACGATCGAATCCGGCACGTTCGACGTGTTCGACGTCCAGATGAGGAACCGTGGCGCGGTCGAGTTTGATGCCGGGATGATCGAGCGCAGCGTAACTGCTTGTTGCGCGCTGCCGACGCTCCACGTTGCCGCAACGCCGACGCTCGGCGTGCCCGTGAAGCCCTTCGCATGTAGGCGCGCGGCGGTCGTACGACCGAGCGCATGGAGCGATTGGAGGGGCGGCGTGGGATGGTATTCGGTGTAATGCGCGCCGTGCCCGTGCGTCGTGCGGATCGTCGCCAGATTCAGGACGCGCGGCGTGCGTATGCTGAACGTCTGCAGACCCGACGCGTTGACGGAGACGTTGAAGTTCGTTTGTGCGAGGGCGACCGTGCGATCGGACGATTCGGCATTGACTCCCGAACCAAGGCCAAGGCTGACGGTCTTCGCGGTGCCACCGATAAACCCAAAGAGTGAGTTGCCGTTGGCGACGAGCGATTCGAGCGGCGCGATCGTTCCCGTGACGGTCCGTGCGACCGGCGTTGGAAACGACGCGGGAGCCAACGTCGGTGGCGCGGTCGGACTGGGTTTTGCCGTGGGCGAAACCGATACGAGCGGAGGCGGCGTATTGAGCGGATCGCCCGTATTGATAGCAGGCGGCGCGGTTGCGCCGCCTGTTACGGGAATTTCCGCCGCCGACGTCACCGTAAGACCGGCGATTTGCGTGGTCACGCTAACGGCGTAGAGTTTTGCGCCGTTTCCCGTCCAAGCAATCGTCGGCTGCTGATCGGAGCGCGTAATCGTTACGGATGCCGCGTTCGCTTGCGCCGACGGTTGCGGTGCCGGTGAGGAGTCGAATCCCGGGGGTGGTGTTGCCGTGATGGCGGGTACCGTAAGCGGCGCGTTCGTACCATCGGACGATGTCAGCGTTATGGCCTTGTCGTACGTGCCGACGATCAAATTGCCGCTGGCGTCGAGCGCTTCGAGAATGATACCGGCTGTCGCAGCCGCGCCGTTCGCCAGCGGTCCGTCGCCCGAAGGTCCGGAGATCAGAATTCTGGTTGAAGCGACGGAGCCAGTGAACGAAAGGTTCACCGTGTTCGCAACGCCGGCGACGATCGACTTGCTCGCCGTCCCGAAGGAGAGAAGCGCGCCGGTCGCGTTCGCACCGTTATAAAGTGAGACGGAGAACGAGTAGGTGCCGGGATCCAGCGACACCGTGGCGCTGCAAGTCACAGTACACGCGACCGTCTGCGAGGTGAGCTGCGTATTCGAGCCTGACGCCGAGACGGCGATCGTCGCCGATTGCGTCGCCGCGCCCACGTACTTCGTGTTTCGTTGTGACATGGTCGTCGATCGGCCGGGGACGAGGATATTGAACGAGACGTTGACCTTCGTATGGGTGGGGGCGGTCGGAGCCGCTACGGGACGAGGCGGTGCGATCGAACCGCCGTTCCCACCGCTGCACGCGGCAAGGACTCCCGCGAACAACGTCGCGCCGAGGATTCGTATGCCTATTTTCATGATTTAGCTCCCTGAAACGGCAGTGGTGGTGACGGTGACCGGGAGACTCGCAGTGGCTCCGCCTGACCCGGCGATGGTGAAGGTACAGGTGCCGACACCGACCGGTGTGACCGTGATGGTTAATCCGGAGATCGATGCGGTTGCGACCGTGGCAGGGCATCCGGTCGCGGTGAATGCGGCGCTTGCATTCGTCTGCGAAATGGTCGCGGGTTTTGCATTTGCTGCACCGACGGCGTTAAAGCTCAAACTCGTCGGCGCGATCACCACGGGACCCGGTGTCGGTGTCGGTGCGACTGTACTTGTTGGCGTCGGCGTCGCTGCTGGCGATGTCGGTGGGGCGGGGAGAACGGTACTCGCTGGTCCGCACGCCGCAAGCGACGCGGCACAGAACACAGAAATAAACCCGAAGCGTATAGCCTGATTGTCGAACATGCGCAACCTTTGAAGAGCGGTAGTTGCGAGCGTATTTGCTGGTGCACAGAAGAGTGACCTTTGTGCCGCGCGATTCCGCATTGCTCTCCGCAACACGTCGAAAGCCGATACGTCGTGGCGCCTGCATCGCGCCTGGCGTTGATTGCGATGCCGCGAAAGCGGATGCCGAGATAATTACAATCCCATTACGCCACCTGCAAAGAGCATAGTAGAAACGAAGTTCGATCGGAAAGCAACATGTGCGAGGTTCAACGCGGCGATGAGGATGTACCGCAAGGTACAACGCGAGATGACGTGGTCCGTCGGTCCCTAGGCGGGCTCCGGGAAGAGTTGCGGTAATCTGCTCTTGAGACAAGCGGCGTCGGTCGTGATCATGCCTTCGTTTCACATCGCGTCAAAATATCGCGTCAAACCTAACCGCTACGCGGCAATGCTTTCTATGATGCGGCTGCGGCAATCTCCGCGCGAAGACGCATCCATTGGTCCGGAATGTGTCAACGTTTTTGAGACCAGTTTCGGACGCGAATGCTATGCTGCGATCGCGTTGGGAGGGTTGATGAACACGGTTGCTTGGAGCGCTGGCGGTTCCGGCGTGCCGTTTACGAATCGCTTCGAATTGCGCGCGTATGCTGCGTGAAGCACGGCGCGGCGATTCCCGTATGCCGATGCTCTGCGTTACCCTCTGTGTCAACGTTAGCTGAGGCTATCGAAGGTGGGGCTTTCTTGCGGAACAAACGGGGTCGCCATGACGGAGTGGCTCAGCGCGATCGGCACTTTCGGCCAGTTCGTTGTCGTCTCATTAGCGAGTGCGTTCGCCTTAGTGCAAATTCGCCAGATCCGGCGTCAGGTCGATCTGCAATCGGTCGAATCGCTTTTCAGCTATTCACGCACCGACGAATTCGAACGTCTCCATGAAGCGGTGAATCGGCTACACGCGGAGGGTTCCGAGGCGTGGAGCGACGTCTCCCGCTGGGAGAGCGCTGATTTCAAGCGGGTCATTCGCTTCGCCATGTTCGGAAACGAGCTCAGCAACCTCATCGCAAGACGCCTGCTTTCCGAAGACCTATTCGTTCCAATTTTTCGTAACGCGTTCCTCAGGGCGTGGGATGTCATCGGGCCCTGGCTTGCCGTGCAGCGATACGGCAATGGAGAGATGACCAACCCGCGTCTCGTTGGCTTTGAGGCGCTTATCATTCGCCTTTCATCGGAAGGCTTCATCGACCGCTTCGCCGTGATGCGAGCGGCACTGCCTCCTGCGCTTCGCCCGCGTTACGATGAGAGTAATAGGCGTATTCGAGCGCTTTACCGTGTCTCGCGCGGGTCTAACGCGGCGGATTAACGCGGAAGCAAATTCGTGGCGCGGGTGGCGGGAATCGAACCGGCGAGTCTCGCCTGGAAGGCAAGCTTTTCGCTCGCCTCAACGAGCTACGGCAGCGGCTCGATCTGGGCGATCGCTAGCACACCGAGGTTAGATCTGACGACGAGATGCGATTTTGATTTTTACGAACGTATAGGTGGCAATCGCGAAAGATACGAACGCGATTCCAAGAAGAGCTCCAGACAAGAAATTCATTTGATCGCCGGAGGTCCAGGTCCTCAGCCGATCATTCAACTCAGATACAAGAGACATCGAGAGTAACGCCACAAACGTACGTGTGGCGAAGATGGCTCCCTTGACCTTAAATCTTTTATCCATCGATCTTCTCCCGTGAAAA
>Ga0123338_10000550_pt1 | contig 38034 bp, 28 predicted proteins | sample grotaG_FD_89793 | JGI IMG/M metagenome (GOLD analysis project Ga0123338, IMG submission 89793) | Glacier valley bacterial and archeal communities from Borup Fiord, Nunavut, Canada, to study Microbial Dark Matter (Phase II) -... | ecosystem: Environmental > Aquatic > Freshwater > Ice > Glacier ...
CCGGCGGCGAGGAACGCGCCCTGGACGGCACCGCCACCCTGGGCCATTCCGGCACCAGCGCCGAGCATCGCTTCGCCAGCGGCGTACTGCTGGAACCCGCCGGCGAGACGTGAATAGGTGACGTCCTTTGCGAGGTTCTTGAGTCGGGCTTCGTCTTCTTCGACGAGGTTGATGTCGAAGTTGCCCATCCGGACCAGGGTCAGGCCGTAGTCGGCGATGGCGTTGTTGGCGGCGATGATGATCGCCGCTTCGATCTCCGGCGTGTATGCCGACAAGCCGAGGATCGGCCAGCCGTTCCGCACGATCTGACGGGTGATCTCGGTACGCATGACCTTCAGCAACTGTTCGCTGATCCATCCGGTGATGCGGTTGTTGTCGGTGACGTCGACCGTGCCGGTGAGGTTGAGGATGATCTTGTTGGGGTCGTAGATCTTCAGCGAATACTCGCCGAAGACCCGGAGTGTGACGATCAGGCCGGTGTTCGGATCCTGCACGTCGTCGATACGACCACCGAAACGGTTCCCAGGGTATTCGCGTGTGCCAACGAAGAACAGCTCGGCACGGTAGGCGTTGCCGCCCGTGGCGACATCGATGAAGGCACCGAGGAACGGCAGTTCCTGGGCTTCGATGGCATGACGTCCTGGCGGCAGCGTTCCGACGATCTGACCTCGGTTGACGAAGACCGCCATCTGGTCCGGCTCGATGATGGCGCGAGTTCCCTTGCGCAAATTCTGATCAGGCCATTTGAAAATGATCTGCGCTTTGCGGTCGTCTGGTACCGCTACAAACTCCCGTGACAGGAACGCCATGGTGACTTCTCTCCTTGCAAAGACTCGCTGGTGCGAACGCTAGCTCGTCCGGCGACGCTCGCTCGCCCGGAAAGCACGCTTTCACCTCTTGTTGAACAACTAACGGACCGCGGGATACATCGGTTCGCACTTCGACGAAAGTTCTTGGCCCGCTTACAGCCAAATGTGGCAGGTCGGTCACTCAATTTGGTTTCAGACGTTCATCGACAGGAGCATGCCTTCGCAGCTACGGACGAGGACCTGCGCGGCGTCCGCCAGTTCACGGCCGGCGAGGGGACTTTCGGCTCGTGTGCGCCACTGTTGAATCCGCGTGTAGAGCGTGTTGCGGATCAGTTCAGGTTCGGCGTTCGCTGGCAGGCCGAGGCGCGTCGTCGGGGAGTATCCCTCACCGCCGAGCAGGCTCTCGACGGCGTTGAGTTCCTCGTCGCGGAAGCCGATGGTGCTCGAACGCACGGCGGCAAACAACTGGATCTCGGCGAAAACGTGGGCCGTCGAGCGGATGCGCTCGAGCTCGAACAGCAGTCCCTCACGGTCGACCGGCGGCGGGGAGGCTCGAAGCCGCTGCTCGAACGCCTGCAATGCAGCCTGTGCCTTGATGACGTCTCGGCGACCGGCGAACTGCGTGATCAGGACCCGGCGAAGTTCGGCAAGTCCGCTCAACTCGAACAGCCTCGCTGCCAGCGCCGGGGCGTTGTCGACCACGTGATTTCGGATCATCATGATCGACTGGGTGACGCCATACAGCCCGAGACGACGCACCAATGCCTCGCGGTCGGTGGCAATGACGTTGGCGATGAGATCACCGTCGATGAAGCGGTCGGCGGATGCCAGCATGATGTCGAGTGTCTCCTGTGGCAGTGCGGAGAGACGTGACAACAGGTTGTATTCGGATTGGCGCAGCGTTGCCGATGCCTGCGCCAGCAACCCGGCGATCGGGATCACGGTCTGGCACAGGCGGCGAACCTGCGGGTCCTGGCAATAGCGCCTGGCGACCTTGGCGGCAGCATCCAGCGCGCCTTCTTGGCCGCCGGCCAATTCGTCGGCGCGTGACAGCACTCCGATCGCGTTGATGGGGTTGGTGCGACCGAACCGGTCGTCGTGGAACGCTTCGAGGAACCGCACGTCGGTCGGATGGAGGTGGCGCATCAGATAGATGACTGCGTCTGCCTGGCCCTCGTGCTCAGGTTCGGCGAGCATGAACCGTTGCGTCCTGGCGGAGATCCCCGTCGAGATCGAGGCGATACCAGGAGTGTCGATCAACGACAGTTCCGACAATGCCGAACTCGGCCACTCGACGATGATGTGGTCGACGTCCTCGGCGCGTTCACCTTGCAGGTCGACGTCGATCGCCCCGGATTCGCGGGAGAACGCCGTCGGCCGACTCGTGCCGTTGCGCATGTGCAGCGTCGCCCTGTACGTCAGACCGTCGATGTACCAGGTGACGATCTTGGTGCATTCGCTGGCATCTGTCGGCGCCAGTTCTTCGCCGACGAGGCCGTTGAGCAGGGTTGACTTTCCGGCCTTCACCTTGCCGGCGATGGCGACTCGGAGCGGCTCGTCGAGGCGCGCTTCGATCGCTTCGATGCGGGATTGTTCGGACGTGCGCGCGTAGGCGGTGATCGCTCTGCGCAAGAGCGTCCTGACCTGTTCGACGACGGCGCTGGGGGTGAGGTAACTATCACCACTCCGGGCGACAGCGGGAGCCGAAACAGGCGGACCTGGAACGATGACCGGAGCGGTGAACGGGCCCGTCGGCGGCGAGAAGGCAGCACCCGTCGGCGGCGGTGTCGGACCCTTCGTCGGCAGCGGCGGAACGTGCCCGGCCCGCTGCTGCGGCGACTCCTGCTGGCGGCCACCCTGCTGCTGGCCTGGCGATTGCGGAGGCGCTGGGCGCTGCTGGCCGGAAGAGAACATTTGCCCGGGAGGCGACGACGGACCGGTACCGGACGGCTGCGACGGCGGATACTGCTGGCCGGGTACCTGCGGCTGGCGTGGCATCTGCGGTTGCGACGGCGCCTGACCAGGCCCTGTCGCCGGCGAGCGTTGTTGCGTTGCCTGTCCGGGCGACGACGGCGGCGCCGCCATGATGATCGCCAGTGCGGCTGCCGGGATCGTCGGGGTCGGCAGTGCTCTGTCCAACTGCGTCAGCGGCCGAACCAGCAGGCGAGCTGTCGGCTGTCCGGTTGCCGCCTGCGCGGCCTGCATCGCCCGCCCGAAGAACTGTGCTGACGGCGGGCGGTCGTTGGGATTCGGCTTGAGGCCCCATGCCAGCACCGCGTACACCGGCGGTGGCACGCCATGGGTACGCAGGTCCGGCGGCGGTGTGCTGACGGCACGACCCTTGATGCGCACCAGCGGTTCATCGTCGTCCTCGAGAAACGGGGCTTTGCCGAGGATCAGGGTGTACAGCACGGACGCCAGCGAGTAGACGTCCGAACGTTGCGTGGCCGGCGCGCCTTGGAACAGTTCAGGAGCGGCGTGCAGCATGATGTCGTACGGGTCGCCTGATCGGCTGACTTCGTTGGGGTCGAGCTGGAAGTCGCCGACGAGCGGCTCGCCGAAGTTGCTGAGGAAGACGTCCTGGGGCTTGAGCTTGCGATGCAGCAGGCCGGCACGGTGGGCGCTCTCCAACGCTCCGGCAAGTTTGATGCCGACGTTGAGGGCATCGCGCCAATCGAGGCGGGTTCCACGCTTGACGGCGTCGGCATAGTTGCCCTCGTCGAGCCATTCACTGACGACATACGGCTGCTTGCGTCGCACGCCCGACTTGAAATAGGTGACGATGTTCGGGTGGCTCGACAGCTCGCCCATCAGTGCGCACTCGCGCTCGAATCGCTCGAGCGACGAATCGTGGACGCCTTCTGTCGTGTATAGCTTGACGGCGACGCGCCGGTGGAACTGCTGTTGCAACGCTTGGTACAACTGCGTGTAGTCGCCACGCCGCACGAGGCGCTCCTCGGCGATCCCAGGAATTTTCAGGTCGACTTTTTCGTCGGGAGTCTTAGGCACGTAGCGCTCCGGGTTCCAGCCGCTCTTGCCCGGCGGCGTCGCCACGCATGGTAGCCAATTGCTGGTTGAGCGCATCAGCGGTAGCGATTTCGGCGTCCAATTGCTTGACCCGGTCGGCACGCTGGCCGGCGGTCAGTGTTCCGGCCGCCTTCGCCTGCCCGAGCGCGTCCGACAGCGAACGCTCCAGCTCGTCGACGCGTGAGAACACACCGTCGCGCAACGTCCGATAGAGCTGATTGATGTAACGCTCGACCGATTTGGCGACCAGTCGGTGCGCTTCCTCCTGATACTCCTTGACCATCTCGCGAGCCTGTTCGCGTCGCGCCTCGATCATGCGCACCTTGCGCTGGCGAAGTGCCCTTCGTCCGAACACCAACGCAGCGACAGCACCGACGGCGAGACTGAACGGTCCGAGCCCGGGAATCATCCCACCGATACCGAGCAGCGGTTCCGCTGCGGTCCACAGCCCTTCGATCGCTGTGACCGATTTGCCGGGGTCGTCGAGGTCCGGGGCGAACTCGTCGAGACTCAACGCACCGAGCCAAGGTGAGCCGACTGCACTAGCGGAGTTGTGGAAGACCGCCGATTCTGCCTGTGCCAGCTGTTGGATCAGCCGCTTCTCCAGCTCGGAGGAACGGTCCATCAATGTCGAGAAGACGTCGGCGACCGTCGTCGTCGCCCGCGCTCGCAGCCACGTCTGGAATTCCTCCCAGATCGAAGAAGGATCCGTCGAGGAGATCAGGCCGTGCGCTTCGGAGATCAGCGTGCGCATCTCGTCGAGCAGATGGTCACGGCTCGATTCCTGCAGGTCCTGGATCGAGTCGCGCAAGAAGCGGTGCCAGCTGGCATTGTCCAGACGGAGGTCTTCGAGACCGGTCAGTGAACGCTGCAGTTCGGCGACGACGGCACCCTGACGTGCAGGGTCCGATGCTTCGAGTTCGGCGAGCAGTACAGCGCGCAGTTGGCCGAGCGCCGTCTCGGCGTCGCCGGTCGCGTCGATCGTCTGGCGCGCCTGGACTTCGTCGACGACGCGGTCGCGGAGCAAGCGGATCAGGTCGTTGATCCCGCTCTCACTGGCGAAGCGTTCGTCGGCGGTACGCACGGACCTGGCGAAGAGGATGGCAGAGACCGGCACGATCGCCAGGTCGAGTCCCGCTCGCTGCAGGTGCCCGGTGTCGACATCGCGGATCACGCGCCAGTCGATATAGCTGTCGATCTTCGTCAGTACGCAGGTGACATTGCGGCAGTGCTTCGTCGCCGTCGTCAGGAATTCCAGCTCTGGTGCCGTCAATTCCTGACTGGCGTCACTGACGAACAACACTGCATCTGCCTGGCGGAACTCGGCGACGGCCCGGATGCCTGCCGGCGAGTCGAGGCCACCGGATCCCGGCAGGTCGACGATCTCGATGCCGTCGCGCAACCACTCGACGGGGAGAGTAATTTCGCAGCTGCGGATATTGAACGATTCGGGATCAGCCCCGTCCTGTTCGTTGACATAGAAGCGGATCTGATCCCCCGGCACCGCTTCGGCGACGAGTTCGACGTCGTCGTCCTGGCGATAGATCTGCGCAGTCAACGTCGGCCCGTACCGGATTACCGTCGGCACTGCGGTTGCGAAGTCGGGATCGACCGGGCACAGTTCGTTGCTGATCAGAGCATTCACCAGCGAACTCTTGCCCTGTTTGAAATCACCGGCGACGAGCACACGGATCCGCTGTGCGGCGAGGCGAACGTTGCGCATCCGCATGCGCTCCGCAAGATCGAAGCGTTCGTGCTGCACCGCAATCGCCCCGACGCCATCGATGACGTCGTGGAGTTCCTGGCGTCTTGCAACACGGTCATCTTCACGTTGTACGACGACTTCCGGTTCGACCGGCTTGACGACCTCGCTCAACCGGTTCTCCGGTGGCGGAGGTTCGTACATCGCTGCGGCGGCGAATCGTGCAGCTCCGAGCGCCACGGCGTGCTTCGGATGAGCGTCGACAGCGGTGCGCACGCCGAGTTCAGACGTCACCATCTGATTGATCAACGGGATGCGGCTCGAGCCGCCGACGAGCAGCACGGCGTTGACGTCCGCAGGGGTCAGATGAGCCGACTGCAGCGCCCGGCGAACTGCCTTGAGCGTTTCGTTGATCGGCGGCCGGATGAGATCCTCGAACTCTCCGCGGGTGATGCGGACCTGCTTGCGTCCGGTCGGCAGCCACGCCTCGATCACTGCGTCGGTGTCAGCGGACAGGGCCTCTTTGGCCTTGGCGCACTCGTCACGCAGATGGCCAACGGCAGCTGCCCAGTCGGGGTTGTCCTTGGGGATGCCATCGAGCGCCCCGTCGGCGTTCTCGGCGACGAATCCGAAGATCGCCGCGTCGAAGTCGATGCCACCGAGACGCTCGATGCCTTCTGGCTCCCCGAGCGATTCGAAACCATCCTGCGTCTTTTTCAACAGGGCGACGTCGAACGTCCCACCGCCGAGGTCGTAGACGGCGACGGTCGATCCGACCTCGACACGCGACTGCGCCGAGAAGTGGAACGCAGCCGCAAGTGGCTCTGTCAGCGTGACTGCCGGCCCGACGTCCGCCATGCGGATCATCTGTTGCAGCAATTCGAGTTTGTACGGACCCCAGTTGGCAGGGTGCGTCACGGCGATGCCGGTGGGCGGCCCGCCCTCCTGTGTTGTGACATAGTCGACGACCCAGCGCAACATTCGGGCACTGAGCTGCTCCGCCGAATACGGACTGCCGCCGACGAGCATCGGCGTCGTGTCCCCGATCCGTCGCTTATATTCTCTGATGGTGCGGCCACCGTCGCTGAAACCGCGCCGCGCCGCTGCCGAACCGACGAGCACATCTTCATTCGGCCCGATCCACAACACAGAGGGGATGGCAACGGCGCTGTGTTCGAGCCCGACCATCTGAACGCCGTCGGGGCGCGCCAGGGCGCAAGCGGTAAAAGTCGTTCCGAGATCAACTCCGAGCCAATACGTCATATACCCAATCGATGTCGTCCACCTATTATCTAGCGGATCCCGGCCCGCCATGTGAACTGATGCCAGCACGCCAGGGTGACGTTACGTACTTTCCCGATCGGAAACACCTCCAGATGACAACCCGGCACACCACAGCAACCAGGCACAGAACCACAATCCGGCATACCTCGACAGCCCTGCTCCAGATGAAACGCCCATCATGACCTATCAACTCGGTATCGACTTCGGCACGACGTTCACCTCGGCTGCTGTCTCGCGAGATGGCAGGGTCGAGGCCGTCAATCTGGGGACGCGTTCGATGGTCGTTCCGTCGGTCGTCCTCGTCCGCTCCGATGGCGAAATCCTCATCGGTGACGCTGCTGAGACGCGTGCGGTCGTCGAGCCGAATCGCGTCGCTCGCGAGTTCAAGCGGCGCCTCGGCGACCCGACACCACTGTTTCTCGGCGGAACGCCGTACAGCGCAGAGGCCTTGATCGGCTACGTGCTCGGTTCGATCTACCAGCGTGTCGTCGAGCGCATGGGGTCAGCTCCGACTGCCGTCGTCATCACCCATCCGGCGGCATACAGCCAATACCGCCTGGACCTACTTCGCGATGCAGCCAGACGCGGCGGCATCGCCGACGCCAAGTTCGTCCCGGAGCCCGAGGCCGCGGCGATCTACTACGCGTCCCAGGCACGGGTTGCCGCTGGCGAGGTCATTGCGATGTTCGACCTCGGCGGCGGGACGTTCGATACCGCTCTCCTGCGGCGTCTGGAGTCACGATTCGAACTGATCGGCACGCCGCAGGGCCTCGAACGTCTCGGCGGCGTCGATTTCGACGATGCGCTCGTCGGTTTCGTCAACGACCAACTCGGTGGGGCGCTCAGCGATGCCAATGAATCCGATCCGCAGACGCTGATTCGGCTCGGGCGCCTGCGATCGGATGGGCGCGATGCCAAAGAAGCACTGTCGGAGGACACCGAGGCCGTCGTCCAGGTGATGCTGCCATCGGGTGCCGTCGACGTGCGAATCACTCGCCAACAGTTCGAGGGACTGATCCGCCCACGCCTCAACGAGGCGCTGGAGGCACTCGACCGGGCCGTGACCTCGGCAGGCTTGACGATGGAGCAGGTCAGCAAGATCGTGCTCGTCGGCGGCAGTTCCCGGATTCCGCTCGTGCGCGAGATGGTTGCCAAAGCGACAGGACGACCGCTGGCGATCGACATCGATCCGGAACACGCCGTGTCGATGGGCGCTGCGTTCGCCGCATCGGGGCGCAGCTTGTCTGCCGTCGACAGCAGCACCCAGGTGGCGATCGTGCCCCCGTCGGTTGCCACGGTGAACATGGCCGGACCGATTCCGCCGATCGCCGCGTCGCCGCCTGGTCTCGATGCGGGCCCACCCGGCAGCGGTGGACCCCTCCCCCCGATGCCGCAGATGTTCACTGCTTCACCGACCGGGCAGTTGCCGACGCAACCGACGCCGTACCCTCCCCGGAGTCCGACCCAGCAGAATCCCCAGCCATACCAGTCGCAGACATACCAGTCGCAGCCATACCAGTCGCAGCCATACCAGTCGCAGCCATACCAGTCGCAGCCATACCAGTCGCCGCAACCGCCGCCAGCGGGTCAATCGCCGTACATCCCACCGCCGTTCACACCGCAGGCCTATACCGATCCGGGCGGGGAGCCCCCGAAGAAGTCTCGGACCGGCCTGTTCGTCGCCCTCGGCGCTGTCGCGGTGCTGCTGATCGCCGTGCTCGCCTTCGCATTGACACGCGGCAAGGACGACACCGCGTCGTCGACGACCACTGCGTCGGCGCGCACAACCGAAGTGGTCGAGACCACCGCCGACGTCACGGAACGGAGTACAGAACCGGACACCGCCGTCGATTCCGTCGTGGAGACGTCGCTGCCGGGAGCCACGACGATTGCCGGAACAGAACCAGCGACAGCTCCAACCGTGGCTCCAACCGTGGCTCCAACCGTCGCACCGACAGCAGCACCGACCGCTGCACCGGATCCGAACGTCGTCGCTCAGCATCAACTCGACGCGCAGGTGGCCGCCGACCAGGAGTTCGTCGATGGGAGCCTCGTCGGCCATTTCTTCGTACAGCTCAGTGCCAAAGCGGTTGACCAGGTCGATCCGACCCAGAACCGCGTCTTCACCGCTGTCGATGTGCTCAACGATCACCTCGCGCGGCGCAACTCGATCGGCGCCGTCCTCGTGCGAGCAGATCAGTACTCGAGCTTTTCGACCATCACACTGCCGAACACCTACGTGACGATCATCCCCGTGGCGTTCGCAAGCCAGGCGGACGGCAAGCAGTTCTGCGACAACAACGGCCTCTCGGTCAACGATTGCTTCGCCAAAAAATCGCCGCTGACGAGATGAGACGCGTCACCGGATCGCGGCTGGTGTCACTGGCCGTTTCGGCATGTGCGATGGTCAGCGCCTGCTCGAGTTCGTCCTCGACGGTAACGTCCCCGGCACCGTCAGCCGGCGATGCATCTGGGGTGTTGACACTCGGGCCTGCGGTCACCGCCATTGCCGCCACCACGACGACGTTCACCGACCCGCGGTCCACTGCTCCTCCCGTGCCGCCGGCGACTGATTCGACAACGATCGGCCAGACGCTCCCGGGCGCCTCCGATCCGGCAGCATCGATTCCGGTTGCCGGCACGACACCCGTCTCACGGACGACCACGTCTTCCAGAACGACGCCCGCCACGACCACAGCGACCGCAGCCACAAGCGCCGCTGCGCTGGCATGTATCGCCAAATTGCCGGTGCAGTTCAAAGCGGGCCAGCTGGTCTGGCCGTCGGTACAGGGTGAGGAACTCGTCAAGCAGACACCGATCTTCGCCTCATGGGGTGTCGGCGGTGCGGTCGTCATGACGTACCCGGCGTCGGCGAACGGTGAGCAGTTGCTGGCATTCAAGAACGCCGGCCAGGTTCCGCTGCTGCTGGCGACTGACGAGGAGGGCGGCAACGTCCAACGTTTCAAGCGCGTCGGAGCACTGCCGATCCCGGCAGCGGTTCCGGGGACGATGACACCCGATCAGATCGAGCAGGCCGTCGCCGCGCACGCCAAGGTGATCAAGGCATTGGGCATCGACGTCGTCTACGGGCCGATCGCTGACGTCTCACCGCTCACCGGTGCGGGTCCGATCGGCAACCGCGCTTTCAGCAGCGACCCGAACCTCGTCGCCGCGTACGACGCTGCCTATGTCAAAGGATGGGAATCCGCCGGGATCTTGCCCGTGATCAAGCACTTCCCTGGGCACGGTTCGGCCTCCGCCGACAGTCACAAGGCAACGGCGACGACACCGTCACTCGATCAACTCGAGGCGCGCGACCTGCTGCCGTACAGTGCGCTCGTCGACAGTGGCGCCGGGGTGATGGTCGGCCATCTGACCGTTCCGGGCCTGACCGACAGTGACGGGGTCCCTGCGAGTCTCAGCCATGCGGCGATCAGCGGCCTGCTGCGCGGCACCTATGGCTACAAGGATTCGCTGGTGTTCACCGATGCGCTCGGGATGCAGGCGGTGGCCATCAAGTTCAAGGTTCCGGTCGCCGCTGAGATGGCGATCGAGGCTGGGGCCGACGTCGCCATCTTCACCTCGACAGCCGACGCTCCGATCGTCATCGCCCAGATCGTCGCTGCCGAACGCACCGGCCGGCTGACAGCGGCACGCCTCGACGACGCCGTGAGCCATGTATTGCGGACAAAACACATCGACCCCTGCACCCTCAAACTCTGAGTCCTATCCCCAGAATGGTGTCGACTACGGTCGCGGTCATGGCTGACGCGCGCAACGGGGACTGCGAGATCTACTACGAGACGTTCGGTGAGCGTGTGCATCCGGCGTTGCTGATGGTCAACGGTCTCGGCAGTCAGAGCATCAACTACCAGGACGCCTGGTGCCAGAAGTTCGCCGAACGCGGCCTCTACGCAATTCGATTCGACAACCGCGACGTGGGACTGTCGACACACTTCACCGACGCTCCTGTCGGACCGAAGGGCGAGTGCTATCTGCTCAGCGACATGGCGGCAGATGCCGTCGCCGTGCTCGATGCAGAGGGCATCGATCGTGCTCACATCATGGGTTTGTCAATGGGCGGAATGATCGTCCAGACACTCGCCATCGAGTATCCGCAGCGGGTGCTGTCGATGACCTCGGTGATGTCGAACACCGGCGAGGCCGAGTACGGCGCGCCGACGGTCAACGCCATGCGGTTGCTCACCGCGCCTCCGGCGACCGATCGGACGTCGTATATCGCCAGGGGTCTGGACGGCTTCCGCGAATGGGGCAGCCCAGAATTCGCCGACGAGGAACGTTGGACCGCCGAACTCGGCAGAGCATTCGATCGCTGCTTCGACCCAGGCGGCACCACGCGACAGTTCCTCGGCATCGGCGCATCTCCGCCCCGCGCCGACAAACTGCGCTACGTCCAAGTCCCGACGCTCGTGATACACGGCGACAAGGACACGCTGATCGACGCCTCCGGCGGCCGTCGTACCGCCGAGTTGATCCCCGATGCCCGCTTCGAGTTGATCGAAGGCATGGGTCACGACTACCCGCCGCAATTGTGGGACCGCTGGGTCGACCTCGTCGCCACCCACGCCCTCTCCCGACAGACCGCGAACTGACTCCTCGGCCGAGCCAGCGGCCCGTCAACCCGGTCCTCAGGTGTCGCTCGGGCGGATCATCCGAACGGATAAGCCGCCCGATCGGATAAGCCACCCGAGCGGCGGAGAGCAGAAAGAACGGTTCAGGTCGGACGGCAAGGGAAACCGTGCGTCATGTCAAACCCGTCGAAACCTAGAAGGCGTTGGCAAGCACATCCGCGTATGTCGTTGCGAGGTGGAATGTCATCTCGGCACGAACCCGTTCGGGGACGTCTTCGAGATCCGGTCCGTTTCGCACCGGTAACACGATTTCGCGCAGTCCTGCACGGTGGGCGGCGAGAACCTTCTGCTTGAGGCCACCGATCGGCAGGACGTTGCCCTGCAGGGTGATCTCACCGGTCATACCGACCGTCGGCTTGACTGGCTTGTTCGTCAGCAGGCTGACGAAGGCGGTGGTCATCGTTATGCCGGCAGACGGGCCGTCCTTGGGAACGGCACCTGCTGGAACGTGGACATGGAAGCGCCGGTTGAGGCTGTCCGGATCGACACCCAACTCCGCCGCGTGGCTGCGGATGTAGGACAGGGCGATCTGCGCCGACTCCTTCATCACGTCACCGAGTTGACCGGTCAGGGTCAGGCTCGGCTCACCGGTCGACGCTGACGCCGACGCTTCGATGAACAGCACGTCGCCACCAGCTCCGGTGACGGCCAGTCCGGTGGCGACACCTGGCAGGTTGGTCCGAGCGGCGACCTCGTCGACGAAACGCGGCCGGCCGAGCAGCGGTGGGATGCCGTCCGCATCGATCACCACCGGCGGCGCAGCACCGCCGCCGACTTTGGCGGCCACCTTGCGGGTCAGCTTGCCGAGCTCACGTTCGAGACTGCGGACGCCGGCTTCGCGTGTGTACTCGGCGACGATCCGGCGGACGGCATCTTCGTGGACGTCGACCTCCTCGGCAACGAGACCTGCCCGCTTGACCTGCCGTGGCAACAGGTGGTGCTGGGCGATGAAGACCTTCTCGTCCTCGGTGTAGCCATCGAGCCTGACGATCTCCATACGGTCGAGCAATGCGCTCGGCACGGTGTCGAGTACGTTGGCGGTCGCCAGGAACACGACCTGCGAGAGGTCCAGTTCGACTTCCATGTAGTGGTCGCGGAACGTGTGGTTCTGCGCCGGGTCGAGGACTTCGAGTAGTGCCGCCGTGGGGTCGCCACTCCAGCCGCCCGCCGACAATTTGTCGACCTCGTCGAGGAGGATGACAGGGTTCATCGAACCTGCCTCTGTCATCGCCCGCACGATGCGGCCGGGCTGTGAACCGACATAGGTACGGCGGTGGCCGCGGATCTCTGCTTCGTCACGGACGCCGCCGAGGGCGACGCGCACGAATTTGCGGCCCATTGCCCTTGCGATACTCTCGCCGAGGCTCGTCTTGCCGACGCCTGGAGGCCCGACGAGGGTGACGATCGCACCCTGGTCGCGCTCGTCGCGATCGCTCGACGGCCTGATCGGAGATGCCACAGTGGCCTGTGCCTCTGCCTCGTTCTCAGCGGCTTCGTCATCGGCGGTGTCGGTAGCAGCATTGATCAGCGCGCGATCGTGCTTCAACTTGCGGACAGCCAGGAATTCGATGATGCGGTCCTTGACGTCGCCGAGCCCCTCGTGATCGGCGTCGAGCACCTGGCGGGCGGCAGCGAGATCGAGGTTGTCGGGCGTGATCGTGCCCCACGGCAGATCGAAGATTCGATCGAGCCAGGTACGGATCCACGCCTGTTCCGGGGACTGCGCGTTCGTCCGCTCGAGGCGGTCGATCTCTTTGGCGACGAACTCACGAACCTTGACGGGAGCAGACAAGCCTTCGAGCTTGGCGCGGTAGTCATCATTGGCGGCGTCGTCACCCTCGCCCAATTCCTTGCGGATGGCGTTCAGCTGCTGGCGCAGTAGGAACTCACGCTGCTGATGCTCCATGCCCTCGGCCACGTCGTTGCGGATCTGGCGGTCAATCTGCGTCTCGGCGAGCAGATTCTTGGCCCACTCGAGGACGAGTTCGACGCGGGCGCCCAACTCGACGGCTTCGAGGATCGTCAGCTTGTGATCGTCTGACGCGTCACTCCAGGCGGTTGCGCCGTCGGCGAGTTCACCGGCAGCAGTGACGTTGCGCAGCACTTCGGGGAGCCGACGGGAGTTCTTCAGCTCGGCGATTTCCTGCAGCACGACACGCAGTTCGCGGGCGAGGACGTCGATACGCGGCGTCGCCTGATGATCCTTGACCGGCGTGACGGCGCGCATCGCAGCAGTACGTTCGCCGACGAACTCCTCACCGAGCAGGCCGCGCTGTTCCGCCTGGACGATCGCTGCCGGCATGCCTGTCGGGAGGGTGCCGACGTCGGGGACACGGGCGACGACACCGACGACGGGGGTACGGCCATCGAGTTGGGAGACGATGACGAGACGGCCGTCGTTGGCCCTGGCGATGTTGACCGCCGTCTTGGCGGCATCGGAGTCGAGGGCGATGGTGACGACGGTTCCTGGGAGGATGACACCGGGGACCAACAGCACTGGCAGCACGAGGCGCTGGCAACCCTGGCTGTCGTTGGTTTGATCCGCGTTGAGCGTCGCTGTCGACGTAACGGAATCGTGGGTCGTGATCGGGCCAGAGGGCTCGATCGGGGACGTGGAATTGGACGTGGAATTGGACGATGCCTCGCTGGACGAGTCGTCGATTGCCTCGGCACTGAACGGGGAGGAAGTAGCCATGGACGGCACGATACCTTGACCTTCGTCAAGTTCCTCCGCAAACATGAGTCGCTCTGACTCATGTTTCTTCTGCCCAGGATGGCCTAACTGTTGGCGACGGCTGCGTCGATCGATGCGTGCAGGACCGAGACGATCGTTTCGATCTCGGTTTCACCGATGATGAACGGCGCGCCGATCATCACCGCGTCCTGCACAGGACCAGATCCCGCCGGATAGAACCACACACCCCGGTCCAGGGCTTCGGCGACGACCTTGGCGGCGAACTTGGTGCCGGCGTCGAAACGCGCACCGCTGTGGCGGTCCCGGCCGAGCTCGATCCCGAGCATCAACCCCTTGCCGCGGATCTCGATGACGTTCTGGTGATCGCCGAGCTCCATCCTCAAGCGTCGCTCGAGCCGCGAGCCGACCTCGGAGACGCGTTCGACGAGCTGCTCACGCTTGAGGATCTCGAGCACCGCCAGCGCACCGGCACACATCGCGTCGCCGCCGGTGAAGGTGAAGAACATGAACCCGCCGATCGAGTTCAGCGCAGCCGTGACCTTGTCGGTGGTGGCGACCATGCCCATTGGGACATAGCCCCCTCCGAGGCCCTTGCCGCCGTAGATGACGTCCGGCTCGATCGGGAGATGCTGGTGACCCCACGTCCTGCCCGTGCGGCCAAAACCCGTCATGACCTCGTCGGCGATCAGCAGGATGTCGTGTCGTTTGCAGATGGCGTTGACCGTTTTCCAGTACTCGTCACTGGCGACGAGGCAACCGCCTGAGGCACCGGTAATCGGCTCGAACAGGAACCCGGCGATCGTCTCAGGACCTTCCGCTTCGATGACCCGTTCGACATCGGCCGGGTCGTCCCATGCAACCTTCGGGAAGTCGAGCAGCAGTGGCTCGTATCCGGCGCGGCGCCCGGAATGGCTGCCAGCGGAAATCGCCCCGAGCGTGATGCCGTGATAGCTGGGATGGCGGCCGACGATCTTCCACCGTTCCGGGCGGCCATTGGCGAGGTGATAGGCGCGTGCGAGACGGAGGGCAGAGTCGGCAGATTCGCTACCACCACTGGAGAAGAAGATCGAATTGAAGCCCTCCGGCAGCCAGTCCTGCACGAGTGCGTCATGAAGCGCAAGGCGATTGGGTGTCGCCCACAGCGGCATCACGTAGTCGAGTTTGACCATCGCCGCATGCACGGCATCGGCGACTTCGATCCTGCCGTGGCCGATGTTCGTGAGGATCGCACCGCCACCGGCGTCGAGGATGCTCTTGCCACTGGCTTCGTACAGGTAGCTGCCTTCACCACGGACGATCATCGGCAACGGTGCTGCCGCCTGAACGAATGAATAGCGGCTGTTGGGATCGGTCACCGTTGACATGACGTCCAGTCTGCCAGTCGGTGAGCGGCTGGCGACGAGGATTACGCCCGTCACGATGCCTGGCGATACCTCGGCGGAGCGAAGGTGTCGCCGTGGCGGTAGGTGATCGAGATGCGCGGACCGGCGACAGCTTTGACCTTCGGGACGCAATGCTGCCAATGCCGTTGACATGCGCCGCCCATGACCAGCAGGTCACCCTGGCCGAGGGCGAACCCTCGCGAGGGACCACCACCGGTCGGGCGCAGCAGAAACGGTCGAGGCGATCCGACGCTGACGATGGCGATCGTCGCCATCCGCCGGCGGTGCCGCACCGTGTCGCCGTGCCACGCCACAGAATCACTGCCGCCCCGGTAGTAGTTGAATCCGATCGAGTCGAATGGCTCCGTATACCGGCAACCGAGCGCCTCTGCCATCTCCGAGCAGACCGGCAGCGGCGGTGACGCCATCCGCTCCGCTCCGTGCCAGGCGGTGAGGCGCGGTTCGGCGACGATGCGTTCGTACATCACCACCGTCCGCTGCTGCCAGTCGAGCCTGGCGACGAGTTCGGCGAAGACCAGGTCAGCACCCGAGAGCCACTGCGGGACATGCTCGATCCAACAGTCGTCGTCGAGCTGCACCCGTGCCGCACCCCTGAACGACCGATCGACCGCCGGATCATCGAGCGCGAACAGGCACCCCTGCCATGCGGCCGGCAACTCGTGCAGCGGCGCCAGCGTGACGCGGCGCTGCTCCGGCTCAGCAGCGTTCCCCCTCATCAGGTCTTGTTCGTCCGCTACGATCGATTCATACATGCGTTCGACTATCGCGCGCCGAACAGATGTTCGTCAAGGCGGTTCCGAAGAGAAACCGGGAAGCAGTGAGCCATGGCCACGATGATCACGATCGACGATCCGAACGACCCGCGCGTCCGTGACTACGTCGGCCTGAAGAGCCCGAAAGAGCGCCGTCGTGTCGAGGTCGCAGCAGGCATCTTCGTCGCCGAGGGACCGCTCGTCGTCGAGCGGCTGCTCAAATCGCCGTACACAGTCCGTTCGCTGATGCTCTCGCCGCAGGTTGCGGAGCGCCTGGGCCCGCAACTGGCACAGCACGAGATCCCCGTCTATGTCGCCAGCCGCATCGTCATGAGCGAGGTCGCCGCCTTCGACATCCATCGCGGTGCCGTCGCCGTCGCCGAGCGGCGCGCCGAACAATCCGTCGCCCAAGTACTGCGCAGGGCACGCACGATCGTCATCCTCGAAGGTATCAACGACAACGAGAATGTCGGAGCCATCGCCCGCAGCGCCAGAGCGCTGGGCGTCGATGCGATGCTGCTCGATCAGCGCAGCAACGACCCGCTCTACCGCCGCACGGTTCGTGTGTCGATGGGTGAGATCCTCTTCCTGGCGTTCACACGGGTTCCTCTGTGGCCGGACGGCCTCGCCAAGGTGCGCTCTGCCGGTTTCGAGATTGTCGCCTTCACGCCGTCCCAGAAGGCCACGCCGCTGACCGCATGGAATCCGGGCAAACGTAAGGTGGCATTGATGTTCGGCGCCGAGGGCCCGGGACTCACAGACGAGGCGAGGGCGCTGGCCGATCTCGAGGTATTCGTCCCGATAAGGCGCAACGTCGATTCGATCAACGTCGGGCATGCTGCGGCGATCGTTTTTCATCACGTCGACGCTGCTCGCCGCCAGACGCGTTAGTCGGAGCGGGCCGACCTTTCCTCGTCGACGGATCAACGGATCATCAGTGAAGGACGCGCATCATCGCTTCGCGTTTCGACAGTCCGGACAGACGGTCGGCATGGTCACCTATGAATGAGCGAACCTCATCGGCTTCGGTTGGTCCGCGGTGGGCATACGTCCGGAGTACCCATCCAATTGCTTTGCGGACGAAGAAGTCGTGATGCTCGCCCTGCAGAGCACAGGCGGCGAATACCCAGTCGACGTCCATCGCCGTTCCCCATCGTTCCTGATGCAGGATTGCCGACCGGATCAACCACACGTTGCCACTTCGCAGCCACCTGTCAATGACCGGACCGAGCGCCGGATTTGCTCGCACGAGCACTCCTGCACCGTGGCGGCAGAGCACGTCCACGGTGTCCCACCAGGACGTGGTGACGATCCACCGTTCGAGGTCGACGATCGCCGACGTGTCCAGCCGCCAAGCATGCCTCGACAGGTAGTCGAGCGCTGCGTACTGGTACTCACGACTCGGGAGCTCCCAGCAGCCATCGACGAGAGCGACGATCTCGTCACTGGTCGGGTCCGGGAACGCCTTCCACACAGGTGCCTGCAGGGCGCGCCGTCGCGGCGAAGCCAGGCCGACGAAATCGAATTGGCCGCGCATGTACGACGACATTGCCTGTGCGCGGGCGGTGTCCCCTGCGGGCTCGAAAACCTGCTGGAGTTGCTCCACCGCAGCGTTCATCGTGCGATGCGAACACACATGAACCGCAGCAGCCAAATCTGTCGCTGACGACGGTTCAGGACGGCAGATACCTCGGACGCAAGCGCCGATGAGCGAAACGCCACACGCCGGCGGCGTCACGCCGGAAGACGTCGTCGTAGTAGAAGTACAGCACGGGAAGCACGGCACCGTCGATCCATTTGGTCGCCATGCACCAGCATGCGCCGTGAACCTCATCAGCGGTGATCGGGATCAGCATCGAGGGACCAGGCAGGTGCATCAGCGGATTGACCTCGTCGTAGTGACCCCCGACGAGGTTGGCGATGGCGTCAGGGCCGTGGGCGATGCCGAAGCCGTATTCGCGGCCGTCCCACACTGCATCATCAGTGAAGAGGGAGGCGAGATCGCCCCGCTGGCCGAAGTCGGTGAAGGTTGCGTACGCCTGCAGTAGATTCTGCAGCAATTGGCAGGTCTCGGCCGGTGGGCTCTGCATGTATCGTCTGGCGACGTCGACGGCGGTGAAGTCGAGCACGTCGTCGCGTTCGAGTACGGCCTGATCCGACAGTATTTCCACGGGCTGTTGCATGGTCATCAGATTGCCATCTCCACGTTCGATGCTCGCGGCCCCCGGCCACAGCTTCCCTCGACGCATCATATTCATCATGATGTTCCCGGTCAAGGTCGCCCGGTAAGAATCCACGACACACCGTTGCCCATTTCGAACGAATCGTTCCGCAATCCGATAAGGCTCGACGCCGCTGAATTTCAGGCACCGGATATCGCATCCACTGCGATTGTCGGTGTCCGCTACGAGGTGGGATATGTGGGTTACCGGAAGCTGTCGGTCTGAACCGACTCGTTTCCGGATCGATCGATCCGGAATACTCTGGGCGGTGATCGATCGAAGGCTGGCAGCTCGTTGATCGCCATGCTGCGCACGAATCGCGACATCCGTGCGCTGTTCATCGCTCAAGTGGTGTCGTACCTGGGTGATTGGTTCGCCTACGTGGCGTTCGTCGGACTCGTACAGGATCTGACGAAGGTGCCGCTGCTCGTCACGATGGTCTTCGTCTGTCAGTCACTCCCGATGTTTCTCACGACGCCGATCGCCGGGCCGACGGCGGACCGCTTCGATCGACGCACGATCATCACCATCGTCTCGATCATCCAGACAGTCGCTGCAGCGGGGCTGCTGCTGGTGCATAGCCGTGGATCATTGTGGATCGGCTTCGTCAGCCTCTGCATCATCTCGGCATTCGCAGCGTTCGTCACGCCGGCGGCGCAGGCAGGACTGCCCAGCCTTTCGAGGAACGACGACGAACTGCGCCACGCCAACGTCCTGTTCGGATCATTGTGGGGAGCGATGCTCGCCGTCGGGGCCGCTGCCGGCGGCGTCGTCGCCTCGGTCTTCGGCCGGAACGTCTCGTTCATCGCCAACGCTGTCTCGTTCGCCCTCGCGGCGGTCGTCATCCGTTTCATCCGCCGGCCGATGCAGCAGCCGAGAGACGCTCGCAGCCACGTCGAGCGGATGCATCCACTCAGCGACATGCGAGAGGCGGTCGGATATGCCAGGCGAGACCACGCGTTACTTGCGCTGTTGGCATCCAAAGCGACATTCGCGCTGGGCGCTGGCATGGTCGGGTTGCTGGCGTTACTGGCAACACACCAACTCCATGGAGGCGACGGTGCGACCGGCCTACTGCTCGGGGCCCGCGGGCTCGGAGCGGCCGTCGGACCCGTCGTTGCCGCCAGAATGCTCGGTCCTCGCCTCAGCCGACTGCTGCTGCTCACCGGATTCTCCGGACTGGCGTTCGGCGTCTTCTACCTGTGCCTCAGTGTGACGACGACGCTCTGGCTGGCGGCGACACTGGTGCTCGTGGCGCACCTCGGGGGCGGGGCGCAGTGGACACTCTCGACCTACGGTTTGCAGCGTCGGGCACCGGACCACATCCTCGGCAGGGTCATCGCCGGCGACTTCGGCATCGTCACCCTGATCATCACGCTGTCCAACCTTGCCGCAGGTGCGCTCGCTGGCGTTGCCGGCACCACATGGGCGTTTGCCGTTTTCTCGACGCTGTGCCTCATCGCCAGCACGACCTACCTCATCGTCACCCGACCGATACGGAACCAACTCGACGCCGAAGACCAGATCGGTCGTGACTGATCCGCTCGGGGCTGCTCCGTCTCGACGGCTACGAGCTGACGATGTTCGACATCGACGAGGCGAATGAAGCCATCGCCCACGCAGCAGCCAACGCCGGGCCGTTCCAGAAGACCATCCTTCGGCCGTGGTGACCCGACACCGACGCGGGGCGCGGCGGCGCTACTCCTCGGGTGCTACCGGTGCAGGCCGAGGGTGGCCGCCGCGGCGAAGAGCGACGTTCGTTTCTCCTCCAACGTGCCGACAGTCGGCCACACCTGATCGGTCCAGATCAAGACGTTGTCGAACCCTTCATCGGCATAACGTCGGACAGTCGCCGGGTCGCAGCCGGCAATTCGGAAGATCAACTCGAAGCGACCCTCGACATCGCTCTCGTGGCGCAGGCGGAGCAGTTCGGCGCTCAGGCGACTCGACTGCTCGAACTATGGTGTCCCGGAGGAGAACCAGCCGTCACCGAGGCGCGCCGCCCGCTGTAGTGCACGGTCGGTGTTTCCGCCGAGGATCAACGGGACTGTGGTTACGTGCTTCGTCGACTGCACCCTTTCGATCGTGAAATGGCGTCCGTGATGGTCGATCGGCCCGCTGCGCCACGCTTGACGCAGTATGTCGATCGTCTCTTCGAAACGCGTCACACGCTCGGCGAACGGAATTCCCAGCGCAACGAATTCCTCCTCGAGCCATCCGAAGCCGAGCCCGAACATGAAACGTCCGGCAGCGATCTCCTGCAGCGTGCAAACGGCCCTGGCGGTGGTCAGCGGGTGCCGAAGCGGCAGCAGGTAGATGCCTGTCGCCAGTCGCAGGTGCGTGGTCACCGCCGCGGCCGCAGCGAGTTCCACGAGCGGATCGACGAGTTCCGTATCCGGACTGACGATCGGCGCTGTGCGATGCTGTGCGCCAGGCAGTCGCCCATAGTGTCGCTTCCTCCTCGTCTGCCCCGGACGCACCACACACGGTCGACCTCCGTCATTCGTCGACAGCGCTGGCGGAACTGGCAGCAAACCGACCGGCGCAAAGGACCAAAATCGCTCGATTGCTACGGGAACCCGTGAACGGGTTGCGGTTAGACGAGGGCTGGCACCGGACGCCGAACGGAGCGGCCTGTACCCCGTCAGCGATGGCCGATGAGGCGTAACTGCAGCCAGACGGCCAACCGGTCGTCGGGATGATCGAGGCCGATGTCGAACAGTTCCGTGGCCCGACGAAGCCGGTAGCGAAGCGTGTTCGGGTGCACACCCAACTGGCCCGCTGCGGCGGCCACGTCGCCGACGGCACCGAGCCAGGCGGTGATCGATGCGGCGTACTCGGTCTGATGCTGGTGGTCGTGTGCGAGCATCGAGGCAACTCCGAGATGTCGCAGCCGCGGCTCGTGGGTTAGCGAGTCGGCCAGATGGGCGAGCAGCACGCGGGTGTGCACATCGGCTAGTTGCGCCACCCGAGGAAGGTCCGGCTGGCCGGTGGTGACCCGCAAGATGTCGTCGATCTCGGAGCGCATCGTCGGCAGCGTCGTCGGATCGGCCGATGTCGCCGACACCGCTGCTCGAATCTCGACGGGGAAGATCGATCGCGTCGAAGCGACCGCTCCGGTGGCGAATCGAACGGCCGCCTGAGCGCCGCCGCCGGGCACCAACACGTACACGGTGCGGGACGTCGTGGCCATTGCAGCATCGGGTCGGTAGGCGGCAACGTAGCGAGACAGGGTGCTCGCTACGTGGGTGATCAGCGGCGACGGCCTGGTGTCGTCGAAGGCGGCCGCAAACCCGATGAGGATCAGTTCGGTGCCACCTGCCAGCGACAGGCGGAAACGGGTATCGCTGCCGCTCAGCGAACCATCGAGGGCTCGCAACAGAGCGACTTCTCGCAGGTGCAGATCGACGTTGCCGGCGTTGAGACTGCGCATGATCTTCAACGCGGCCAGCCGAGCGCCGTCGACGAGCGCTCGCTCACCTTCGGCGTCGAGCCCGAGAATGCTCTCGATCGCCCAGATCGAACCGAGCGGCTGCGTGCCCGCCCTGATCCCGATGGCGGCACGGGGCAGTTCGTCGCTCTTCTCCTTGAACCGCACGACGCCCTTGGCACCGAGGACCTCGCTGTACTGGGCGGGATTGCGTTCCATGTCGGGCACCCGGCGGTCGAGGATGCCCTGCTCGCGCAGGGCATCGATGCGTTGGTCGGCCAGTGACGAATAGGCGATCACGCGGCGGTCCATGTCTTCGATCGCTACCGAGCCACCAATGACCGCTGCGATGGCGTTGGCCAAGGCGAAGAGCTCGTCACCCGCGGCCGAGGCGGATTCAGCGGCGACACCCTGCGACCCGAGCACCGACATGAGCAGCGAGTCGAGATGCCGCCAGGAGACCTCGTCGGCTGCGGCGATCACGATCACACCGCGCAGCGATGCCTCGGCGACGAGCGCACTGACCTCCCGGCCGCGTCGCTTGAGGACCACCGCGCAGTAGCCGTTGTCGGCCGCCTCGGTCATCAGCGTCACGGCGGCCGACCCCTCGACGCTGACACCGGCCATCAACAGCAGTGCATCGGGCTCGTGGGGCAGGGGATCCATCGGGTCGTGAAGGACCGTGCAACGCACCCGCTGGTCGATGCCGCGTGGCGCTGCCAGCACCTGCAACATCGGCGGTCCGACGGCATCGAGCAGGTGTCGCACGGTCGTCGCCTCGGCACCCTCGTCGCCCGGCGTTGCGTCGAGCCCGTTGGGTGGATTCGACAGGCGCATCGGGCAACCGTAGTCGGATTGGCTGACGCCGTTGGGCGGCGCCTGGCGTAGCGTTGGCGTCGATGATTGACGGTCACAACGACCTGGCCTGGGCGATGCGCCAGCTCTGCAACTACGACCTGGACCGGTATGACCTGGGCGGTTCCGTGCCCGAACTGCATACCGACATCCCCCGCCTGCGTGCCGGTGGGGTGACCGGGCAGTTCTGGTCGGTGTACGTGCCGTCGACGATGACCGATGGCGAAGCGGTGCGGGCGACGCTGGAGCAGGTCGACTTCATCCGTCGACTCGTCGCTCGCTACCCGGATGACCTGGCGCTGGCGACAACGGTCGACGAGGTGGCACAGGCGCGCCGCGAGGGGCGGATCGCCTCGCTGATGGGCATGGAAGGCGGGCACTCGATCGGTGGCTCGCTGGCCGTGCTGCGGGTGATGTACCACCTCGGCGTCCGATACATGACCTTGACCCACAACGACAACGTGGCATGGGCCGACTCGGCGACCGATGTGCCGGTGCTCGGCGGGCTCAGTACCTTCGGTGAGGAGGTCGTGGGCGAGATGAATCGCTTGGGCATGCTCGTCGACCTGTCGCACGTGTCGACCGACGTGATGCGCCAGGCGCTGGCGGTGACGAGTCGGCCGGTGATCTTCAGCCACTCGTCGGCGCGGGCCGTGTGCGACGTGCCGCGCAACGTGCCCGACGATGTCCTGCGTGACCTGGCGCGCAACGGTGGCGTGTGCATGGTGACATTCGTTCCCGACTTCGTCTCGCCGGCGGTCGCTGAGTGGATCGAGGAGACCCGCCAGCTGATGGCGGCTGATGGGTTCGATGCGGGCAACTCCAAAGAGCTGGACCGACGGTTGCTCCTACGGGCGGCAGCAGGCGGTGCTCCGGTGGCCACCATCGACGATGTCGCCGACCACATGGACCACGTCCGCGAGGTTGCGGGGATCGACCACGTCGGAGTCGGAGGCGACTATGACGGCACTGCGTGGATGCCTTCCGGTCTGGACGATGTGTCCGGGTATCAGCGGTTGTTCGCCGTGTTGGCCGAGCGGCATTGGTCGCCAGACGACCTCGACCGGTTGAGCCAGGCCAACGTGGTGCGGGCGCTGGGCGACGCCGAAGTCGGTCGGCGCTCGTAGCGCAGTGGTTAGCCGATCGGCTCAGAGATTGCCGGATACTCATCCGATTCGCTAAAGCCCTGGGCGGACGTGAGGCGTACCGTCAGGCCAGGCGGCCGCACCGGTTGCCGTTCGCTCGAAAGGCCAACTGATCGCCTCTTCTTCGACAGCCGTCGCTGCCACCGACATCCTCAGCCTGTTCCCCAGCGGAACTCGATTGGACGACGACGGCGGACTGCTGATCGGGGGGTGTTCGCCCGATGACCTCGCTGCAGCCTTCGGTACGCCGGCGCTGATCATCGACGAACTGGCTCTGCGCCAGCGTGCTCGCCGGTACGTCGACGGGTTGGCGCAGCGGTGGCCGAACTCGCAGGTGGTGTGGGCGTCGAAGTCGCTGCCGTACGTCGCCGTCTACCGGCTGATGTCCGAGGAAGGGCTCGGGATCGACGTGGCCGGCGGCGGCGAAGTGGCGATGGCGCTGGCCGCCGGTGTGGACCCGACGACGATGGTGCTGCACGGCAATGCCAAGACCGACGACGAGATCGCCCTGGCCGTGCGCACCGGCGTTGGCACGGTGGTGATCGACAACTTCGACGACATCGACCGGCTGGAGCGCCAGGTCACCCGCCAGCAGGCGGTACTGATCCGGGTGATCCCCGGCATTGAACCCGAAACCCACGCAGCGGTCTCGACCGGTCAGCACGACTCCAAGTTCGGCCTGTCGATCGCCGATGTCCGCCGAGCCATCGCCCGCCTGCGTGGCAGCGACCGGCTGCGGCTCGACGGCATCCACCTGCACATCGGCTCGCAGGTCGTCGACACGGAACCGTTCCGCCGCTCGGTCGACGCGATTGCCCAGCTCGGCGAGTTCGCCGTCTACAACCTGGGCGGCGGCTTGGGCGCCCGCTACACCTACGCCGACCAGCCGCCGACCATCGAGAGGTACCTCGATGTCCTCACCGAGGCGGCGCACCGGCTGCTGCCTGCCGAGGCGAGGTTGATGATCGAGCCCGGCCGCTCGCTGGTCGCCGAGACCGGGGTGACGTTGTACCGGGTGGTGACGATCAAGCGTGGCGTGCGTACGTTCGTGGCCGTCGACGGCGGCATGGCCGACAACCTGGAGGTGTCGCTCTACGGCCAACGCTTCGAGGCCACCGTTGCCGCACGTGTCGGTGGCGGCGAGATGTGCACGATCGTCGGGCGCCACTGCGAGTCGGGTGATCGGCTGATCGATGGCGTCGCCCTGCGCGCCCCGCAGATCGGCGATGTGATCGCCGTGCCGGTCACCGGCGCCTACTGCCTGACGATGGCCAACAACTACAACGGCGCCCTGCGCCCCCCGATCGTGTTCGCCCAGCCGGGCGCCCCGCGGATGGTGGTACGCCGCGAGACCTACGAGGACCTGTTGCGCCGCGACCTCTCGTGAGAGTTCGCGCCTGCCCGTCCGCCCCTTCGAGTCGATCTTCACTGAAAGGAATGCCCATGCTTCATCACCAACACCTAGCCCATCATCCAAGGCACCGACGCCGGCTGGTGGTCGCAGCGACCGCCGCGTTCACCATGGTCCTCGGTGCCTGCGGTTCCGACAAGGCGGCTCCCGTCGCGGCGAGCACGGCTGTCACCGCCTCGACCACAGCGGCATCCGCACCGTTGTTGACGACCGTCGAACCGACCGCCGAAACAGCATCGACCGCAGCGGCGGCGGGAGTCGGCGCAACGTTCGACCAGGCTCTCGCCGATGCCCTGCCCAAGGCGATTCGCGACAAGGGCGTCCTGACCCTGGCGACCGATCCGACCGACCCGCCGTTGGAGTTCTACAACGAGGCCAACAAATTGGTCGGTGCAGAAGTCGACCTGGCCAAGGCCCTCGGTGTCGTGTTCGGCATCAAGGTCGAGCTGGTGCCGTCGAAGTTCGACGCCATCATCCCCGGCATCCAGGCCGGCCGTTTCGACGGTTCGCTGTCGGGCTTCGCCGACCGTGTCGAGCGCCAGAAGGTCGTCGACTTCGTCGACTTCTTCACCTCGTCGCGTGGCTACCTGGTCAAGGCCGATCGCGTCGACGAGCTGACGGCAATCACCGATCTGTGCGGCCGCAAGGTGGCTGTCGCCAAGGGCACCACGATGGCCGATGCCATCGGCGGGCTGAACGGCAAGTGCACGGCGGCCGGAAGCGGCGCCATCGACGGCCAGATCTATCCCGATCAGAGCGCCTGCGTACTGGCCGTTCAGTCGGGCCGAGCCGACCTGACGATCCTGTCGGACCACGCCGCCCTGGCCATCGCCCAGTCGTCCAGCGGTGCGCTCGACGTGATTCTGCGGCCCAAGGAAGGCAACGACATCAACGGCATCGTGCTGGCCAAGGGTGACCTGGTCAAGCCCGTCCAGGGAGCGATCCAGCAGATGATGGACAGTGGAGCGTTGCTCCAGATCTTCACCACATGGAACCTGCAGAAGCTGATGCTGACCAAGGCAACGGTCAATGCCGGCGTCAACTAGCGGGCAGGAGGTGGCGCCCGGCGACAGCCGGGCGCCCACCTCGGCCGGTGCGTCTAGCGGCGAGTCGCTGAGCCCCACCCGAGTCGCCCTCGACGTGGTGCCGTTGCGCCACCCGGGCCGCTGGGCGGCCACCGCCGCCGTCGCCGTGCTTGCCGTGGCCGTCGTGGTCTCGCTGGTCACCAATGCCCGCTTCCAGTGGGGCATCGTCGGCGACTACCTGTTCAGCAAGCCGATCCTCGACGGCGTGCGGCTGACCCTGTTGCTCACCGTGGTCGCCCAGACCATCGGCATCGTCGTCGGCGTCGGGCTGGCCGTGATGCGGCTCTCACCGAACCCGATCCTGGCGCGAGCGGCGTGGGGCTACATCTGGTTCTTCCGTGGCACGCCGCTACTGGTCCAACTGATCTTCTGGTACAACTTGTCGGCGCTGTATCCAACGATGTCGTTCGGTATCCCGTTCGGCCCGACGTTCGTGTCCGGCAACGCCAACGACATCATCACCCCGTTCGCCGTGGCGATCCTCGGACTCGGGCTCAACGAGGGGGCGTACACCGCCGAAATCGTCCGCGGCGGCATCTCGGGTGTCGACCGTGGCCAGTCCGAAGCGGCCAAGGCGCTCGGCATCACCCATACCCAAACCCTGCGACGCATCGTGCTACCCCAGGCGATGCGCCTGATCGTTCCGCCCATCGGCAACCAAACGATCCTCATGCTGAAGACCACCTCGCTGGTCAGCGTGCTGGCCCTCGCCGATCTGCTGTACGCCGCCCAGGCGATCTACGCCCGCACCTTCCAGACGGTGCCGCTGCTGATCGTGGTCAGCCTGTGGTACCTGGCGATCACGTCCGTGCTCACGGTCGGCCAGCACTTCCTCGAACGGCACTTCTCCTACGGGCTCGACCGCCGGGCGATCGTCCCGTTCCGCCAGCGGTGGGCCAACAACGTCACGAAGTTCCGGCCCCGCCGGCCGGTGCAGAATTCGAAGGATGTGAGTGAAGGTGCCTGAACCCATGGTCAGCGCAGTTAGTGTCTGCAAGTCGTTCGGCAACGTCGAGATCCTGCACGGCATCGACCTCGAGGTGATGCCCGGCGAGGTCGCCTGTCTGGTCGGCCCATCGGGCTCTGGCAAGACGACGTTCCTACGCTGCATCAACCACCTGGAGAAGATCAGCTCCGGCCGTCTCGCCGTGAACGGAGCGCTCGTCGGCTACCGCGAGCGCGACGGCCGGTTGTACGAGATGAAGGACCGCGACGTTTGCCGTCAGCGCTCGGCGCTGGGCATGGTCTTTCAGAGCTTCAACCTGTTCCAGCACCTGACGGTGCTCGAGAACATCATCGAGGCGCCGGTGCGGGTGTTGAAGGAACCAAAGGAGGTGGTCGTCGTCCGCGCTCGTGAGCTCTTGGCCCGGGTCGACCTGTCGTCGAAGGAGGACAGCTATCCGCGTCAACTCTCCGGCGGTCAGCAGCAGCGCGTGGCGATTGCCCGTGCCCTGGCGATGCGCCCACAGCTGATGTTGTTCGACGAGCCGACATCGGCGCTCGATCCTGAACTAGTCGGCGAGGTGCTGGCCGTGATGCTTGACCTGGCGCGTACGGGGATGACGATGGTGGTGGTGACCCACGAGATGGGCTTCGCCCGTGAGGTCGCCGACAGCGTCGTGTTCATGGACGCCGGCAAGGTGGTCGAGGTCGGTACGCCCGAGCAGGTGCTCGAACATCCCCAGCACGAACGAACCCGTGCGTTCCTGTCGAAGGTGATCTGACTCGGTCCGAGGGCGCCCGGATCCCAGCGTAAAGCGCGTTCATGAACGAAGTTGATGGTTACCGAGTCGAGCCGCTCTCACCCCGAGACGTGGCCAACATTCGCTGCCCTGGTCGAGAAGCACAACGGCTTGTTCAGCGGTTGTTGGTGCACGTGGTTCCACTACCACCCGGACCCTCGCGAGCGTGCTGGCTTCGACTCGTCCGAGAGCCGGTGTCATTCATCTGCACACTCGGCCCGCCGCGTCCAGACGCTCCGACGATGTTCTGTCCTTTCGGACAATGTTCCGATGTCCACCGCTCCCGGCGGTTTATCGTCGGGGCGATGGACGCTGGTTCTGTCTCCCGAGTTGTCGAGGAGTCGGTGTCGTCTGGCTGCGAGGTGGGCCTCCGACAGTCACACGACGTGGCACATCCAGCCGCGCTGCTCCGTATCGCGCCAGGTCGGGACATATGCGTTCATCGAGCACGTTGCCGTTCCTCGCATCCCGCACCAACATTGACACCTGCCGCCAGGCGGCAGCGCCAGGCCGCTCGTCCGAGCGCTGACAACCGCCTACGTGGCGGACATCTCGAAGAAATTCGACCGATAGATGCGACACCACAATCCGACCTCCAACCCGTCACAGTGTTCAAGCGCATTCTTGTCGTCCAGGCACGAACGGTCAACGACACCACAAGAGCATTCAGACAGGATTCACCCGCACCGTGGGGCGACGATCAATCGTCGTGACGGATCCTGTTGCGCGAAGTCGCCGGGTTTGATGCGACGTTGGCGATACGCGGTCGGGCCGATGTTCGTGCGTCCGCCATAGTGCGAGCCGTTGCCCGGCAGTCGATGAGGTCATCGCACTTGTGGACGCGTTCGGGCGGTGTGGCCTGAGACGTTCCGCCGTTGACATTGGTGAGGAGATTCGCAGATCACAGCTGGCTAAATTCGGCGAGTGCCGTCACTGGTCAATTCGTCGGTCGGCACGATGCCGGCCAGTTGCGCGACTCGATGACGGAGATCTTTAATCAGCTTCCGGACAGCGTGCGTCGGTCGTTGACCTGGGATCAGGGGATCGCGATGGCACGCCATCACCAGTTCACCGTGGCGACGGCGATGCCGGTGTTCTTTTGCGAGCCTCGATCGCCGTGGCAGCGGGGCACCAACGAGAAGGTCAACGGGCTCCTGCGTCGGTACTTCCCGAAAGGCACGGACCTGTCGGTCCACAGCCCGCGCGGGTCGCCGACAAACTCAACGATCGGCCGCGCAAGACGGTCGGATGGCGCACTCCAGCTGCCGTCCTTGATAGCCTCAAAATCTCAGCCGTGTAGCCACGATCACTGGTACCCGCCCCGTCGCGAACCTCACAAATGGGGATGCGCCTATGTTCTGTCAAGTCATGCAGGAAGCATTTCGAGGTCTTCCATCGGCGGGTCGTCGCTCGTTGTAGGCGAGCTCTCGGCGGTGGCGGCGTGTTGCAGGATGCGGTAGAGGTCTCTGGCGATGTATCGCTTGAGGCAGCGTCGGATCTCGGGTCGTGTTTTGCCTTCGGCGGTGCGCCGTTCGACGTAGGCGAGCGTGTCGGCGTTGTTGCGTAGGCGTGTCGTGACGATCGTGTGCAGCGCCCGGTTGAGTTGACGGTCGCCGCAGCGGTTCAGTCGGTAGCGGATCGTTTGGCCCGATGACGCCGGGATCGGGGCGACGCCGGCGAGGGCGGAGAAGGCTGCTTCGTTGCGGCACCGGCCGGGGTGTGACCATGCGCAGAAGATGACAGCAGCGGTGATCGGCCCGACACCTGGTTCAGCGACGGGCGTTGGTGCGACCCGGTCGATGATCTTCGAGATCGCCCGTTGCAACTCGTCCGCTTCGGCGTCGAGCGCGAGAGCGCGTCGAGCAGCGCACCGCAAGGCCGTGACGGTTGCCTGCGCATCTGCGGACCATCCGCTGCTGACCCGCAACGCCGCGCAGCGCCGCAGCAGCGTCGTCGCCGAGAGCTCTCGGAGCCGGCCACGGATCGCTTCCGGCACCGTGACGACCAGGGCGTGGACAGCGTTGACGGCCTGCGTGCGGGCATGAACCGCTGATTCACGCGTCGTTGTCAACACCCGTAATGCTTCGCGGTCGTCGCCGCTGCGCGGTTGACCGAGGTGCTCACGAGCGAGCGCTTCACGTGCCGCGCGGACTGCGTCCAAGGCATCGGTCTTGGAGCCGTTGCGGCGAGCTGGTCGTGCCGGGTGGTCGATCTCGATGACTCGTTCACCGAGACGGCGAAGTTCCCGACACAACCCGGCGCCATAACTCGAGACCCCTTCGATCGCCCACCCCGCCGCTCGCGTGGCCACCGTTCCGCCTGCGCGACCAACTGTCGGTAGCCCTGCTTGTTTGTCGCCACCGTCACCGACGTCAGCTCGGCGCCAGTAGTCCCGACGACCGCGGCGATGTGGGTGTTCTTGTGCGTATCGACGCCGATGACGACATCGACCTCGTCTGCCAACCTGCTCATTCGTTGCTCGCTTTCTGCTCGGCAGTGGGTGGTTCCGAACCGAAGTAGGGTGATGGCAAGACTGTGGTGAGTCACGACGACAACGTCGACGGACAGGCTCCTGATGAGGCCAGCATCTCCACCCGGGTCGGGGGCCGGTGGCAACGAACGGACAGATCCCCACAAGAGCATGCCCGCCGGAGCGAGCGGCCAGCCAAATCAAGAGTCACGAACACTGCCACCAGCACCATCCCAACACGACCAACCGGCCGCATCAGCGATACTCACAGCCAAATCAGACCCTCGTTCTCAGTTCGTCGCTGAGTGGGGTGGAAGCCAGCGTTGGCAAAGAGTTTGTTCGGTTCCAGTCGTGAGATTTGATCCGGTGGTTCGGGCTGATCTCCGGCGAGCGGAAATCCTTCGATGGTCAGCGGGCCGCCTCGCTCGGCGTGATCGGCGGCAGCTTTGACGAGCGTGCTGGCGATGCCGTTGTGGCGGAGACCATCACGATTTGAGGGAGGTCTGGATTCCGCCGGTTTCTGTCGCTCCGCGCAGCGTCTCCAAGACTGAACACTCGGCCGCAAAATCAGGAGATTTTCAGCGAAATGATGGCAAGTTCGAACGGCCGGAGCCTGATGACTCACGATGCCCTTCCCCCGTTTTGTAATGGTTTCCGGCAGTTGGACATCACCGCGTCTTGGTCAGGCGAGTGCGGTGGCGACATCGATGGCGACGCGATCTCCGGCAGCGGCGCACGCCGGTGAAATGAGGTCCCAGAGGATGAAGTTGTGGACCATCCCTGGCTCGCAACGTACAACGGTCGGTACGCCTGCTTCGCGCAGACGTGATGCGTAGGCGTCGCCTTGGTCGCGGAGGGGGTCGTGTTCGCAAGTGACGATGAAGGTCGGGGGAAGTCCGGCGAGGTCGGGCTCGAACAACGGACTTACGTGTGGGTCCGTCCAACGGGTTTCGTCGGGAACCCACTGCCGGTTGAACCATTCGATGTCGGCAACTTCGAGTCCGTAGCCGTGGCCTTCGGTTGTCGGTGACTGTCCCGAGTTGGTGAGGTCGGTGTTGGCGTAGAGAAGGAACTGCGCGTTGAGAACGAGCTCCGCTGCATCATCGCGAAGGCGTTGCGATGCCAATGCGGCAATGAGTCCGCCTGCGCTGTCGCCGCCGACGCCGAGGCGTCCCGTCACCGGTCCCAGTTCGATCGGCCCGTCGTGCGCCCACCGCACGGCGGCCACGGCGTCGTCGATTGCTGCAGGCCACGGATGCTCGGGCGCACGCCGGTAGTCGACGGCCACGACGATGACACCCGACGATGCCGCCAGGCGTCGGCATGCACGATCGTGGCTGTCGAGGTCTCCGATCACCCAGCCGCCGCCGTGGAAATAGACGAGGACACCGGCCCTTTCGGCGGTCGGTCGATAGACGCGAACCGTGAGTGCGGCGTCGAGTCGGACCTCGTTGACGGCATGCAGTTGTGGCCCACGTTGCCGTTGCGACGATCGCTCCCGGGTGGCGGTGCGCAGCGCTGTAGCGCCGAGTTCGGACGCTGGCGGTCCGCGACGTTCGGTGTACTCGCGGATGAATTCCGTGAGCTGTTCGTCGGCGAGGTTGTCAGTCACGTGTTGCCTTTCGCCGAGAAGCATCGGCAGTGGTTGCGTCATAAGGGTCGAGGTTTGGATCTGTTCGATCGAGCGCATCCTCGCGGCGGCGCCGGATGTCGGAGAACGCCGGCTGGGCGAGCATCGTGCGCATCGCGTCGAACAAGGCGACGGCGTCGTCACCGATGGGACACGACGAAAGCACCGGACCGAACACTGCGGTGCCGTCGAGGTGGAGCAGCGGTGTACCAGCATCGACGCCGACCGGGCCGAGCGCCTCCGCAGTACTCGCTCGCAGGGCTTCGTCCCAGGCACCGTCGGCGGCGAAGTCGGCGTAGGCCGTCGGCAATTTGCATGCGCCGAGCGCGGCAGGAATCACGGTTGCCAGGTCCTCGTCGCCGCACACGTGGAAGCGTCGACCGAACGCCTCGTAGAACGCCGCTGCGGCTTCGGCACCGTGCTTGGCGCAGACGGCGGCGAATACCCTGGCGGGTCCCCAGGCGCGGTCGTTGAACTCGCGGTACCAGTCGTCGAGTTCGCGATTCTCGTTGGTGACCGAAAGGCTCACGAGACGATGCTCCAGCCGGACCGGTCGCTGGTGTGCGACCTGCACCATCCAGCGGACGAGATCCATGCGAACCTGCAACACGGGTCGACGTAGATCACCACGTCCGTCGCCAACTCCGACATAGAGTTATCTTCCATGGAAGCTATTGTACCCGGATGGGACGAAGACAAAACATCCGACGTTGTCGGTCGCATCGTTCGTCGCTGGAAGGAACTCCGACCTGACCTTGACCCGTCACCGCTCTTGGTGATCGGACGCTTGACCCGATTCGCCGCCCTGATCGACGCCGAGCTACGTCCTCCCTTCGCCAGCGCGGGACTCTCATCGGGCGACTTCGATCTCCTCGCTGCGCTCCGTCGACACGGACCGGAGCATGAATTGAGTCCCGGCAAACTCGCCGAAGCCACCCTGGTCACCACCGGGGGAACCACGAAACGCATCGATCGGCTCGAAAACCTCGGTCTCGTGGCCCGACGGGTCTCACAGCTCGATGGTCGGGCTCGCATCGTGGCCTTGACGCAACAGGGCATTCGGATGGTCGACCAGTTGATGCCTGTACATCTCACCAACGAGGCGAGGATCCTCGACGTACTCACGCCGACCCAGCGCCGACAACTGGCCGCACTGCTTCGCATCCTGCTCGATGCCACCGAGCACCCGCAGGCCGATTGAATTCTCCCCGTGTCTTGCTACAACGCACCTTTGTCCGAGACCTCCTCCGCTACCTATCTCAACTCGACATCGAGCCGAACGGGGGGTCACCCACGACAACCAACCGCGGCGCTGGGACTACCTCTACGAGCCCAGTTCTCGCCGGGGTCACCAAGCTTCCCGAGGAACTCGCACCCGGTCGCATCTTTGGAGCAGGTTGTTGCAGTGCCACGATAGTTTTCGCCCGGATTGATGGTTGGCCTGGCGACGCTGTTCTTTGCCGACAACGAGGGCGTAGACCTTGGATGCGTCGAGGTTTTCGTCGTCCCAATGCCGGTTCTCGTGTTGCGGTGCAGGAGCGGGCACAAGGCGGGGTGGCGTCGCGCAGGTTGCGTGAGCCTGGAGTGGCCGGTGCTTGACAGCTCGTAGGCTGGTGATGTTGCCCTGGACCTTGGTGGCGTGTGGTGCCAGATGTGCATCCTTTCGCGTTCCGGAATTGAGCAGCTATGGACGATTCGTCCGGCCAGTGCGGCGCGAGTCGGGACGTGCGCGGCGGTGATCATTTCTGGTTGACGGTGTGGGGCGAGTTCGATGGTGCAACTGGCGTCTTGTGCACGGTGTGTCGTGTCTCGCCGGTTGATGAGGAAGGTCGCTGCCTGCTTGATGAGTGCCTGCGCGAGGTGGCTCGTGATACACCCGTACGCTGAGATCGAAGCCGGCGCCAGGTTAGGGGCAATGCCGTTCAGTTAGGTTCGTTGAATGATCGGCACGGGTGGTTGTTTTGGTTGGGGCCCAGTTGGCGTGTCGGTCGCGTTTGACGTGCCATTTGGGCATTTTGCGTTTGATCAGGCGAGGGCTTGAGCGGAGTAGACGTTTCGGGTTCAGTCTTCGACAGACCAGCACGAGGGCGTTGGCCCATATGCGGTCACCAGCCAGAGGGGGAAAAACCGCGCGCCTGTGAGAGCGAGCGGCGAGTGATCCGTAAGGCTGCGACGAAACTGACCCGGTCCGGGTCGACGTCGGCCTGGAGAGCAGCGGCGAACATCAAGGTGCGGATTGCGTAGTGGCAGCACAGGTGACCCCAGATCTCCTGCAGGACGAGCGCGGGTGACTTGGAACGCAGCACCATCTTCGAGCCGCGCTGGTGGGTTTTGAGTTCATCGAACACCGACTCGATCTCCCAGCGCTGCGCGTACGCGGCGGCGATCTCGATGGCGGTGACCTCAGCCGGGTCGACCAGTGTGGTGAACAACCGCAACGGTCCCATCGAGATGTCCCGGCCGTCGTCGATGCTGTAATCGACAACCCGGACAATCACATGTTCGCTGCGCAGATCCCGTTTCTTCGAGCGCAGCTCACCAAGCCAGGAACCGTCATCGAACGTTTCCAGATGGCGGGGCATCACATTGTTGCGGGCCCGCCAAATCAGATCGGCCCCCGTCGCTACAGCCTGTTGCCATAAGGCGAACCCGGTGAACCCACGATCAGCGAGCAACACCATCCCCGGCTGCAACCGATCAACCAACAGTCTCGACAAACCGAGTTCTGATGTCGTGCACGGACCGATCTCAGCGTCGAAGATCGCATAGGTCCCGCACTCGGCCAACGCCACCAGCCGGGCCTGCGGAAACGCCGAACGCTCACCCTTGCTCACCCCCGGCCGACCAAAGAACTCGTCATTCACCGTCGTGTCAGCAACATCAAGTGTGGTCCCATCAATCGCCACCAGGCGGCGACCAGCCAGCCACGAACCCGGAGTGTTCTGCGTCGCCAACGGTTGTGCGACCTGATCAAACAATCCCTTCAACGGCTCAGCACCCAACCGGTCGCGGGCCTGGAAGATCGCCGACTTCGACGGCAACTTCACCGCACCAGCCGGATCCGACTCCGCCCATGCAAGTCCGTCAGTCATCAACGCGAGCACGTCCTCATACGAGCCCTCCGAATGCAACGCCAAACCCATCGCGAAGTACGCCATCACCCGCGCCGGCAACGACCGCGACCTCTGCTCCGTGCGACCACACTCGGCGATCACCTCATCGACCACACCAGGCGGGAACACCCTCATCAACAACCCGACCGACACCAGATCCGACAAACGAGTCGCCGTCTCAGCCTTCCTCCACCCAGCACGAGCCACATACCCAAACTACACCCATGTAACTCTAACTCAACGGCATTCTGGTTAGCCGCCTCCACCCCTTCTTTCGTCGTGTGCTGCGTCCGCGTTCGCTGACGGTACCCAAATCGATGAACTCGACTGCCAGACTAACTAATTACTTCCTCCGGAAATAGTCTTTGATCAGGTGTTTTGTCATGGTTGGAGGACGAATTTTGGGGGTTCGACCGAAAAAACCTTCCTCCAGATTGGCGTCTGAGCGGCGATCCCGGTCGGGTTGGGGTGCTGGCACTGTGGTCCCAGATTTGACCGCAGAGGCCCCCAGCAGCCTGTCTGCGCCGCGGGCGACCCGGCGGGGAAACGGAAACGGTGGTTGAGCTCGGGTTGTTGGTCGCTGACGGGCGCGCGTGTGTTTGGTACGATGGCCTCCGTCCCCTCTGATACAAGGATGGAGGCCACCGTGTTGAGAATGTTAGGTAACCCCAGGGCTCACTTTTCGAGTTGTTCCTCCCGGCAGGGATGCAAGTGTTGTCCGGTGAACTCGCCGAGATCGACGCGATATTGGATGATCCACGGTTCTTCGCACCGTTCATCCCGTTCTTCTCGCGCACTGACGGCCGCCCATCGATCCCGATCGAAACGTACCTGCGCCTGACGTTCTTGAAGACCCGTCACGGTCTCGGCTACGAACGGTTGTGTGTGCAGGTGACGGACTCGTTGTCGTTGCGCAGGTTCTGCCGTATCGGTCTCGAAACAGCAGTCCCGAATGAGTCAACGATCCGCAAACTCACCGCCCGGTTGGGTCCGGATCTCGTCGACGAATTGAACCGGTTGTTGTTGACGGCGGCGAACGAGCGCACACCATTAGCGATCGATCGGGTGCGTGTCGACACGACCGTTGTCGAGGCGAACATCAAGTATCCGACCGATTCCGGGTTGTTGACGAAAGCGATCTCACGCATCGCCGTGCAACTCAACCGGATCACGAACGCCGGACTGGTGGTCGTGTTCGTTGACCGCACCACCCAGGCTCGGGCGTATCAGCATTCGATCGGTGCGTGGCTGCGACGCCGCAGTGACGAAGCAAAGAGCGAGGTGTTGACGATCACCGGACTGCTCGCTGACCTTGCCGAACTGTCAGTTACGGAAGCGATGAAGGCCTACACGGTAAGGGGCGCAGGCGTCGCCCGGTCCGGCGGCTGCTCGACAAATTGGCCGTTCTGGTGGAGCGCACCGTGCAGGTGATCGAACAGGCCCGGTGCCGTGCCGGCGGCACGCAACCGCCAGGAGCGACACGACTCGTGTCACTACACGAACCTGACGCTCGACCGATCAGCAAAGGCCAGTTGGGCAAAGGAACACAATTCGGCTTCAAAGCACAAGTCGCCGACAACGCTGACGGGATCATCCTCGATTACAGCGTCCACATCGGTAACCCGTCCGACACCGCACTGCTACGCCCAGCGATCGAACGGATCACCACACTCGCCGGCGCAGCACCGGGACTGGTGACAGCCGACCGCGGCTACTGGGACGCAGCTATCGAACACGACCTCGCCACCGTCGGCGTCGCCACCGTCGTCATCCCACGAACTGGGAAACCATCGAAGGCACGAGCTGCAATCGAACACCGTCCCGAGTTCGTTGACGCGGTGAAATGGCGCACCGGTAGCGAAGGCCGCATCTCCCACCTCAAACGAGACTGCGGATGGCGACGCACCCACTTACGCAGCCACGCCGGCGTCCGAACCTGGTGCGCCCACGGCGTCTTCGCACACAACCTCGTCAAACTCACCCGACTACAACAATGACGACCAACAAAGAATGTCCGAAACCCGTCAACACCTCGCACACCAGAAAACTACGCGGCCGCCAACAGGTTCACCGACACCGTCACGAAGCACCTGCCCGCAACAGAGACCACACACGACACCGACAACAGACCAACAACCCAGAACAACGCCCAACCAGGACTTCTTCCGGAGGAAGTAACTAAATACGCTCTTGCAGGACCCGAACACCAACCCTCCACGTTGCGAAAACGGGGTGAGCTCCAGCCAAACGTCGACGTCGGCACCCACACCGCTCATCCTGCATGATCCGTACTTAAGGAGCATTGCCGCCCGGATACACCATCCACCCAATGACAGAGCCAATCCTTCGATCACCGCTCAGCGCACGGGCCACCCGCAGACCTGGAAGTCAAGCGGATCCAAGCTGGCCTCATCACGGACCAACCAACCATTCCCTGCTTCTGCTGGCAGACGTTCGTGTTCGTTTGGTTCGTATTCGCCTGTTATCGGGGCTCGGATGGTGTGCTTGTGCGTAGGGCTGCGTAGTGGTTCCAGGGTCCGGCGAGGGTGTCGGCTCTTCGGGCGATGACGATGGTGTTGTAGCCGATGAGGTCAGCAAGGACGGGGC
>Ga0123338_10000551_pt1 | contig 38029 bp, 28 predicted proteins | sample grotaG_FD_89793 | JGI IMG/M metagenome (GOLD analysis project Ga0123338, IMG submission 89793) | Glacier valley bacterial and archeal communities from Borup Fiord, Nunavut, Canada, to study Microbial Dark Matter (Phase II) -... | ecosystem: Environmental > Aquatic > Freshwater > Ice > Glacier ...
ACCCGTCCGCGCGGCGCCACGCCCGAGCAGGACCGCGCGCTGGAGGCCGACCTGCTGTCCGACCCCAAGGAGCGGGCGGAGCACCTGATGCTGCTGGACCTCGGCCGCAACGACGTGGGCCGGGTCGCGGAGCTGGGCAGCGTGCGCGTGACCGAGAGCTTCGCCGTCGAGCGGTTCAGCCACGTCATGCACATGTCCTCCACCGTCGAGGGCAAGCTGCGGCCCGGCCTGGACGCGCTGGACGCGCTGGTCGCCGGCTTCCCCGCTGGCACGCTGACGGGTGCGCCCAAGATACGGGCGATGGAGATCATCGAGGAGCTGGAGCCGACGCGCCGGGGCATTTATGCCGGCTGCATCGGCTACTTCGCAGCCAACGGCACGATGGACACCTGCATCGGCCTGCGCACCGCCGTCGTGAAGGACGGCACCATGTTCGTGCAAGCCGGCGGCGGCGTCGTGGCCGACAGCACCGCCGAAGGCGAGTGGGAGGAGACCCGGCAGAAGTCCCGCGCCCTGTTCCGCGCCGCCGAAGAAGCCGTGCGCTTCGCCGCCCTGAAGGCCTGACGCCATGATACTGTTGATAGACAACTACGACAGCTTCACCTTCAACCTCGTTCATTTCCTTGGTGATCTTGGCGAGCAGTGCCGGGTCGTGCGCAACGATGCCTGGACCGTGCAGCAGGCGATGGATAGCGCGCCGGACGCGATCGTTCTGTCCCCGGGGCCGCGTACGCCGAACGAGGCCGGGATTTGCTGCGACCTGATCCGTGCCGCTGCCGGGCGCGTCCCGGTGCTGGGCGTCTGCCTTGGCCATCAAGCCATCGGCCAAGTGTTCGGCGGCGACGTGGTGCGGGCGCCCGTGCCGATGCACGGCAAGGTTAGCCCGGTGCGGCACGGCGGCACCGACGTGTTTGCCGGCTTGCCCACCCCGTTCCAGGCGACGCGCTACCACAGCCTGATCGTGGACACCGCGACCCTGCCGGACGCTCTGCAAGCGACGGCCTGGACGGGGGATGGCACCATCATGGGCCTGCGCCACCGCACCCTTCCGGTGTTCGGCGTGCAGTTCCACCCGGAGGGCATCGCGTCCGAGCACGGCCACGATATCCTAGCCAACTTCATGGCCATCGCACGCGGGGCCAACGCCCCCGCCTCTGGCCAAGCGGCCCGCGCGGCGTAGCTTGTCCACCCTGAAACCGGTTCTGGCGCGCCTCGCCGACGGTGCGGCGCTGTCGGCCGAAGAGGCGGAGGCGGCGTTCGGCATCATCATGTCCGGCGAGGCAACGCCCGCCCAGATCGCAGGGATGCTGATGGCGATGCGGGTGCGTGGGGAAACGGTTAGCGAACTGACAGGCGCCGTCCGGGCCATGCGCGCGCGCATGGCAGCGGTAGCGGCACCAGACGGGGCGATGGACGTCTGCGGCACCGGCGGCGACGGCGCGGGAACGCTGAACGTGTCCACGGCCGTCACCTTCGTCCTGGCAGGATGCGGCGTACCAGTGGCAAAGCACGGCAACCGCAACCTGTCCTCGTTGACTGGTGGGGCTGACGTACTGACGGCGTTGGGCGTCAACGTGGACGTGCCGCTGGACCGCCTGCCCACGGTGCTACGGGACGCCGGTTGCGCGTTCCTGTTCGCGCCCCGGCACCACGCCGCCTTGCGCCATGCCGCGGGTCCGCGGGTGGAGTTGGGAACGCGGACGATCTTCAACCTGCTCGGGCCGTTGGCGAACCCGGCCAGCGTGCGTCGGCAGCTTACGGGTGTATATGATCCGAAGTGGTTGCGTCCCATGGCGGAGACTTTGGGCGAGCTTGGGACCGAGCGCGCATGGTTGGTACATGGTTTGGGGCTGGACGAGCTGACGGTGGCCGGCGGCAGCGAAGTCGTGGAGTTGTGCGATGGCGTCCTGCGCGCCTTCACGGTTACGCCGGAAATGGCCGGACTCGCCACGTCGCCCATAGAAGCCCTGCGCGGCGGCGACCCGGCGACCAACGCGGCGGCCTTGCTGGCCTTGCTTGGCGGCGCGCCCGGCGCATATCGGGACACCGTAGTGCTGAATGCTGCTGCCGGGCTGATCGTCGCGGGCCTTGCGGGGGATCTCCGTCAAGGGGCGGCGCTAGCCGGGGCAGCGATTGACGGCGGGCAGGCCGGTGCGGCACTAGATAAGCTGCGCCGGGCAACCGGCTAAGATCATTTGGAGCCTTCCCATGGATGCGGCCTTGCCAGACGCCCTGGCGCAGATTTGCGCCGATACCTTGGCCGAGGTGTCCCGCCGCCAGGCCGTGCTGCCCCTGGCGACACTGGCCGGGCGCGTGGACGCCAGGCGCAAGCCGACGCGCGGGTTTGGCCACGCGCTGAAGCACGCGGTCGGCGCCGGGCGGTTTGGCCTGATAGCGGAGATCAAGCGGGCTTCGCCCTCCGCAGGAATAATCCGGAAGGACTTCGACGCGGCCGAGTTGGCGAAGGCCTACGCCGCAGCGGGCGCGACTTGCCTGTCGGTGCTCACGGATGGGCCGTATTTCCAGGGCGACGCCGACCATCTCCGCGCGGCGCGTGCCTCCGTGGAGCTGCCGGTGCTGCGGAAGGACTTCATGCTGGACACCTGGCAAATCTACGAGAGCCGGGCGATGGGCGCGGATTGCGTGCTGCTTATCATGGCGGCGCTGACTGACGGCAAGGCGCGGGAGTTGGAAGAGTTAGCCCGGGCGCTGGACATGGACGTCCTGGTCGAGGTCCATAGCCGCCACGAGCTTGACCGCGCGCTGGGTTTGGAGACGCAGTTAATCGGTATCAACAACCGCAACCTCAAGACCTTGGCAACTGATCTGACGACGACGGAGGAGCTTGCGTCGCACGTTCCGTCCGACCGGTTCCTGGTGGCAGAGAGCGGCATACGCAGTCATGCCGATGTCCTGCGGCTGCAAGCGGCCGGGGCGTCGTGTTTCCTGGTTGGGGAGAGCTTGCTGCGGCAGACGGACGTCGGCGCGGCAACGCGGGCACTGCTGGGCCAGGACGCATGACCGCACTGGCCAACACAGCTCTGACCCACTTCGACGCCGCGGGCCAGGCGGTGATGGTGGACATCTCCGCTAAGCCGGACACCAGCCGGACGGCGACGGCCCGGACGGTTGTATTAATGCAGCCGGACACCCTGGCGCTGATCGTGTCCGGGCAGGCCAAGAAGGGCGATGTCCTGGGCGTGGCCCGGTTGGCGGGCATCATGGCATCCAAGCGCACCGCAGACCTTATCCCCTTGTGCCACCCCCTTCCTATTTCGGCCGTTACCTTGGACCTTGCGCCGGCCCCCGACGGTTCTGGGATCGAGATCGCGGCGACCGTGCGGACGACGGGGCGCACTGGGGTGGAGATGGAGGCGCTGACGGCCGCCAGCGTCGCCGCGCTCACGGTCTATGACATGTGCAAGGCCGTGGACCGGGGGATGCGGATTGATGGCCTGCGGGTTGTCCACAAGGACGGCGGCAAGTCCGGCGCCTTCCGTCAGGACTAGCCCTGTGTTGTCGGTCGCCGAGGCCCGGGCACGTATCCTCGCTCCGCTGCGCCCCACGCCGGCAGAAATCGTCGCGCTATCGGACGCTTGGGGCCGCGTGACGGCGGCGGCGTTGACCGCCCGGCTCACGATGCCACCGGCCGCGGTGTCTTCGATGGACGGGTACGCCTTGCGCGCCGCGGATGGCCAACTCGGCGCGGTCCTGCAAGTCGTCGGAAGCGCGCCGGCTGGGCACCCTTATGCAGGTCAGGCCGGGCCTGGCCAGGCGGTGCGCCTGTTCACCGGCAGCGTCGTGCCGCCCGGTGCGGACAGCGTTATTATCCAGGAAGACGTGCGGGCCGAGGCTGACCGGATCACCTTGGGTGTAGCGGTCCAGCCTGGCCAGCACATCCGGCCGGCGGGCTTGGACTTCTCGGCCGGGGACGAGTTGGCGCCCGCCGGCATCCGGCTTGGCGCGCGGACCATCGGGCTGGCCGCGGCCGGCAACCACGCCTGGGCCGCCGTCCACCGCCGCCCACGCATCGGCATCCTGGCCACCGGTGACGAGATCGGGCTGCCGGGCGACCCCATCGGTCCCGGCGGCATCGTGAGCTCCAACGCCCACGCGCTGGCGGGCCTAGTGCGCGCGGGCGGGGGGGAGCCGATGCTGCTGCCGATCGCGCGCGATTCCCTGGCCGCCCTGGCAGGTGCCGTGCGGCATCTATCCGGCTTGGACATGCTCGTGACGACCGGCGGTGCCAGCGTTGGCGAGCACGACCTGGTGCGGGACGGGCTTGGGCCGGATTTTGCACTTGGCTTCTGGCGGATCGCCATGCGGCCGGGCAAGCCGTTGCTGTCCGGGACACTGGGCGGAATTCCGGTGCTCGGCCTGCCCGGCAACCCGGTGTCCGCGCTGGTGTGCGCCGTACTGTTCCTGTGGCCGGCGCTGGCGCGGCTGTCCGGACTGCCCGGCGCGGCCTTGCCGTTGACGCCGTTGCCGCTCGGCACGGACCTGCCGGCCAACGACCACCGCGAGGACTACCTGCGCGCGGCACTCCGCCCGGGGCCGGACGGTGCCGAACTGGTCATGCCGTTCCCGCGGCAGGACTCGTCCATGATGCGGACGCTGGCCCAGGCGGACGCGCTGGTCATGCGCCCGCCCAACGCGTCGGCAATCCAAGCGGGAGCGCTTGTTTCCATTCTACGGCTGGATGCGTTTGGGCTTTGACAGATCGAGGTTGACGCGGGCAGGCGAACCAACCTAGAACATAGGGGTTGCCGGTTTGTTCCCAGTCGCCGCCGATTCGCCGGCGGAGCCAGGCCAGGCACGCAAGGGTTGGCCGGCCATGTTGACGCGCAAGCAGCACGAGTTGCTGATCTTCATTGACAAGCACCTGAAGGCGACCGGCTTCTCCCCAAGTTTCGAGGAGATGAAGGATGCGTTGCAGCTCCGCTCCAAGTCCGGCATTCACCGGCTGATCTCCGCCTTGGAGGAGCGGGGCTTCCTGCGCCGGCGCCACCACCGCGCCCGCGCGTTGGAGGTGGTGCGTATCCCCAACGGTGTGCTTGCAAGCTTCGAGGCAGCGGCAGACGCGCCCGAGGCCGAGGCGCCCGTTTTCTCGCCCAATGTGATCAAAGGCGATTTTTCCGGCAGGCTACCCGGCGTGCGGGCTGCAAATGAGGCTGCCGCGGTGCAACTGCCATTGTATGGCCGGATTGCCGCAGGTTTGCCGATCGAGGCGTTGCGCGACGCAGGTGCCCATATCGAGGTGCCCGTGGCCCTGCTGGGCAATGGCGAGCACTACGCGCTGGAGGTCGCCGGGGACTCGATGGTGGAGGCCGGCATCTTGGACGGGGACACTGTGGTCATCCGCAAGGGCGAGTCTGCCGACAACGGCCAGATCGTCGTCGCACTTATTGACGATGCCGAGGTGACGCTGAAGCGGTTGCGCCGTCGTGGCAACTCGGTCGCGCTGGAACCTGCGAACAAGCGGCATGAGATACGCATTTTCCCGGCGGACCGGGTCAAGGTGCAGGGCCGGTTGGTGGCGTTGCTTCGGAAGTTCTGAGGCGTCATCTGGGGCCGGGAGGAGCGCCTACTCCTCAGTAGCCAACGGCAGTTCTTCAACAACCGCCATGGGCAGGTTCGGCACGTTGCGTCGTGGTATCGGCAGAGGAGGCACCCAGGGCCGCGTCCCGCGGTAGGCGCGGTCGGATACAATCCGCGTACCATCGGACGTGAACCAAACGGCGTGGGCACCATCCCGCCAGACGCTGAACCGGTCCAGATAAGGCACTTCGGCTGGGCATTCACCTCGCGCCGGCTCGGCTGAGACAAGCAGGCGCACCCCGCCGCACTCCGTGGCGCGTGCGCTGTCCCGCAACAGCAGCAGCCCTGCCCGGTCCACCCGGCACTCCGTGGCCGTGCACAAGCCTGGCGGCTCCCCCGCCATGGTCCGTAACGGCCCCGCCGCAAGGTGGTCCTGCCAAGCTGCGCGCACGAACTTGGACGCGCCGGACCTCGCCTGCACCCAATAGGCGCCGTCCGCACCCTGGTCCCGAACGGCGATCAACCGGGCGTCGCTGGACATCAGCAGATCCGGCGGTGGGTTGGCCAATGGCGACAGCAGGCCTGCCAGCATCACCGGCACCCCGGCCAGCCGCATCCGGGACCGCCACAGCCCCAGCCAGGCCAGCCCGAGGCTGAACACCACTAGCCCCCAGCCGGGCATCGCGGGTACCGGCAAGGTGGCCGCCGGCCAGGACGACACGGTACGCCCGATCCATAGGATGGCCTCGATCCCCCACCCCATCGGCACCAAGGCCAGCCGCTCCAGCCCCAGCGGCATCAGCGCTAAGGCCAGCAACCCTGCCGGCATCACCCAGAAGGCGCACAGCGGGACCGCAAGCAGGTTGGCCAGGATGAAGTAGAGTTGCATGTGGCCGAAGTGGTAGGCGCCATACGGGGCGGACGCCGTGCCGGCCAGCAGGCTGGTCAACGTCAACGCCGCCGCGTGGGACAGCACGCGCAGCCGCATGCTGTCCCCATGCAGCCGTGCCAGCACCGGACGCATCGCCTCATAGCCGGAAATCAATGCGAGCACGGCGGCGAAACTCATTTGGAAGCTGACACCCACGACTTCGTTCGGGGCGATCAGGATGATGGCGGCGGCGGCCAGGGTCAGCCCGCGCAGCGACAGCGCCCGGCGTCCGAGTATGATGCCGAGCGTCACCAGACAGGCCATGGCAAAGCTCCGCATGATTGGCACATGCGCCCCGGTCAGCAGGAGGTAAGCCGCCCCGGCCGCCAGTGCCGCCAGCCCGGCGATGACCTTGGTCGGCCAGTGCAGCGCCGTGTGCTCGATGGCGGCAAGGCCCAACCGGGTCGTGCCCATGAATAGGCCCATCACGATGCCGATGTGCAACCCGGCCACTGCCAGCAGGTGCGCCAGGCCGGAGTCGCGGAACGCCTCCCGGTCGGACTGCGGGATTGCCAGCGTCGTCCCGGTCAGCAGCGTGCTGCCCACCGCACCCTGCGGACCTGGCAGCCCCTGCAGGACGCGGCGGGCGATGCCGTCCCGCAACGCTTGCAGTATTGCGCCAGTGCCGGCCGGCTGTGCCCGTTCAAGGATAACGACCGGGTTCAGGGCATAGCCAGAGGCGCCCAGGCCGGAGAAGTAGGCGTCCCGCTGCAAGTCCCACGCCCCGGGATAGGCCGGCGGTGCCGGGGGCCGGATCAGGCTGCGGATCTGCACGCGGTCCCCGGCGGACAGCTCCACCGCGTCGCCCCGGCGCAAGCGCACCCGCACGGCACGGGCAAGCGGCGCTTGCGCCGGGTCCAGCCGCGCAAACGACAGCGTGACCCGGCGCCCCTCCGGCAGGATGTCCACGGCGCGCACGACGCCGGTCAGGACGACGGCCTTGGACGGAATGGCCTCAATGGGCAGGGTCCGGCGGGATTGCATCTGCGCGGAAAGGAAGCCGGCCGTTGCCGCCAGCGCCACCAAAGTCGCGGCGCGCGACACCGGATGGCGCCAACCGGCGGCGCACGCCAGCAGGGAGGTCCCAACTGCGGCGGCTCCGGCCCAGGCCGGCGGTTCCACGGGTTGCGCGAAGTAGCATACGACTCCGGCCATTGCGGCTACGGCCAGCCAGGGCACGAACCGCCCCCGCTCCGCCTCGACCCAGGCGTGCCAGAACGCGGCAAGCCGGGGCAACCGAAGCTGGAGCAGGACGGCATTGGCGGCGGTGATGGCGTGCTGCACGGCCCCTCCCATAGGGGACGCTAGACTGCCCCGCCCCTTCACGCCACCGCCGGGCGTGTTATGCAGCCGCCATGCCGAATGACACGCCCATCCGTACCCGCTTCGCCCCTAGCCCGACCGGCCAGTTGCACATCGGCGGCGCCCGCACCGCCCTGTTCAACCTGCTGTTCAGCCGCCACCACGGCGGCCGGTTCCTGCTGCGGATCGAGGACACGGACCGCGAGCGCAGCACGCCCGAGAACACCCAGGTCATCCTGGACGCCCTGGCCTGGCTGGACATCCAGCCCGACGAAGCGCCCGTGTTCCAGTCCGCCCGCCAGGCGCGCCATGCCGAAGTCGCCCTAGCGATGCTGGAGGCCGGCAACGCCTACCGCTGCTACACCAGCGCCGAGGAGTTGCGGGAGATGCGGGAGCGCGCGATGGCCGAGGGCCGCCCCCCCCGCTACGACGGGCGCTGGCGGGACCGTGACCCGGCGGATGCGCCTGCAGGCGTCAAACCCGTCATCCGCCTCCGCGCCCTGCAGGAGGGCGAAACCGTTGTGGAAGACCTGGTGCAGGGCACGGTCCGGGTGGCCAACGGCGAACTGGACGACATGATCATCCTTCGCAGCGATGGCACGCCGACCTATCTGCACGCTGTCGTGGTGGACGACCACGACATGGGCATCACCCACGTCATCCGCGGCGATGACCATATGACCAACACGTTCAGGCAGATGCAGGTGTTCGCCGCAATGGGCTGGGAGCTGCCCCGCTTCGCGCATCTGCCGCTGATCCACGGGGCGGATGGCGGCAAACTGTCCAAGCGGCATGGCGCCACCAGCGTCCTAGATTTCCAGCAGCAAGGAATACTGCCGGAGGCGATGTGCAACGTCCTTCTGCGCCTGGGTTGGGGCCATGGCGACCACGAGGTGCTGGACCGTGGCGAAATGATCCGGCTGTTCGACCTGGATGGGGTCGGCAAGTCCGCCGCCCGCCTCGACCCGGCCAAGATCAGCAACCTGGGCGGCATATGGCTGCGCCGCGCCGATGACGGCCGGCTAACCCAGGACGTGGCCGGCCGCCTCCGGGCACTCGGCCACACAGTGGATGATACGGCGCTGACGCGGCTGCACCAACTGATGCCAGCCTTGAAAGAGCGGGCCAAAACCCTGGTTGAACTTGCTGAAAGTTCGGCTTTCCTGGTGCGCCCGACTCCTCTCGTGCTGGAACCAAAGGCGCAGGCGCAGTTGACGCCCGAGGCCAAGGCGTCGTTGCCGCCGCTGGCCGCAGCACTGGACGCAACCGACTTCACTGCCCCCGCCTTGGACCATGCCCTGCGCGCCTATGCCGAGGCGTCTGGCCGCAAGCTGGGCCAGGTCGCGCAACCCCTTCGTGCGGCGCTGACCGGCAGCATGACCAGCCCGCCAATAGACCTGACCCTTGCGGCGCTGGGCCGTGAGGAAGCCTTGGCCCGCATCGCGCAAGCCGCGGCCTGATGCACTACCCACACCGCCACTTGCTGAAGATCGAAGGACTGTATCCGCCTGAAATCACGGCATTGCTGGACTTGGCCGAGAGCTACGTCCTACTCAACCGATCCGGCAAGACGCAGCGGGACCTGTTGCGGGGACGGACGCTCATCAACTTGTTCTATGAAGACAGCACCCGCACCCGCACCAGCTTCGAGCTTGCGGGGAAGCGCCTGGGCGCAGACGTCATCAACATGTCGGTCAGCACATCGAGCGTGAACAAGGGAGAGACGCTGCTGGACACCGCGTCCACCCTGAACGCCATGCGCTGCGACTTGCTGGTGGTGCGGCACGACCAGTCCGGCGCGCCGAACCTGCTGGCGCAGAAGGTCAGCAGCGCCGTGATCAATGCGGGCGACGGCACGCACGAGCACCCGACGCAGGCGTTGCTGGATGCCCTCACCTTGCGCCGCCGCCGCGGCACCTTGGAGGGTCTGCAGGTCGCTATCTGCGGCGACGTGCTGCACAGCCGGGTTGCACGGTCCAATATCCACTTGCTGACCACGATGGGCGGCCGGGTCCGCGTCGTCGGCCCGCCGACGCTGATCCCCGCGGAAGCTGCCGACTTGGGTGTGGAGGTGTTCCACGACATGGACGCCGGCCTGCAAGGCGTTGATGCCGTGATGATGCTGCGCTTGCAAAAGGAGCGCATGTCGCGCGGCCTGGTCCCCAGCGCCCGGGAGTACTTCCGCTTCTTTGGCCTCGATGCCGCCCGCCTGTCCCGCGCCAAGCCCGACGTGCTCGTCATGCACCCCGGCCCAATGAACCGTGGCGTGGAGATAGACAGTGCTGTCGCCGATGATCCCGTCCACAGCGTCATCGGCGAGCAGGTTGAGATGGGCGTCGCCGTCCGCATGGCCGTGCTGGACGTGCTGTCCCGCGGAAGCCTCCGCAATGCGTGACCTTCTGCTGGCCGGTGCGCGGCTGATGGACCCGGCAACCGGGTTTGACCAGTACGGCGACCTGCTGGTGCGGGGCGGTGCCATCGCCGACTTCGGCGCCGCCCTAGGCCGCCCTGACGGCGCGGATGTCATGGAGTGCGACGGTGCGATCCTGTGCCCGGGGCTGGTGGACATGCGCGCCGCACTTGGCGAGCCCGGCTACGAGTATCGCGAGACCATCAAGTCCGCAGCCCGTGCCGCCGCGAGCAGTGGTATCACAACCCTTGCTGCCCTGCCCGACAGCCTGCCAGCCATAGACGACCCAGCCCTGGTGCGCCTGTTGCGCGCCCGCGGCGAGGAAACCGGCAGCTTGACCATCCTGCCGTATGGCGCCGTGACCCGCGGCTGCCGGGGCGAGGAGATGGCGGAGATTGGCTTGTTGCAGGAGGCTGGCGCCGTCGCCTTCACAGATGGCCAGCGCGCGGTGGCCGATGCCCGGATGATGCGGATGGCGCTGTCCTACGCCCGCGGCTTCGGCGCCTTGATCGTGCAGCACCCCGAGGACTACGCATTGTCTCACGGCGGAGCGGCGACGGAGGGAGCGCTTGCTACCCGCATGGGCCTGCCCGGCATCCCCGCCGCCGCCGAGGCCATCCTGGTCGCCCGGGACATCCGGCTGGCGGAACTGACCGGCGGGTCGCTGCACTTCGCACATATATCAACGGCAGAGGCGCTTGAACTGGTACGCCGTGCCAAGCACGCGGGCTTGCCCATTACGTGCGACACGGCACCACCGTACTTCGACTTGAACGAAACGGCCATCGGCAACTACCGGACCTACGCCAAGCTGTCGCCGCCGCTGCGGCCGGAGTCCGACCGGCTGGCCGTGTGTGCGGCGCTTGCGGACGGGACGGTGGACGCCGTTGCGTCGGATCACCAACCGCGGGATGCCGACGACAAGCGCCTGCCGTTCGCATTGGCGACGCCGGGCGGGTCGGGGCTGGCGACCTTGCTCGGGGTGATGCTGGCGCAGGTCCACGGCAACGGACTGCCGCTGATGCGGGCGCTGGAACTGCTCACATCCAGCCCGGCCCGGCGCCTGGGTGCCGCAGCGGGCCGCTTGGCCAAGGGCGCGGCGGCCGATCTGTGTCTGTTCGACTTGGAGCGGGCCTGGAAGGTCGAGGCCGGGCTGCTACCCGGCAAGGCGCCCAATACTCCCTTTGATGGGCGCGCGCTGGAAGGGCGTGTGATTGGGACTTGGAAGGCTGGCCGGCGGGTGTTCGGATGATAATGAAGGGTGTCCTACTCCCTCAACCTACGGAGCCGAACCGTGAACCGGTTTACGGCTGGGGTGATGGGGCCTTCGCTGCAAAGTGGGGAGCGGTGGCCGCTGCCGGACGGAGGCCCTGGATCGGGGTTGGACTTCGCCTCAAGGCCCCCTCACCCCGACCCTTTCCCGGAGGGAGAGGGAGCAGGACGCGGTGGTCGTGACAATGACCTGGTTCGCAGCCCTGCTCGCTGTCCTCGGCGGCCACCTGCTGGGTTCGATCCCTTTTGGATACTTGCTTACCCGAATGGCTGGGCTGGGCGATATACGCGCAATGGGGTCGGGCAACATCGGCGCAACCAACGTGCTGCGGACCGGGCGCAAGGACGTCGCTGCGGCCACGCTGCTGCTGGATGGGGGCAAGGGCACGCTGGCGGTGCTGGCGGGGGCCTGGCTGGGCGGGCCGGCAACCGGCTTGCTGGCAGGGGTGGCCGCCGTCGCCGGGCACTGCACCTCCGTCTGGATGCGCGGCAACGGCGGCAAGGGCGTCGCAACCGGGCTGGGCATGGTTCTGGGTACGGCGTGGCCGGTCGGGATAGGCGCTTGCGCGGTGTGGCTGGCAGCGGCGCGGCTGACCCGGCAGTCCTCCGCGGGGTCGTTGCTGGCGTTTGCCGCGGCGCCGCTGCTGATGCTGGCCTGGGCCGGCACTGCATCGGCCCTGGCCGTCGCCGTGGTGTCCGCCATCATCTTCGTCCGGCACGGGGGTAACATACGCCGTCTACTGGCCGGCACCGAACCGCGCATCGGCCAGGGCAAGTGAAACAAGCTGAAAGCCTAGACCGCCTGCGCCTGGCCCGCACCGACGGCGTCGGTCCCGTGACTTACCGCCGCCTGCTGCGCCGCTACGCCTCGGCGGCGGAGGCCCTGGATGCCCTGCCCGGCCTGGCCCGCGCCGGCGGCAAGGCGGAGCCGCCATCCACGCCATCCGCCTCGGTCGCCAAGCGGGAGATGGACCAGCTTGGAAAGCTGGGCGGACGCATGGTGTTCCTTGACGGCCCGGGCTACCCGCCTGCCCTCGCAGCCTTCGACCCGGCGCCGCCGCTGCTGTCCGTGCTCGGCAACGCCGCCCTGCTGCTGGACCGTGCCGTGGCGCTGGTCGGCGCGCGCAACGCTTCCATCAACGGGCAGCGCATGGCGGAGCTGCTGGCCGCCGATCTTGCGACGGCCGGGCTGGTCGTGGTGTCCGGCATGGCGCGCGGCATTGACGCGGCGGCGCACGAGGGCGCGCTCCGCACTGGGCGCACGATTGCAGCCATTGCAGGCGGGGTGGACGTCACCTACCCGCCGGAGAACGCCGACTTGCAGCGCCGCGTGGCGGAGGGCGGCGCGGTGGTGGCCGAAGCCCCGCTTGGCACTGCGCCGCAAGCCCGGCATTTCCCACGGCGCAACCGGGTAATCGCCGGGCTGTCCCTGGGTGTCGTGGTCATAGAGGCCGCACCCAAGTCCGGTAGCCTAATCACCGCGCAGATCGCCTTGGACGAGGGCCGGGCGGTGTTCGCCGTCCCCGGCTCCCCGCTGGACCCGCGGTGCCGCGGCTCCAACAACTTGCTGCGGGAGGGGGCAACCCTGACGGAGAGCGCTGCGGACGTAACCGCCAACTTGCCCCAGGCCGTCCAGCCAGTGGCCCCCCTGGGCTTTGCGGAGGAGGTGCCGGGCTACGACGCACCGTTGGACCTACGGGCGGTTGTGGCGCAGGTTGCAGTGCTGCTCAGCGCTTCGCCCACTCCGGTTGACGAGTTGGTGCGGCGCTGCCAGTTGTCGGTCCACGCGGTGCAGGCGGCGCTGATGGCCTTGGAACTGAACCACCGCGTCCAAATGTTGCCGGGCAATCAGGTGTCCCTGATCGGATGAGGGGCCGGCGCGCGTGCGCTCCCCAGTAAGGAACCCATGACTGACGTCGTCGTCGTCGAATCGCCTGCCAAAGCCAAGACCATCAACAAGTACCTCGGCGGCGGCTATACCGTGCTCGCCAGCTTCGGCCATGTGCGCGACCTGCCGCCCAAGGACGGCAGCGTCCGTCCGGAGGAGGGCTTCGCGATGGACTGGGCCGCCGACGAGCGCGGCAACCGCCAGGTCTCGGCTATCGCCAAGGCGCTGAAGGGCGCGGACACGCTGTATCTGGCGACCGACCCCGACCGTGAGGGCGAGGCGATCAGTTGGCACGTTCGCGCCATGCTGGACGAGAAAAAGGCGCTGCGCGGCGTCCACGTCCATCGCATCACCTTCAACGAGATCACCAAGTCCGCCGTCCAGTACGCCATCGCCCACCCGCGCGAACTGGACCAGCCACTCATAGAAGCCTACCTGGCCCGGCGCGCCCTGGACTATCTGGTCGGCTTCACGCTCTCCCCGGTCCTGTGGCGCAAGCTGCCCGGCAGCCGAAGCGCCGGGCGCGTGCAGTCCGTGGCGCTCCGCATCATCTGCGAGCGCGAAGCCGAGATCGAGGTGTTCAAGCCGCGGGAGTACTGGACGGTCGAGGGGCATTTCCGCACCCTGGCCGACGCGCCCTTCACCGCCCGCCTCACGCACCTGGACGGCCGCAGGCTGGACCAGTTCGACCTGAATACCACCGACCTGGCCCACCGCGCCAAGGCCACCGTGGAGGCGGACGCGTTTACGGTCGCAACGGTTGAGCGCAAGCGGGTCAAGCGCCATCCGCCGCCGCCCTTCACCACCAGCACCTTGCAGCAGGAGGCCAGCCGCAAGCTGGGCATGGGCGCGCAGGCCATCATGCGCTGCGCCCAGCAGCTTTATGAGGGCGTGGAACTTGATGGGGAGACCACGGGCCTAATCACCTACATGCGGACCGATGGCGTGCAGATGGCGCGGGAGGCCATGATGGCTATCCGCGGCCATGTCGCCGATACCTATGGCCCCACCTACGTCCCAGCGGCCCCGCGCGAGTACACCAGCAAGGCCAAGAACGCCCAGGAGGCGCACGAGGCCATCCGTCCCACGGAGGTCACCCGCACCCCGGACAGCGTCGCCCACCGCCTGAACCCGGAGCAGCGGCGCCTCTATGAACTTGTCTGGAAGCGCGCCGTCGCGTCGCAGATGCAGTCGGCGGAGTTGGACCAGGTTGCCGTGGACGTCGCCGGCAAGCGCGCCCGGTTGCGGGCCAACGGTTCCATCGTCGCCTTCGACGGCTTTCTGAAGCTGTACCGCGAGGACGTGGACGACGCGCCGGACAGCAGCGCGCCGGACGAGTCCCGCATGCTGCCGCCGATGAAGGAGCAGGATCCGCTGGCCCTGGGCAAGGTGCAGGCCGACCAGCACTTCACCCAGCCACCGCCCCGCTATTCCGAGGCAAGCCTCGTAAAGCGCATGGAGGAGTTGGGCATCGGCCGCCCTTCCACCTACGCCAGCATCCTGACGGTGCTGCGGGACCGCAGCTACGTGCGGATGGAGAACAAGCGCTTCATCCCGGAGGACCGGGGCCGGCTGGTGACGGCGTTCCTGACCAGCTTCTTCGAACGCTATGTGGACACCGGGTTTACGGCGTCGCTTGAGGAGCAGCTTGACGACATCAGCGGCGGCCGGGTGGACTGGCGCGCGGTGATGCAGGCGTTCTGGGACCAGTTCTCCCGCGCGGTGGAGCAGACGCGGGATCTGAAGATCAGCGATGTCATTGATGCGCTGGACCAGGACCTGGGGGAGCACTTCTTTCCGGCGCGCGAGGACGGCGGCGACCCGCGGCTGTGCCCGGCTTGCCATGCCGGGCGGCTCGGCCTGCGGCTGGGCCGGCATGGCAGCTTCATCGGTTGCGCCAACTATCCGGAGTGCAAGTACACGCGGCCGCTGGCGATAGACGCCGGGGAGGATGCGGGCGAGACGCTCAAGGAAGGCAGGCGCGACCTGGGCCACCATCCGCAGACGGGTGAAGCGGTCACCGTACGGCGCGGCCCCTACGGGCTGTATGTGCAGCAGGGTGAGGCCGACCCGGCGGACAAGAAGCGCAAGCCCCGCCGCACCTCCTTGCCCAAAGGCATGGACGGCGACGGCCTGACGCTGGAACAGGCGTTGGGCCTGCTGTCCCTGCCCCGCATCGTCGGCATCCATCCCGAGCGCAAGGAGGAGATCGAGGCCGGGCTGGGCCGCTTCGGGCCGTTCGTGCGTATGGGCGCCATCTACGGATCACTGGACGCGGATGACGACGTGCTGGCGGTCGGGCTGAACCGCGCCGTGGACGTGTTGGCCAAGAAGCTGGACAGCGTGCGGTCGCTCGGCCCGCATCCCAAGGACGGGGAGCCGGTTACGGTCCGCAAGGGTCGCTTCGGCCCCTACGCCCAGCACGGCCATCGCGTTGCCAACCTGCCGCGGGAGGCGGCGATGGCGGACGTGACCTTGCAGCAGATGGTCGCGTTGCTGGACGAGCGCGGCAAGGTGCTGGTCAAGCCCGGCCAGAAAAAGAAAGCAACGGCCCGAAAGGCTGCGAACGGCGTCGTGCCAGACACGGCGGCGAAACCGCCCACCGTCCGCAAGCCTGCCAAAAAAGCCGCTCCAAGGAAGACTGGCGCAAAGAAGGCGGTACCTGGAAAGGCCGTTGCCAAGGCAGCGCCGAAGCGCGCCGCCGCGAAACCAGCCAAGGCGCCGGTCGGCTAGAGTGCCCCGAACTCCTCTCCCGGGCCTGCCCAGCCGCGACGCGGTCCGGCGCTTCATCCAGTCTGCCAACGGACGGGTCGGAAAGCGCGAGATTTCCAGGGAATTTGGCGTTGGTCCCGAACTGCGAGGCGAGTTGCGCGCTTTGTTGTCGGACCTTGCCAAGGAGGGTGCCATCGCACCGGCTGGACACCGCCGCTTTACCCCGCCGGCCCGCGACACCGATGCGATCATCGTCCGCGTGACCGGCACCGACCCGGACGGCGACGCCATCGCCCGCCCCGTCGAGTGGACCGGCGACGGTCCACCGCCCACGGTGCTGATGGCACCGGAGCGTCGCGGCCAACCGGCCCTGGCGCCTGGCGAAAAGGTGCTGGCCCGCATCAGCCCGATCGGCAACGGCAAGTGGGAAGGCCGCACGCTCAAGCGCCTGTCGGAAGAGCCAGGCCGTATCCTGGGCGTGTTCCGCGCGCCGGGCCGACTGGTGCCGACGGACCGCCGGGCGAAGGCGGAATGGCGCATTCCGCCCGGTGAGGACGGCGGCGCCGAGACCGACGAGATCGTGCTCGCCGAACCCCTGCCCGGCGGCACCCACGGCCTGAAGCCCGCCCGTATCGTGGAGCGCCTGGGCCGCATGGGCGACGCCCGCGCCGTCAGCCTGATTTGCATCCACGCCCACGGCATCCCGCAAGAGTTCCCCGAGGAAGCGCTGGTTGCCGCCGCCCGTGCCCGGGCCGTGCCGCTCGGCAAGCGCGAGGACCTGCGGGACACGCCGCTGATCACCATTGATGGCGAGGATGCGCGGGACTTCGACGATGCGGTCTTCGCCGAGCAGGACGGCGCGGGATACCGCCTGATCGTTGCCATTGCCGACGTGGCCCACTACGTCCGGCCCGGCGCGCCGCTGGATAACGCCGCCTGGACCCGCGGCAACAGCGTTTACTTCCCGGACCGCGTTGTGCCGATGCTGCCGGAGGCGCTGTCCAACGGCTGGTGCAGCCTGCGCCCGAACGAGGACCGCGGTTGCCTGTTTGTCGAGATGCGGGTGGACGCGAACGGCCGCAAAACCGAGCATCGCTTCGGCCGCGGCCTGATGCGCAGCGCCGCCCGGCTGACCTACACCCAGGTGCAGGACGCGCACGACGCCGGGGACGGGTTGGGCCTGCCCGGTGTTATCCTGCCGTTGTATGCCGCCTTCCGCGCCCTGCTGTCGGCGCGCCAAGCCCGCGGCACGCTCGACCTCGATCTGCCGGAGCGCAAGGTGGTGCTGGAGGAGGGCAGGGTCGTGTCCATTGCGCCGCGCCCGCGCTTGGACAGCCATAAGCTGATCGAGGAGTTCATGGTGCTGGCCAACGTGGCCGCCGCCGAGGAGCTGGAGCGGCTGCACCGCCCCTGCATGTACCGCGTCCACGCCCCACCTTCCGAGGAGAAGCTGGAGACGCTCCGCACCTTCCTGCACAGCCTGGGCATCAGCCTGGTGCCCGGCAACGACCTGCACCCGCGCGACCTCGACCGCGTGTTGCAGAAGGTCGCCGGAACCGAGCAGGCACCGCTGGTCAACGAGGTTATCCTGCGCAGCCAGTCCCAAGCGGCCTACAGCCCGGACAACATCGGCCATTTCGGCCTGGCCCTGCCGCGCTACGCCCACTTCACCAGCCCAATCCGCCGGTACTCCGACCTGCTGGTCCACCGGGCGCTGATCACCGGCCTCAAGCTGGGATTGGGCGGGCTGGCGCCGGAGGAGGTCGGCCGGATGCCGGACACGGCGGAGCACATCAGCGCCACCGAGCGCCGGGCCGCCCTGGCGGAGCGTGATGCCGTGGACCGCTACCTCGCCGCCTACTTGGCAGACAAAGTAGGTACGACATTTGCGGCCAAGATCAGTGGTGTGCAGCGGTTCGGCGTCTTCGTGACCTTAGCCGAGTCCGGGGCCAGCGGCCTGGTGCCGATGTCGGGCCTGGGCGACGACTACTGGCTGCATGACGAGGCGACCCAGTCGCTGCACGGACGCCGCACCCGCATGAGCTATCACCTGGCGCAGGACGTGGAGGTGCGGCTTCAGGAAGCCACGCCTCTGACGGGCGGGCTGCTGTTCAGCATGGTGGCGCCTGCACGGGTCCCGGGCGCCGTTCCGGATGGCCGGGTGGAGGATGGGCGCCGGGCCAGGGAGAGGCGCCCCCGCCGGGGATGAGGTGGCTGGTGCTGGTCCTGCTTGCGCTGGCGACGCAGGGCTGGGCGCAGGAGCGGATGGAGCGCACCGGTTTCAACGCGCCGCTGGCCTCCTCGGTGTTTGCGGCTGCGCTGACCTTCATGGTGCCGCGCACGATAGAGGCGGTGACACCGCCGCAGTTGGTGGCCTGGGGCCTGCACGGTACGACGGCGCTGGACCCCGCCCTAGTGGTTCAGGTCCGCGGCGGCGCCCTCGTCTTGGAGTTGGGCGGCAAGGCGCAGTATCAGCGGGCCGCACCGGCGGCGGCAACAGCTGAAGCCTGGGCAGCCGCGGCGGCCGATGTATTCGCTGCCGCATGGGAGATGTCCACAGCCTTGCAGCAGGCCGGCACAGAGGGCGTGATCGCCAGCTTCTTCGACGAGGTGTTCAACCACCTCGACCCCTACTCGCGCTACATCCCGCCGGTTGCTGCCGACGCGGACCGGGCCAGGCGATCCGGGGAGGCCGGTGTGGGACTGACGGTGGTGCGGCGGGGCGGGGCCGTCGTGGTGTCGAACGTCAACGCGGACGGCCCGGCAGGGGAAGCCGGTGTCGCCGTGGGCGACCGGATCATCATGGTGGACGGAGCTTCGATCCGTACCGAACCAGCCGCGACGGTAATGGGCATGCTGTCCGGCTCGGACGGGTCCGTCGTGGTCGTGGCGGTGCGCGGGCGCGACGGCCGGACGCGGACGCTGCAGTTGGAGCGTGCGGTTGTCCCACCCGAGACCGTGTTCCCCCAAAGTGCGGGGGACGTTCTGACCATCCGGATCGGCGGCTTCAGCGCCGACACGGCCCAGCGCCTTGCACGGGAGTTGGATAAAGCCTTTCAGCGCCGGCGCGGCGCGGCGCGGAGTCCCCGCGGCTTGGTCCTCGACCTCCGGGGCAACCGGGGCGGCCTGCTGCGTCAGGCAGTTGCAGTGGCTGACCTGCTGCTGGACGCCGGGGTGATTGCCGTGACGGAGGGGCGCAACCCAGATGCCAGCCGCCGCTGGGACGCCACCGGCGGAGACGTAACCAACGGAGTGCCGGTGGTGGTGGTCGTAGATGGCCGGACCGCGAGTGCGGCCGAGGTCCTGGCGGCAGCGCTGGCCGACGGCAGCCGGGCCGTGGTTGTCGGCAGCTCGACCCTGGGTAAAGGTCTGGTGCAGACGGTTGTCACCCTACCAGACGGCGGCGAGCTGTTCGTGACCTGGAGCCGCGTGCTGGCGCCGCGGGGGTGGCCGATCCAGGGACTGGGCGTCCTGCCACAGGTGTGCAGCAGCCTGGGCCAAGACGGTATGCAGCAGCAGCTTGCAAGCTTGCAGCAGGGCACGTTGCGCCTGCAAGCGGCGCTGGAGCGGCACCGCGCGACCCGCGCCCCGGCCTTGGCCGCGGACATCCTTGAGCGGCGAACGGCCTGTCCGGCCAGCGAGCCGCGGGAAGGCGACATGCAGGCCGCCCGCTGGCTGCTGGACCATCCCGCCGCCTACGACGCTGCGCGGCTGAAAGCCGCCCATCCCATTGCTGACCGGTAGGGGCACCACGCCGGGCCGGACTTGACCGCGAGACCCGACATGAGCATGTTCCGGGCCTTGCAGGTACCCCGTTCCGGGTATCCAGCCCCAGGAAGCTCTCATGGCCAAGAACAACACCGTTCAGATCAGGTTGGTGTCCACCGCGGATACCGGATACTTTTACGTAACAAAGAAGAATGCCCGGACGACGACAGGCAAGCTTGAATTGAAGAAGTATGATCCCGTCGCGCGCAAGCATGTTCCGTTCAAGGAAGCCAAGATCAAGTAGCAAACTTGCGGTAGGGCGTCACCGCGCCGCGTGCTTGGCTTGGCCAGACAGGACCCGGCACTGGTTGCTGAACAGCAATGCAAGACCTCAGGGCGCATTTCCGTGACGTTGTGCAAGCATCAAGCCGAGGTGTGCCTCCTCAAGGATTCTGGAACGTCTGGTGTGCGGTTAGTGTCATGAATGTCTTCAGCCTGTGGGCCGAAGCACTTTGCGGCTGTGATGTGTTGCGCAAGCGTTGAGCGCCATGCCCAGCAGCCCCGTGCCGACACCTACTGAGATCGAGACGGCAATCTTGCACCTCATCCACTTACGCGGAGTCGGCAAATCCATTTGCCCCAGCGAGGCCGCTCGTCTGCTGTGTCCCGGCCCACCCGCCGATGGCTGGCAGCGCCTGCTGTCCCGGGTGCGCCAAGCAGCAGTTCGCCTAGCCTTGGCTGGGCAGATTGACATACTTCGCAAGGGCCAGCCAGTCGGCCCGGCGGGGGTCAAGGGTGTCATACGCCTCCGTCAGGCCGCCCTGGCCCAGGACATGGTGGAATGATCGCTTTCAAAGCCGTCGTGCGCGACTTATGGCGCTTGTCCGCGCCATACTTCCGGTCTGAGGAGTGGGTTAAGGCTTGGCTGCTGCTTGGCTCCATCATCGCCATGAGCCTGCTGCTGGTGCGTTTGACTGTGCAGTTGAACTACTGGAACGGTGCATTCTTCGACAGCTTGCAAAACAAAGACTGGGACGGCTTCATCGCGCTGTTGCTGGCCTATCGCTGGAACGACTCCGGATTCATGCCGGGCTTCGTGATGATCGTGGTGGTCTATATCCCTGTCTCAATCTACCGCACATACTTGAACCAGTTGCTGCAGGTACGCTGGCGCCGGTGGATGGTTGCGCAAATGATGTCCGAGTATCTGGCGGGCCGTGCCTATTACACGATGGCGCTGAAGGCGGATCCCGGGTCCGCCGACAACCCGGACCAGCGTATTGCGGACGACACCAAGGCTTTTGTCGAGAGTACGCTGACGCTTGGCCAAGATCTGCTGTCCAACGTGGTCACGGTCATAAGCTTTGCGGCCATCCTCTGGGGATTGTCTGGAACGGTTTCGTTGTTTGGCCTGTCGATCCCGGGGTACTTGCTATGGGTCGTGCTGATCTATGCCACGCTGGGCAGTTGGCTGGCCCACCGGATCGGCAAGCCGCTTGTTCGGCTGGAGTTCGGCCAACAAAAAGCGGAGGCCGACTTCCGGTTCTCCTTAGTACGGCTGCGAGAAAACACGGAGGGCGTTGCCCTGATGGGGGGAGAGAACGCCGAGCGGTTCAGCCTGACAGGCCGCCTCGGCATCATAGTCGCCAACCAGATCGCCATTTTTAAACGGCAGAAACTGGTGAACGCGCTGACGAGCGGCTACGAGCAGATCGCTGGCATTTTCCCGTTCGTGGTGTCGTCACCACGCTACTTCAGTGGGCAGATTACGCTTGGCGGGCTGACGCAGATCGCTGGCGCATTTGCCCGCGTGCAGGTCGCGCTATCGTGGTTCATATCGCAATACCAGGAGCTCGCTAAATGGCGCGCGACGGTGGTGCGGCTTGCCGGTTTCCAAGATGCGGTGCGGGCTGCACAAGCGGTATCGCGGTCCGGCCCGCAATCCGTCGTTGGGGCCGGGCCTGATTGGGCGATGGAGGGCGTCACCGCCACGCTGCCGGACGGTACACCCTTGCTCGACGGTGCCGGCGTGAAGTTTGCAGCCGGGCGCTCCGCCGTCATCACCGGCCCGTCAGGAACGGGGAAGTCCACCCTGCTCCGTGTTCTGGCCGGCATCTGGCCGTTCGGCACGGGAACGGTGGGCCGCCCACCAGGCATGGCCCTTACCTTGCCGCAACGCCCTTATATCCCGCTTGGCACGTTGCGTCAGGCTATCTGCTATCCAGAAACCACTAGCCGGTATCAGGACGAGGCGGTCCGGCAGGCCTTGGCCGATGCTGGCTTGCACGGGCTGGCCGACCATCTGGACGCCGACCAGAACTGGGCGCAGCGCCTGTCCGGCGGGGAGCAGCAGCGCCTGGCCATCGCCCGCGCGCTGCTGCAACGCCCGGATTGGCTATTCCTGGACGAAGCGACGGCCAGCCTGGACCCGGGAGCGGAGGCGGACCTCTACGGCCTGTTGCGCCGCCAGTTGCCGGATACCACCCTAATCTCCATCGCGCACCGCCCGGCGGTTGCGGCGTTCCATGACGACACCCGGATTCTCCGGCGTCCTCCGGGAGAGCCTGGCAGACTGGACGGTGCGGCACCGGAGACGGTGCGCTGATGCCAAGTGGCGCTGCTTTCCATCCATCGTTGCCGGGAGCGCCGCGACACAGCGGTCCAGGGCTACGAGGGTAGGTCCGTCCACATATAGACCGCCACGGTGCTGCTCGCCTTGCAACGACAGGCGGCTGCATCACGCACGTTTCCCTTGGCCTTCAGCGATGCTGCCGCACGATCTCCAGAACCGCGGCGCCATAGCGTGACAGCTTGGAACCGCCGACGCCCTTGATGTCGCCAAGCTCGTCCATGTCCGCCGGCCCGGCCGTGGCGATCTCCCGCAGGACGCTGTCGTGGAAGATCACGTATGGTGGCACCGCCTGCGCCTTCGCGGTCGTGGCCCGCCAGGCGCGCAGGGCGCCGAAGAGCGGGTCGTCGCCGGGTGCCTCCGACATGCCGGCCGGCACACGCTCCCGCCGGAGCGTGGCGCGCACCGGGGCCGGCTCGTCCTCCTCACGCAGCATCACCGTCGTCTCGCGGCGCAGGATGGGACGCGCATGCTCGTCCACCAGGGACAACGAGGCATACTCGCCGCTGCCGGTCTGCAGCGCACCGCGGGCGATCAACTGCCGGATGACCCCGCGCCAGAAGCCTGGCGAGCGGTCCTTGCCGATCCCGTAGGTCGGCAGGGCGTCGTGGCCGTACTTGACGACCATCGGGTTCTCCTGCCCACGCAGGACCGATACGATGTGCAGCGCGCCGAAGCGCTGGCCCGTGCGGTAAACCGCGGACAACACCTTCTGCGCCGCCACCGTGCCGTCGAATAGCGCCACGGGCGACGTGCAGTTGTCGCAGTGGCCGCACGGGCGGCCAAGCTCCTCGCCGAAGCAGGACAGCAGGCTTTGCGTGCGGCAGGCCGTGGTCTCGGTCAGCGAGATCATGGACTCCAGCCGCTCGCGCATCACGCGTTGCTGGGCTTCCGGTGCCGTGGACTGAGACAGCCAGTGCCGGGCACGGGCGATGTCCTCCCCGCCGTACAGCAGCAGGGTGTCCGCCCGGTCTCCGTCGCGCCCGGCCCGTCCAATCTGCTGATAATAGGCTTCAGGGCTGTCCGGCATGTCGAGGTGAACGACGAAGCGCACGTCCGGGCGGTCAATGCCCATGCCGAAGGCGATGGTGGCGACCATGACGACAGGCTCGCCGCTGCGGAATCGGGTCAGCGCCACGCGCTTTTCCATGGCGGACAGGCCCGCGTGGAAGGCGATGGCAGGCAGCCCGTCCTTCTTCAACCGCTCCGACGTACGCTCCGTCTTGGCGCGGCTGCCGCAATAGACGATGCCGGCCTGCTCCCGCCGCCGGCGCAGGAAATCCGCCAGCTCCTTCGTCTCGCCGGCCTTGGCCTTGGCCGCCACGTGCAGGTTGCTGCGGTGGAAGCTGGCAGTGAAGACCTCTGCATCCGCCATGCCGAGGGCCTGTAGTATGTCGCCGCGAGTGCGCGGGTCTGCCGTTGCGGTCAGCGCAATGCGGGGCACCCCAGGGAAGCTATGGCCCAGGCGGGCAAGGCCACGGTACTCCGGGCGGAACTCGTGCCCCCAGGCGGACACGCAATGCGCCTCGTCTATCGCGATCAGCGCGATGTCGCGGCGCATCAGCCGCTCCAGGGTGGACGGCATCAGCAGGCGCTCGGGCGAGACATACAGCAGGTCGAGGCGCCCGGCGTCTAGGTCCCGGCTGATCTCCCGGGCTTCCTCCGGCTCCACCTCGGAGTGGAGCGCGCCGGCGGAAACCCCGAGCTGGCGCAGTGCCGCGACTTGGTCGTCCATGAGCGCGATCAGCGGCGATACGACGATGGCGGTGCCGGGGCGGCACAGGGCAGGCACCTGGTAGCACAGGCTCTTGCCGCCGCCCGTCGGCATCAGCACCAGCGCGTCGCCGCCGCCCATCACGCGGGCGATGGCGGCTTCCTGCAAGCCGCGGAAGGCCGGGAAGCCGAACACGCGCCGCAGCACTTCGGCAGGCTGGCCAAGGTGTTCCTGCCCAAGCCTGTCATCCGCGGGGAAGCGCAGGGGACCGCCCTCAGGCATGGCGCCAAGCCGGCTCGGCCAGGGCGGCCTGTGCCGCGTTGCCTATGGTCCAGGCAGCGTCTGCATCGAGATTGGCCGAGAACGGCATATAGGTTACCAGGAAGCCCGGCCGGGGCAAGCCGTCTGCCACCAGCGCGCACGCTGCCCCGGCAAGCGCCGACGTCAGGGTTGCTGTCTGGGCTGACGCGGAAAATTGGCAGCTTCGGGTCTGCTGCGTCATGACATGCCTCCGGTTGCCGCTCTCCGGCGTCCTAGGTGCCCCTGCCGGCGCTGGCGCGTCAATGCACACCGTCAACAGATTATGCCGCCGCGGCCACGGCGCGCCCGGCGGATAGCCGGTAGATGCGGTCCAGGCGCTCGACGCCCATCAGGCGATGCACGATCAGCACGATGGTCCGGCCCGGCGCGGCGTCGTTCAAGGTGGACAGGAACGCCCGCTCCGTGTCCGCATCCAGGCCGGTCGCGGGTTCGTCCAGAATCAGCACGGGGGCATCCGACAGCAGGGCGCGGGCGAGCGCGAACCGCCGGGCCTCCCCGCCCGAAACTGAGGTGCCACCCTGGCCGATCCAGGCATCCAGCCCACCCGGCAGGGCACGCGCAGTGTCAGCCGCCTGCGCCTGCTCCAGCGCCGCCCAAAGCTCTGCGTCGGTGGCTGCAGGCCGGGCCAGCAGCAGGTTGGCGCGCAGTGTGTCGCTGAACAGGTGCGTCGTCTGGCCCAGCAGAGCGATCCGGGCACGCACGCCATCGGCGGGCAGCGCCGCCATGTCCACGCCGCCCAGCAGGATGCGCCCGGACTGCGGCGACACGACCTTCAGCAACATGGCCGTCAAGGTGGACTTCCCTGACCCGGACGGGCCGAGGATCGCGACCCGGCTGCCGGCGGGAATGTCCAGCGTCAGGCCGTCCAAGACTGGCGGACGGTCCGGCTGCCAGCCGAAGCAAACGCCCTCGAACCGGATGGCTGTTCCGGGCGGCATCGGCGCGGCGGCGGGCGGCGGCTGCACGTGCAGCGGTGCCTGTGCGGCGTCCAGGACCCGGGCGGCTGCGGCCGCGGCGTGGCCGGCCAGCGCGCCGGCCCGCGGGAGGCCCAGCACCATCTCGAACGCCGCGAGCGTCAGGAACACGGCCACGCCGGACGCCCAGCCCCCTGGAGCGAGCAGCAGAACGGCCAGCAGCGCCGCCGACCCGCACAGCACCGACCCGGCCTGTGCCCGCGTTGCCAGCCGCGCCACGGCACGCTGCGCTTGAATGAGGGTAGCCTCCCGGGCCTGCACCTCCGCGAGCATCCGGCCCTCGGCACCATAGGCCCGGACCTCCCGCAGCCCATCGAAGGTGTCCAGCGCCGCCGTGCGCAGCCCGGCAGACGCCTGCGCCAACCTCGCCCCGGCCCGCCGCGACCCGGATGCGGCGACCAGCGGCAGCACAAGCCAAGCCATGACAAAAAGGCCACCCACCGCCACAAGCACCCCCAGACCGGCCGGTGCCAGCGCCCACCACAACACCGGCAGCGCCGCCGTGGCGACCAGCCCGGGCACAAGGATGCGGAGGTATAGGCCATCCAGCGCCTCGACATCCCCAACGATGCGGGAGAGCGCATCCCCAGACCGCAGCAGTCCGAGTCCGCCAGCCGACCGCACTGCCAATCCTCGGAACAGCCAGACCCGGACGGCAGCGAGCGCGCGGAAGGTGGCAGCATGTGTCACCAGCCGCTCCGCATAGCGTGCGACAATCCGCAGGGTGCCCAACGCCCGCAACGCGCCGACCAAGCCCAGTCCCAGTGCGAGCGCTGCCGGCGGGCCGAAGGCTAGGCGCGCCGCGGTCGCCGGCAGTGCCAAGGCGATGATAGCCGACACGAGGGAGACGGCCAGCCCAAGCAGCAGCAAGGACCATTGTCCTCGCCACAATGACACGATGCGCAGCAGCACCGTCACGCCGCCCCCCGCACCATGCGGGCCTGTCCCCCGGACAGCATCAGCCGGCGGCCGGCAAAGGCGTGGGCTGCGGCGGAGTGGCTGGCCAGGATGACAGTCCGGCCGAGCGCCAGCCGGCGCAGGCTGTCCAGCACGTCGGCCTCCGTCGCTGGGTCCAGGTGCGCGGTCGGCTCGTCAAGCAGCAGCAGCGGCGCGTTGCGGACGAAGGCGCGCGCGATGGCCACCCGCTGCGCCTGCCCGCCTGACAGCCCGTAGCCGCCTTCACCCACCGGCGTATCCAGGCCCTGGGGCAGCAGGTCCGAGAACCGGCCGACACGGGCGGCACGGGCCGCGGCCTCGACCTCCGCATCCGTCGCGCCGTCCTGGCCGAAGCGGATGTTGTCACGGATGGTGCCGGCGAAGATAACCGGGTTTTGCCCGATCCAGGCGGTCATGCGCGTCAGCGCAGCCGGCACGATGCTCACGATGTCCGCGCCGTTGATGGTGATCCGCCCAGCGTCGGGCTGTGCGAAGCCGAGCAGCAACTCCAAGATCGTGGACTTGCCCGAACCGGACGGCCCGATCAGCACCACCGTCTCACCGGCGGGCACGCGGAAGGTCAAGTCGTGCAGCACCGGGCCGCGCGCCAGGTCCCAGGTGTAGCTGACATCCTCGAACGCGATGGAGACGCCGTGCGCCGCCACCGTGCGGGGTGCGGCAACGGCAGCCGGAACGACCGGATGCGGAGGCGCTGCCAGGCCAGCAAGCCCGGCTGCGGCGGTTCCAGCTTGCAAGCGATCCTGATAAACGGCTGCGAACACGCGCAACGGCGCAAAGAACTCGATGGCCAGGAGCAGCACGAACACCGCGGTCCGCTCGTGCAGGCCGCCGCCTTGCCAAGTCGCGGCATACCGTCCCGCCAGCAGCACCAGCGCGCCAGCGGCCGCCAAGTCCAGCACGACGGAAGATAAGAAAGCCACCCGGAGGACGCGCATGGTGCGGCTGGCAAGTTCGTCAGCGGCGGCCTGCAAGCGCTGCGCCTCGTCCTCCGCGCGTCCGGCCAGGACCAGGGTGGAAATGCCGCGCACACGGTCCAGGAAGCGGGACTGCAGGCGGTCCATCGCCACGAACTGGCGTTGGGATGCTGCCGCCGCCCCCAGGCCAGCGAGCGCCATGCCAACTGGCACCAGAAGCCCGGCACCGAGCAGCACAAGACCGGCCACTGGATCAACAATGACTGCCGCTGCCAGCACCAGCGCTGGGCCGGCATACGCCAGGGTCGCCGCAGGCAACCAGCGTGCGAACAGCCCGTCCATCGTTTCCACACGGTCCACGGCTGCCGCTGCGAGTGCGCCCGGCTGCTGGCCGCGCAGCACCCGCGGGCCGGTTGCCAAGAGGTCGGACAGCAACCCGGACCGCAGCCGCCGCCGTGCCGCCGCGCCTGTAGAGAACGCGGCCTCATCGGCCAGCACGCCAAACGCGGCCCGGAGCAGCGCCAAGGCGGCGAACGACGCCGCCCATGGCAGGGGATCGCCCCCCGCCCCGGTCAGCAACCGGGCCAGGAGGACCGAGACGCACCAGGCCTGGCCGATACCGGCCGCGACGCCCGCAAGTCCCAGCCCGACGATGGGCCAGGCGGCACGCCGGCCAGCGGCAGTTTGGACCGCCAGCCAAGCCCGGCCGCCTGCATCCGGACCGGACAGTGCCGGGCTTGCCCCACCCTGGTCCCGCGGACCGGCCGCCAGCGCCATCAGCCTGACGCCAGCGCCCGGCGCGCGGTCGCCGCCAGCCATCCTGCGGCGACCGGAAGGATGTCGTCGTTGTAATCATAACCGGGGTTGTGCAGTCCGCGCCCGTCCTCGGCGGGGCCATTGCCGATCCAGGCAAACGCCCCGGGCAACTCGCGCAAGTACCAGCCGAAATCCTCGCTCGCCATGCTTGGCAGCAAATCCCGCCGCAGCGCCGCCCCGATGTCGAGCGCTGCGGCGGCCGCCAGGTTAGCCTCATCTGGCAGGTTGACGGTCGCGGCAACCCCTGTATTGATCTCGACTTCGACCTCGACCCCAAGGGCCGCCCCAACCCCGGCGGCAACACGACGGATTGCCGCTACGATCTGGTCGCCGACCTCGGGCTTATGATTCCGGAATGTGCCGGCCAGCGTGGCGGTGGACGGTATCTGGTTCGTGGCGGAGCCGGCAGACATCGTGCAGACAGACACGACACCAGTGTCGAGCGGGTCGAGGGTGCGGCTCACGATGGATTGCAGCGCTACGACCAGATGGGCCGCGGCCAGGACGGGATCGCGCGTCATGTGCGGCAGGGCGGCATGTCCGGCATGGCCGTGGACGGTAAGGCGCATCCGATTCCCGGCCGCCATGACGGCGCCGTCGTGCAACGCAACCGTCCCCGCCTGCAAGCCTGGCCAATTGTGGTAGCCGAAAATGCGCTGCATCGGGAAACGCTTCAGCAGCCCGTCGGCGAGCATGGCGCGGGCACCGCCATAACCCTCCTCGGCTGGCTGGAACACCAAGTGGACCGTGCCGGCCCATCCCGGGTCCGCCGCAAGAAGGGCTGCCGCGCCGAGCAGGCTGGCGGTGTGGCCGTCGTGCCCGCAGGCGTGCATGACGCCGGGCCGGGTGGAGGCCCAGGGCAGGCTGGTTGTCTCGGTCAGCGGCAACGCGTCCATATCGGCGCGCAGTCCGACGCTGCCGGGGCCGGGACGCTTGAGCGTGGCGACAACGCCGTGCCCGCCCACGCCGGCTGTGAACGGAACCTGCAGATCCTTCAATGTCCGGCACACGAACGCGGCCGTCTCCGCCTCATGCAGCGACAACTCAGGATTGGCGTGCAGGTGCCGGCGCCAGCCAGTGAATTGGGCGTGCAGGTCGGTGGACATTCCAGGCTCCGAAAGGGCTTGGCAGATGTGCCGTGTGCCGCCGGGTTCCGCAAGGTGGACATTAAGGTTGTCCATTTGCGTGGCGACCGAGACCGGAAGCGCGGTTCAGGCCGCCGTCTTGCCCTGTGCAGGACGCAAGCTGGGGCTGGCGATCCGCTCCTTTCGCAGCGGCATGCGGACAACGTAGCGTGTCCCACCGCCCTCCTGCACATCGAGCGTTGCGCCGAGCTGCCGGGAGAAGCCGCGTATTAGTTGCAGCCCGATGCCGTCGCGCGTGCCGGATTCCGTCTCGACCCGGCCGGCAGGAATGCCGACGCCGTCGTCGCGCACGTCCAGTTCGGCCGTTGATCCATCCGTACTCAGGCAGACCCAGACGTTGCCGCTGCGGCCGCCGGGGAAGGCATACTTGACGGCGTTGCTGACGGCTTCGGTAACAATCAGCGACAGGGGCACGGCCTGGTCGCTCGACATCATCAGTTCCGGCGCATCTATGTGCAGGTGCAGGCGTTTGCCCGGCGTCTCACCCATGGCCCGGAACAACTGGCCACACAGCTCGACCAGGAACTCCCGCATATCTATCGTATGGACCTCGCCATGCGCATAGAGATGCCGGTGCAAGGTCGCCAAAGCGCGCACGCGGTCGCGGGCGGACTGGAACTCGGCGCGTGCCTCTGGCAGGCGGATCCGGCTGGCTTGCAAGTTAAGCAGGCTGGCCACAATCTGCAGGTTGTTTTTGACACGATGGTGGATTTCTTGCATCGCCAACTCCTGCGCTTCCGTTGCTGCTTGCAGCTTGGCGCGGTGTCGGTCCAAGGCCAGGACCGCGCGCTTGAACGACACGGCAAGCTGGCGAAGATCGCGATGTGATCTGCGGAACGGGCGGACATCGAATCCTTCGCCGGCCTGCCAAGCGTTCATCGCCTGCACGATCCGCCAAAGGTGCGGGTTCAATGACAACGACGTACCGGTCGCGACAACGGCGAGGGCGCAGACGGCGCACATCAAGGCAAGCCACGGCTGCACCGGGGTCCCACGACCCAATAGGTAAAGGAAAGGGAGTAGCGCGACCAGATAGAGGCCTGTCACACGAGCAGTAAGCGAGCGGCCCGTAACCCTGAGCAGCCTACTGAAGCGCAACCGCAATGCCGAAGAGGGCCACATTAAACGGCTCTCACTCATCCACCGTTACCCGTTGCGCTTTTCCTCAACAATCCGCAGCAACTCGTCTGGGATTGGCTCGTGCGACGCGTCGTCGAACAGCTGATGCAGGCCGCGGTTGAGCCAGACATCAAAAGCCTTATCCGCCGGACGCTTGGCTTTTCTGCGCGACGGCTCTTTTGGCTTCCGGTCAGTCATGCTTTGCGCTTGCATACCCAGGTCATCCCACCGGCATCCCGACCGCGCGCCAAATCGCTCAGTCGGCTCCGGCGTCATTGCAGCCAGTCGGCTCCGGCGTCATTGCAGCGATCTGCTGGGGTCAAGCTGCCGAGGATGCCGCTTCCGCTTCGGCAATCCCAATCTCAACCAGACGGGTGACACGGGCGGCGCGCGGTGCCGGCTTCTCCTCGCCCAGAAGCCAGGCTTCCAATTGACGGCGGGCGCGGAACACGCGGCTCTTGGCGGTGCCCACGGCGCACCCGGTCGCCTCGGCAAGCGCCTCATAGCTCATGCCGTGGACTACCACCATCACCAGCGCCTCACGCTGGTCGGACGGCAGGCGGTTCATGGCCCGCCCCAGCTCCTTCAGCGCCAGGCGATCCTCATGCGGAGCCTCAGTCGCGAAGGCGGACTGCGGCACGTCGTCAATGTCCGTCGTGTCCCGGCGCTTGCGAAGGTTTGAAATGAAGCGGTTGCGGAGGATGCGGTGCATCCAAGCGGCGAAGTTGGTGCCGGGGATGAAGCTGCTGCTTGCAGACAGCGCGTTGCAGACCGCGTCTTGCACCAAATCTTCAGCTGCTGACCGGTTCCGTGTCAGTGCAAGCGCCTGGATGCGCAGCTTCGGCAGAATACGAATGACCTGGTCGTGAAATGTAGTGCTCATCTTCGTGCCTCGCATCGTCATACTAAATCAATGACGCCACGGCGTGTGCGTTGCATGCATATTGTCACATCGGCGTGAGCATCCCCGGCAGCAGGCCGGCCGTCATAGGTCCTGGCCCGCCTGGCCGGCCAGTTTTGCAAGGGCTGCCCTGGCGCGGGACAGACGGGCCTTCATGGTGCCCACAGGGACTTGGCAGATCGTTGCGGCCTCCTCGTGCGACATCTCCTGTGCGCCTACCAGGATCAAAGCCTCACGCAGCAACGGCGGCAGACGCCAGATCAGCTGCTGCAGTTCGTGCAACTGCGCCTGGGCAAGCTGCTGCGGGGCCGCGCTTTCGTCTCCGGCAAAGCGTGCATCCAGGGCAGCCGCCTCACGCTTGCGGCGGCGCACCTGCTCGTAGAACTGATTTCGCAGTATCGTGAACAACCAGGCTTTCAGGTTGGTGCCGGGCTCGAACTGGTGCAGCGCCGCCAGCGCCCGGACCAGGGTGTCCTGCACCACGTCGTCCGCCATGGTGCGGTCCCGCACGAGCAGCCGGGCGAACCCACGCAGGTTTGGCAGCAGCCCGGCGATCTCGCGCCGGAGGTCAGCGTCGGCCATCTTTGAGGTGTCCCTGGCGTTCCGTGCATGTTGCAGCGCCATTGCGCGCGATGCGCCAGCCTGGCATTCCCGGTGCAGCATCTGCCCAGTTTGTGCCATCCGGCGTGGCACCGGCCCAAGCTTGGCACGGTGCGCCCGCCGTTCAAACGCCTGTATGCGCATCTGCAAGAAAAGGAACCCGCATGACCACCCTGCGCCGTGAAGACCTCATACGCGCGCTGCCCTACGCCCGCCGCTACGCCCGCGCCCTGACCGGCAGCCAGCCCCGCGGAGACGCGATGGTGGCGGATAGCCTCCGCGACCTGCTGGCGGACCAGGCCGCGGCCGGGGACGCCCGAATGTTGCTATACCGGGCGGTCACCCAGCGCCATGATGGGCTGACCACGCTTCACTTGCCCACCCTGTCGGGTGGGCTGTCCGCGATGCAGCGCAAGCTGCTGTTGCTGACCTCGCTGGAGGAGCTCCCGGTGGCGTCGGCGGCTGACGTGCTCGGCCTGTTCGCAGACGACGCCGCACAGCAGGCGGCGGATGCGCGCGAGCATCTCCGGGCCGGCGCGGCGACCGACGTGCTTATCATCGAAGACGAGCCGATCATCGCCATGGACATCGAGGAGCTCGTCCTGAACTGCGGCCACCGCGTCGTCGGCCTTGCCACTACGGAGGCAGAGGCGGTCGAGTTGGCGGAAAAGCACAAGCCCGGGCTGATCTTGGCCGACATCAACCTAGGCATCGGCGGCGACGGCACTTCTGCCGTGACCCGGATCATGAAGCACCACTACGCTCCGGTAATTTTCGTCACCGCCTACCCAGAACGGCTGCTGACCGGCGACGACTTGGAGCCAGCCTACGTCATCACCAAGCCGTTCGAGCCGTTGACGCTCGCCATCGCAACCTACCAAGCCGTGACCGGGGGGGTGCGGCTGGACTAGGGGCCTTGCGCGTTTTGAAGTGCAGACGTGTTCCGGGTAGCGCAACTCCGCAAGCCGCGGGGCGCTTGTGGCTGCGGCGCTTGGGTTGGCCTGCCCGCGCCGTGGACGGGGGATGCCTCAATGAGACGTGACAATATGCCGGCCTCCCTCGCCGGTATGCGCCTTTGCAGCTTTGCAGGGGCAGCGCTGGCCGCGGATGACCTGAGGCTGGCGGCGGATGCCGGGTTCGACGTCATCGTCATGCCGGGCAGCGCTATTACGGACGTGCAAAGAGCCTGTGCAGCGGCCCAGGCGCACGGTATGGCGGTGCTGGTTGACTTGCCGCTGGACAGAATCCCAATCGCCCAAGCCGACGTTGCAAGTGGCTTGTTCACGCCCCTGCCCGCTCCCGTCCTGGACCCGAGGTTGCCACCTGTCCTGGGCGAGTTTGCCTCGGCAACGTTGAGTGGGGCCGAGGATATTGCCGCCTTCGCCGGTTGGGCAACCAGGCAAGTCGAGGCCATGTGCGGGGCCGGCGCGTCCGGGGTACGGATGACAGGGCTAGCCAACCTTCCCGGTGATGCCATACCCGGGCTGCTGAGTCAGCTTCGGGCGCAGACACCAGGGGCTGTGCTGTTCGCGTGGACTCAGGGACTGGCATGGGACACCCTCCAGCATATTGAGCCTGGCATCGTGGACCTGGTCGCCTCGTCTTTTCCCTTCTGGGATGGGCAAGCTAGCTGGCTTTGGACCGAACTGTCGCTGCTGCGGCGGATTGCACCAGTCGTCATCCCCGTTGATGCAACCGACGGCCCTCGTGCGGCCCTCGGTGCTATGCTGGCCGACGGTTGGCTGGCCGGCCTTGCCCACGGTGGCGCCGTCATGCCCGGTGCCGGTGCCCTGAACCGGATGCGGAGCGGTGCCCCATTTGGCCCTGGGCCGGGCCGTTTGCTGAGCGCACCGGGCAGTGCCGTGACCGTCCTGCTCCGCACCGACACGCCGGATGCGCGGCAGGCCTCGGCTGGAACGCTGCTGCTCTGCAACACAACTGCCCAGCCAGCCCGGATTGCGGCCTCGGCGTTCCTGCCGGAGGCTGGCGGCGTGTTCGGCCCGTTCGCGCCCGTCGTGTTGGACGGGGCAAGCCCGGCGAAGGCAGCACCCTCTGGCCGTACCGGTGCGGGCACCGTCACAGCAGGCGCCATCGTGGAGCTTGCGCCATATGAGGCGCGCCTGTTCCAGGCAGTTGCCTTGCCGCCGCTCGTGCCCGCACCGGCACCTGCGGAAACTGCGATCCACGCCGCCCGAGCGCCCCGCCTGGCCATCGAGAACCCGGTGCCCTGCGTGGACGCGGGCCGATTTCCGGCCCGGCGTACCGTGGGCACAGTCGTGGAGGTCCAGGCCGACATCATCGGCGATGGCCACGACAAGCTCGCCGCCGTCCTGCGCTGGCGCGCGCCGGGTGGTGATTGGCAGGAAGTGCCGATGGCCTTGGTCAACAACGACCGCTGGGCCGCCTTCTTTCCGCTGGAACGGCTGGGCGTGCATCACTACGAGGTCCATGCCTGGCGGGACGTCTTCACGACTTACACGGACGAGTTGTCCAAGAAGCATAACGCCGGAGTGCCCATCGCCCTGGAATTGCGGGAAGGCGCGGCACTGGTCGGCAAGGGTGCCGCGCGGAAGACTGCGGCGAGTGCCGATTTGGCCGCGCTCCAGGCGCGGCTGTCCCGCGCAGACTCCGATACGCAGCGGGAGATCCTCCTATCGCCGGCAGTGGCAACGCTGATGGCCAAGGTGGATGACCGGCCCTATGTGGCGACGGTCGGACCTGTCCCGGTCCAGGCCGAGCGCACGGCAGCCGGATACGCAAGCTGGTATGAGGTATTCCCGCGTTCCCTGAGCGGCGACCCGGACCGACACGGCACGTTCCGCGACGTGGAACGGCACCTGCCGCGGATCGCCGGCATGGGGTTCGACGTGCTATATTTCCCGCCTATCCATCCCGTTGGCCGGGTGAACCGCAAGGGCCGGAACAACACGTTGACGCCTGCACCAGACGACCCGGGCAGCCCGTATGCCATTGGGTCTGCAGATGGCGGGCACGACGCCCTACATCCCGAGCTTGGCACGATGGAGGATTTCCAGCACCTGCGCGCTGCATGTGCCCGGCACGGGCTGGAATTGGCGGTGGACTTCGCCATCCAGTGCTCCCCTGACCACCCTTGGCTGAAGCAGCACAAGGATTGGTTCACCTGGCGGCCGGACGGCACTATCCGCTACGCCGAGAACCCGCCCAAGAGGTACGAAGACATCGTCAACGTGGACTTCTATGCGGGCGGTGCCGTGCCTGGGCTGTGGACGGAATTGTGCCGGATCGTGCTGTACTGGGCAGGCCAGGGGGTGCGGCTGTTCCGCGTGGACAACCCGCACACCAAGCCGCTGTCGTTTTGGGAGTGGATGATCGCGGAGGTGCAGGCACAGTATCCGGACGCCGTCTTCCTAGCTGAGGCGTTCACCCGGCCCAAGGTCATGTACCGTCTGGCCAAAGCCGGCTTCTCGCAGTCCTATACCTACTTCACCTGGCGGGAGCAGAAGTGGGAGTTCGAGCAGTATCTCACGGAGCTGACCGCCGGGCCGCCGCAGGACTTCTTCCGCCCGCACTTCTTCGTCAACACGCCGGACATCAACCCGGTTTATCTCCAAGGTGCCGACCGTGGCGCATATCTTGTGCGCGCGGCGCTCGCCGCGACATTGTCGGGCTTGTGGGGGGTCTATAACGGCTTCGAGTTGTGCGAAGGCACGCCGGTACCGGGCAAGGAAGAGTACCTGGACAGCGAGAAGTATCAGCTTCGCGCATGGGACTGGGACCGCCCGGGCAACATCGTGGCGGAGATTACGCAACTGAACGCCATCCGCCGGATCAACCCGGCGCTGCACAGCCACCTCGGCGTGACATTCCTGCCCGCCAGTGGCGACAGGGTGCTGTTCTTTGAAAAGGCGACTCCGGACCGGGCCAACGTCGTGCTGGTCGCCATCAGCATGGACGCCTCCGCGACGCAGTACGCCGACTTGACGGTTCCGGCGACCGGCGCTGTGGATCTGCTGACGGACTTGCCTGTGCAGTGGGCAGACCGGACCCAGCAGGTGGCACTGCCGCCCAACCGGCCTTATGCCGTCTGGCGCATCCGCGGCGGCACCTAAGATCACGAACAGGATAGACATGAACGACAGCCCCGCCAGCGCGCAAGCGGCCACCCTGCCACGGATCGAGGACCCGCTTTGGTTCAAGGATGCGGTGATCTACCAAGTCCACATCAAGTCGTTCTTTGATGGCAACAACGATGGGGTGGGCGACTTTCCTGGGTTGATGGAGAAGCTGGACTACATTTCCGAGCTTGGGGTCACTGCCATTTGGATGCTGCCGTTCTATCCTTCCCCGCGGCGGGACGACGGCTACGACATCGCCGAGTACACCGGGGTCCACGCCGACTACGGCACCTTGGACGATGTGCGCAGCTTCATCGCCGCCGCGCACGGGCGGGGCCTGCGCGTAATCACCGAGTTGGTCATCAACCACACCTCCGACCAGCACGCCTGGTTCCAGGCTGCGCGCCATGCCGCTCCGGGCAGCCCCGAGCGGGAACGCTACGTCTGGTCTGACAGCAACGAGAAGTACTCCGGCACGCGCATCATCTTTCTGGATACCGAGACCAGCAACTGGACCTGGGACCCCATCGCGAACGCCTACTATTGGCACCGATTCTACTCGCACCAGCCCGACCTCAACTTCGACAACCCGGCGGTGCTCGACGACGTGTTGCGCGTCATGCGCTTCTGGCTGGACCAGGGCGTGGACGGCCTGCGCCTGGACGCCGTGCCCTATCTGATCGAGCGCGAGGGCACCAACAACGAGAACCTGCCGGAAACCCACGACATCCTGCGCCAAATCCGCGCCGAGATGGACCGCCATGCGCCGGGCCGGATGCTGTTGGCCGAGGCCAACCAGTGGCCGGAGGATGCGCAACAGTACTTCGGCAACGGCGACGAGTGCCACATGTCGTTCCACTTCCCGTTGATGCCGCGCATGTACATGGCTATCGCGCGGGAGGACCGCTTCCCGATCACCGACATCATGCGCCAGACGCCGGAAATCCCGGCCAACTGCCAATGGGCGGTGTTCCTCCGCAACCACGACGAGTTGACACTGGAGATGGTCACGTCCGGCGAGCGTGATTACCTCTGGAACACCTACGCCGCCGACCGGCGCGCCCGCATCAACCTCGGCATCCGTCGCCGGCTCGCGCCACTGCTGGAGCGTGACCGCCGCCGGATCGAGTTGATGAACGGCCTGCTGCTGTCCATGCCCGGCACCCCGGTCATCTACTACGGTGACGAGATCGGCATGGGCGACAATATCTTCCTCGGCGACCGCGATGGCGTGCGGACGCCGATGCAATGGAGCATGGACCGCAACGGCGGCTTCTCCCGTGCCGACCCGGCGCAGATGGTCTTGCCGCCCATCATGGATGCCAACTACGGGTTCCAGGCCGTCAACGTCGAGGCACAGGCGACTGACCCGCATTCCCTCCTGAACTGGACTCGGCGGATGCTGGCCGTCCGCCGCCGGCACCAGGCGTTCGGGCGCGGCACGCAGCGGTTCCTGTACCCCGGAAATCGCAAGGTGCTCGCCTTCCTGCGGGAGCATACCAGCGACGATGGCCAGGCTGAAATCATCCTGTGCGTCAGCAACCTGTCCCGGACCGCGCAGGCTGTGGAGTTGGACCTATCGGCCTACGGCGGCCGAGTGCCGGTGGACATCGTCGGCGGGTCCGTCTTCCCGCCGGTGGGGCAGCTCAACTACCTGCTGACGCTGCCGTCCTACGGCTTCTTCTGGTTCCTACTCGCGGCCGACGCGCAGTTGCCGGCGTGGCACACCGCGCCGCCGGAGCCGCTGCCGGAGTATGCGACGCTGGTCATGCGGACCGGCCTGGCCGACGCGCTGGCGTTGCAGGGCCGGGACGTGCTGGAGCGTGAGGCACTGCCGGCCTATCTGCCCCTCCGCCGCTGGTATGCCTCCAAGGCCGACCGGTTGCAAAAGACGCGGCTGGCCTATGCGGCGCCGCTTCCGACAACGGGCGGTGCCGTGATGTTCGCCGAGGTCGAGGCCGTGCTGCCCGGCCGCACCGAGCGCTACGTGCTGCCGCTCGGCATCGCATGGGAGGACGAGACCGCCGGCGCACTCCCGCAGCAGCTTGCACTGACCCGCGTCCGCCGGGGGCCGCGCGTCG
>Ga0123338_10000552_pt1 | contig 38025 bp, 32 predicted proteins | sample grotaG_FD_89793 | JGI IMG/M metagenome (GOLD analysis project Ga0123338, IMG submission 89793) | Glacier valley bacterial and archeal communities from Borup Fiord, Nunavut, Canada, to study Microbial Dark Matter (Phase II) -... | ecosystem: Environmental > Aquatic > Freshwater > Ice > Glacier ...
CAGGTTGCCATCAAACTTATGGTCATTCAGTATTTCTCCTGCACGGTGTTTCCCGGCAAATCGTACATATTGCGTATAACATCCTGAGAGAAACTTTGTGGGATTGTTACCAAATAGAATAATCCCCGCGTAAGTAGGGCAATCAAATATTTAAGTAATTTATTGTTAACAAAAAAGCAATTCTATCGTAAAGGGTAATTATTTAGAGACTGTTTTAATTTAGAATATTTTAATATAAAACATTTATTATCAGTTATTAAGCAACCATAAAAGGAAATATTTTCTGCAAGACATTTTAAATGCATATTTTTATTTGCTTTACGAATGCTTAAAAGATTCAAAAAATAAAATTTAAACAGTCTCTAAAAATACTAAAGCAAGACTTTTTCAAGAGCATTGCTTTATTTATTGAAGGCAGCCTTCAATTCTGAGGCAGCCATGGCTTGTGCCTGTTTCGCTTCACGGACAACGGCAGCCATGCCAAAAAACTCGTGGGTTGTTCCATCATATAATTTATATTTAACCTTTACGCCTGCTTTTTTAAGGTTATCGGCAAGCATTTTACCTTCACTGCGCAAAGGGTCATACTGAGCCCCGATAATGGTCGTAGGTGGTAATCCTTTCAGATTGGCAGTTACCAATGAAATCAATGGGTTCATACCTTCAGAGGGATTATTTAAGTATTTGTCAAAGAACCATTTCATTAAGTCCGTATTCAACGGATTGATACTATCGCTTTCCATGTATGACGGGGTGGTGAAATCATAACCAGCGATTGGATATACCAATACCTGATTTACTGGTAATTGAATGCCTTTGTCTCTTGCCATTATACTTACAGCACAGGCAAGATTACCACCAGCGCTTTCTCCTACCACGGCGATCTTTTTAGGGTCGCCCTTGATAGAAGCCGCGTTTTCAACTGTCCATGCATACGCGGCATAACTGTCATTGTGGGCTGTAGGGAATTTATGTTCCGGAGCTTGCCGGTACGCTACTGATACTACCACTGCTTCAACCTGGTTTGCCAATCCTTGTGCTGATGCATTGTAGGTATCCAGATTGGCTATTACCCATCCCCCGCCATGATAATAAACGATTACAGGATACATAGCCTTGCCGGTTTTTGGAGTGTAAATGCGCAGGTGTATTGTCCCTCCTTCCACCGGAATGTCCATGCCTGTGGTGTCTACATTGTTGATCGGCACTGGTAGGTTATGTTCCTTGATAACATCCATCGCGGCATCCGCTGGAGTATGTTGCTTTCGGGCTTCCTGAGCCGATAAGGTAACCAAAGGAGGATCTTTATAACTAACTAACTTCTCAATTACTACTGCCATCGGGTCGGTCAAGTCTTTGCCCCAGGCAGGTTTGGGTTGAACTGGTTTTAAATCGCTTGGCTTGTCTGTCACCTCATTGCTACTACAAGATGCAAACAGCAATAAAGCAGATATAGATAAAACTGTGGAGCTGTTTTTTAAAATGCTTTTTAATTCCATAATAATAATTTTAAACGTAAATAATTAATACTTTCATTAGCGAAACAAAAGAAACAAATATTTGTTTATATTTTTGATGGATATAAGCAGTACAATTTTTAGACCAGTGCAACCCGCGGTTATTTTCCTCATATGCCTATGAATGAATAATCTAAAGAATTATAGACTGTTCAAATGGAATTGGAAAAACCAGCACATTGAACCCTCTTTTGCAAAAAAAACACCATTGTCCGAGATGTTGGTACGATCCTCAGAACTCCAATACATTTCAAATTCTGTTATAGGTAGAATCCTCTCATCCTGCACCCCAACCCTCTCCTTTAGCAGCAGTCACCTCCATTATTTCTATGTGTTCATAAAGTCTGACGAAATCAGTATATTTGAGTATCTGATTGTGCGGAGGCAAAAGTTCTTTTGCCAGTGGTAAGAAAGATGATTACTTCAGAAAATTATTTTGCGGGGTTACTTAAATATTTAATAAATTTGAACACAAATTAATACATAACGGGATGATTACAGAAACTCAAATACGAAGCCAATTGATTCGAAGGATACAGAGAATTCCTTCGAACAAATTGAATGAATTAAATGAATTGGTATCCAAACTTGAACGAACTTCTCCTGCAAAGGATAAAAACTTATCCTTTGCAGGAGCATGGGAAAATCTTGACTCGGAAACTTTTAATACCTTGACGGAAAATCTGATAGAAAATCGACAAAGAAACAAAAGACGAAATGAATAGATTTCTGATCGATACAGATATACTGTCTTATTATTTCAAAGTCGATCCAGAAGTGGTCAAAAAATTCAATACCTATCTGGATCATTTCGATCTGATCGAGATAAGCCTGGTTACCTATTACGAAATCACAAGCGGTTTACTTGCAAAGAATGCATTGAAACAATTAGCTGTTTTTGAAGATTTTGCAGCTGAGAATATTGTAATTCCACTTACTGAGAAATCAGTAAAAATTTCGGCTGAATTATATTCATCTCTCAGACAGTCAGGAAATACACTCGACGATATTGACTTATTAATAGCCGGGGTTGCTATTGAAAATGAAATGACTCTTGTGACTAATAACAAAAGACATTTCGGCAGAATACCAGGCTTGAAAATCGATAACTGGAAAAGGACCACGATCTAAAATCCGAGAATTTCTGTGAAGTGTTACGCGGACAGACGACTATTTTCAATCAATGTTCTGAAGATCCTAAACCCAAATTCTCTATTGAAGAGTAGTCACCTGATCATTAATCCTCCAATCGTCTGTCCCTTCGGTGTCTGGGGAAGGGGGTCCCGCAATTTGCAATTGCGGTAGTATCTTTGGTAGTTTTATTTCTAAGTGATGAAACAGCAACCTTATCAGGACGTGTAAAAATGACTGAGAACATTCCTTTTGTATTAAATAATTCGAATTCATGGAATATATTTACCACCCAAAAAAATGCATTCCAAGGCCTGAGAAAAGTATGACTAAGCCTGCAACCAAGTGCATGTATTTCTCTTTGGATTTAAATTTCAAAAATGCCGATCCTACATGCCCCAGGTAAACGATCAACATCATGGTAGCAATGGTAGCAATGCCAAAGAAAAGTGCAACTGAGGCAATGCCAATGGTGCTACTTTGTACTGCGGGAATGAATAACATGGGAATTAAAACTTCGCATGGACCAAAAACAAAGATGATAAACAAGACCCAGGGCGTTAATTTCGTTTCATCTACTTTTTTCTCCAAACCATGGTTGACCTGATGTTTGATCTGGCGGATGCTTTTAGGTATTAAATAATCGGGCAGATGCTGATGTCCTCCATTTTTTATAAACTTGTACAATCCATAAATCGTGTATGCAAGTCCAAAAGCAATCAATAACCATGCAACCGTATTGCCCCTGAAATCTTCAATAGATGTCAATTTATTTAAACTTATGCCCAATGCAATCCCAATAAGTCCGATCACTACAGAGCCTCCTACATGGCCAACGCCTGAAATAAAAGTGATCCACATGGTTTTTGTCACACTCCAGTTTCTTGCTTTGCTTAACACGATAAATGGGAGGTAATGATCCGGTCCCAGGGCAGTGTGAATGAATCCGAGGGAAGCTGCCGTGATGGAAAGCAAAACTATTTCGTTCATTTTAAAAAATTACAATTTGTTGATCAATGAGGCCTGACATGCTGCACCAAAGCCATTGTCGATATTTACAACCGATACGCCTGCCGCACAACTGTTTAACATCGCTAACAAGGCAGATAATCCCTGGAAGTTGGCTCCATATCCAATGCTGGTTGGAACGCCAATCACCGGTTTATCAACAAGTCCACCCACCACGCTTGCAAGTGCACCTTCCATGCCGGCCACCACAATTACAACCCGTGCATTGCGAATAATCTCCCATTTGTTGAATAGACGGTGAATACCTGCTACACCCACATCATAAATGGCTTCCACTTTATTATTTAAAAACCTGGCTGTTTCAACAGCCTCTTCAGCTACCGGAAGGTCAGATGTCCCTGCCGACACAACGGCAATGTATCCTTTCCCTCTAAGCTCTTCCTTGTGCTTATATACAATGGTTCTGGCCAATGAGTTATAAGCTGCCCCAGGCACAACAGTTTTAACAGCCAGATAAACTTCCTCGGTGGCACGGGTTGCCAGTATGTCAATCCCTTTGTTGTACATTCTTTCGGCTATCAACCGCACTTGTTCAGTAGTTTTCCCCGCTGAATAAATCACCTCCGGTAAGCCTGTACGGTGAAGACGATCGGTATCGATGGTGGCAAATCCCATTTCCTCAATACCCCTTTTTGTGAAATGAGACAAGGCTTCAGCCATTTCCATCTCACCTTCTTTATACTTTTCAAGAATGTCACGAATGTCCATATCAACGATTTTTATTGACTATTTTTTCTACCTCATTCAAACTAAGCCCATGCTGAACAGCAAGTCTGGCTAACTCATCAGATTCAGGCTTGAAACGGATTTCCTTACCTTCAAAAAAACTATATTTCACAGCTACTTTCCCAAGTTCTGTTTCAATTTCCTTTACCTGTCGTTCCAATACAGTTTTTGTAACAGCATACTCCCTCAGCCCGATAGTAGTACTGTTCCTGAAAATAATGGCTTTTATCTCAGGCTTTATATTATTGTTGCATAGTACCGACAAGGTATTGGCAGGCCTTAACTTTTTCATGATAATGGGAGTCAAAAACACATCGCTGGCCCCGGCCTCCAGAAGTTTACGGAAAAGATGATCATACCATTCAGGGTTCATATCATCAATATTACATTCCACCATCCAGGCCTCTTCCAAGGTAGTATTGTCGGTGACATCGTTGTTTTCCGACAGGTAAACCCTTAATACATTGGGTACTTCCGAGATGTCGCGTTGTCCGATTCCATAAGCAGTTTTATGTATTTGGAAATCAATCTGGTCTGTGAATTCATCAACCGTGGCAACAAGAATGGCAGCACCTGTTGGGGTGGTAGCTTCATGCTGTACCAAACCAGCCTTGATGGGTACATTCTGAACAATTAAAGCGGTTGCAGGAGCCGGAACTGGCATCAGGCCATGGGCGCATTTCACCATTCCGCCACCCAACTGAATGGGAGCAGACATCACTTTGTCTACTTTCAAAAAATCAAGGCAAATGGCAGCTCCAACAATGTCGGCTATTGAATCCAAGGCACCCACTTCATGAAAATGAACCGATTGCTTGCTGATATTGTGCACTTTGGCTTCGGCAACAGCAATCAGGTCAAAGATTTTAAGTGATAGCACCTTTACTTCCGAAGAAAGACTGCTCTGGTTGATCAATTCTTCTACATGTCTTAAATGACGGTGCTTTTCGTTGTCCGGATTTTCAATGATCACCGTAGCTTTGGTTCCTGAAATTCCTCTGCGGATGTCTTTCTGAATTTCAAGATGAAACCCTTCAATATTTAATTTCTCAAGTTCAGCAATCAAATAATCAGGATCGACCCCTAAATCAACCATGGCGCCAAGATTCATATCTCCGCTGATCCCTGCAAAACAATCATAGTATAGTATTTTCATTGGTTATATGGTTAATGGTTAATTATTAATTATTAATGGTTAATGGGTGAATGGTTAATTTGGCCGTTTTAATACTGCTTGTTATCATCTTAATTATTTCGACTGCCTCCAAATGAATGTTTTGAAATTCTTTTTCTGAAATGTATTCCGTTTCGCACATCAATTCGAGCCAGTATATGGTTTCGTTTATTTCTTTTTGGGCTATAGCCAATTTGTGAATAAAGTCAGCTTTACTTTCGGAGTGTTCTGATTCTCGAACCATTGCACCTACTGAAGTCCCGCTGCGCAAAACTTGCTTTGACAAGACAAATTCCTTTTTCTCATCGCACAAGTATTTATACAGTTTCACAATTCTTATCGCAAATCTGAAACTTTTATCTTTTAATATATTTTCCTTCATATCATTAAAAATAATGGTTAATGGTTAATGATAAATGCTTAATTATTAATGGTTAATGGGTTAATGGTTAATGGTTAATGGCTTCGCCCCCGATCGGCACGTTTTCATTAATCATTAACCATTAATCATTAATCATTTACCATTAATCTTTAATTGCCCTGTTCATTTTTCCCGATACCAAACCTTCTTCATCAATATCTATATGAGTAAAGCCAACGGCTTTGATTTCAGCAATTACCTTTTCTTTGATCAAATAAAGTTTCTCCAAATCATCTTTCTGAACTTCAATCTTGCCAAAAGTTCCAAAGTGACGAACCCTGACATCTTCAAAGCCATAGCTATTGAGAATTTCTTCAGCAGCCTCAATTTGTTTTAACTTTTCAATCGTAACAGCCTGATTGTAGGGTATGCGTGAGCTCAGGCATGGACTGGCAGGTTTGTTCCAGTTAGGCAACCCGAAGTGTTTGGCCATCTCCCGTACTTCCGCTTTGGTAATTTTACAATCTACCAATGGTGACAATACCAGGTTTTTATGAGCCGCCTCAATCCCTGGACGATAGTCTCCCAGATCGTCATAATTGGTGCCGCTTAACACTTCAAACCCAGGGTATTCATGTTTTAATTCCTGAAGGTCATGAAACAAATGATCTTTGCAATAAAAACATCGGTTAATTGGATTTTGGCTATATCGCGTATCATTTAGTTCATCAGTCTTAATGATTTTAAGCTGTATGTCAAATTCTGCACAAACAGTTTGAGCCAGGTGCAAATCTTTATTTTTTAGACTCTCTGAGTTGGAGATTACGCCAATAGCATGGTCCCGTCCCTGGAATTTCCGTGCCAGGTATAGCACTATAGTAGAATCTATCCCTCCTGAAAAGGCTACAATGGAACCTTTTCTTTGCCTGAACCAATTGTCAAGCATAGAGAGTTTCTCTTTTAAGGCAGGATTTATATCAGTTATATTCATATCGATGCTTGCTACAATTATTTTATTTCGTGTTACCTAAGATACAAAAAAAATCATTGTGTTTTACTCATGATCAGTTTTCCATGTACGATTCCTTTTATGCTTACCATCTTATCCGACAATTCTGTAAGCCGGAACGAGGTGCCTTTTACAGCAATTATCTCCATGCAATTTTGTTCGTTCAGGTTAAATTGCTGACCGCCAATCACTACATCCCGATATTGAAACTGAAGTTCTGAGGAGCGTGTACGTATTTCAGGTTTCAGGCAAGGGTAAACCATTACCATGGCACCAGCTACCAGGTTATCACATTTCCATTTGTGTTCTGCCAGGTTTTTCTCCACCAGGTAACGGATAGCCTGTGACCGGTTCGAGAAATTATTCTCAGTAACGTACTGATCAAGAGCAGTTAACAATTCTTCTTCCAATGAAACGCCAAAACGGGTAACCGACATGATGTTACTTTTTTAAGGATTCGTGTTATTCGGGGACGAAGATAAAGGTTTGAATGGATTGTGCAAATGAAAAATTCTGAAAAATGAAATTTTACATAGATTCACCAATTCCAATGTCAATGACCATCACACGATCTACATCTGGTGCTATGATTTTGTTTAACTGAATTGATTTTTCAAAATTATAATTATAAATATCATCTCTAAGCCCCATCGGGATAGCACCTTATGAATTATGATTTTCTTCCGTCAGTGGATCCAGTCCAGGTAAAATAATCAATACTTATTATCTGTTGTTTTTAAATCTATAAACGGATGACGTTCTATTTGGCTACACCCATTACCATAACTATTGCTTCAGTAAGTCTTCTGTATTATAGCTGTATGTTAACTGTAATACACAATACAGTTAGCTTACAGCTATAATACAGAAAACATACTGAAGCAATAGTTATGGTAATGGGTACAACCAAATTGGGATAAGAAAAGGAAGGCTGGATTAATTTATTTCTGAATAAAAAGCAAAGCGTAAATTGCCTGGGCATAAAATTGAAACTATACCAATGCCTGAAATCGGCTGATGGCTCTATCGTTTAGAAAAAGAGGCTAAATAATTCATATCCAGTAAGATTGAAATGCAGTTTTTGGCCCCTGTAATTATTTTCAAAAAACAGTTAACCAAAGAACTGGTTAGAAGTGTAGTTAACAATGATAATTGTTAACTAACAATTGGCCGTATATCAACCAATCTACATAGAATTAAAATGCAACAGGGAGTTGGATAAATGTCAGATCACAATTTCTGATTTTTAATAATAACCAACCTCCTGCCAAACAAATGGACTTCAAAAATGAATTGTAACTGTGGCCTGACTAATTAATTATTAAAAAAAAACAGGTTTTTTGTTTAATAATTGAAAGAGTTTATTTATCTTTCGTATATTTAAAAAACCAACCTCGTGATCAATATTGCATTGTTCGGCCCACCGGGGGCTGGGAAAGGAACCCAGTCTGCCTATTTAATTGAAAAATATGACCTGTTTTACATTTCCACAGGAGATTTGTTGCGCAATGAACTTGCTGAACAAACCAAACTGGGACTTGAAGCCAAAGGTATTATCGCAGCCGGGAAGCTTGTTTCCGATGAAATTATTGTACAAATTCTCGAGAGAACGATCAAAGAGAATGCGCAGGCCAGTGGCTTTTTGTTCGATGGATTCCCACGGACCTACATACAGGCCTATATACTGGAAGGTTTAATGATTCAATTGAACAGTTCGCTTAATTGTTTGATCAGCATTGAAGTGCCGGAAGACGAATCTGTTGCACGACTTTTAAACAGAGGTAAAACATCAGGCAGACTTGATGATAATGAACTTGTTATAAGAAACAGGTTGAAAGAATATGAAGAAAAGACGTTGCCGGTACTTGATTTTTACAAGGAAAAAGGAAATTATTTTTCTATTGATGGGCTCAAATCAGTAGAAGAAATTACGGATCAGATAGAAGAAATCATCAATAAAGAATTGAGCAAAAAATTGATGAACGTGGTGATATTTGGCTATCCCGGCTGCGGAAGAGGCTCTCAGGGCATAGAACTTTCAAAGAAATACGGCCTCGAATATATATCGACAGGAAGAATGCTTGAAGAGGAAATAGCAGAAGGAACAGAGTTAGGCAAAAGAATTACTCAAATCTATGAGAACGGAGAATTGGTTCCTGATGAAATTGTTGTACCTTTATTATTGAAGAAAATTAAAAATTCCAAATCAGTTAAAGGATACATCTTCAAAGGATTTCCAAGAACATTGGTTCAATCATATATTTTAGATGGAATATTGAAAAAGCACAATTCTACCATTAGTAAGATTATTGATATTCAGGTAAGTACCCTTGAATTGATTTCGCGGCTCAACAAGCGAAGCAAAACCAACGAATGCAAGCCCTACGATACAAGTATTGAAAAAATAGTACGAAGACTTAAAGAACATGAAAAAAAGACCATTCCTGTTCTTGATAAGTACAAAGAAAAGCATGATGTGGCTATTGTAGAGGGTGAAGCGCCATTTGAAATAGTTTTTGAAAGATTGGCATTAGAAATTGAAAAAGGGTTTAAGAATTTAAGATAATTATGCCTTTAGAATAAAAAGAATGAAAATTATTGAAATATGTACAACAATATTATCAGCCTACAGGAAACATCTGAAAATAGTTGGAAGGCTAAGTACCTTGGCAATTATGGTACCTATAACATCAAAATAAAAATAAACAAGGGCAAAATTGATACTTATTCCTGTTCTTGTCCAAGTGATTACTCTCCCTGTAAACATATTAAAATGATTAAGGAGGCAATCGACAGTCGCAAGACGAAAAACATGAATAATCCCAAAGAAGATACAATTTCAGTTGAAGAATTATTACAAAATGTTACTCATAAAAAATTGGTTAATTTTATTGTCAGTCACGCTAAATACAATCCGGAATTCACTAATAAACTTCTTTTGGAATTTCTGCAACAGGCACCCGGAAAGCAAGAAAACAGTTACAGCCTGGCTTTGCGTAACTCATTAAAAGATATTGATTTAGACTATGATGATATGTATGAGGATGAGAATCTTTCCATAGAGATAGAAATTTTGGACGAATGGTTTGCAAAAGCAAAGGAGTATATTTCCCAGAAACGTTTAGATGAAGCGATTGCTATATGTAAAGCTTGCATTGAAGAATTTGCTCAATGGAGGGAAGGAATTGATAATGACATTATCGACTACATTGATCCCATTTATATGGAAACACCATTTGAACTTTTAACAGAAATAGCATCAATCCCTGAAATAAATTCACATGAGTTGTTTGAATATTGTTTGTCCGAATTAGACGAACCCAAATATTCCGCTTCGGGAATGGATGATAACTTCAACGATCTTTTAGCGAAACTTGTAAGGACAAAAAATGAATTCAATCAGTTTATTAAATTTCAAGATAGCCAATTACAGGATATAAAGGATAAAAGTTCAAATGAAGCACAAATAATAATTGAACGAAAAATTGCTTTTTACAAAAAGAACAATCAACCTGAAATTGCCTGGCAGCTTGTTTTAGAAAATATACAAATCAATAATTTTCGTAAGCAGGTAGTTCAACAAAAAATAGCAGATGGTAAATTTGCAGAAGCGAAAAAGCTGATTGCTGATATTATGGATACCAATCAACTGAACAGAATTCATTACCAAAGGGAATGGGAAGATTTGGCATTGTCTATTGCCCAAAAAGAAAATGATGTACCTGTGATAAGAAAAATAGCTTACACATTTATTGAAAGTCATTTTGAAAGAGAGCATTATCACATCTACAAATCTTCGTTTAAATCTAATGAATGGGAAAAGGAAGTGAATAATATCATTGCCAATTTTGAAAGGAAAGACAAAGACTTCAGCCATTCCGTGGCTGATGTTTTAGCAGAAGAGCATGATGCGTCAAGATTAATAATGTATATTGAGAAACACCTTTCGATTGAAAGAATGGATCAATATCATACTCACTTTGCCAAGTATTACCCCAAAGAAACTCTTGATTTATTCTGGAAGGTAATCAATCAATATGCTGAAAGAAATACTGGACGTAATTATTACGAATACATGGTAAAGTTATTTAAAAAAATAGCCCTTATCGAAGGTGGAAAGGAAATGGCAACAACCATGATGGCCCAATATAAGGTTCAATATAAAAACAGGAGAGCCATGGTTGAGATATTTAACAGGGTACACTTATGAGCCTGCCTCAAAGTTCATATTCAGCTATTAAACCCACGATAAAGTGAAATGCAATTAAAAGTTGGTTCCTATTTACTGCATAAAAAAAAGCGTAAGTTTAACCTTTTGTTTTTTTTTATGCAATATATTTACCGGATTATTTACTGAACTTTTCTGTCCGGATGACCTGCTTGCCTGAAAGCATTTTGCAAACATAGATTCCTACAGGGAGTGAAGTCAGCTTTAAAAAATAGCTGCTTGATACAACAGAATCGTTGGCAAATTCAAAGTTGTGCTCATTTACAATCTTCAATCTCAATAGTTTAAACTTTCATAGGTTTCATATTTACAGGAAAGGTAACTATTTTATTCTAATCTATTGTAGTTCCTGAAAACGCTCAGGGCTGGTGGTGAGTGTAATTCACACCAGCCCAATGCAATGATCTTAAACTTGGTGTAGTCACAGCGTGAGTAAATAAACCTGTCACGGTTTATATTTTGATAGAAATGAATGTAATGATTATCTGAAGGGTATTTTATCAGTTGCTGATCACTATTTTCTCTTTCTTATAATCATTTTTAGATTGAACTTCAACTACATACATTCCATTTCTCAAGGTACTTGTATCAATGTGCGAATCCTTATCCTTAAGTAAAACAGTTAAAATAATTCTTCCATTTAAATCATAAATATGCAGAACTTCTCTTCCTTTATAATCAGACAGAATGATCCTTATGTTGTGTTTGGAATATTCAGCAATGATTTGAATAGATGCAGTAATTGAGACTTCGGGAACTGCTAACACGATGTCCGCCTTGGCGCACAACCATTGCAGGGGGTCAAACTGAATGGAATCAACTTTCTGATCTGAAATAACAAATTCCTGATTCTGGGCTGTATGGTATAATCGTATATCATGGTATATATTGTCTTTCCAAACCCTGATGGGAACATGCATTTCGAAAAAGCTGACGGAGGGATGCGATGAAGCCTGGCTAATCCTAATTCTTTGATTTACATTGTTTCCAGATCCGGTAAATTCATTTATAATGAAAGTGGGGTAGCCCTGGCCATAGTACCAATCTTTAAAAAATTCAGTAAAGGAGGTGTCGGCAGCCACTTCCATCTGATGAACAAATTTGTTATGACTTGCATAACCGTAAGCAATGGAAGGATCGGTCAGATAATTTTTAAGTCCTTTAAAAAATTGCACGTCACCCATTTCCCAACGCAGCATGTGCAATAAATAAGCCCCTTTTGCATAGGAGAGACGGCCATCGAAAATACTTGAAACGTTGGTAGTATCAGTCACATACACTGAACCACCGGGTGATGATGTAATTCTTTCAACCTGTTGATTTTTCCAGATCGGCCAATGATCCCCGTTGAGCAGGCTTTCATACACCAGGCCGGTCATGTAGGTGGCAAAACCTTCGTTGAGCCATATATCGTGCCAGCTTGCCAGGGTAATGTAATCGCCAAACCATTGATGGGCCATTTCATGAGCCACCAATTCAAAATTCAGGGAAGCCATAAAACTCATCGTCTGGTGTTCCATTCCACCACCCCAGCCAAATTGAGCATGTCCATATTTTTCACTGGCAAATGGATAGGTGATCAGCTTTGAATTGTAGAAGGCCAGTATATCAAGTGTTTCTGTTGATTTGCTTTTGGCAGTGCTGAGGTATTCAGGATAAATGTAATTCAGCACTTCGATTTTTTCCCCGCCAGGCACCTCCAGAAAGTTGGAATAAGTTTCATAGTTGGTAACTGCAATGGCCACCAGGTAGGTGGCGATGGGGTAGCGGTGTTGCCAATGAGCCGTCCGTTTAAGGCCTGTAACCTGGTCTGAAATAAGTTTTCCGTTACTGGCGCCCTTGTACTGGCTGGGGCATGTTAAATACACATCCATTGAATCAATTTTATCGGAAAGGCTTTCCTTGCATGGCCACCAATCTTTGGCTCCATAGGGTTCGGAGAGTGTCCAGAGGCCCGGTACGTCATTGTGGGTAGAAACCATAAATGAACCAAATCCGGTTTGAGGAGGCGCACCGTGGTAGAAAACCTCCACCTGATGGGTTGAATTATTCTGACCAGGGGAAGGAAGGGTAAGGATGATTTTATCAACCGTATGCTGAAAATTAATCTCGCCCTGATCCAGATGGATGGAATCAACAGTCAATGCAGAAGAAAGATCAAAATACAGTTCAGAGATATTTTCTTTTAGCAATTTAACTTTAGAAATAACAGACCCTGTAATATAGCTTACAGCCGGATCAACCTCAAGGTTCAATTGCTGATAGATCAAATCGTAGGAAGCATTGTCAGGGGCTTCAATAAAAATGGCTGATTTTTTATGGGACTGGCCTTCACTGATGGCCATTTTATCAATAAAGTAAGGATCAGGCGCCTGTGCATAAGCTACTTGTGAGGCCACGGCCCAAAAAAGCAAGAGAAGCTTTTTCATAATAAATAGTTTTAAGGAAAAACGCTGAATAATTGTCTTTAAAAATCTTATATTATTCAAAGATAACTAATTTTCAGGCAATTATATTAAAAGTTGAAAAGTAATTAATTTAAAGCCCATCGTATCAAATAATTCCACATAGGATTACGATCAACAGTATAGAACATTGATCAATAGGTGATTCGCTTATCCAAGAATGAATTATTTTGTAAAGAATATTTTGAAAGTTGGGTAAAAAATGATAAATTTATACAAGCATTAAAAGTTAAAGCTGAATGAGTGATCAATAAGCCAATTTATCCATTAATTGTTGAATTTTGAAAAGATAGTTAAGCTGCTAAGTAAAATATTAATTTCCATTAATAAAGTAGCTATGAAAAAATATTTTGTTCTATGTGTAATAGCTTTGATTTTCAGCTTATTTTCCTGTAAAGATCAAAACGACCCTCTCCCTGCCAGAGCTGAAAAGTCATTTGATTTAATGGGGCATGCCCAAATAGGACCATTTATAAATGGCAGTAATGTAAGTATTTATGAGCTCGACAACAATTTTAAGCCCACGGGCCGGACCTTTCAATCCAATACCGATCAAGATGGCTACTTTGAATTAAAGGGAGTTGAATTGATTTCGCCTTATGTGGAGGTGTTAGCCGATGGATTTTATTATAATGAAGTAACCGGAAGTTTGTCGAATGAAAGAATGATACTAAAGGCGATCGTTGATCTGACGAAAATTACAAGCATTAACATAAATGTACTTACGAATCTTGAATTTCAAAGGGTAAAATATTTAATCTCTTCAAAAGGAAGTCTTATACAAGAGGCCAAAATTCAATCACAAAATGAATTATTGAAGATTTTTAACATTGATAGTATTCAAATAGACAATGCTGAATTACTTGATATAATAAATTCATCTCAGGAAGATGCCGTTCTATTGGCAATTTCATGTATTCTGCAAGCCAATCGCACAACGGCTGAACTTACCAAATTGCAGGCTGATATTGTTTTAGACATGAAAAAAGATGGAATTCTAAATGATACCCTCCTGCAAAGTTCATTGATTAGCCAGTCATTGGTTTTAAATCTGAATAAAATAAGACAAAACCTTATTGTCAAATATAAAGAATCGGGAATTGATTTAACCCATATAAACGATTTTGATAAATATATCACTTATTTCAACCTGCATTCTGATTTTCATTATGATTCACCCTTTGAATACCCGGCATCAACATTGAACGGACTTAATATTTTAGCTTTGAAGGTGCATAAATTTGAAGCATATACTTTTTATTCACTGGCAGTAAAAATGCCCGTTGCAGGGAACATAAAGGTTAAAATAAAGTTGACCAATGGCACTGGCCACTGGTGGTACTTGGCTTCTGGTAATTATGGCTGGAAAGTTGAGACTTATGATAATTCAACCCATCAACAGGTATTTGCCTCCACTGTCAATGGCGAAATTATTGATTTGCCCATTGCTTTTACCACTTATGGCTCTGCAATGATTGAATTTTATTGCAAGCCAACAGGGCCACCCACATTTATAAAAAACATTAGCTGGGGAGATTTTAATGACCTGGGTTTTGAATTTAAAAATGATTCGCCCATGGGACATAACCTATTGGCATTAAACGACAGTTCAGAAATTAAGATCAATACTGATTATGTAGTTGGGGTATTTGGAAATTTAGAATACCGTTTGAAATTTAAATTAAAATATCCTGATTCCGTAACACTCAAAGTGGTAGGTGGCCATGGAAATTACAAGTATAACTTTATTACTGGCTGCCTGGAATTCGAACTTGCAAGCAGTGAATATGGAGATACCACTTTCATCAATGGCATGAGTGAAATTGCTTTGAAATTTATGGGCAAAGGAAAAATAAGCATTGAAAGTAACTTGCTTCTAAAAAATGGCAAGTTTTTCAATAAAACCTGTTTTATAACTATTTAAAATTAATTTGATTTAAAAGAACAGTGGAAGAATTTGTAGATTTAACCTGGGTTGATCCGTTGAAATTAGTTAAATAGAGCCCTGATACTTCCTGTAATTATAGTTTCTCCCTGACTTTGTAATATGTTTTGCAAAATTAATCTATAGATAAACATCATTTCTCCAAAGCAAACTCTTTCAACTGCATTGTTGCTATTTTTTATGATAACAGGCAAAGAACCAGTAATTGATCTGTCAGGAATCCTAGTATGCCCTTGTCATATTCTTATTATACCCTTGTCATAATAAATTCATATACTCACCTTACGCAAGGGGCAAGGTGAGTATAGACAATTCTGTGGATAGACCCCGGGCACTCGGGGCCCTATTTGTTAATTTGCCGCTTGCGCAAGGTGAGCTGCTAATAAAGAAAAAACAGCCAGGCACCTTTATTTTTAATCCAATTCACTATCAAATCAGTACTTAGCCACTGTCATTAATATAGCTTCTGTAAGTCTTTTATAATATAACTGTAAGCTATTTGTATTACTTAATATAGATAACTTACAGTTATATTACAGAAAATATACAGAAGCCATAGCAATGCCACAGGCAGCCTGATGAATTGATAGTGAATTGGATATTGGTAAAATATTTTCGGTTAGTTACTTACCTTACTTATGAACACTAATAGAACAAAACGCTGATTAGAAGGATTATACTTATCAACCCTGATCTTTAAAAATCGGATTATTCGGATCCTACAGCAAGGATAAAAGATCAATGAAATCCGCCCCGAGAAATTGGAGCCAAGGTCTTTTTCCTTTTTTATTGACTCACCTTACACAAGAACCCTAAAAAAGGTACACAGTGTTTCACAGAGTATTACACAGTGGAACACAGTTTTTTTTAAAACCGTGTGACACTGTGTAATACTCTGTGTGACACTGTGTACCTTTTTTTATTTTTATTTACAGAGTTTTACACTGTGTATTTTTTCTTCTTTCTTATAAATCTGTGTTCTTTTTTTATTATATATCCATTTTTATGCGTAAGGTGAGTTATTGAAACCCAGTGTTCTTTTTTTTCTTTTTTATTGTATCCGTGTCCTTGCGCAAGGTGAGCCATATATACAAAAATAATACATATATAATGTATAAATATAAATATTATATATGTTTTATATATTAATTGAATATATATATATAGTACTTTGTTTCAATTAAGTAACAGTATGTAAATTTTAGATGCGATAATCAGATACCTTATACTTTATTCTAAATAATAGGTATTATATCTGAATTTAATATGACAAATTTATTAGTTGAATAAAATGTTTGAACAAGGAACGATGGTGACCGGCTCAATTCAAAAAGACAGGGGAATTAATTCAACCTTTATGGTTTTAGAAACATTGAAAGTTTTTTCACTATTAAATCAAACTCTTGACTTTTTATTGAAGACAATTTTTGTAGGTTGGCTTTGGATAAAATTTTGACCTGTAAAACAGGAATTCTTCCATATCTTGGCCTTCAAAATTTGTCATTCATAAAATTTATGCTTATTTAAATAGAAATTGATGTTTGGTTAATCATGTATCAAAAAATGTTTCCTACATTACGTGGCAATTATAAATTCATCACAATGGCAAAGAATAAGAAGAATAAAAAAGTACAGTTGGCAGAAACATTTAATAAGCCTAAGCTTAAAAATGCAATCCTAACTGTTTTTAATGATCAACCGGAACGAACTTTCAATTATAAACAAATAGCCGATCTGCTCCAGATTAAAGATCCTGAAATTGTAAAACTTGTTTTTATAGTGCTTGAAGAACTGGCCGAGAATGGTAATTTGCAAACCATTCAAAGGGGCAAATACAAGTTACAATCACATGGAGGAGCCATTTTGGGAACCGTTGAGATACAACGACAGGGTTATGCCTACATCGTTTCGGAAGAAGTGGATAAACCCGTGTTGGTATCATTGCGTAACCTGAATCATGCTATGGATGGCGATAAGGTAAAAGTGCAGCTGTATGCCATCCGTAAAAACCAACCACCTGAAGGTGAAGTGGTTGAAATTGTTGAACGCGCCAAATCTGTATTTGTGGGCACAATCTCCAAATCGCGTAACTTTTCCTTTCTTATTCCTTCCGGCAAGTCGGTCTTCGATTTATTTATCCCAAACGAAAAGCTCAATGGAGCCCAGGATGGACAGAAAGCCATTGCCAGGATTACGGAATGGCCGGCAAGAGCCAAAAACCCTTTTGGTGAAATTATTGAAGTGCTGGGTGATGTTGGCAACAACAATACTGAGATGCATGCAATTTTAGCTGAATTCGATTTGCCATTGCGCTTTCCTGAGAATGTTTTAAAAGCAGCTGAGAATATACCTGAGCAAATTCCCGCTGAGGAAATTGAACGCCGCCGCGATGTGCGTGGGGTGACCACCTTTACCATTGATCCATTGGATGCCAAAGATTTTGACGATGCCCTTTCGATTCAAAAACTCGATAATGGTTTTTGGGAAGTGGGCGTTCATATTGCCGACGTGTCCTATTACGTGCAGCCAGGTTCAATTTTGGACGAGGAAGCCTTTGACCGGGGCACCTCGGTTTATCTTGTCGATCGGGTAGTTCCCATGCTTCCTGAGAAACTGTCGAATGGTGTTTGTTCGCTTCGTCCCAATGAAGATAAGCTTTGCTTTTCGGCCATCTTTGAATTGGATGATCAGGCGGAGATTCAACATCAATGGTTTGGGCGTACGGTGATCCATTCCGACAAACGGTTTGCTTATGAAGATGCACAGAAAATTATCGAGACAGGTGAAGGCGATTTAAAAGATGAAGTTCTTACTATGAACCGTCTGGCAATTAAACTTCGTGAAGGCAGATTTAAAAAGGGATCCATTGCCTTCGAACGAATTGAAGTGAAGTTTAACCTGGATGAAAACGGGAAGCCTCTGTCGGTCTATTTCAAGGAAGCCAAAGCAAGCAATCAACTGGTGGAGGAATTTATGCTTCTGGCCAACAAACGGGTAGCTGAATTCATTGGCAATCCAGAAGATCACAAAGCAGCCCGGACTTTTGTATATCGTATACATGACAAGCCGGATCCGGATAAACTGATGAATTTCAATCATTTTATCCATAAGTTTGGTTACGTATTACAACTTGGAACACCAGGGCAAATATCCAAATCAATGAATTTGCTGATGGAAAATGTAAAGGGCAAAAATGAACAAAATGTAATTGAAACCCTTGCCATCCGTACTATGGCCAAAGCTGTTTATTCGACCCGCAACATTGGACATTACGGCCTGTCGTTTGAATATTATACCCATTTTACTTCACCCATCCGCCGCTACCCGGATGTGATGGTTCATCGCTTGCTGGAACGTTACCTGGAAGGTGGGAAAACTGTAAATCCAGTGAAGTGGGAAGAAATGTGTAAGCACTCCTCTGAAATGGAATCAAGGTCGGCCAATGCCGAAAGGTCATCCATCAAATACAAGCAGGTGGAATATATGCAGGATAAAATAGGGCAGGAGTTCAAAGGAGTTATTTCAGGAGTCACTGATTGGGGTATTTTTGTGGAACTTGAGAACAAATGCGAAGGCATGGTGTCAGTCAGTTCGCTTGATGATGATTTCTATATTTTTGATGAAAAAAATTATTGTTTGGTAGGTAAACATTCTAATCAAAAGTATCAATTGGGCGATGAGGTGCAGGTGGAAATAATAAGAGCAAATTTGGAGAAAAAGCAATTGGATTTCCGGCTGATAAAAGAAAAGGTTGAAAAGAAAAGGCGATAAATGATTTATGCCCTAAGGTGAGTTCGATTTACGCAAATGAGTATAAAAAGTACCAAAGAGACAAAGTACCAAAGCAAAAACAGGTTTAATTTAGCTATTTCGATACAATATTATAGAAAAAATTATCCATAAAATTGGGTAAAATGCTTAGGAACTTTGGGACTTTGTTACTTTGCAACTTGCATTTGAAGAACATGTTTCTTATTTTGAACTCATATTACTACTTTGGGTTGATAAAATAAACAAGGAGTGAATAAAAGTGTTGAAATTTATACTTTATTTCTGAATAAATAAGGGTTACTTCATTTCAGGAATTAACTTTATATTTGCTAACTGAAAATACTATTAATTATGGCGATGAACTTTGATAACGGAACTAATAAAAAGGATGCAAATCGTGAAAGCATCCTAAAAATTGCCCAGGAAATATTCAGCAAATACGGTTATAAGAAAACAACGCTCGATGATATCGCCAACGCTGTCCGTAAAGGGAAAAGTTCACTGTATTATTATTTTACCAGCAAAGAGGATCTCTTTCAGGCAGTTATTCAGAAAGAAGTTGATTTGCTCAGAAAAGAACTTGACATTGTGGTCAACCGCAATACCGATCCGGTTGATAAACTAAGGGATTATATTCTTACCAAACTAACTACCTTCAGGGGTATGGCCAACTTTTACAATGCACTTGAAAATGATGTGACGGCCATTGAGTTTATTGATAATATCAAACACCGTCATCAGCAGGAAGAAATCAGGATGATCAAACGTATCCTCATTGAAGGGGTGCGTAAAAATATTTTTGAAGTATATGACCTTTCCTTGGCGGCCATTGGAATTACCACAGCTATCAAAGGATTGGAAATGCCATTGGCAGCGGGCGACTACAGCAAGGTGAACCTGGAACAGAGTGTGGATAATATTGTAAAAATTCTTTGCTATGGTGTAATGAAAAGGTAGCGCAATTTGAGCTACCTGTGTATTTGTTTTATTATATTTTTGGCGGTCTGAATGGTGATGAAGGAATAAATTTCCCGTAAATGAATTATCAGGTGAATCTGGCAAATACCCAAAAGATAGAAAGTACTATTTATGTCGAACCTCTTATTGCAGTGGCAGCAGGATATAGACAACAATTTTAAACAATGATAAAATCATTTGTCATGAGTGAAATACAAATATTTAACACAATTATTTTAATTTAAAAAGATGAGAAATTTCAAATCGTTGATGGTACTTGTTATATGTAGTTCAGTTATTTTAAGCAGTTGTTCTACTACCAAGAATTCAACAAAAGGTGGGTTTATCGGTGGTGCAGGTGGCGCTTTGTTAGGTGCAGGAATCGGTTCTGTAATTGGGCATGGAAAAGGTGCAGCTATTGGTGCAGCCGTTGGTGGTGCTGTTGGCGCTGGCGCTGGTGTTATGATCGGCAAGAAAATGGATAAACAAAAAGCTGAGCTTGAGAAAATTGAAGGTGCAAAGGTTGAAACTGTCACTGATGCCAATAACCTACAGGCAATTAAGGTTACGTTCGATAGCGGTATCTTATTTGCAACAGGTAAGAGTATGTTAAATACATCTTCCAAATCAGCATTGTTGAAATTTGCATCTACCTTAAAAGAAACACCTGAAACAGATGTAACCATTTATGGGCATACGGATAATAAAGGTTCTAGAGAATTGAATGCCAAGTTATCAAACGAGAGGGCTGAATCAGTTTCAAGCTTCCTGACATCCAACTCCATTCAGAGCAACCGCTTAACTACCCAAGGTAAGGCCTTTGATGAACCAGTTGCTGACAATACAACAGAAGCTGGAAGAACTCAAAATCGTCGTGTGGAGGTTTTCATTACAGCCAACAAACAGATGATTGAAAAAGCCGAAGAGGGTACATTGAAATAACAAAGTCATTTGAAAACTTTAAAAAGGAGGGTCAAACAATTTGGCCCTCCTTTGTTTTTTATGCCTCAACTTGTGCCTTGGTGGCCAATTAATAACGTGAGTTCGAAATAAGCAATTCGTTGAATAAGAAGCCATTTTCAAAAATCGTTTTTAGCAATATGGTTCTCTATGGCTTTTCTGCAAAAAAAAAATAGATAGGCAGATAGAGATACCTTTGTACACAAACTCCTATTTCAATAATGACAATAATGACAACTGTCAATTTTATACTCTAACATGGAATGGCTGTAAACTACCTATTGATAAACAATAAAGGCCCCTCCACTTTGCCCAGGACTTCATTACTGATTGCAAACACTTGGAATTGGATGTTGTCAACATTGTCAATATTGTTAATATTGTCGGAAATATCAGGAGTGTTTGTGCTAATGCATGGATTAAAACTTGTTTTATAAAAGTAGTTCTTGATTTGCGCTTAGATTGAAGGTACGTTAATTAAGAGGATTTGCTGTTGTTTTTCCAGATTTAGGATAGCTTCTATTAATTCAATAAAGATAAAACATAAATTAACAGAGCTTGTTATCCTATGTTTTGAGGATTTAGTAAGTTTGCAGTGACTTTTATGACTATGGAACAAATGAGTATTGATAAAAACAATAATCTGCAACAGGTAATCCCGGGCAGGGGCCCAATGGGTTTTTTCAGGATCAAAAGCTTTGTGCTTCTTTTATTAAGCGCTTCTCTTTTTTACCTGGTATTCAATACTTCCTGTGCCAATCAGGGCACGCCTACCGGGGGCGTCAAAGATTCCATTCCGCCGATGGTGTTAAGAACTGAACCTGCCTTGCGGGGAACTAATTTTAAAGGTTCAGATCTGCGCTTTACATTCGATGAATTTATTATTCAGGAGGGTATAAGTGACAAACTGGTTATTTCACCTCCTATGAAAAAAAAGCCCATCATCAAAATGAAGGGCAAAACTCTCATTATTGAATTTACGGAAGACCTGCGTAAGGAATTAACTTATTCACTTGATTTTAAAGATGCAGTGGCGGATAACAATGAAAAGAATCCAATTAAAGATTTAAGGTTTTCTTTCAGTACCGGTGCTTCATATGATAGCCTGCGCGTTGCCGGATATGTAAAAGATGCTCTTAACCATGAACCCATTGAAAAAGTGCTGGTCATGTTGCACCGACAATTGGACTACACGTCTTTTATCGACAGTATTCCTGATTACATTGCAACAACTGATAAAGAGGGCCTTTTTTTGATTGATAATGTGGCAAAAGGCAATTACCGTTTGTATGCCCTTAACGATGCTGATAACAGCTTGACTTACAACCAGACAGGGGAGAAAATAGCTTTTGCTGATTCAATCATGGTTCCTTCCGCCAGGTTTAGTGCTGAAAATGACACCATCGTGAAAGAAAATGATACAATTGTTGTTTCCGGCCATGTTGACTATTCTCCTGAACCCCAATACCTGATGATGTTTGAGGAAGAAAAATTTAATCAGTATCTGGATTCCTATAAACGCAATCAGGCAAACAAATGTGATTTCTTTTTCACCGAATCACTGAATGATTCATTCAGGATAAACCTCATAAAACCTATTGCCCACACCCAAGATTGGTCATTTATCGAGTCGAACCTTAAACGCGATTCATTGACCGTTTGGATTACCGATACGCTGATCAGCAGCAGCGATTCGCTATTGTTTGAACTCAAATATGAAATGCTTGATTCTCTCAATCAGATGATGCTAAAGACTGATACCATTGAGATGGTTTACGTTAAACCCAAGTTGCCCAAACAAAAGAAAAAGAAAAGTGAAGTTGCAGTAGTTCCTACTATTATTTTGTCAAGCAACATCAATGCCGGGGGGCACGATTTATACCAAAATATCAACATTGAAGCGCCCGAGCCTTTGCTTTCATTCAATACTTCGATGGTCAAGCTATATTCCATATTAGATTCAATTAAAACGGAAATTCCAATAGTGGTCCAAAAAGATACCAATTCGATCAGAAAGTATTTTATAGAGCATCCGTGGGAACCGGACGCTGATTATATGTTTCAAATTGATTCAGCTGCTGCCCGTAACATATACGGAAACCCCAGCAATAAGGTAGAACAGAAGTTCAAGACTCAGAAGGAGGATTACTATGGCAAAATTATCATGAATATCTCAAACCTTAGCGGACCGGCAATTGTTCAACTTCTGTCGAACGAAAAGGATGAACGAATATTACAGAAAATTCAGGTCCTTGAAGATGGCAAAATAGAATTCCCTTACCTGAAGCCTGACAAATATAAGATAAGGGTGATTATAGATTCGAATAAAAATGGTAAATGGGATACAGGCTATTTGGCTAACTATTTACAACCGGAGCAGGTGATGTATTTCTCAAAAATCATCAAAGTACGTTCAAACTTTGATACCGAAGAAAATTTGCAGATGGATTATGACGTAACTCTTAAGAAAGAATTGATTGATGTGGACCTTGAAAAAGAAAAAGCACGCAAAAAAGCACAGGGCAAAAAAACAGAAGAGGAACCCATTGATTAGACTCTTTTTCCTGCTACTCTTATTTCCAATTGTCTTTAGTCCTGAGCAGGTTTTAGGACAACACACAGAGGTCCCATTCAAAAGTGGCGAATATGCACTTTACGGGGCTTATTATAACTTGAATTTTATTTGGATTCAAAGTGGTGATGTTGAATTCAAAGCCGACACCTTTCAGTATAAAGAGCAGAAATGCTGGCATTTAAAAGCTGTTGGCAAAACCTTCAAAGCCTACGATTTGCTTTACTCAGTGCGCGACACTTTCGAAGTTATCTGTAATTACAATTCATTCAAGCCCTATTATTCGCGAAGGGCATTAAACCATGCCAAAAATAATTCGGTCCACCAGTATTCATTCGATTATGCAACCGGAAGAATCGCTACCAGCATCCAACAAGACCATCAACCGTTGTACACAGCCAGTCTTCCTATTCAGGAAAATACATTCGATTTGCTTGCCACAGCTTATAATTTCCGTAAGTTTGATTTCAATAAACTCTTTGTAGGTCAAAAGGTTCCCTATCGGATGTTGATAGATCGGAAGGTAGAAGATCTTTATTTTCGCTATTTGGGAAAAGAGAATGTGAAAACCCGCAATGGAAAAGAATACCGTTGTCAAAAAGTTTCAGTATTTTTACTGCAAGGAGATTTTTTCCCCAAGGGGGAATACATGAAAATTTGGTTTACCGATGATCAAAACCATCTACCAGTTCAGGTTGAAACTGAAATACAGGTTGGTTCGGTAAAAGCATTGTTACTCGAAGCAAAATCATTGAAATATCCATTAACATCATTAATAAAATAAGCGATGACAACAAAACGAAGATTAAAAAAAGAAATAGATTACGTAGTTTCTGAGTTGATTCTTGATTGTATGACCTATGCCAACTTGTATCAGAAACCACATGACGAAGAGGCACTTCAAATTGTTCAGGATACCCTAAAAGTGAGAACTAAATTGCGCAACATGGCCAATCATCCTGAGCAGAAGAACAATTCCGAGTCATCCAAAACCTATTACAATAATATCGCCAAAACATTGGTTGAGAGCGTTGATAAGGGCTATACGGAACTGGGCAAACCGGTCAATAAAGAGGTTTAAACTGACAATGTTGCCACTCATACAAGGAGTTTATTTCTCCCAAATACCAACAGGTCCGATGATTTTTAAATTCATCGGACCTGTTGATTTATATAAACTACCCACGGGATGATTTCAAATCACCTCATGGGTATGAATTTTATTCCAGGAGTAAGATTATCAGGGTGCCAGGCGCTTCATGCAATTCATCATCGAACGTGAATTGTGGTAATTGCCTTTCCAGATTTGAGATTTCATAGCCAATTTTTCCTCCGGCTGCTTGTCAATGCCGTTGGGATACCAGTCGCCATGTTCATGGTCAATGAGGTAAGTCTTGATATATTCCCATTCCTTCAGAAACAGTGATTTGTAGTTGTGAGGGTCGTTGGGAAAAAGGTCTGCCAATATAAGAAGTGAATTCATTCCTTCTGCCTGTGCCCACCAATTCTTGGTGTCTTTGATGATCGTCACTGTATCCTGACCCTTAAAATAGTAACCTGCCTCGTAAAATCCGCCAACAGTTTTATCCCATCCATATTGAAGGGAATGATCAACCATCTTTTTAGCCTTTCGAAGGGTAAGTGTATCATTTTTCAACCCAACAATTTCTGAAGCTTCTATCATCAGATAAGCAGTTTCGACATCGTGACCAAATGATATATGGTCGTACATCCATCGCTTGTTCCTGACTTCTTCCGTTGAATCCCGATAGGAGAGGGGCGATAAATCCTCATTTAAATACAATTGCAGATAACCTTTGGGTGTAGTAATCTTGTCACGGATCAAAGCCAGCATCATCAGTAAACGCTCTTTCACCAAAGGATCGGGCCATACGCGATACAACTCTGTCAGTGCCTCCATTATATGAATTGAGCTGTTCTGATCTTTGGGCGGAATCCCATTAAACCCTTTCTTTAAAGGTGTTCCATCTGCCTCCAGAAATTGAAAATATCCACCGTCCTGAGGATCGTAACTGTGATTGTCGAGCCAAAGGAATGCTTTTTTCGCCAATTCAAGAGCGGAAGTATCATTGGTTTGGCGAACATAGGCAGACAAGGCATAAATGGCAAATGCGTTTCCGTAAGCCTCTTTCATAATCCGGTCCGCTTTCCCCGATTTCAATACATTGCCCTTTTGATCGACCAGCGTGAAAAACCCTCCCAGTTGAGAATCCCACATCTTATCTTTTAGAAACTGAATGCCATGGCTGGCCATCTTCAGGTAATAATCTTTTTTCTGCGGATAAAATTCAGCCACTGTTGAGCAAGTCCACACATGGCGGCTCTGGGTGACAATCATCTTGTTCTGCGGGCCTTTCATCTTCCATTGATAGTCGAAGTCGCTTAAAAAGCCTCCGTAAATACTGTCAACGGTACGCGGATACCATACCTCCAGCAGTTCTTTATTAAAAGAGGTTGACAATTCATTGAATACTTTTTGATCATTCAGATCCATCGTTTTCTCCTTTACCGAACAGGATGAAAATGCTGGGAGAAGCGACAGGAGTAGGAGTAGAGATTTAGAAGTCATTGGTTAGGTTAAAATGAAGTGTCTATACTCACGGGGTGCCTCCAAGTTACCCCGTGAGTAACTTAAACCCTGTGATTAGTATATATTTAGAAATCAAACCTGTAAAGCAGGGTTGTGTTTAACAGGTTGCTGAATTGGCTGTCTTTCCAGTAGTCTTTTGCATTGCCTGGCTTCTCACGGATGGGCAAGATGGAATAGGCCCCGCGCAAATCAATGGCCAAACGGTCGGTCACCTGGAATCGGAATCCCAGAAATCCTTGGATATCAAAATTATTGAAGGGGTGGGTGTCTTCTGGTGATAATTTCTCATCGTTAAAGTATTCAATACTACTCATCAGGTAGCCAGCCGACAAACCCCCAAGGATAGAAGTCTTTTCACTGGTGCGTACCCCAAGGTAAAGCGGGATGTCAATATAATTTAACCGTATGATGTATTTCACCTGATCGTCTGTCTTGGGATCCGGGTTCTTGCGGCTGCCTTTCTGGGCGAATTTAATTTCCATTCCGCTAAAAACTGTCCTGGATAAATTGGTAAGCACATAAGCTCCCGCCACGATTCCAGGCTTATGATAGCCGCTGTATGAATCGCCATCTACCTGAGAGGCATTTAACCCAGCCAGCACGCCGCCCTGGAAACTTTGAGAATATGCAGTCATTCCGACAAAAACCAGTAGGATAATTAATACGGAAAATTGTTTCATAATTCTTTGATTAATTGTTCTTTTAAAATTTCAACCCCTTTGCCTGCCTTTTCCTGGATGTAGGTTACATTGCGGATAAAGGCCTCAGGACGATGGGGATCAATCACAAATATCGGCGTTCCCTTCTTTGCATAATTGACCAGTCCTGCTGCCGGATAAACGTTGAGCGAAGTGCCAATTACAGCCAGGATATCTGCACGTTCAACGATTGTAGTGGCCTCATCCATTGCAGGAACTGCCTCGCCAAACCACACAATGAAGGGGCGTAGCTGACTTCCCCTGGCACATAGTTCACCGAATTTTAGTTCCCAACCGTCGATGTCGTAAATGAGTGACTCATCAACTGAACTGCGTGATTTTTTTAATTCTCCATGTAAGTGCAAAACTTTCGAACTGCCCGCACGCTCGTGCAAGTCGTCAATATTTTGGGTAACGATGTTCACCTCAAAATATTTCTCCAGTTCGGCCACACCTATATGTCCCGCGTTGGGCACACAATCGTATAGTTGCTTGCGTCTGTCGTTGTAAAATTTCATTACCAGCTGCGGATTCCGGGCCCAGGCTTCAGGAGTGGCCACATCCATCACATCAAATTCTTCCCACAGCCCATCCATATCCCGAAAGGTACGGATGCCGCTTTCCTGGCTCATGCCAGCTCCTGAAAGAATAACAAGTTTCTTTTTCATGTTTTTTTATTATTAAACACATAGTTACATAGGTCACATAGAAATATTTAAACTATTGTGTCTTATGTGCCTATGTGTTTATTTTTCATTTTGTTCATCCTGAAAGTAACAACAAATTATCCATCAAATATAAGAATTTACTGCGTACACATCCAGAGATTGCATGGTTTGTTGCTTGCTTACCTGGAATTAATTCTGATAACTTCAGTTGTTCTTGGGATAATTATTTAAAATTCTGATATTAAATACGTCATGAACTTTATCATTTAGTACTTGTTTATATCAGCAAATCTTTTAAAGTGTTATCCGCTGATTGTCATATATTTAAACGCTGGTAGGTTTTTCATTGATTCAATGAAAAACCATCATGGTTAATCAGTTAATTTTGTTGGTGTATTGTAATTTTTAAAACTAAAAATTATGGCTCAAAAGAAAATCATTGTAGTATTCGGAGCAACTGGTTCCCAAGGAGGCGGAGTTGTCCGTGCAATTCTTAATGACTCCAACAGTGAATTCGCTGTTCGTGCCGTCACAAGAGATCCAAATTCAGACAAGGCAAAGGAACTCGCTAAAATGGGAGCTGAAGTAGTAAAGGGCGAGATTGATGATCTGCAAAGTCTGAAACGCATATTATCGGGTGCCTATGGCGCTTATTTTGTCACCTTCTTCTGGGATCATTTTTCTCCTGAAAAAGAGAAGTCGGAAGCAAAGAATATGGCGGAAGCAGCCAAAGAAGCAGGTTTAAAACATGTTATCTGGTCAACCCTTGAAGATACCCGCAAATATATTCCCCTTGATGACAACCGGATGCCTACCTTGCAAGGGAAATATAAAGTACCGCATTTTGATGCAAAAGGAGAATCTAATCAATATTTTATTGATGCCGGAGTGCCTGTTACATTTTTGTTAACTACCTTTTATTGGGAAAACATGCTCTACTTTGGCATGGGACCCAAAAAAGGCGCTGATGGAAAGTTAGCAATTACTTTTCCAATGGGGGATAAAAAATTGTCAGGCATAGCTGCAGAAGATATTGGCAAATGTGCTTATGGTATATTTAAAAGGGGCAACGAGTTGATTGGTAAAACAATAGGTATTGCAGGTGAACAACTTGATTGTAATGAGATGGCTAAGGCACTGACAAAAACTTTAGGAAAGGAAGTAACCTACAATGAAATTACTCCTGAGCAATACCGTAACTTAGGTTTCCCCGGAGCTGATGACTTGGGAAACATGTTCCAGTTTTACCGGGATTTTGAAGATGTATTTGACCGTACCAGGGATGTAAAGTTTGCAAAGGAGTTGGATCCTGAATTAAAATCATTTGAAATGTGGCTTGCTGAAAATGCAGAACGCATGCCTGTGGATTAACTGCCTGGTTTCCGGATTACATATTATCCTTGTCGCTTAATTGGGTTAAAACTTAAGCCTGATCAGAAAAATGATAAGATAAGAGAATAAAACATGGAATTTATCTTGAAAATTTAAGATAAAATACCATGTTTTTATTCTCTTTATTATTTGTAAAAACATGACTGCAAGTATCATATGAAATTCTTGTGGATAAGCAAAGGAAATATACCAATAGTAAAGTTTTTAAAAACCTTACTATTTTTTTTAAACCTTACTAATTGACCATAACTACCTGACATTAACCCTATTTACATTAATTGACAATTCAAAAAGTGATTTTATGCTTTTAGGTAAGGTAAATAGAATTGAGGATAAGTGTGTTGATTCGAGTTGCTAAAGTTTGAAAAAACAACATCTGCGTGTTAGGTTTTAGAAAAATTATTCCTCAAAATAATGTAATCTGCTACATAGAGGATCAAAGGAACTTTTTAAAGGAAACAATTACTGGTATCATGTCAATATATAACCGTATGTATATAGAGGAGGTGCTGAAACAAGTTCAGCATGACAAAACAAGATCCGAATGACGCACTCATTAGAAAATTTGCAATATACTCCCAATTATTTTTATTACTTCAGGATAATCCGACAATCCGACAATCCGACAGTTGTATATTTTATAAAAATACAGTTGAGCTCACTCCGAAAAGACTATTAGACACAAAGTCAAGAAGATACTAAGGGAACAGAAAATATTGATTATCCATTTTATAATTTTTTGTGTCTGAGAGGCCTCTATGATACTATATGGTAAATTAGACTTTTTGTAGTGGGATTACAGTTTAATTTCTTGTTTATAGATGGAACTTTAGGAATATAAAAACATGGAATCAATTGTCTGTATGGTTTGATTGTCAACGCATTATTAATCTGGATAAGGAATATTCACACTTAATAGGAATGTGGCAGAGCTATCTCTATAATCTTAAAAGGAGTTGATTTTAATGAGCGGCAGGATCTAAAAGCAATCTCAACCTTGAAAACTAAAAATACTCAAGTGTCGGATTGTCGGATTGTCGGAAATAAAGTACGAGTATCCAACGAATTCCATCTTTTCAGATAGTGTGCTTTCCGTTTAAGGCATAAACACTCATTTTGCTATTTCCACTTTTGGAAAATGGCTTTATTTCTCAAAGTGTTGCTTCGATCGAGCTCAGGATATTATTCAAAACAACTGGCAATGTTCATTCCACCACAATTTCATCAACAAATATCCACGTTGGCTGTCTTTCAACTGCCTGACCTTTTTGGGCCACCACCTTTACAAAGCTGGCAGTTATAGGACCAAACGATGCGGTAAAGTCCTTCACCTGATTTTCTTCTTTAATTGAATCTGCTTCATTGACCACCTCCGCTACCTTCTCGAATTTCACCCCATCAGAAGAAACGAAGTATTCCATCTTTTTTGGTGAAAAGATGAAGGAACCGGGGCTTTGGAATGATCCCACTTTGATGCTGTGAATTTCGGTGCCCTGCCCTAACGCGATGACCACTTCCATGTTGGTTCCCATCCAACCCTGCCATTCTCCATCAGCATAGTTGTTACTTCCGCGAACGCCGTTCACCAGTGTGTATTCGCCCGATCCCTGATATTCAGAGCTGAAAGGAACCATGTAAGTTACAGGCCTTCCAGTTGCCTTGTTGATATTAAAAGTCTGGCTCATGGCCTTTTCCACAGGCTGACCGTTTACAAAGGTGACCGCTTTTAGGGTCGAAGTTTGATCAATCACAACAGGTTCAGAATAAACATTCGATCCCGAGTACTTGGGTTCGCTGCCATCCATCGTATAATGAATTGGAACTCCGTCGAATTCACTTTTCAGGGCTACCTCGATTTGATTTTTATCCGGATTGATCTGTGCTTTGGCCGTTACCAGGTAAGCGCTTTTCGCATAGTTGATGTCTGCCTGGTCATAGCGTTTCATGAACAATTGAATCCTACGCGAAAAATCTCCCCAGCTACGAACGTCCTTAGGACTCCACAAAGTTTCAGCCAAGGCTGCCATACGCGGAAATGCCATGTACTGGGCATGTTTGATATTGGGCACAAATTCTGTCCACAGGTTGGCCTGTCCTCCCAATATGTGTTTGGCGGCCTCAGGGCTCAACTCCGGAGGTAGTGGATTGAAATTATATACCTTGCTTAAAGGTACATATCCGCCGATACCCAGTGGTTCCTGATCCATGGGGCCCTGAAGATAGTCAAAATAACAGTCAGTATTGGGAGTCATCACCACATCGTGCCCCAGAGTGGCCGCTTCAATGCCTCCTTTAAAACCACGCCAGCTCATCACAGTGGCTTCTGCGGGTAACCCTCCTTCGAGAATTTCATCCCATCCAAGTAATACCCTGTCTTTCGAATGGAGGAATTTCTCAACGCGTTTGATGAAATAACTCTGCAATTCATTCATATTCTTCAACCCTTCGGCTCTGAGGCGTTTTCTGCAATCCGGACATTTTTCCCATTCTGTTTTGGTGGCTTCATCACCACCAATATGGATATATTTGGAAGGAAAAAGTTCCATCACTTCCGTCAATACATCTTCCAGAAACAGAAAGGTAGAATCTTTTCCGGCACAATAAATTTCAGTAATTGGCCATACACCTCCGGGCAAAACAGTAAATGGCCCTCCTGTGCATGAGAGGTACGGATAGGCAGCCAGGGCGGCAGTCACATGGGCAGGCATTTCAATTTCTGGCACAATGGTTACAAAGCGGCTTTGTGCATAAGCTACCATTTCTTTGATATCATCCTGGGTATAAAATCCACCGTAGGTTGCCGGTTCACCTATCTGTTGCTTAGGACGCGAGTTCCAGTGTTTATCTTCATGATCAACACGCCAGGCACCGATCTCTGTCAGCCTGGGATATTTCTTGATTTCGATTCTCCATCCCTGGTCATCGGTTAAATGCAGGTGAAAGGTATTGATTTTATGGATTGCCAGGTGGTCAATCATCCTAAGCACTTCTTCCTTGGTGAAAAAGTGACGCGACACATCAAGCATAAAACCTCGCCACTTGAAGGTAGGATGATCGGAAATGCTGATCACTGGAACCAGCCAATCTACATTCCCTTTTTTCGCACTTTCAATTTCCGGAGGAAGCAATTGACGCAATGTTTGAAGGGCATAAAAGAACCCAGCCGGTTTGGCTGCCTTTATTTCGATGCGCTTTTGGGAGACTTCCAGTGAATAAGCTTCAGGTTCCATCATTGGTTCGGTTATGAAATAAACCTGGTTTGATCCTTCATCACCACCCACTACAATGTCCAGATTCCAACCCGTTGGCTTTCCCAATAGTTCAGCAAACTGAGCGGCAATCAGCTTCTGATCAACATTTTCGGTGACCAGCTTGGTGCCTTTATTAAATTGGAAGGAAGACTTTCCCAATGTCATTTTCTGCGGTTGAGGGATAAGGGAAAGTTCGCTTTCAGTAAAGGTTTTATTAGGTTTGCAACTCAAAAGCATGCAGGCCAAAGTCAATATTAGCAGGTGGTATAATACTTTGTTCATGGTTTAGCTTATATAGTTTCCGGCCATTCAATATAACATACGTATATATTTAGTATTCCATTTTTTAGACTAAATGATTGATTGATCCTCATGCAGTTTCAAAGTGCAAGATAGTAAAATATGTGCAATTGTAAAAGTTCCTGATTGGATTACTTTTCAGAATCATCCAATTGGCTGTCCGGAGTGAAGGTTTAAAGTTCCAAATTTCAAGTTCCAAGTGGCTTGCAGATCACCGAAGAGAGGCTCATTTCTCACTTTCTCACCCTCTCAATTTCTTATTTCTTATTTCTTATTCTATATTTCTCACTTTCTCACCTTCTCCCTTCCCATTCCCCCCTGTCAAACTCTTCATTGATAGCATAGTCGATGCGGTTATCGACAAAGCAATCTTTCAGAATATCGAGCACCCTGAAGTTGATGATAATCTGTTCGGCTTTCTTATAGGGTATATGGGCAATGCGTGCATATTTACTGAGGGAAATCTTTTCATGATCTTCAAGATAATCCAACAGTATTTTCTCAGCGTCCGAATAGTTGATCAGGATTCCATCCATACTATTTTGATTCTTCCACACTTCAAGCATCACCTTGTTGGCCAGACGGTTTTCATCATCCTTCCTGAAATAAGCCCACCATTTGCCCTTCTCGTCAATGGCGTAATGAGGTTTGTCGGCACTTTTTTCAATCCTAACTTCAAGTACAGTCTTAGTGTCGACATAATGTTGCCGGGTAGTAAAGGCGATCATTGGCTTTGAATAGATCCGTGCTGCCGCTTCCACCATGTAGTATTCCTCCTCCGAACGCACCCCGACAATATTGCCATTGTCCTTTACCCCAATCAGCAAGCGTCCCCCGTCGGTATTGGCAAAGGCCACCAGCGACCGGGCTATCTTTTTTGAGTCGCTGATGCAGTATTTAAAATCCTGCTGTTGATGCTCGCCCTGCTCAATCAATTTTGACAGATAATTGCTCACCTTCCAATAGTTTAAAGTTTCAGGTTCAAAGTTTCAAATTCCGGCTAGTCGATTGTTGCACTCTTGAATTCTTTACTACGACAATTAATTGAGTTTAAAGTTCTGTATGAAAATTTACAACTAGGTAAATATTGCCACTAAAACCCGAAGGCTCTAAGAAAGACTATTGTATTGTCTAACCTATGAATGTCGCATCCGGAATCTGCATATCACGATTGATTCCTCTCGATCAGAAGGTTACCATAGCCATCCAGATCTTGAGTCCTCGGGTCCTTTATTTCCGCCCAAATGCCAAATGCCATAATGCCAATTGGCGGTATTGGCATTATGGCATTTGGCATTTGGCATTTTGATACCTATGAAATCCTATTTTTGTAGATTGAAAGCCAATACGTTCAGGGAGGAAGCATTTAAAAACATTGTTGAATTGCTATTTAACCTTCGTGAACCTTCGTGTCTTAGTGCCTTTGTGCTTTTGTGCCTAAAAACAATCTTACACTTCTATACCGAAGAGTATCCTTACAATGTAACCCAATCCGAAGGAAATGAGGGCCACTACTGAACTGAGAATCACCATTTCGGTAAATCGTTTTCGGAAAGGCTGATCATTGGCGACCGAAATATAATAGGTAAACAGAAATACAACCAGGATGGAGTCGAACAATGCTGCCAGCAAAGCCACAAAGGGCGATGTGAAGATCAGGTAAGGCGCCACCAGAAAGATCACTGCTATCACGTAAGCGATGCCTGTAAATACGGCAGACTTAATGGCCAGATCATATTTCCCATCGGCCTTGTTCGACAAATATTCTGAGGACGACATGGACAAGGCGCCTGCAATGCCGGTAATAATTCCGGCCAAGGCAACCAGCTTGGTATTTTGAAGCGCAAAGGTCAATCCGGCCAGTGTACCAAGTATCTCCACCAAGGCATCATTCAATCCAAGAACGATCGAACCCATGTATTTCAGGTGCTCTTCCTGAATCAGGCCAATCAACTCTGTTTCATGTTGATTCTCATCCTCGGCAACCAACAGTGCTTCAGGCACCTCAGTGGCAATGAGCGCGTAATTGATTTGCGCTTTCTCCTCGCCCTTCTCCATCAACTTCAGTCCGAATGTCAATCCAAAGATCTTTGATATCCAGTAGAACTTATAAACTTTCCACATGCTGGGGTTCACTTCCTCTTTGGTATAAGCCTCCCACAACCTGTAATGTTTCATCTCATCGGAAGCAATCTGATTCAATACTCTTTTGTTTTCAGCATCAAGTGTTTGTTGTGCCAATTTGGTATAAATGTGGTATTCAGTTATTTCTCCCCTTTGTGCAACAATCAACTGCTTATGAGTTTCGGGAGATATTGGTTTTTTAATCATGAGTTAAGGTGTATTTTGAGTATACTAATTGCTTGTTATTTAATTACTGAATGTTCTTCTCCAGGAAATAATATTCTCGTCCTGTCCAAAGTATATTTGACTGCATAGTTCTGCGTTTAATTACGGTTCAGTAAAAACCACCATCAAATATACATTACTTTTTTGTTATTGTTGCATACTGGAAGTTATTCATTTCCTTTTTAACAAACAGGGTTAATTAGGCAACAAAATCCGGCTTACAGGTAGTTTGCTATTGTCACAGTTATTTGTTAATCATCGCTTGAATGTTGTTGTAATTCGCGTTGGTGACTATCGTGTCTTTGTCGTTTAGAATTATTTTTTCTCCAAGTCTGTTTGTAATTATCAGGAACGGACCTTTATCAGCATTCAGAAATAATTTGCACTTCCCATATTTGTCCAGTTTAAATGAACCCTTTTTAGATGCTCCAGAACTAAATCCATTTGTCCGAATGGTAATTGCAGGTATTTTGTCTGTCAACTCAACGTTGCTAATATCTGATGATTGCATCTTAAATCCATACATTCCGGTGAATTGTAAAGTGTCATTTTGGACAATTGTTTTTGAGGGAAGATAGCCGTAAATAAATAAAGCCACAACGAAAATTGTTGCAGCGCCGAAGACAATAAAAGGCAGTTTTGATTTGTTGTCTTTGTTATGGTCAAAGCGATTAGAATAAATTGCAAGTATTGTAACTCCAACAAGAATTGAAATTGGCATCACTGAGTTGGCAATCATGTTAAATCCAGTCAATTTAAAGAACCCGAACCCAACAATTATTATCAACCCAATGGTGATTAATCCATTTCGCAAAAAGGTCGATAATCCATCTATGTCTACGTTCTTCTTTTTATCCATCGACATTGTATTGTATCCAGCAATCAAGTCCGGTGAAGCTTTTACAAGAAAACCAAGTCCGATAAAAAAAAATCCTATGATTATATTTAAAATTGCCACTGTCTGTCTTTATGATTTCCTACTACTTCATTTATTCTTTTTCCTCAGATCTTTTATATTCTGCTTCGGGTTCGTTAAGTATATTCTCTGGAATGGGGAAAAACACCTCGTGGCAGGCTTCTATATTTTTATGAAACGATTCCGGCAACCTTGCCCAATCGAATAAATCTACCAAAATGGGAACATTGCTATCACGAATTTTTTCTTTCAATTCTATCAGGAGTTCAATCGGAATCTTATTGCCATCCTTGGTCATTATTACCAGATCCAGATCGCTGCCATCGTGGGCAGTTCCCTTTACCCGGCTCCCATAAGCCCATACCTCAATTGGCAGGATGACCTCAGAAAACAGATCGAGCAACATTTGTTTGTATTTAGTCTTCAGCAGCATGGCTTTGTTGTTTAATGATTTAAGAAAGTTCCAGTGCATCGGCAATAAACCGGGGCAATAAAATCAAGGTCTCTTCGGCAAAATTTACCCCATAATCGTGAGCGGTGTTGTTTCGGTTATCGCGATACTCAATCCATCGTTCACATGTTTCGTCATTTATTAAACTTCGTAACACGGCGTGTCTGAAAAGTTCTTTAAAATAGAGTTTGTCAACCTCTTTCGAAGTATGAAAATAGGGGCTCAATACTTTACGTAACAATTTACCACTTTGTTCAAGAATGATTTCAAACTCTTTGATACAAGCAGATCTGTACATCTCGTATTCGATATTACCTGCATTTTCCTTTTTAAGCATTGTATAGGCCTTTTGTAAAGTCGAAATACAACGTTCGTAGTAGGTGGTATCTATTATCATATTTCAAATCCGATATTCATTCAGTTCTTTTGAATTTCATTATCCAAAGTTACAGCTTTTTGCATTTGCAACATTCAATCATTCAACTATTCATTTACTTGTCAAAGAGCTATATTCTATTGGGCATTATTTGAATAGGAGATGCAGTTACAGGCAAGGCGGTAGTTTCCCGATGAATATCTTACAAAGAATTGCTTTTTAATTTCCTAATTTCCTGTCGACGTAGCGTTGAAACCCGCCATGCAGGGAGCTTGCTATTTTGGCTGGTTATTTTTCATTCAATCGATACTTTAACCCAATCGACAAAGAAAAACCATAGTGTCTCATTTTACTATCTCGAAAATAGTCGGAGTTCGAAAATGTCGTTAAACTTTTTCTACCTGTTAATGATGAAATCAATTCTAACCGATTTTTCAATGAATAACCAATTCCAAGTTCTATTAATCCTGCAAAATCGAATTTCGATGCATTCTCTTTAACATCAACTTTTTCATATCCGGTCAAATTTCCAGATAGATCAATCATCGGTAGCGTTGTCTCAGCTTTTAATAGTAAGGAAGGACAAACTCCAATTTTTACAAAACTTTTTAATTTCTGCCCTTCCGTATAACCAAATTTAATTGGAATACTCAAATAGTCATAATAGAATTTTGAATCAGGCCCTTTCCCTAAAACATTTCCATTATCTTCGGTCAAAATGAATTTATCGACAAACCCCTGTTGACTGTAAAGGATGTCGGTTCCAATGGTGTAGTTGTTTTTGAATAACAACTCATAATTGAATCCGCCAATAATTCCAGGTCTGAATTTGCTGTCTTTGAAGTAATCCCCTGTCAAATTTGTAAGGTTTACTCCACCTTGAATGCCAACGGAATGTATTTGTCCCAAAACATTCATTGAAATTCCAGTCAATAAAATAAGGAGCAATTGTTTCATTTGTTTCACTTTTTGTTGACACGAACTTATTTTTGGATCTAACTAATAAATCCCATCAAATGTAAATTACTTTTTTGTTCTTTCCTTTATATTAACTACCTTTTATTCTATTCTTTTTAACCATTCAACCATTCAACCATCCAACCATTTAACCCTTCAACCATCCAACCATTCAACTCCCCTTCATCCATTCAAACATTTGGTAATGCTC
>Ga0123338_10000554_pt1 | contig 37954 bp, 29 predicted proteins | sample grotaG_FD_89793 | JGI IMG/M metagenome (GOLD analysis project Ga0123338, IMG submission 89793) | Glacier valley bacterial and archeal communities from Borup Fiord, Nunavut, Canada, to study Microbial Dark Matter (Phase II) -... | ecosystem: Environmental > Aquatic > Freshwater > Ice > Glacier ...
CACGCCCGTCTTGACGCCGGGTGCCGAGGCGAGCACCGAAGTCCCTGCCGGTAGTGCGTTGCCGGCGAGACCCGACCCGGCACCGAGCGCCGGACCGCACAGCGTTGCCTCCACAGCGTCCCCGTTCAGCAGGTCCCTGGTAGCCGCACGTATTTCGATGCCGACGGGAGCACCGCCGAGGGACAACAGATCGGTCCGACAGCCCGTATCCACGGTCGTTGGGAAACGCGTCGCGACGATGCCGGGGCCGCTGATGTCACTGATCGCCACCGGCACGGCCGTGAGTTCGCCGGAACGCCGGTCGATGGTCGTCTTGGCGTCGGTCGATGCGACCGTCAGATGCAACACGGTCGCACCGGTGACGGCTGGAAACCGAACTGTCGACTGCAGGGTGGCGCCGGCGGGTTCGAGCTGCAACGTTTCGGGCCCACTCCGATCGGTGCTGATGGTGATCGAGCGGATGGTCGCCAGCCGCTGATCTGAGGACTGGGCGATCTGCAGATGGTCGAGCACCGCGCCCGGCGACAGGGGAATGTCGATCGTGCCACCGGTCGGCTGCCCCGGGAACCGTCCGAACGACGTGACCCAGGCGGTCTCCGGGTTGTCGTCGATCGCCGCGTAGCCTCCGTCAGCCGCAACGCCGGTCAGCCTGTTGTCGGCTTCGGCGGTCCGCATCCCGAATAGCGTGGCAATCACCGAGTCCGCTGCCCGCTGGTCGAGTCGGACCGTGACCCGTGGTGTCAATGTCGTCGCCGTCCCCACCACCACATCGCGGATGAGCACAGCCTCTGGATCGGATCTCCACCGATCGGTCGGCGATGTCCTGTCTCTCGTGAAGACGTAGTCGACAGCCACTCCAGCAAGCGTTCCGGATGTTGCCAGGTCAGTTGCAGTGGTCGGCGGTCTGACAACTTCGGTGGTCGGTGGCACGGCGGTGCCATCGGGCTGCGCTGCCGTGATCGAAGCGAACCCAACGGCTGACTGGCCGAACGGGCTGAGCGCGTCACCCGTCGCCGACGTGATGGTGATGCGGGCGACGGTGAACGGCTTCGCAGCCATGACCGTCTGGCCGTTGCCTCGTTTCGACGATTCGTCGAGCGCGAACGGTTGCGGAGCGCTGTCATCGAAGCTGATCTCGACACCGGTGATCCAGCGATTGGCGGCGACCGAATTCGGCTGCAGCAGCGACAGCGAGACGATTGGCGCCGGAGCCACCACGGTGATGAACGAGCCGTCGGCCGGGGCTCGATCGGCAACCAGCCATGCGGTCGATGGATCGCCGTCGACCGCCATCGCCGCTCGATCCTCCGGCCGGTACGCATACGGTTCGCCGTAAGCGCTGGCGGTCGCTGTCAAGCCGCCGCGCTGTTGGGCGATCGTTTCGTCTGCTGCCGTCTGATTCGGGAAGACCGCCAGCCGGGCGTCTGCGGTATCGAGAATCGAGACGCCGCCGGTCACTGTTCCGTCCTCGGTGAACCCGCGTGTGTCGCGCGAACTTCGCCACTGCTCCGCACGATCGCGGTTCGAATCGGTCACGATGACACGTGACGGGTTGGACACGACGCCGGCGGTCGGCGTCACCGGATGGGCGATGTCGCCAGCGTACTCGACGAGTTCTGAGCCGTCGAGCAGCCCTGCCGCCGCCGCGTCGACGACCCCGTCGCCGCTGCCGACGAGCACGACCTCGTCCGTCTTCGCACGGATGATCGCGTTGGCATTCTGCACCTGCGTCACCGTCGCAGTCGGGAGTGGTTCGCCGATCGCCCGGTTGGACACTTCGTCCTCGTCCAAGGTCGCCAATAGGGGAGTATTCGCAGCGGCAGGCCCGAATGAGGCGGTTGTGCCGAGCCCGACATTCGGCGTCTTCAGTATCGCCTCGGTGACCTCCGGACGGGGCGTACGAAAGCGGTCGAAAGCGACATCGTCCGGGCTGAAGATGGTGTCGGCCCCGAGAAGACGGGCGACAGGCGCAATCGACTGAGCCTCGATGGTGCCAGCCTGGAATCGGTTGTCGAGGGCATACTGCAGGTCCATCGCTCCGGGGCTGCCGAGCGGCAACAGGTCGCGGTTGAGCAGCGGCTTGGACGTCAGTCCCGGCAGAGGAGGATCGACCGTGAAACCCCACCGATACGCACCGAACGGCGCGCCAGGCACCTCCAACACTCTGGCCGTCGTCGGAGTAGCCGACAGCGCTGCGGAAGCCTGCAACCAGCCGGCGGGTGGGTGCTCGTCATGGGAGATCGCCGGATCGACGATGTCACCGTTGAACAATGCCGGCAGGTTGGCGACGGCGAGCAACCCGGCGGCGACGGGGACCACGATCCGGCGCCAGCTCACCGGACCCGGCAGCCTCACCTTCGTCGACGGCCCTGTCAGCAGCCTGGTCAGCACGGTGACGAGGGCTCCCCACCCGAGCGCCAAGCCGAGCACGCTGAGCGGGATGGCCCTGGTGCTCGACCGCATCGACAACGCCAGTCCCGATCGTGCGTTGTCGGCCAGCGGCGTCATCAACGGTGAAGCCGCCTGGATCGGGTGGACGCTGACGGCGAGGATCGTTCCAGCGAGCACCAGCAGGGTGGCATACCGTCTCGCAGCCCAGCTGGTGACACTCAGCCCGGCAACGCCGCCGATGAGTACAACGAGGCTGACCAGCACGAGCACCGTCGACGTGAGGTACAGCGCAGCGGCGCTCGTCGCCGGACCTCCGAGGTCGCGGATATAGAAAAGCCAGTAGCCAAGGCCGCGCAACGTCTCGGTGCTCAGCGACGTCAACGAGACGGCCTGGAGGGTCTCGGAGAAGCCGAGCACGTTTGCGCCGTGTTTGCTCTGGATCGACAGAATGACGATCCACCACAGCGACACGATGACGCTCAGCGCACCGAGCTTCAGCGCCGTCAGGACGGCCTTTCGCCACGTCACCGTTCGTCGCCAGACGGCATCGATCAGCCACAGGATCGGGCCGGGAGCGATCATCACGATCGCCGTGAAGTTGACAGCGGCGACACTGAACATCACCAGCGCGAACAGCGCCGGGTAGCGCCACGACGAACTCGTCGACGCCTTGATGGTCAGGCCGACGAGCCAACAGAGACCGGCGAACGGCAACAGCATCACAGACGTCCGGGAGATGTACGGCAGCACGTAGGGGCTGAGCATGTAGAAGAGCGCGGTGACCATCGCCGCCGCCGACGCAAGGCCGAGCATCTTGGCGAGCCAACGGGCCCCGAGTCCCGCACAGAGCAGCAGCGTGGCGATCCACAGTCGTTGGGCGATCCAGTCCGGCACACCGAGCTTGTCGAAGATCCAGTACCAAGGTCCTGCGGGCCACAGGTAGGCGATCTGCTGGTGGGGGACCCAGCCGCCGTACTGCGTGGTGTCCCACGCCTTAGTCCCGGTTCTCAGCAGATAGCCGGGGTCGAAATAGAGGTAGAGCTTGGTGTCGCTCGGCAGCTTGCCAGGGTGCGCCAGCAGCGCCGGGACATAGCAGATCAACGCGAGAAGGAAGTTCTGCCCGGCGTGCGCGAGCCGTGGCGGTCGGCCGAACATCCGACGCCTTCGGCTTCCTGTCGGTACGTCTGCGACCCCCTCCGCTGCGGCGTCTGCATCGTCGATCGCGGAGGCGTCAGAAGTTGGTGTGCGATCCATCAACCGGCCTGCAGAGCGAGTCGCATCAGCGTCGGTCCGAGCCACCGGGTGGCGATGTCGGTGGCGGCTGCGGAACTCCAGTGCATGCCGTCAGGACGGGCAGCCCGGTTGGACCCGAGGTCGTTGGCTTCGACCCAGGAACGGAAGTCGAGCAGGTCGATGCGATTGGGCTGCTGCGCAGCAATCGCCGTCAGTTCGTTCTCGTAGGCGGTCATGGCAACGATATCTGTCGAAGCGGCGGCGGTCCCCTGCCACAGCCCGTTGATCGTCGGCATCCTGGTGAAGACGATCGTCGAACTGCCGGCTGCCAAGATGGTCTGGATGAACGAACCGTAACCGGCATCGAGTTGCGCACGGTAGGAAACGTCGGTGACGGGTACCAAGCCGTTCCCGAAGTTCTGCGGCTCTTCGTCGCGCTGGGTCACGAAGACGACGACGAGGTCGGGCGCGAAGGACTTGAGGAGCATCGGTAACCGCTGGGTGAGGACGCGATGGCATAGGGCGCGAAGCTGACGATCGGTGTCGTTGATGGCGATGCCGCCGCCAACGAGTCCGCAACCGGGAGCCACCGCAAGAGCGACGGTAGCGAGCCCCGGGTTCGCCTTGGCCCAGTTGACGAGTCCGGCGCCGGTCGCCTCGGCGGTCGAGTCGCCGACCATCACGATGCGTACCGGACGAAGCACGGACGGGGGTTCGACTTTGCCGGCGACAGAGGGAGCCGTTGTGGCAACGTGCTCGTCGTCGGTCGTCGACGGCCCACCAGTGCTCCTGACCGTCGTGTCGTCAATGACGATCGTTTTGCCGGTGATCATGTCCGGCGGTGGCGTTTGCTCGGCGGTCCTCGAGGTCGCCCTTTCCGGTGATGCCGAGGTCGCTGATGTCGAGGTAGCCGCAGTCGAGGTCGCCGCGGTCGAGGTCGCCGCGGGCGAGGTCGCCGGTTTCGACATGGACGTCGAGAGCACTGGCGACGGCGGTCGGATCGGGCCGAGTTGGCCCGGGACGGTGAGTGGGCTGGCGTCGGCTGCGGCCGACGTCCAATACGTCGAACTCGTTGCCGGCACGACGACGAACGCCGCCATCGCACAGCAGGCTGCCAGCCCGGCAGCCGTGAAGCGGCTGCGCCACCCGGACGTCGACCTACGAATTCGTCGTTCGATGAGCTGATACGACGTCAGCGTGATGGCAAGGGTGATCGTCAATTCCATCGACACGGCGGAAAAGCCGGTCAATCCGGTTTGGGTACGGACAGCGACGAAGACCGGCCAGTGAAAGACGTAAAGGCCGTAGCTGATCTTGCCGATCGAACGCAATGGGGCGATGCCGAGCGCCGACGTCACCCTGTTGGGCCGCTGCAGACCGGCCAACAGGCATGCAGTCGTGAGGCCGACGAGCGGGAGCCCGCCCGAGTAAGCCGGTCCATGACCCCCCGGGAACCACACACAAGATGCCAGTAGCGCCACCCCTGCGCCGACCGTCACGATCGACGGGATGTGTGGCAGCCTGCGTGCCGAGACGAGTCCCGCCAGTGCCGCACCGGTGAGGATCTCGGCGGATCGCGCCGGAGTCGCCCAGTAGGCGGCGTCGGGTCCCCAATGCACGGCGATCACCACGGCCGAAATCGACGAGACGACTGCAAGCGCGATGAGCAAGTGGTGCATGTGCACACGCCCGAACCGACGAGTGGCGGCGAACAGGCCGACGAGCACGAGCGGCCAGAGCCAGTAGTACTGCTCCTCGATCGACAACGACCAGAAATGGATCACCGGTGACGAGACGTTCGCCTGTGCAGCGATCTGATCGGCGTACGATCCACCGCTGAACAACTGCGTCCAATTCGACACCTGCAGCGTGGCACCGACGAGGTCGCTGCGCAGATGCGGTACCTCGGAGAACCATCCGGCACGAGCGGCGATCGCCACCAGGACAATGGCAGTTGTCGAGGCTGGCAGCAGCCGTCGTGCTCGGCGACCGTAGAACGCTCCGAGGCTGATCGAACCGGTCCGGTGCTGTTCACGAAGCAGCAGCGACGTGATGAGGAACCCGGAGAGTGTGAAGAACACCGACACGCCGACGTAGCCACCTTGCATCCAGGGCGCGCGCCCATGGAAGGCGATCACAGCCAGCACGGCGATGCCCCGCAGACCGTCGAGCGCTGGCTGGTACTGCCAGTCGTTCGATCCGGTTGCCGGCAGTTCCATGGCGGACGTCTGTGTGGTGTTCGTTGGCGTTCGCATCGCCGTCACTTACGGAATGGCCGTGAATCCGCCGTAGAGGACGGTGATGGCAACGAGGCCGGCGCCGCAGCACAGCATCAGGTACGTCCAACCGTCGTTCCACTTCTTCGGCCACCAGGCAGCGACGCCGATGAACAGCGGGAACGCGGTGAACAGGAAACGGGGTCTGGCGGTCACGGTCTTGGGGATGATCATCAACACGACGATCGCCAGCGTGTATGCCCAGACGTAGAGCGGAAGGCGTTGGCGACGGCTGACGACCAGCATGAAAACGAGGGCGACCAGCGTCAGCGTGCACATCAGGAACGTCGGAGACGCGAGCGGATGGATGATGCTGTTACCGACCTCGCGCAACGCGGTCCATCCCCAGCTGTATCCCTCGTGCCACGCCTCGCGCTGGATGCGGAACCAGGCAGCCGGTTCGCCGGTCTGACGACGCATGAACAACTGGAACCCGATGAATCCGGCGGGTGCCAATGCCGGGGCAACCAGTGATCTCCAGGCCCGCTCGTTATGGATGGCGACGATGGCGGCGACTCCGCAGGCGGCGACGAGGGCGATGCCGTTCGGGCGTGTCATGGTCGCCAGGCCGGCAGCGACGCCGGCAAGGAACCATCGCTTCTGGCCGAGCCAGACGAGACAGGCACAGGCGAGGACGATCAGCAGACCCTCGGCATAGGCCAGAGACAGAACGAAACTGCCGGGGAAGAAGGCGGTCAGGATCATCGCCCGCTTGGCGACGTCGTGGTCGAAGAACTGGCTCGCCAGCCAGCCCACCCCGATGATCGCCGCCAGCCCGACAACCAGGTTGACGGCGAGTGCGGCTGCGACGTCACGGCCTGGTAGTACGGTGTCGGCGGCGCGGATGATCAACGGGTACAGCGGGAAGAAAGCACCACGGGCGGCGCGCAGATGGTCGGTGTCGTATTCGTAAGTGACGTTCGGCGGAACGAAGTGCGGGTACCCCCGTCTGACGATTTCGAGGTACCACTTGCTGTCCCACGACGTGAAGACGTCGAGCATGCCGCGGAAGGCGTTTCGAGGCCGAGGCTTGTACGGGGCGGTGGCGACAGAGTTGGACGTCGTGACGATCGCCGCGCCGATGGCGACGAAGATGCGCGACACGACGTAGGCGACAAAGCCGGCAGCGACGGCGCGGCGCCACGTCGTCGCACCGTCACCAGCGCCTGCGATGGCGGTGTCGTCTCGCCGCTTGCGGACGGCGAGCGACCCGAACAGCGCGCCGCGGCGGAGCGATGGAACCGAGCTCACATCGCCGCGATCGGGAGAACCCGGATACCGGGGCCGAAGCGTTGGATACCGTGGCCATCGGCCGTCAGCAGCCTGATCACCCGGCTGCGCTGCCCGGCGTAGGGGGCCAGCAGTTCGAGCATTTCTGCATCGCTTCCACGTGGTCGGCCAGTCAGCGCCTGCGTCACGAGATGGCACAGCCAGAAGTCACCGACAGCGATGGCGTCCGGGTCGCCGAACGTCGGTCCGCCTGCGCAGCCGATCGTCCACTGGCCGATTCCGGGTATGAGCGTCAAACGCTGCAGTGCGACTCGTGGCTGTGCGTCTGCCTCGATCGAGGTGACGAGGCGCTGGTGCGAAGCGAAGGCTTTGATCGCGTCTGCGCGCTTGCGTTCGATCCCGAATCGGTGGAACCGCCAATACGGCAGTGTCGCCAGCACGTCGGGTGCCGGGGGCAGATACATCGGCCGGGGTCCAGGGGCGATTCCGCCGAACACCCTGCACAACGAGGCGTACGAACGCATCGCTTCGCGGGTGGTGACGCGCTGTTCGAGGATCAATGGGAGCACGGTGTGGTAAAGGCCGCCGCCGTGTCCGATGCGTGGCATCGGGTTGCGACGCATCGCCGTGGCGACCGCCGGATGCGCCGGGATGATGTCCGCAGGCGGCTCGTCCAACTGCCCGGTGAGCGCAGCGACCGTTGACAGTGCATGATCGCCCCCAGGACCCCATGCAGATGCGTCGATACCAGCGGAGGACCACCAGATGTGCAGGCTCGCCGGACCATCCGGGGTCAGCGTTGCTCTCCACCAGCCGTTTGGCTCGGCCTGCGTTGTCGGGTCGAACCGGCCGTGCTGCTGCGCGCTGAGCACGCTGGGGTAGTCGATGGACGGGGCCATCTGTTGCATGGGTACAGACACGGCTGCGACGATAGTCAATGGGTGTGACAGAGAAACGGTTTTGCGGAAACCTTCAGTCCGCCTCGCCCTGACACCGCGCTGCGCGGTCGCAACGGCCACCTGACCGATGAATCGTCGAAGAACGGCACGCTAGGCGAGGTGCTCGATCGGATGATGACAGGCGATGAAGTGCTCGCCACCGATGTCGCGGAGTTGCGGTTCTTCCTTAGCGCAGATATCCGTGGCGAACGGGCAACGCGTCCGGAACCGGCAACCAGATGGTGGCAGCACCGGCGAGGGGATTTCTCCGAGGATCTTCGTCGCCAGCACTTTGACCCTCGGATCCGGCACCGGGATCGACTTCAGCAGCAGATCGGTATACGGATGGGTCGGGCGGGCGTAGAGATCGTCTGACTTGGCAACCTCGCACACCTTGCCGAGGTACATGACAGCGACACGGTCGCTGATGTTCTTGACGACAGCAAGGTCGTGGGCGATGAAGATGAGTGTCAGATTGCGCTTCGCCTTGAGATCCTCCAAGAGGTTCAAGACCTGCGCCTGGACGCTGACGTCGAGCGCCGAGACCGGCTCGTCGCAGATGATCATCTTCGGATCGAGCACCAGCGCCCTGGCGATCGAGATGCGCTGGCACTGACCGCCGGAGAACTGATGAGGCTGGCTCTCTGCCGCACGTTTTGGATCGATTCCGACTTCTTCGAGGGTGGCGTCGACCTTGGCGGCACGTTCGGCTTTCGTGCCGACCTCCCAGATCATCAACGGTTCCATGACGATGTCGCGGACCTTGCGGCGAGGATTGAGCGACGAGATCGGGTCCTGGAAGATCATCTGGATATTGGTGCGCACCTTACGCATCGAATCGCCACTCATCTTCGTTAGTTCGTTGCCGTCGAAGATGATCGAGCCAGAGGTCGGACGGGGAAGTTGCATGATCGCCCTGCCGGTGGTCGACTTGCCGCAACCCGACTCACCGACCAGTCCAAGCGTCTCGCCAGGGATCACGTCGAGGCTGATCCCTGAGACGGCGTTGACCTTGAGGCCGGTGCGGCCGACGGGAAATTCGACGACGAGGTTCTCGAGACGCAGCAGTGCTTCGTCAGCGGTGTGCAGGTGTGCGGTTCCGGTACCGGCCATCAGCGCAGTCCTCCGATGGTGACGGCGACGTTGGAGTCGGTCGTTGCATCAGTGGCTGCTGGGCGATCGAATCCACCGGTCACCACTGGGAACCAACAGGCGTAGGCATGTTCCGGATGCTCACCAGCGGTCAATGGTGGTTCCTGCTGGCGGCAGCGGTCTTGCGCATACTGGCACCGCGGCGCGAAACGGCACCCGGTCGGCGGATTGACGAGATCGGGCGGTCGACCGGCGATGGCGTGCAGGCGCGTGTGTGATGGCTGCTCGATCTTCGGGATACTCGCCAACAGCGCCTCTGTATAGGGATGCCGCATCTGCGAGAACAACACGTCCGTTGGTGCCTTCTCGACGACCTTGCCGGCGTACATGACGACGATCTCGTCGGTGTGCCCGGCGACGACACCAAGGTCGTGAGTCACGAGAATCAGACTCATGTTGCGGTCGCGACGCTGTTCTTCGAGGAGGTCGAGGATCTGCGCCTGCACGGTCACGTCGAGCGCCGTCGTGGGTTCGTCGGCGAACAGCATCGTCGGGCCGCAGGCCATGGCGATGGCGATCATCACGCGTTGGCGCATGCCGCCGGACAGTTCGTGCGGATACTGGTTCAAACGGCGATGGGCTTCGGGAATGCCGACATCGACGAGCAGCTTTTCGGCAGTGTCCGACGCTGTTTCGCGCCCCATGCCGAGATGCGTCTTCAGCGGTTCGGTGATCTGTGCCCCGATCTTCATCAGCGGGTTGAGCGACGTCATCGGATCCTGGAAGATCATCGCCATTTCTTTGCCCCAGTATTGACGCATCTGCTTGATCGTCAGCTGATCGATGCGAGCACCTTCGAACCGAACCTCTCCGGCGCGGACGACGCCTCGGCGGGGGAGCAGGCCCATGATCGATCGGGAGAGGATCGTCTTTCCAGACCCGGACTCGCCGACGATGCCGAGGGCCTTGCCGCGGTCGAGTTTCAACGAGACACCATCGACGGCCCTGACCAGCCCGCGGCCGGTCTTGAACCCCGTTGCGAGGTTCTCGACGTCGAGCAGCACGCCGGTTTCGGGGCGTGTCGGATAGTTCCGACTCACAGCGCCGCCTCCCGGATGTCGTAATGGCGGGCGATTCGGTCACCGATGACGTTGAAGGCGAGCACGGTCAGGAACAGCACGAGACTCGGGAACAGCGTCGCCCACCACGCCTTGTCCATGTCCCGGTAGGAGGCGTTGATCATCTTTCCCCAGGTCGGTGTGCCGGTCTCGACGCTGAAGCCGAGAAACGCCAAGGCGGCTTCTGCGGAGATCAACAGCGCAAGGCCCGTGAAGGCCACGGACATCATCGCCGGGATGAGGTTCGGCAGGATCTCCCTGGTGATGATCCGGAAGTTCTTGGCACCGACACTTCTGGCCGCCAGTACGAAGTCGCGTTGCGCCAATGACATCGTCAGTGCTCTCACGATTCGGGCGAGCGGAGCGATGGCCAGCAGGCTGAGGACGACGGTGATCTGCTCGGTTCGTGTGAACCATTTGAGAATGCCGGGATCCCCGGGGCGGTCCTGCTGCAGGTCGCCGACCCGGTAGACGATGATGATCGCCAACACGAGCGGCGGAACCGCGAGCATGATGTCGACGACGATCGAGATCACCCGGTCGTACATGCCCTTGAAATAGCCGGCGATGAGACCCATGAATGTTCCGACGAGCAGGCCGATCACCGTCGACCAGAGGCCGACCTTCAACGTCGTCCTCGCCCCGTAGATGACCTTCGAGAAGACATCGCGTCCAGTCGAGTCGACACCGAACCATGCATTCCAACCCGGCCCGAGCTTGTAACCGGCCGTCGATCTGCCGTGGTTCTTGACGGCTGTCGTCGGCAGGCGGATGAATGACAGCTGATCAGCGAAGATCGCCATCAACAGCAGCGCGGCAACCCACACGAGGGCGATCCAGAACCCGACGTGGATCCTGCCGCGCGATTGCTTCGGCAGAGGTTCGGCTGCGGGCGGCACGTCGAGAGGTGTCGGCGTCATCGAGGTGGTGTCAGTGATCAAGGTCATGCGATTATCCCAAGGCTCTGGCGAGGCGAATTCGCGGGTCGACGACGGCATACAGCAGGTCGATCGCCAAGTTTGTGAAGACGACGCCGACGACGAGAATCGCCGTGGCGGTTTGGATGACGAGGAGGTCGCCGCGCAGCAACGACTCGAGCAGCATCTGCCCGAGCCCGTTCAAACCGAACAATGATTCGACGAGCACGGCACCACCGAGCAGGCCGCTCAGCTGCAGACCGACACTCGTCAGCAACGAGAACACCGAACTCCTCAACGCATGGCGCCACAGAACCCGCTGGGGTGACACGCCCTTGGCTCTGGCGAGGGTGATGAAGTCGCTCTGCAACGTCATGATCATGTCGCCGCGCAGCAGCCGGGTGAAGATCGCTGAAATCGGTAGTGCGAGCGTGAGCGTCGGCAGGAAGAAGTTCTTGGCGCTCTGCAATGGGTTGTCCCACGGGTAGATCTTGTTGCTGTTCGCCGGGAACCAATGGAAATGGATCGAGAACACGAGCAGCAGCAAGATGCCGAGCACTACGCCGGGGATCGACACGTAGGCGAAGGAAAGGAAGCCGGCGCTCTTGTCGAACAGGCCGTCGCGACGGTAGGCGGAGAGCACGGCGACCGGTAGGGCGATCAGCAGCGCGAGAACGACGGCGTAGATGGTCAGCAGCAGCGTCGTCGGGACCTTCTGGCGGAGCAACGTCCTGACATCGGTCGAGAAGATTTCCGAGCGGCCGAGATCGAGCGTCAACATGTTCTTGACCCAGTAGAAGTACTGCGTGAAGTAATCGCTGTTCAGGTGGTACTTGGCGGTGACGGCGTCGATGTTCGCCTGCGTCGCCGTTCCCCCCAGCATCCGGCGCGCCGGGTCGTTGACACCGAGGCGCATTGCCACGAGCACACCAAAGGTGACGATGACGAAGACGATGAGGAACTGCGCAGTTTTCTGGGCGGCGTATCTCAAGCTGACTCCAACTCCGTGAGGATGCGATTGATAGGTCGGTAGGTGGGTATGTGGAAAGGGTCATCCTCCCGCAGCAGCAAGGCGCTGCTGCGGAAGGATGATCGATGTGGTGACTAGGGCTTGATCCAGATGGTGTTGAGCCAGAACTGACCGGAGAATCCGGCGCCGTCCTGAGCGGTTCCACCGTCTGGCAGGACGGTCGTCGCGAGGCCATGGACCGTTGCCTTGTGCGGGGTTCCCCAGATCGTGTAATCGAGCGGGATGAACAGGCACTGTGAACCGAATTCCCGGTTGACGTCCTCAGCGGCCTTTTGGGCCGATGCGTCGTCTTTCGCCTCACGTGCGGCGTCGAGACCGGCATCGATCTTCGGGTCGTTCATACGGGCGAAGTTCAACGACAACTTGCCGTCAGGGTGTGAACCGGCACTGTGCCACCAGAAATACTGGTCGTCGACTTTGCCGCCGGCGTGCTGACGCCATCCGTACATGTGGAAGTCAGGGATGCCGAGCAACGCATTGGTGATGAACGCAGACTGTTCGACCGTCTGCACGGTCAGGTTGACGCCGATCTGCTGCCAGTATCCCTTGAGCAATTCCGCCGTTGTCGCATTGTCAGCCGTCGGCGTGAACCCGATCGTGACGTCGACCGACGAGGTCCCTGTCGACTTCTTGTAGTCGTCGATGAGCGCCTTGGCGCCGGCGATGTCCTGCGCGGTCTTCAGGCCGTTGTCGGCGAGATAGCCCTGCTGGCCGGGGGAGAACGGGCCGTTCGCCGGTTGCGTGATGCCGCCCTCGGTTGCGTCGATGTATTCCTTGCGGTCGATCGACTCCGACAGTGCGCAGCGGACCCGCTGATCTGACAGCGGACCTGGCTTGGAGAGATCGATCAACAAGAAGTTGGTCTCGCTCTGCTTCGTCTGCTCGTTCATCGGGTACTGGGCAGCCTTGTCGCGGAAGTTCTTGACAACACCGGCGTTCGAGGTCGAGAAGATGTCGATGTCACCGGCAAGCAACGCCTTTTCGGCGTTGGCGCTGTCGGGAATCACCTTGAAGTCGATCTCGTCCAGGTACGGCAAGGTCACTCCGTTCTTGTCCTTTTGCCAATACTTCGGGTTCTTCTTGACGACGAGCAGGTCATCGGTGTAGCTGGCGAGCGTGAACGGACCCGATCCGATCGGAGCCGTTGCCTTGGTGGGGTCTGCCTTGACCTCATCGAGCCATTTCGGCGAGGCGATCAGGCCCAACTGGCCGGTGAGATACCGATCGAATGTCGACCATGTGAATGGTTTGGCCGGGTCGCCGCCCTTGCCCATGTAGATGTCGAAGTTCATCTCGTCCTTCTTGACGATTTTCAACGACTTGTCAGGGTTCTTGGCGACATCGGTCAGCGCACCGGCGATGAGAATTCCCTGGCCGGAGTCCTGCAGGTTGCGAATCATGGCGTCGGCATTGACTGGCGTGCCATCGGTGAACGTGATATTCGGGCGAACGGTCACCGTCCACACGGAGAAGTCGGCATTGGGAGTGATCGCTGAAGCGAGGAACGGATGCACCTTGCCGTCATCGCCGAGTGCCCCAATCGGGTCGAAGAAGCTGCGAGCGCGTTCCTGGCAGTACGAGTCGCACTGCATCGCAGCTGGCGTCCACGGGGACGCGACCTTGGCTTCACCGGAGACGATGAGCTTGCCGCCGAGTACCGGCTTTTCTGCTGCGACGGTCGACACGACAGCGGTGGTCGCCACGTCGGTGACTGCTGTCGTCACTGCGGTCGTCGCACCCGTCGTGCCGGCCGTCGCTGTTCCCCCAGTCGTCGTAGCCGTTGCTGCGGTCGTGCCGGTTGTAGCGGCTGCCGTCGTGACTGCTGCAGCTGCGGTGGACGACACTGTCTTTGCGGAATCGTCCTTCTTGCTGCTGCACGCACCGGCGATCAGCGCAAAGCTGAATGCGGCGCCCACCACCTTCATTCCAGTGCGTCGATCCGTTCGCTGTGGTCTTCTCATGCTGCAATCCCCCAATTCGAGTGGCTGATTATCACCAATGCGTCGTATGTGACCCCCGCCACATTGGATATCTCGAACCATAGCCGGGACATGCGCGCGACTTACGAGTTTGAGCGCCTGCTTTGTCGACCGCCTTGGAATTTCTTGGCAGCGTGTCAACTTCGACGGTGAGCATGACGAGTTCGACGCTCGCAGTAGTTTCAGGTGATGCTCAACAAGATGATGGTGGCCCCAGGGAAGCAGGCGAACCTGTCCCGGCGAAAGCCTGACGAGACATTTGGGTGGGAGAAGTCCGACGCCAAGCAGGAGTTGGGAAAACTGATCACGCGCCTCAGCGAACTGCAGAACCGTCTCGCCGCCGAGTCGAAACAGTCGCTGCTCGTGGTGCTGCAGGCGATGGATGCGGCAGGCAAGGACGGCGTGGTTCGCAGCATCTTCACCGGCGTCAACCCCGCCGGTGTGAGCGTGACGTCGTTCAAGGCGCCTTCGTCGGAGGAACTGGCCCACGACTACCTGTGGCGAGTGCACGCAGCGATGCCGCATCGCGGTCAGATCGGCATCTTCAACCGCTCGCACTATGAAGACGTGCTCGTCGTTCGTGTGCACGGGTATGTCCCGGAGGAGCGGTGGCGCAAGCGGTTCCGTCATATTCGTGAGTTCGAGCGAATGGCGACCGAGGAGGGTACGAACATCGTCAAGATCCACCTCCAGATCTCGCTCGAAGCGCAACGCCAGCGTGAGCAGGACCGTATCGACACCATCGAGAAGCGCTGGAAGTTCAACAAGCAGGACCTCGTCGACCGAGCTCTGTGGCCGAAATTCATGGAGGCCTATGAGGACGTCTTCAGTGAAACCGGTACCCATGACGCGCCGTGGTACATCGTGCCGTCGGACCGCAACTGGGTCCGTAACCTCGCTGTCGCCCAGATCCTCGTGCATGCCCTCGATGCCATGGACCCCCGCATTCCTCCAGGTCAACCGGAGATCGAGGGCATCGTCGTCGTCTAGCGGCGAGCGGTCACGCCGATTCCGCGATGGGGGAATTCAGGTGACCGCGATGATTCGGTTGGAGGGCCGCGATCACGCCGATTCCGCGATGGGGGAATTCAGGTGACCGCGATGATTCCGTTGGAGGGCCGCGGTCACGCCGATTCCGCGATGGGGGAATCCAGGTGACCGCGAGGCGACTGACGAAGCCATGCGGCGATCTCGGCTGCGACCTTGTCGCCACGGTGCATCACCGCATGAGTCGAGTATTCGACCACTGCGAATCCTTCGCTTTGCAATTGATTGCGGCGCTGTGCGTCTCGTTCTCTGTCAGCGTCGCTCGAATGCCCGCGACGACCGCTCACCTCGACGATGACGCGTTGTTCGGTGAACTCGAAGTCGACGCGTGCGTGGATATCGGCCGTGCGGTGAACTACTTGCGTTCTGGGTTTCGGGAGGCCGTGCCGACGGACCAGTTTCGAAAACTCGCGTTCGAGCCACGAGTGCACGCCGGCGTCGAGCAGCACGGCGTCGAGTATGGCGATCCACGGTCGGCCCGATCGCAGCGGCTGGGCAAAGCGGGCAAGATAGCTCGGCGAGACCAGCCCGAGGCGACAGGCGCTGTCGACCGCTGCGGCGACTCCGTCGACGTCGGTCACCGAGCACAGATCGATGATCGTTCTCGCTGCCGTCGAGATTGGCCACGACGTGATCAGGCCGGCGGCAAGCAATTGCCGGTCCGTCCATGCCGACGGCGGCAGTCCGTGGCCGGGGATCGAGGCGATGTCGCCTGCTGCGAGCCGACGCGTTGAATGGACCACCAGGCCGACGCCGCTGTTGCGATCCATCCGTGTGGTGGTGAACTCAGCAGTTGCGTCCTCGAATCCGTCGAATCCCCATAGACGTGCTGCGGCGCGATGACTGACGACAGCACCATCGCCGAGCACGAGCAATCCGCTCACGATGTCGCGCTCGAAGCCCTGTGGAGCGCCCCATGCTGCGAACGTCTGCGGCCCGGTCAGTCGCAGTCGCGTGGACTCGCGAAGCGCGTAGATCTGGCGTTGCGTCAACCCGCATCGGGTGAGCTGATCGAAGCCGGCGACGCCGTGCTGCGCAGAGAGGAGCCGGTGGACAAGTTCGGTTGTTTCAACGTTCACGCCGGATATGTGTGCGTCAGCCTGTCGAAATCGGAAATCGCTGGACAAGGTTTCTTCGCGTGGTCACGGGAATTCCGTGACGGCGGAATCGGCGTGACCGCGGTGCGGGGTGGGGAGGCGTGGTCACGGGAATTCCGTGGTGGCGGAATCGGCGTGACCGCAAGGACGAGACAGCGCAGGCGGTATGGCGGGCTGGACAGGACCGTCAGGCGTCTTTGACGGACCAATCGCGTTTGGCAACGGGGTCCTTGTCGCTCCACGGGAAGTTGATCCACATGTCGGTTTTCTTCCATACGTACTCGCATTTGATGACGGAGTGGGACTTCTCGTAGATGACGGCGCTGCGGACTTCGGCTACCTTGCCGAGGCAGAACTCCTTGACCAGCTCGAGCGTCTTGCCGGTGTCGGCGACATCGTCGGCGATCAGTACTCTGGCCTCGGCAATTGCATCGAGGTCGGGAACAGGCGGCAGGATCAGCGGCACGTCGAGGCGCTCGTCGACGCCGGTGTAGAACTCGACGTTCATCGTGTAGACGTTCTTGACCGACAGCGCGTATCCGAGGGCTCCGGCGATCAGCAGACCGCCGCGAGCAATCGCCAGGATGATGTCCGGTTCGTAGCCGTCGTCGGCGATCTGTTGAGCGAGCTCACGAGACGAGCTCCCGAACAGCTCCCACGTCAAAATTTCCCGCTCTGCTGACAACCGACTCAACCTCCTGGACGACGAATCACCGAACCTAGTGGAAATGGCCGCACGCTCGGCAGCTCACGACGAAGTGGCGCTCCGATTGCCGCGCACTGCGCTTGAACCTGTAGGAACTGTCGGAACCGACGGGTGTCAGGCGTTGTGGCGGGCGAGGATCGTCAGCGCGCAATTGCGACCGCTCGCACCCCAGACACCGGCACCGGGGAATGTTGCTGCGCCGGTGATGTAAAGACCGTCGACAGGCGTCCGGTAGCGCGTCAACTCGGGAGACTTCGAGTGCAGCGCTGCAAGCGGTCCTCCGGCGAACGAGGTGGCGTGCCCCTTCGGTAGGTTGAATTCGCCTTCGTAGCGATCAGGCGTCATCACCCGCCATTGGCTGATGCCCTCCTTCCATCCTGGTTCGAGCAGCGTTGCGTATTCGTCGATCCAGCGCTGTGGCTCAGCAGACCCTGTCCAACCGCCCCGTACGCCGTAGGGCGTGTAGAGCGTCTCGAGGCTGAGCACGTGGGTTCCCGGTGTCCCCATCGACGGGTCCAGCACCGTCGGGATGTTGGCAAAGAATGCGGGTCTGTCGAGCACCATTCCGGACTTCATCATCGCTGCGCCCAGCACCATGTCGGCAATGCTCGGCGCGACGTACGTCGTCGCCGCCAGCGGATCGAAGTCGAGCTGTGTCGCAAGCTTCGGATCGAGGCGCTTGTAGACGGGCAGCACCGTCATCGCAGCGTCGATTTTCGATTCGTAGCCTTCGGCATGTGGCGTTGCCTGCCAGCGATCGATCAGTGGGCCGGCACCGGCAGGGGGATTGCGCAGCCACGACAGGAACGTGCTGTGCGGGTCGCAGGCAGAGACGACGATCGGTGCGGTGATCTCCGTCCCGTCGTCCACGGTGATGCCGGCGACGCCCGTCGACGCGCAGTTGATCGCCGTCACGCGTGTCGATGTCCGCAGCGTCCCACCGCTCGCGAGGAATGCAGACTGCAGCGAGATCGGAACCATGCCGCTGCCGCCGATCGGCCGTCCGACTGTCGACACGTGGCGCATTGCATAGCTCAGCGCTCCGAGGCCGGTTCCTGGCGTTTCCGGTGAGATGCCCCAGACCATCGGACCGGCGACCATGCCGGGTGCCTGCAACGCATCGGTCGCGAAAAACGATCTCATCACGTCGGCGGCGCTCTTGCGGCTCCAGCGCAGGAGTGTCGACGCGCCCCTGCCTCTGTGCTGCAAGACCTTGCCGATCAGGTGACGCGCCGAGGGCGGCTCCGCAGCGGCATCGAGGATCAGGCGAACGGCCGGCATCGCCGCAGCGGCGTATCGGCGATAACCGTCGACCTCGTTGGGATGGGTCATACGGAGGCCTTCGAGCGTGCGTTCGAGCGAATGGAACGAGGGCCAGATCGCTCCGCCGGACCACGCCATGTTCATCGCCCCTGGGTCGACGTCGAGGTAGTGCAGGCCGTGGGCACCGAGGCCCAATTCTTCGATGACCGGCGTCGTCCGAAACGTCAGGTGATCGCAGTTGCAGATATTGACGCGTACGCCGAGCACGTCTTCGCTCGAGGCGCAACCGCCGACCGTCTCCCGCGCCTCGACCAGCAGTGTTTTCATTCCACGTTGCGCCAGGTAGGCGGCGGCGACGAGCCCGTTGTGGCCCGCACCGACGACGATTGCCCCGAAGTCGCTCATCGCTGCGCCGCCCACGTGGCGTCTAGTCTGGAGTCGTGAATGCTTTGCAACGACTCGAAGAACTCAGAGGGCCAGAAGTCGCCACGGCGCTGACGGAGAACAGCATCATCGTCCAGCCGCTCGGGGCTATCGAACAGCACGGCCCGCACCTTCCGTTCAACACCGACACGGTCGTCGCCACCGCCGTCGCCGAGGCAGCGTGTGCCGAAGCCCGCACCAATGGTCTGGATGTTTGGTTGCTGCCGACATTGGCCTACACGAAGTCCAACGAACATGCCTGGTCGCCCGGCACGATCTGGCTCACGGCGACGACGCTGCTGAGCGTGCTCGACGACATCGGTCGCTGTATCGCCACCACACCGGCGAAGCGGCTGGTGTTCCTCAACGGGCACGGTGGAAACAGCGCGCTGCTGAATGTCGCCTGCCGCGATATCCGTCTTGCTCATGGGCTGAAGACCTTTCTCACGCATCCGGGTATGCCGGTCGATCAGGGTGGCGTGTCGCCCTCGTCAGAACTGGGGATGGGTATCCACGGAGGCATCCAGGAGACGTCCGTGATGATGCATCTCCGGCCCGATCTTATTGATATGACAAATATTTCGCGCAAGGTACCGGAGAGGATGGCGGCAAACAAGTATGTGCGCTTCGGCGGACGCGTCAGCTTCGGGTGGCTGTCGAACGACTTCGACCCCGAGGGATACATCGGCGACCCGACGGATGCCACCGCCGAGCTCGGTAAGCAGCTCTTCGAAGGTTCCGTAACGGGGCTCGTCGAGGCCTTCGAGGAGATCGCCGTCTTCGACTTCGGACGCTGAGAAGCGCAGCCCTGGTGGCGGCCGAACCCGGTAGGGAGGAAGCGGATCCGCCTGGGAAAGCAAAAGGGCGCCGACCTCGCGGCCGGCGCCCTTCTTCATTGCATCTCACATATGGATGGTCTTGTCGATGAACTGGTTGGTCACGATGTCAGACGACTTCAACCCCGCCTTGGGCGCTGAACCGAGCGCTGCGTAGATTGGCGTCGCCAGCTTGATGAGGGCGTCGACACGACTGCTGTCGAAGCTGCCGAGCGTTCCATCGGGGCTGTTGGCCACGAGGCCGTCCTTCTTGATGGTGGCAACGGCGTAGTCTGCTACACCCTGGCTGTATACCCAGCCATTGTTGTATTTGGCGACGAGGTCGAGGACCAACGCGTTCGCAGCCTTCGGGTCAGCCAGATAGTCGACGCTCGATTGCTGGATGATCGGAACGAGGAGCTTGAAGCAAGCGGCCAGCTTGGTGATGTTCTCCGGCTTCGTGGCGATGGACTCTGCGTAGTTGTTCCACCCTGCATCGTTGATGTATGCATAGGAGATGGGCTTCTTCCACTGGGCGATTTCGTTCTGGTAGATGTACGGCTCTGCCGATCCGAAGCCCTGCTGTGCTTCCTTGCCCTGCTGGGCGACGAAGTTGGCTGGCGTGCCGTCATAGTCACCGGCGACATCGGCCTTCGGCAGGATGCCGGCCGAGGTGAAGTAGTCCATGTAGGCGGCACCGGAGAAGTAGTGCACCTTGACGTTGGCCTTGCCGAGGTCGGCAATCGTCTTCACGTTGGGATAGGTCGCCGGATCCCACATGATCATCTGCGGGTTCTTGATGAACCCGTTCTCGATGGCGACGGTCGGGAACTTGTCCGACAACTGAATGGCCTCGTCCGTGTAGACGAACCCGAGCGTTAGCGCGGGATCCGAGTACAGCTGCGACGTCACCGTCTGGAAGCCGATCGCCGGGCCGCCCGAGCGGACCTCGATCTTGACTCCGGTGTCGACGCCACCATGGGCGACGAGTTCGCCGGTGACGATCTTCTTGTCGGCGTTGACCGACGGGCTCGGCCCGAACAGGTTGTAGAGGAAACCGTGCTCGCCTTCTGGGTTCCAGTCCGTCTGGATGGCGATCGTCGCTGGGCAGGCGGTTTTCAGTTCGCCGGCTGTGACGACAAGGCCTCCAGCCGACGTCGTGCCAGCCGTTGTTCCTTTCGTGGTTCCTGCGGTCGTTGCTGCAGTGGTACCGGGGGTGGTTGCCGCGGTGGTGCCGGCGGTTGTCGCTGCGGCACCGGTTGTCGCTGCGGCACCTGTAGTGGTTGCCGATGTCTTTGACGACGAGCTGCCGCAGGCGCTGAAGACCAGTGCCGCAAGCGGTAGGGCGGCCAGCAGCTTGGTCTGCTTTCGCTTGATCATGTGTACTCCTTGTTTGTTCACGCTGTTTGGTTTTCTCAATCAGGCCCGAGGACCGTGATGATGAGATGTGGTGAGGTCTCAGCTGGTTTTGCGCGTCGTCTCGTGCCAGCTGCCGATGACCCGTTTGCCGATCCATCCGAAGATGATGAAGAAGGTGATGCCGAGCAACGCAGCAAGGATCACGGCGCCGTACATGACAGGGTTGTTGAGGCGCGAGCGGTATTGATCGATGAGGATTCCGATACCGGGGCTGCCCTGGCGGAAAAAGGTGTCACCGACGACGGCGCCGATGACCGAAAGGCCGGCGGCGATACGGAAGCCGGCGAAGATCGCCGGCATCGCCGCCGGCAGCTGCAACTTGCGTAGTCGTGTCCAGCGCGAGGCGCCGCGCAGTGTGAACAGGTCGTGCTGGCCCCGTTCAGCTGAGAGCAGGCCGAACAACGTGTTGGCAACGATCGGGAAGAGGGCGATGATCACACAGACGATGACGCGCGATCGGAAGTTGAACCCGTAGATGTTGCCGATCAGCGGAACGAACGCAAGGATCGGGATCGCCTGGATGGCGACGAGATACGGCCAGACGGACTTCTCGATCCAATTCGCCTGACTCATCAAAATGGCCAGCAACACCCCGAGGACAATGGCGATGATCAGTCCAACGAGGGCCACACGTGTCGACAACCATAGGGCTTCGAGGAGTGGCTTGGTGTTGATCCACATCATGAACGAGTCGTGGATGACGATGTGCGGAGGAGTCAGCAGGAAACTGGGCTTGCCGAAGAGATGTTTGAGACCCCAATACGACATGAAGTACCAGAAGCCGACGAACACACCGAAGAGCGAAATCGGTCCGGCGTATTCACTCCAATGCTTGGCAGCCTTGTACTGCGGCGGAGCGGTGGCGTCCTCGTGAGCCTGCGCGAGGTCGTCCTTGGCAAAGATCGACGTCGTCGGTGCTTCTGGATCGCTGTACTGCGTCAGGCTCATGAATGCGCTCCTCGCAGGGCATGCGACACGTCGCCGCAGAGTTCGGCGAACGCTGGATCGAAACGCAGTTCGGGGCTGCGCGGATATTCGAAGGGGATCGCGAAATCGCCGACGATCTTGCCAGGGCGGGCCGACATCACCAGCACCCTTGTCGACAGGAACACGGCTTCTTGAATCGAGTGGGTGATGAACAGTGATGCAAATCCCGAGCGCTGGAAGAGGCTGAGTAGTTCGTCGTTGAGACGTTCACGGGTGATTTCGTCGAGCGCACCGAATGGTTCGTCGAAGAGGAACAATTTCGGATCGAGGACGAGTGAGCGGGCCAGCGAGGCACGCATCTTCATGCCGCCTGACAATTGTTTCGGATACTTCGATTCGAAGCCGTTGAGGCCGACGAGGTCGATCGTCTCCCGTGCCTTTGCCTGACGTTCGGCCTTCGGGACGCCGTTCAACTCGGCGAGCAACTCGATGTTCTTGCGAACGGTTCTCCACTGCAGCAACGTCGCGTCCTGGAAGACGTAGCCGAGGCTGTCATGGTCGACGGTCACCGTTCCGGTCGAGGGCTTCGAGAGGCCGGAGGCGATGCGCTGCAATGTCGATTTACCGCAGCCTGACGGGCCGACGATCGTGACGAATTCTCCTGGATGGACCTCGAAGTTCGTCGAATCGAGGGCGAACGTTCCGTCCGGATAGGTCATCGAAACGTTGTCGAACTTCAGCGCGGCGATACCCGGGATGTCACCGATCGAATGCGAGCCTGCGACTGCGGTCATTGCATCATCATCCCACCTGTGACGTTCATCGCCTGCCCGGTGCAATAGTCCGAATCCGCTGAGGCGAGGAACAGGGCCATCTTGGCGACATCACCCGGGCATCCGAGGCGACCGAGCGGCGATTTCGCCGACCAGGCGTCGATCATCGCCTGCGTGCGCGTCGCCGCGCCCATCTCCGTCAGCACGTAGCCGGGGCAGATGCAGTTGACGTTGATCTGATGGGGGCCGAGTTCCATCGCCGCCACCTGTGTCAGCGAGATCACTGCACCCTTGGAAGCTGCGTAGTGCGCCTGATTGGGTGCGCCGAGCTTGCCGCCCATCGACGCCATGTTGACGATCTTGCCGCCGGTCCCGTCGGCGATCATTCGTTTCGCTGCGACCTGCGTCGTGACGAGCATCGCCCGGACATTGACATCGAAGGTGAGATCCCAGTCCTCGATGTCAATATCGAGGAGCGGGGAGAACTTCAGGACCCCGGCATTGTTCACCAGGATGTCGATGCCGCCGAGGTGGGCGATCGCTGCGGTCATCGCTACCCGCGTGGCCTCAGCGTCGCTGAGATCGGTCCCGACCGCGAGACCATCGATTTCCTTGGCGATGATCGTCGCCTCGTCGAGCAGTAGATCGAGGACGGCGACGGAGGCACCCTCGGCGGCAAATGTTCTGGCGATTTCGGCACCGATGCCGCGAGCGGCACCGGTGACGACGACGCGCCTGCCGGCGAGCCTGCCGATCGCCGCGGGGTTCACTAGGTGTTCTGCCGTCCGTACTGTGACGGGCGATCCAGCGCGTTCTGCGGCGGGTTCTGCAGCGTGAGGATGCTCAGTTGTTGACATCGCCCGGACAGAATACGTCAGCGGCCGACAGCGGGCGGCCTTCGACCGTGAACTCCATATTTCGGGAACGTTTCGTCGCAGCTCAGCTGCCCTTTCGGGCGACGATCCGGCCTTGACGAAACGTCAAGCGCGACTCCGGTTGGTAGGCAATCGACTCTCGGATGTTCGGGACCCGGATGGCGACGAAATCGCCGGACTGCCCGACCTCGACCGACGCCGACACGCCGAGCACGGCGATCCGCGCGTTCGTCGTCACGGTTGCGTAGGCGTCGACGGGCAGGAGGTGCCCAGCCATGACCATCAACGCTGCCGTCTCCAATGGATCGCCCTTGCCGACGAGGTTGAACGGGTCCTGCAGGTTGTCGGCTCCGGCGGCGACGTTGACGTTCGCCGTACGCAGGGCGGCAATGGCGGTCAGCCCTCTCGGCGCACCGACAGCGTGGCCCCTCGCCTGGAGATAGAGGTTCGTCTGCGGCAGTGCAACGACGCTGATCCCGGCTTCGGCGACGAGTTCGGCGGTTGCACGCTGCTGTGATTCCGGTTGCATGCCCAGGCTGACGCAGTGGCTCGCCGTCACGCCGTGGGCAAACCCGGTGGCGATCACCCGTTCGGCGAGCAGACGAAGGCCGACCGCGCAGGGGTCGAGCGTCTCGTCGGTGTGCAGATCCATGCCGACACTGTGCTCTGCGGCGATCTCCATCAGCGTCTCGGTCGCCGCCACGGGATCATCTTCAAGGTGCGGGACACCGCCGACCAGATCGACGCCTGCGCCGAGTGCATCATGAAGCAACGCCCGACCATCCGCGCCCTCCGGCCCGGACACCGGCCAGGCGCCGAGGGCAACGATCTGCAGATCGACGAGGCCTGTCACGCGCCGGCGAACCTCGGCGAGCGCGGTGACCGAGGCGAGCCCGTTGTCGATCGTCGTGTCGGCATGAGAACGGATCACCGTCACGCCATTGGAGGCGAGTAGGCGAACCGCCCGTTCGGCGCGTTCGACGGTGTCGTCGAAGGTGATCAGGTGGCGATTGTCGCGCATCGCCGTGATCGCACCGTTGAGGTCACCGGTCGGGTTGTCGAAGCGTTCTGCCAGGAAGGCCTTGTCGAGATGGGCATGCGGTTCGACGAACGACGGTGTGAGCAGATAGCCGGCAATGTCCTCGACCGGCTCGCCCTCTGCCGCAGCAAGTGCACCGATTTCGCTGATCAATCCGTCGTCGCCGATGCGGATGTCGACCACTCGTCCATCGGCCAGCATCGCCGACGTGATCAGCCGGGTCATCGGTTCGGCTGCCGGTCGGGTCATCAGAGCAGTGGTTCGAGGCCGGAGGCGAGCGGCCGCGAATCGACCTTTTCACCGAGGCGCGGCAGTACTTCTTCGACGACCAGATGCATCTGCTCGGCGATTTCATCACGGGTCAGACCCGGATAGTCGAAGAAGAAGCAGACGTGCTCGAGATCGAGCAGATCTCGCCAGAACCCGAGGATGTCGACCGCGTCGTCGATCGAGCCGACGATCTGGATCTTCTGGTCGAGCGAATCCTGGACGGTCGGCGAAAAGTCGAACGCAGCCTTCGATCCGTCAGCGTTCTTGTACGACGAGAACCGGCCGTACGGAGACAGGAACTTGACGAACTCGTCGTGTCCGGGGCCACCGCGAGCGATCGCCTTTTCGCGTGTGTCGGCGACGTGAATATTCATCACCAGGCATCGGTCCTCGCCGGGACCTACCGGTGTCCCGATCTCCTCGCGGATCGCCGCATAGCGGTCCCATTTGGCCTTCTGGCTGTCGGCGTTCTGCAGCCAATAGATCGCCTTGTGACCCGCACGCGGCACGTACTCGATCGTCTCCGGCGAGGTCACCGGCTGATAGATGTCGACGTGCCTCATCGGTTTGGGGATCAATGTCAGATCGTTGACCAGCGTGCCGCGATCCGGCACGTCGTGCGGTGGCAGGGTGAACTGCTTGCCGTCGTACGAGAATCGTTCGTTGTACCAGGCGAGCTTGATGATCTCGATCGACTCTTCGAATATCTGGCGGTTGATGCGGTCGTGCTCGACGGACATCGCATTATCGCCGCTGGCGACGACGGTCCCCAGCGCCCAAGCCTCACGCGGCACCGTTCCGCGCCCGACGCCGAACTCCATACGGCCGCCGGTGATGATGTCGGCGATGGCGAAGTCCTCCGCCAGGCGCAGCGGATGCCACTGCGGAACGACGTTGAACATCTGCCCCAGTCGCAACTGCTGTGTTTGCATTGCCAAGTGCTGACCGAACTGGATGAGGTTCGGCAGTACCTCGTAGCCCTCGTGCTGGAAGTGGTGCTCGGTGAGCCACATCGTGTCGAATCCGAGTTCATCGGCGGTCTTCGCCCACGACAACAGGTTGCGGTAGCACTCGATGACGGCATCGTTCCCGTAGCGGCGCGACGTCGCCGGGATCGAGGGATCGCCGGCGTCCGGCATCGGGACAGTGCAGAAGAAGTTGGTGTCGACGCGCATGACTGCCGAGGCTACAGCGCGACCTTTTCCAGATTGTTTCCTGAACGCATTTCAACTCGGGTCAGCATCTCAACTCGTCTCAGCCCGTCTCATGTGTCGAGACCGTCGATCTCGGCGAGCCACAGGGAAGGGGATGCGTCGCTCGGCATGCGCCAGTCGCCTCTCGGTGAGAGAGCGACGGAGCCGACCTTCGGGCCGTCCGGCATCGCCGAACGCTTGAACTGCTGGCTGATGAACCGGCTCCAGAACGTCCGCAGCCACCGCAGGATCGTCGCATCGTCGTAGCTATCACTAAACGCCAACTTGGCGAGGGCGAACACCTTTGCGGGTCGCGCTCCGCCGCGGATCGCATGGAAGAGGAAGAAGTCGTGCAACTCGTACGGTCCGACCGTGTCTTCGGTCTTCTGGGCGAGTGCGCCGTTGTCGAGCGGCAACAGCTCCGGGGTGATCGGGGTGTCGAAGATGTCGTGGAGTATGCGACGTGTCTCGCCGTCGAACTGGGCGTCGGCAGCCCACGTCACCAGGTAGCGCACGAGCGTCTTCGGCACGCCGATATTGACGTGATACATACTCATGTGGTCGCCGTTGAACGTCATCCAGCCGAGCGCTGCCTCGCTGAGATCGCCCGTACCGACGACGAAGCCGCCGATCTCGTTCGCCAGGTCCATCAGAATCTGTGTGCGTTCGCGCGCCTGCGAATTCTCGTAGGCGATGTCATGTGTCGACTCGTCGTGGCCGATATCAGAGAAGTGATGCCGTACGGCAGCGGTGATCTCGATCTCGCGTCTGTCGACGCCGAGTTCCTCCATCAGCCCGAGTGCGTTCCGATAGGTCCGATCGGTCGTACCGAAGCCCGGCATGGTGACAGCGAGGATCTGTTCACGGGACAGCCCCAGGCTGTCGAACGAGCGTGCTGCCACGAGCAGCGCAAGTGTCGAATCGAGTCCGCCGGACACGCCGATCACGACGCGTTCGGCGGTCGTGTGGCGAAGCCGTTTGGCGAGTCCCGCCGCTTGGATCGCGAAGATCTCTTCGCAATGGCGAGCGCGCTGCGACTCGTCGTCGGGGACGAACGGCAGGCGGTCCACCCGGCGGAGCAGCATCGCCGATTTGGCGACGACGGCCCGGGGTGAACATGCAATACGTCGCATCGGTGCGATGGCGTCGGCGGCGAAGCTCGAGTTGTTCAGACGCTCGTGTGACAGCCGGCCGAGATCGACGTCAGCGACGGCACTCTGCGTCCCGAACTGGAATCTCGCCGTTTCCGCAAGAACCGAACCGTTCTCGGCGATCAATGAATGACCGCCGTAGACGACGTCCATCGTCGACTCGCCTGGGCCTGCACCGGCATAGGCGTACGCAGCCAGGCAACGGGCCGATTGCTGGGCGACGAGCGACCGGCGATAGTCGGCTTTGCCGAGCAGTTCAGGACTTGCGGACGGGTTGGCGATGATATTCGCACCGGCAAGTGCGAGCGGTCCGCTCGGCGGTGCGACTGTCCACAGATCCTCGCAGATCTCGATACCGACGACCATCTCGCCGACCTCGAAGAGCAGGTCGATCCCAAAGGGAACGTCGGTGCCGTCGACGCCGTCGATGCGAACCATATCCGGCTCGGTGCCGGACGGTCTCGTGAACCAGCGGTCGTCGTAGAACTCACTGCGGTTCGGCAGATACCGCTTCGGCACGACGCCACGAATCAGACCATTGGCACAGAATGCGGCGACGTTGAAGAGGCGGTCGCGCACCATCAATGGCAGACCGACGATCACGGCGGCTCCGTCCGTCGTGGCGACGGCGATCGTGACGAGCGCCCGACGGGCTGCATCGAGCAGCGTTGGCTGGCGGTACAGATCGCCGCACGTGTACCCGGTGAGACCCATCTCCGGGAAGATCGCCAGGGCGGTCGACGGGTCGAGTTGCCCGAGTGCCTCGACGGTGGCGTCGGCGTTGAACCGCACATCAGCGACCCGCAGCGCCGGTGAAACGACGGCGATACGCGCGTAGCCGAGTGCTGTCAGATCGAAGGTGCCGGCCACACCCAGCACTCTACGGTTTCCACCCCCTCCAGAAACTGAGTCCACTGGTGCACCGCCGGCGGTGCAAAACGGTCCACAGAACCTTCACGCAGCGAGGAACGAGTCCGACCAGCGGTGCGTGGGGCCGTATCGTCGTGCGATGCTGTCCCGCCCGATGCTCGCCAACGCTGCGGTTTTCGCCGGCGCGATCGGTGTCGTGGCGTCGACGTTCATGCCATGGCTGCAGTCTGGGCAGGAGCGGAGGACGAGCTACGAGCTCGTCAGCGTTGCCCGCCGGATTCAGGAGGCGCCGACCGAGGCGATCCGCGTCGCGACATTCTGGTGGCCGGCTGTCCCGCTGCTCGTCGTCGCCTCGGTGGTCGCCGTGTTGTGGGGAAAGGCCAGACTCGGCGCGCTGCTCGGCCTGCTGGGAGCCGGGTACGTCGGGACGTTCGCTCTCGTCTTCTGGAGCCTCGACATCCCACCTCTCGCAGGGGTGCAGATCGGCAGCACTGTCGGTGCCGCCACTGCGTCGAGCGCCGCATTCGCCGTCGCCCTGATTGTCAACGTGTTCTGCTGGACTCCGCACATGTCACCGAATGTGCGCAGATCCGGCGACATTCCGTGACCTGGGACGTGTCAGAGGGCGAGTCCTCGCTTGACGTAGACGTCCTTGAGCCGCTGCGTCTCGTCCGTCATGATCCCGTCGACGCCGAGATCGAGCAAGCGGTTCATCTCGGCAGTGTCGTCGATCGTCCATACATGGACGGCGACGTTCTTGGCGTGCGCTCTGGCGATTGATCGTGGCGTCACTACCACGATGCCGGACTGCTTCGTCGGAACCTGAGCGGTCTGAGCAGTCGTCGATGTGAATCCGAGCAGGAAGCGGACAACCTCGAGCGGTGCCATCGATGTACACAGTTCCGACCCGAACATCGCCCGAAGTCGATGAATGCGCTTGTCGGAGAACGCTCCGACGCAGACCCGGGGGAGTGCTGCACATCGCCGCAGGATGGCGGAGAGCGGGAGTACCGCAGCGTCCGTTTTGCAGTCGATGTTGACACGCGCATCGGGGAACGCATCGAAGAGATCGGTCAGCAGCGGGATCGGTTCCTTCCCGTCGACCAACGCCGTGCTGACCTGCGACCAGTTGAGCTCGCTGATCTTGCCTGGCAGCCCGCATGTCCGGCGGAGGTCATCGTCATGGAAGGCGACGAGTACGCCGTCAGCGGTCAACTGCACGTCCGTCTCGAAGTATCGGTAACCGAGATCGTACGCATGTTGGAACGACGCCATCGTATTCTCCGGCAGGCCGTTGTTGGCCCCGCCGCGGTGGGCGAAGGGGATCGCACCGTCGTGGTCGAGGTAGGGATGTCGCGCTGTCGTGCTGACCATCTTGGAAGTATCGTCGCTGCCATGGCTTACGTACGCGCATTGCCCCTCGCCGGGGAACGCTTCACATCCGAGTCGACGATCACCGTGCGCTCCCCGTTCAACGGCGCAGTGATCGGGCTGATCCCGGAATGTGTACCTGCCGACGTCGACCGGGCCGTGGCCGTTGCCAAACGTGCACTTGCCGAGCACCCGCTTCCACTGTGGAAACGAGCCGAGGTCCTCGACAAGGCGGCCGAGCGATTGACGGCACGGCTGGAGGAATTCGCCAAGATCATCTCGGCGGAGGCTGCGAAGCCGTTGAAGACCGCCCGGGTCGAGGCGAGCCGAGCGGTCGGTACGTTCAAGTTCGCAGCAGCGGAGGCGCGCAAGCTGTCTGGCGACGTCGTGCCGCTGGACGCGATGTCCGGTGGAGAGGGCAAGCTCGGCTTCACGCTACGAGTGCCGATCGGCGTCATCGGAGCGATCTCGCCGTTCAATTTCCCGCTCAATCTCGTCGTCCACAAACTCGCTCCGGCGATCGCTGCCGGATGCCCGGTGGTGCTCAAACCGGCAACGCAGACGCCGTTCTCGGCGATCACGCTCGCTGAGTTGCTGATCGACGAAGCTGGGCTGCCTGCTGATTATCTACACGTCGTCACGGGCGGCGGCCGCACCGTCGGCAATGCGATCGTCGAGCACGACGACATTGCGCTGATCACCTTCACCGGTTCGCCGGAAGTCGGCTGGGGAATCCGTGCGGCTGCTCCACGCAAACGGGTCGGCCTCGAACTCGGTAACAATGCACCGCTGATCATCGAGCCGGACGGCGATTGGCAGACGGCGGCGACGAAGGTCAGGGTTGCCGGGTTCTCCCACGCCGGCCAGAGTTGCATCTCGACGCAGCGGATTTTCGTTCACTCCTCGATCGCCGACAGATTCACGGAGGCACTCGTCGAGGGTGTCAAGACGCTCAAGGTCGGCGATCCGTCCGACGAGGACACCGACGTGTCGGCATTGATCTCGACCGGCGAGCGCGATCGGGTCAAGTCGTGGATCGACGAAGCCGTCGCAGGAGGCGCAACGGTCGCCATCGGAGGCGACTTCAACGAGGACGGGGTGCTTCAACCGACGATCCTGACCAACGTGCAGCAGGACATGAAGGTCTGCGCCAAAGAAGTCTTCGGACCGGTCGTCGGCATCGCCGTCTACGACGACTTCGACGATGCGCTGAGGATGGCCAACGAGACCGAATACGGTCTGCAAGCCGGCGTCTTCACCACAGACATCGGGAAGGCCATGAAGGCCTTCACCACCCTCGACTACGGCGGCGTGCTGATCAACGAAGTCCCGACATGGCGAGCGGACCAGCAGCCGTACGGCGGCGTCCGTGACAGCGGCAACACCCGAGAGGGCCCGGCCTACAGCGTCAAGGAAATGACCGAGATCCGCTTCGTCAGCATCAACGCGTAGTCTCCTTCGACACGCACTCGGTCGCTGACTAGATCGTGCGGCCGGCAGTTGCCCAGTATTCGTCCTTGAGTAGACGCTTGTAGAGCTTGCCGGTCGGGTGACGTGGGAGTTCGGTGCGGAAATCAACGCTACGTGGGCACTTGACATCGGCGAGATTCGCTCGGCAGAAGGCAATCAATTCCTTCGACAACGCTGCGGCCTCCTCGTCGTTCGCCGGCATCGTCACCGGTTGTACGACCGCCTTGACCTCTTCACCGAAGTCGTCGTTGGGGACGCCGAAAACGGCGACATCGATGACCTTCGGATGAGTGACCAGCAGGTTTTCCGACTCCTGCGGATAGACGTTCACGCCGCCGGTGATGATCATGTACGCCTTGCGGTCGGTCAGGAACAGGAAGCCGCCCGTATCGAGATAGCCGACGTCTCCGAGCGTCGACCAGCCTTTCGGGTGTCGCGTCCCCTTCGTCTTCTCGGGATCGTTGTGATACTCGAACGTCGCCCCACCCTCGAAATACACCGTGCCGGTCTCTCCCTGCGGCACTTCCTCGCCGTCCTCGGCAACGATGTGGACGGTGCAGCCGATCGGCATGCCGACCGTTCCCTCGTGCGCCAACCACATCTCGCTGTTGCAGTAGACGAAGCCATTTCCCTCGGTACCGGCGTAGTACTCGTGGATGATCGGCCCCCACCATTCGATCATCTGCTTTTTGATCGGTGCGGGACACGGTGCCGCTGCGTGGATCACGTACTGCAGGGACGAGGTGTCGGCAGCGGCGCGGATTGCCTGGTCGAGTTTGAGCATGCGGATGAACATCGTCGGGACGACCTGGGTGTGCGTCACCTGATACCGGCTGACGAGTTGGAGGTACTCCTCGGGGTCGAAGTGTTCCATCACCACGACCGTGCCGCCGAGGGCCTGCGTCGACATGCAGAACCGCAACGGGGCGGCGTGGTACAGCGGGGCGGGCGACAAATAGATCGATGCGTCGCTGGTGCCGAAGATCAGCGACAGCATCGTGCTGACGCCACTCGGCTGGCCGAGCGGGGTCATCGCCAACGGTCTGGCGACGCCTTTCGGGCGTCCCGTGGTGCCAGAGGAATAGAGCATGTCGTCACCGTCGACACGATTCTCGAGCGGCTCGGCCGAACAGCGCTGCACCACATCCTCGTACGCTTCATAGCCGTCGACGACGCCGTCGAGCATCAGGCGGACCCTGACCTCCGGGATCTTGTCGACGATGTCGGTGGCCTGGTCGGCCTTGTAGATGCTGGTGATATAGGCGGCGGCGCCGCAGTCGTTGATGATGTACGCCAGTTCGTCGCTGGTGAGTCGCGAAGAACACGCCGTGTAGATCAAGCCTGCGTAGTGGCAGCCCCAGAGGACCTCGAAGTAGCGGGGATGGTTCTCCATACAGAGCGCAACGTGGTCGCCGGGCTGGAGGCCGGCGTCTCGGAGCAACCTGCTCAGCCGATTGGCGCCGGCATCGAGTTCGGCAAAACTGATCACCTGTCCGCTACGAGCCATGATGACGGCGGGTTTGTCAGGTGTGGACGAGGCAAAGTCTCCCGGGAACATTCATCGGACGGTAGCGCACGGTACCGTCGTCGCATGGGAGTGGAGCGCTTCGCTGAGCTGATGGCAGCTGGCCCCGATGCGTTCCCGCTGGACGAGGCGTGTCTGTTGATCGCCGCAGAAGCCAACCCTTCACTCGACGTCGAGGAAGGCCTTCGGCGTCTCGACGAGATCGCCCATGCGTGCGCAGCGCCGCTGCTGGCAACGCTGCTCGAACATCTCTACGTCGATCTCGGATTTGCAGGCAACCTCATCGACTACTACGACCCGCGGAATTCGCTGCTCGATCATGTGCTCGACCGTCGTCTCGGCATCCCGATCACGCTGGCTGTCATCGCCTTGGAGACCGGACGCCGGATTGGTGTCCCGATGAGCGGCATCGGCATGCCTGGTCACTTCCTGCTGCGTGACAAGGTCGACCCCAATGTTTTCGTCGATCCGTTCAGCGGCCGGCTGCTCGGAAAGATCGACTGCCTGCGCCTCCATCAACGCCTGACGGGTGGGACACCGTGGACCGACGATTTTCTTCTGCCGGTACCGAAGCAGATCATCGTCATCCGAGTGTTGTCGAACCTCAAGGAGGTCGCCAAGCGCACGTCTGATCTGCGGATGCTGCAATGGGTGATGCGGCTGCGGGCGACGATCCCCGGCATCGGCGAGGCAGAACGGGCGGAGTTCGCCTCGATGATGTCGCCTTTGAATTGACCCCGAGTTGCATCGAAGCGGATTGAAATTGACATGGCGTCGATTTTTCTTCGGACTTGAGCAGATACGGCCCGTTCGACACTCCGGCGTTTCCTTGCGATCGCTAACGTCAGAGCCATGACAGTGATCGACATGGCCCCGCAGGAACAACTGGACTCCGACAGCCAGCGAGTCGCCGACCTCGTCGAAGAATTGCTGTCCGAATTTCCACCCGCAACCACGCACTACAAGGTCTTCCTCGGAGCGCAATTCGACAAAGGCCTCGCCTGGGTGCATTTCCCGGTCGGCAACGGTGGCCTCGGACTGTCGCCACGCCTGCAGAAACTGATCAACGAGCGTGTCTTCGGCGCTGGTGGGCCGAGTTGCAACAATCGCAACCCGATCGGCTACGGCATGTGCGGCCCGACGGTGATGACATGGGGAACCGATGAGCAGCGGGCGAAATACCTGCGTCCGTTGTTCGCCTGCGAGGAGATCTGGTGCCAGTTGTTCTCCGAGCCGGGTTCCGGTTCCGACTTCGCCGGCCTGTCGTCGAGGGGCGTCAAAGATGGTGAGGAGTGGGTGGTCAACGGCCAGAAGGTGTGGACGACGCTCGCCCATCTGTCCAAGCGTGGCCTGCTCGTGGTGCGTACCGATCCTGAGGCGGTCAAGCACGCCGGTCTGACGGCGTTCGTCGTCGACATGGAGGCCGAAGGCGTCGAGATCCGGCCGTTGTACCAGATCACCGGGGAAGCCGAATTTAACGAGGTCTACTTCACGGACGCCAAAGTGCCGGATGCAGAAATGCTCGGCAAGCCTGGTGACGGATGGCGCGTCTCGTTGACGACGCTGATGAACGAGCGGGTTTCGATCGGTGGCGTCATCCCTCAGCGCGGCACCGGTCCGATCGGCGACATCGTCAAGTTGTTCCAGGCACTGCCGCCAGAAGCGCAGAACCCGGCGACGCGTGACGAACTGATGCAACTGTGGATCCGCTCCGAGCTGTTCCGTCTGACCAACATCCGTGCCTCGCAGTCGCGCAAGATGGGCGATCCGGGACCGGAAGGCTCGATCAGCAAGCTGGCGATGGCCGAGCTGTACAAGGACATCTACGCCTTCGCCGTCGACCTGCTCGGCGCGGACGGCATGCTCTTTCCCCGTGGTTACAAGATGATCCGCCCCGATCACGCGATGTTCTCGGCGACGCCGCAGCAGGCGTTCCTGCGCAGCAGGGCGAACTCCATCGAGGGTGGCACCAGCGAAGTGATGCGCAACATTCTAGGCGAGCGCGTCCTCGGGCTGCCCGGCGACGTCCGTGTCGACCGCGATGTCGCCTGGAGCAAGGTCCCGCGCAACTAGTAGGTCGTGTCGACATTCGCTGATCTCGGGCGCTACCGCCCCCGAACCCCCGAACGGAACGCTCGAACGCTGCGTCTCGCTACCGGTTGCACTTCGCCTCTTTCAATTTTTCCAAACGGATACCCTGACGCCCGGAGGCTCACGATGGAGACACGATCTATTGCCTACGAGGTCGACGGGCTGGAATGCATGGGTCACCTCGCTGTCCCCGATGGTGACGGTAAGCGACCGGCGATCCTCGTTTGCCATGAGGGAGGTGGTTTCGACGAGCATGCCCGGAACACGGCGAACCGGATTGCAACCGAACTCGGCTACGTCGCATTCGCATTGGATTATTTCGGCGGAGGCAAGCCGATCGCCGGCGATCAGGTGATGGGCAGAATTGTCGCGTTGATGCAGGCTCCGGACCTAATTCGGGCGCTGGCCAATGCCGGTCTCACGCAGCTGCTGAGGGAGGAGCGAGCCGATGCCACGCGGGTCGGGGCCATCGGCTTCTGCTTCGGAGGCACGATGTCGCTCGAACTCGGCCGGAGCGGTGCCGATGTCAAGGCGATCGTCGGGTTCCATTCAGGCCTCAGCAACCCGAGTCCCGGCGACGAGAAGCACTTCGTCGGCAAGGTCGTCGTCTGCGTCGGTGACGCCGATCCATTGATCCCGACGGAGCAACGGGCGGCGTTCGAAGCCGAGATGCGGGCGACAACGGTCGACTGGCAGCTGCACCTGTTCGGCGGAGTCGGTCACAGTTTCACCAATCCGGCTGCCGATGGCACGAGGATGGCGGCGATCAAATATCACGAACCGTCTGCGAAGCGCAGCTGGAAGGTGATGGTCGACCTCTTCGCCGAGACCTTCTGACCGGCGCCCGGCCCGACTCAGCCGGTTCGCAGGAGGATGCCGAGGAACAGCGCTGCCAGTCCTGAGAGACCGGCGAGCGCGCCGCCGAGCGCCAGCGCCAGTTTGGTCTTGGCACCGGCGTGAGCAGCCGCACTGATCCCCGACACGGCGACGATCAGCAATTTGACGAAGAGCGTGACCAGGTAACTCGTCGGGCGATCGGACACGTTGACGACGAGCAGGTTCCATAGGCCGGTGGCGATCAGTACGGCGAAGGCAGGCCACGCGATGCGGTTGAATTGACGAGCAACGATACGTGGTGCCTGTGGGCTGATCGAGCGTAGTGCCGGCACGAGTCCGCCGAGTGTCAGCTGCCCCCCGACCCAGACACATGCTGCGAGAACGTGCAGGAACAGGCGGACCGTCGTCCAGTTCGGTGAAATCACCTGCACTGTCTACACAGCTGTGGGACGAAGCACGACGGCTTGGGCGATGAAGTCGGCGTGGTCGCTACGCGCTCCGCAGTTCGGCGAGGACGTCGCTGGCGCTGATCGAGCGATCATCGGCGATGCGGCCCTCGTGGCTCGTTCCGCCGAGGAGTGCCGTCGCCGCTCGTTCGATCGCCATCTGCAGCTCTCGCAGGTTTCGCGGCGGCGGAAAATACTCGTCCTCGTCGGTGACATCGACTTCCTCGACACCACGACGCGGGGCGAGGCGCTCGATGACGGCCTCGACGAGTTCCTCGGGAGCCGACGCACCTGCAGTGACACCGACGACGCCGCTGAGGTCGTCTGGTAGCTCGTCGACATGGTTGATGCGGAAGACCTGGGGACAGCCTGCTTCGGTCGCCAACTTCTCCAACGCTCGGGTGTTGGACGAATTCGCCGACCCGATGACGACGAGCGCGTCGCACCTTGGCGCCATCGCCATCAGCGCCGACTGCCGGTTGGTGGTCGCAAAGCACAGATCGCTGCGACCCGGCTTCCACAGATCGGGGAAGCGCTCCTTCGTCGCCTCGGCCACGCCGGACCAATCGCGATGCGACAGCGTCGTCTGGGCGAGGAGGGCGACGGGCTGGTCGAACTGCGGGAGGTTGGCAACCTCGGCGATCGACTCGACCCGGTGGATCGAATCAGGTGCTACGGCCATCGTGCCGACCGCTTCCTCGTGGCCATGATGGCCGACGTACACTATTTGATAGCCCTTGCCGGCACGGACCTTGACCTCGTGGTGGACCTTCGTCACGAGCGGGCAGACGCTGTCGACGACGTAGCTGCCGCGTGCACGGGCGGCCGAGACGACCTCCGGTGCTGAGCCGTGTGCCGACAACATGATCGGACTGCCGATCGGGACCTGGTCGACGTCGTCGACGAAGATCACTCCGAGCGCTTTGAAGCGGTCGACCACCAGCTTGTTGTGGACGATCTCGTGGTAACAGTAAACCGGTGCGTCGAAGGATCGCACCATCCAGGCGAGTGCCTTGATGGCCATCTCGACGCCAGCACAGAAGCCACGGGGAGACGCCAGCAGCACATGGTCGACATCCACATCTCGCAGTCTACCGGTGCGAAAACGAGCAAAGACCGGGAGATGTCCGCTGTCGGTAGCCTGGGAACTCATGTCCTTCCCGCTCGTGGTGGGCGTCACACCTGGCTCTCCGGCCGATCTTGCCGGCGTCGTGCCGGGTGACGAGGTCCGCAGCATCAACAGCATCGTCCCGCGCGACGTGCTCGAATGGCGCGCCCTGACGGATGAGGCACAGCTCGAACTCGAGGTTTCCCGCGGCGGTATGGAGTTGACGGTCGAGATCGACAAGCGCGAAGGCGAATTGCTCGGCATCGACGTGCACTCTTCGGTCTTCGACCGTGTGCGTACCTGCGACAACCACTGCGCCTTCTGCTTCATCTACCAATTGCCGAAAGGTCTTCGCACGAGTCTGTATCTGAAGGACGATGACTACCGACTGTCGTTCCTCTACGGCAACTTCACGACTTTGACCCGTTTCACGGAACTGGACTTCGAGCGGGTGCTGACTGAGGGGCTGTCACCGCTGAACGTCAGCATCCATACGACAAACCCGGAGTTGCGCTCCTCGATGCTGCGCAACAAACGCGGTGCCACGAGCCTGCGCTGGTTGCGCCTGCTGCTCGACCACGGCGTGAAGGTCAACGGTCAACTCGTGATCTGTCCTGGCGTCAACGATGGTGTGGTGCTCGACGACACGCTCGCCGGGGTGCTCGACGAGTATCCGGAACTGGCAAGCATTGCCGTGGTGCCGCTCGGCATCTCGCAGTTCAATCCCGAACCGACGATGCGGCACCACACTGTCGCCGAAGCTCAGGCCGTCGTCGATTGCGTCGACAAGTGGCAGCACATCTTCAGCTTGTCGCTCGGGCATCGCCTCGTGTTTGCAGCCGACGAGTACTACCTGCTCGCAGGTCGACCGTTTCCATCACCGGACACCTATGGCGACTTCGAGATGTACGAGGACGGCATCGGCATGGCCCGGTCGTTCGAGTCGGAGTTCTTCGGGACGGCGTCAGCCGCTGACCGTGGTATCGGTGGATTCTTTGCCTCCGTCGACGCTGCACCCGCAGAGGGATACCGGG
>Ga0123338_10000557_pt1 | contig 37908 bp, 36 predicted proteins | sample grotaG_FD_89793 | JGI IMG/M metagenome (GOLD analysis project Ga0123338, IMG submission 89793) | Glacier valley bacterial and archeal communities from Borup Fiord, Nunavut, Canada, to study Microbial Dark Matter (Phase II) -... | ecosystem: Environmental > Aquatic > Freshwater > Ice > Glacier ...
CCCGAGTTCGACAGTTAAACGCGTAAGTCATTGATTCATATAGTGGCGCGTGCAAAACGCTCCACTACAAGAGGGTCAACTGGGTGCTGAGGATTGGTTTCTTGATGGTCAATGCGGCCAGGATGCTCGTCTGCTCCTGATCGATGGAGGACAGCCCTGTTACGGGTTGGCTGTCGTTCAGAGTGACGCGGTGGTGCTGGATTCGGCGCAGCTTTGCCAGGGCGCGTTCAGGCGAATGGGATGTGCCGCCGGCATGCAGTCGGGTGCGCATCACGCGGTACAGGATCAGCGCAATGAAGCAGATCATGGCGTGCGCGCGGATGCGGTCCGGCAGCCGGTGATAGATCGGGCCGATCTCGATCTCGGACTTCAGCACCCTGAAGCCCCGCTCGATGTCGGCCAGGGACTTGTAGCGCTTGACCACCTCCGCAGGCGAGAGGTCGGCCACATTGGTGACCAGCAGCAGTTTGCCGTCCATCAGCCGGGCGTGCGCCAGCGCCGTCTCGTCAACGGCGTAGCTGAACAACTCGCTCTTGAGATCCACCCGCACGATGCGCGCCAGATGGGCGTCGCACACCGCGTGATAGAAGCGGGCACGCGCGCCGCCGTCGGAGAGCTTGCGGCCGCGGCGGGGTTTGCCGGCGTCCTGCTCGTCGAGCTTGCCCGCCCACTGCGCGGCTTGCTGCTGAAGGGCCTGAATGACCCGGTCGCGCTTGGCGCCGGCCTCAAGAGCCACCTGGGGATCGTGCGCCACGATCAGGCGCAGCCCGTTCCATTGGGACTCGCCCAGCGCCTCTTGACTGGCTTGTGCGAACTGCTGGGCATGGAGCGGCCCCAGCAGATCGACAAACTCGCTGTAGCGCCGCCCCGGCACGGCCAGGATGAACTCCAGCTTGCCGCCGCCTGGCAGCGTGATGGTCTGCAAGTCCGCCAGGTTGTCGCTCGACAGCAAGCCGCGATCGGCCACGGCGATGACGCGCTTGACGGGGAAGCGCTTGACGATTTTCTCCAGCGTCGGCTTGAGCGTGTGGACCTCGGCCGTGTTGCCGTCGAAGACCTCGTGATAGAGCGGCAAGCCCTCCGCCGTCTGCACCACGCCCAGCATGATCTGGCGCGCGGTCCCGCCTTCCTTGGACATGCCGAAGTGACGCACATCGCCGTCCTGCTCCGACAGGCCTGCGGCGCGAATGGTGGTCATGTCGTAGAACACGACCGCCAGGTCCTGATCGACCACGGGCCGCAGCAAGCCGGCCAGCACCGCCTCGACCGCGTCGTGGTGCTCGACCAGGGCGTCCATGGCGCGCAGCAGGTGCTGGTGCTCGATCGACTGGACAACAGTACCGGGCAAGGACACCGTCTGCACCCAGCGCGGGACGCCGAGTTTGGACTCGGGGTCGCACAGGCGGTTGAGCACCATGACGCGGGTCAGCGCCTCGACATCGATGGCGTGGCGGGTGCGGCGGAAGATGCGCCGCAACTGATCGAAGCCCAGCGAGTTCCACAGCTCGGTCAGCGCCCAGACGTCACCGAAGTCGCGGGCGGACTCGAAGCTGACGGTTGGGGTGGGCGTTGGCGTGGGGCTCGGCAGCGAGGTCGGCGGCGATTTGCCGGTGACGCGCAGCAGGCCGGTGACGACGGACTCCAACTCGGAGCCGAGCTGATCGAGCCGCCCCAAGGTTGCCACGGTGCGCTGCTTGGGACGCCCCGCATCATCGCGATAGGCCTCGACCAGCTGCACGTAGCTGCGCGGTCCGGAGTGGGTGACTTTGACAAACACACCACTACGATAAACGAACTCTATACCGATGTCAGCATGGTAAAAATGCCAACATACGTGCCATTACACGAAACCGGGAAACTTGCGTCCAAGTCATTGATTTCATTGGCTCATTGCGGAAGTTCTGGCGTTTTCCTGTCGAACTCGGGAGGCCCAGGTCGACGAGTTCTCTGCGACATATGAGCGATTAGAGATCGAACGAACCCAACGTCACGAAGCTGCGGCGCGTGATCGCGAGGAGAGGCGAACTGCAGCTACTACCAGCTTGCGACAAAATCCCAGGGTAGGTGACCGTCCGAACCTGGGCACGATCATCGAGGTTCGAGCACCACTTGCTTTGCTGCAATACGACGAACGATACAGAGCCGTTTCCAACCGGCCAGCTTCGGAGTGGGTTCGAATCGACACGTTGTCAGCTTCGTCGGAACAGTAAGCATGAGCAGTCCTGCCGAGGCACGCTGGACCGACGGCCTCGCAACGCCGGTCTATGAAATGTTCGACAGAGGAGCAAGCAATGAAGATGTCGACCGATTCCTTCGCGCGCATCAAGACGGCGATCTGGAATTGGCGCAAAGGCTCCTTTCGGAGGCTGGGCGGCTCGCCCAGCCCGGGGCATCTTCGAGGCTTGAGTCTTCCTCCAGGATGGCCTTGCAAGGCATCATGGTCGCCGCGCTCAGACCGGTCGTCAACGAGCTGACTGCACAGGAACTGCTGAACTACATTGCCTTCGTGAGCCACGCCTCCGAGTTACTGGTCGAACACGCCGACGAGGCGTGTGTGGGCAAGTCATGCAGTGGTGGAGGCAGCCGGCTCATCCTTGAGGCAAGCCGCGCTGAAGTGGCTGAGGGGGCGCTGAGCCTTCCGGTCGAGTCGTCCTGAACACACGGCCCATGGCATCCATGAGAATCAGGCGCCGCCGCTGGCGGACATCCAAAGCGGTCCGTCGGCGCATCCTGCGGCAGATTCAAGCCATCTTGGCCGGTATCTCTCAAGGTGGACAGTTGCAGTTCCTGCACACCCCGAAGGGCAGCCTCGGCGGCACAACGCCCATGCAGGCCATATTCGCCGGCAGGGCCAAAGCCGTGATTACCGCCGCGACTGGCTTCGTGGAGCGCTGATGTAGACGACCGACTGCGGACGGAACCATCTTCGGGGGACGTGCAGAACAGGTCGTGAGGGAAATGGTGCGCCTTCCTCCGTCACGAGCTTCCGGGCTCCAGAAGGCGTGGTTGCGTGCACGATCCGTGCCCGGTTGGGCGACCGCGCGTGCGAAATCCGCAAAGCTATGATCTGCGGGGGTATGGACATACCCCCGCCTAAGGGCGCCGGTTCCCGCGCAACTCCATGGACATCTATGAATCGCTCAAAAGCCAATGCTGACGCGGACTTGCGCACATGTCCATGGGTGACAATTCGCGGGCGAAGACCCAACGTGTAAGGCCTTGACGACCGGCGCAAGCCATGGATGAACCCGCCGCGCGAACGCCACCCCACGCGACTCCAGAGCTCGCTTCGGAGCGGCCGGTTCATTGGCTCGCGGCCGCATTGCTGACCTTCACGTTCTACGTGTTGGCGGGGCTGGCGGCGCTGCCACTCGCCATTCCACCGGGCTACGCATCGCCGCTCTACCCGGCCGCGGGCGTGGCCCTGGCGAGCGTGCTGCTGTTCGGCCGGCGCATGCTGCCGGCGCTGGCGCTGGCCGCGGTCTGCGTCAACCTCTCGCTGGCGGCCGACCCCGCCCACCCCAGCCCGACCTCGCTGTTGCTGGCGCTCGCCATCGGCTGCGGCGCAGCGCTGCAGGCGTGTGCTGGCGCGCTGCTCGTGAGGCGTTTCACGCCGCAGCCTCTGACGCTCGGCGAACCACGCGAGGTGATCGCGTTCCTGCTGGCCAGTGCGGCGTCGTGCCTGGTCAGTTCGGGGGTGGGCAACGCAGCGCTGTGGTTCACGCAAACGGTGCCCACGGCCAAGCTGCCACTCAGCATGGCCACCTGGTGGATCGGCGACCTGCTCGGCGTGCTCATTGCCACGCCAGTGTTGTTCACGCTGTTGGCGCGCCCGCGGGAGGCGTGGGCACCGCGCCGCATGAGCGTGGGGCTGACGCTCACGCTCGTCACCGCGTTGCTTGCTCTGGGCGTGCGCCAGGTCGTGGCCTGGAGCCATGAGCGCCTGCGCACCGGCTTCGACCGCGACGCCACCAGCGCGACGCTCGCTCTGGCCGCGCAGTTGCAGCAACCCATCCATGCGCTGCGGGCCCTGCACGGCGTGTTCATTGCATCCGACGACGTGACGCGTGACGAGATGCACCTGGCCACCCAGGCGTGGCTGAATGACGGCGTACTGCAGGCGATGGGCTGGAGCGAGCGCGTGCCACGCGACAGCCTGCCGCAGTTCGAAGCCAAGGCACGCGCCAGTGGCCAGGCCGGCTTTGCGGTGTTCGACCGCACCGACTTGCCCGCCGCGCCGGGCGCGGGCAAATCGGCCACGCCAGATGCCGAGGTGATCGCGATGCGCTACGTCGAGCCCATGGCGACCAACGGCAGTGCGCTGGGGGTGAACGCGCTGTCCATTCCGGCAGCACGAGCGGCGATCGAGCAGGCGCGGCGTACGGGGGCACCCGTGGCCACAGCAGGTTTCCGGCTCACCCAGACACCCGGGCGGGCGCCGATCTTCGACCCCGGCGTGGTGCTCTACCAGGCTGTGTACTACCCCGTGGCGCCGAGCCCGGCGCAGCGTTTGGAGGCAACCCGTGGTGTGGTGTTCGTGACGCTGCGCCCGAGCGAGCAGTTGAAGGGCCTGCTGGCCCAGGTGCCGGCCTACCTGAGCCTGTGCGTCGTCGACACCAGCCCGGGTGCGCTGCTGCGCCGCCTGGCAGGCCGAGTGGGTTGCGAAGCCGATGCCATGCCGCTTCAGCACGTTCGCGGCGTCGACTTCGCCGGCCGCCAGTGGGAGTTGCGCGTGCAGGCCCGCCCGCAAGACCTGCCCGAATCGAACAGCGTCGATGCCTGGCTCTTCTCGCTGGTGGGCATGCTCTCCACGGCCATGCTCGGCGGCTTCCTGTTGATCGTCACCGGCCGCGCGCGGCGCATCGAAACCGCCGTGCTCGAGCGCACTGCGGCATTGCAGGCCGAGGTTCAAGACCGGCAAGTTGCCGAAGCGGCGCTGCGCGAGAGCGAGCAGCGCTTTCGCAACATCCTGAACAGCGTGCCCATCGGCGTGGTCTACACCGACTTGCAGGGCGGTGTGCGCCAGACCAACCCGCGTTATTGCACGCTCACCGGCTACACCGAGGCCGAGCTCGTCTCGATGAGCCAGGCCGACTACACCCACCCCGACGACGTGGCGCAGGACAACGACTTGCGCGAACAACTGGTGCGCGGTGAAGTCCCCATGTTCAGGCGCCACAAGCGCCTGATCACGCGCCAGGGCACCACCGTGCGGGTGCAGGCCACGGTGTCGTTGCTGCGCGATACGAACGGCAAGCCGCGCAGCATCGTCGGCGTGGTCGAAGACATCACCGAGCACCTGAAGCTCGAGGAAGCCGAGCGCGCGCGCGAAGCGGCCGAGGCCTCGAACCGCGCGAAGAGCGAGTTTCTTTCGCGCATGAGCCACGAGCTGCGCACGCCGCTGAACGCGATGCTCGGGTTCGCGCAGTTGCTCGAACTCGACCAGCGCCACCCGCTCACTGCGGCACAACTGCCGTGGGTCACGCAAATACAGCAGGCCGGCTGGCACCTGCTGGAGATGATCAACGACGTGCTCGACCTGTCGCGCATCGAGTCGGGCAACGTGCGGCTGCAGATCGAAACGCTGGTCATCAGCGACCTGCTCTCGGCCACGCTGGCGCTGGTCGAAGGCGATGCGCGCAGCCGCAACATCCGCATCTCGCAGGAGGTGGCAGATGGCGCTCACACGCTGGTGGGCGACGCCACGCGCGTGAAGCAGATCCTGACCAACCTGCTGACCAACGCAGTGAAGTACAACGCCGAGTCGGGGCGCGTGCACATCGGGTGCCGGATGAGCAGCGCGGACACGGTGGAGATCGCGGTCACCGACACCGGCCTGGGCATGTCGCCGCAGCAACTGGCCGAGCTGTTCCAGCCCTTCAACAGGCTCGGCCGCGAGCGCTCCGCCCAGCCTGGAACGGGCATCGGCCTCGTCATCAGCCAGCGCCTGGCGGAGTTGATGGGCGGCGCGCTCCGCGCCCGCAGCGTGGCGGGGCAGGGCTCGTCCTTCATCCTGCGCCTGCCGTGTTCGCCCGACCCCGACACGGTGCGCTCCGACCTCGTCGACCTTGCCAGCGAACCGGCCGCGTACCACCGCCGACTGGTGCACTACGTGGAAGACAACGAGACCAACGTCGAGGTGATGCGCGGCATCCTGGCGCAGCGGCCACAGGTCGAACTGCAGGTCACGATGACCGGCACAGCCGGGCTGGCGGCCATCCGCGCGCGCGTGCCCGACCTGCTGCTGCTCGACATGCACCTGCCCGACATGAACGGCATCGACCTGCTGCGCGCCCTGCAAGCCGACGTGCGCACCGCCGGCATCCCGGTGGTCGTGGTTTCGGCCGATGCCTTGGCCCAGCAGATTGCCGAGGCCTTCGCGGCGGGCTGCAGCCACTACCTTACGAAGCCCGTCAGTGTGTCGGAGTTGCTGGCGGTGGTGGACGACTTGCTCGCGCAGTCGGAGTCGCGGTTCGGGTGAACCGCCGGAAGACGAAGAGCCGCGATGGCACGCATTCACGACCTGCTTCGCACCGAGTTGCCCATCATCCAGGCGCCGATGGCCGGCGTGCAAGGCCATGCGCTGGCGGTGGCCGTCTCGAATGCCGGCGGCCTGGGCTCGCTGCCGGCCGCGCTGCTATCGCCCGACGCCTTGCGCCAGGAACTGACCGCGCTGAAGGCGCAGACCGCACGGCCGTTCAACGTCAACTTCTTCTGCCATGAAGCGCCGGTGCCCGATACCGAGCGCGACGCGGCCTGGCGCGCGGCGCTCGCGCCGTACCGCGCCGAACTCGGTGTCGATGCGGCCGCCCTGCCCGTGGCCCCCGGCCGCTCGCCGTTCAGCACGGCGCTGGCCGACATCGTGGCCGAGTTCGAGCCGCCGGTCGTGAGCTTTCACTTCGGCCTGCCGAGTGCTGCGCTGATGCAGCGCGTGCGCGCCTCTCGCGCGGTGATCCTGTCGTCGGCGACCACGCTCGACGAAGCGCTGTGGCTGGAGGCGAACGGCGCCGATGCCGTCATTGCGCAGGGGCTGGAGGCCGGTGGCCACCGGGGCATGTTCCGCGGCGACGACATCTCGACCCAGGTCGGCACATTCGCGCTCCTGCCGCAACTCGTGCGGGCCCTGCGCGTGCCGGTGATCGCGGCCGGGGGCATTGCCGATGCGCAAGGCGTGGCCGCCGCGATGGCCCTGGGTGCGGCCGGCGTTCAGGTCGGCACCGCCTACCTTCTGTGCCGCGAAGCCACGACGAGCGCCGTGCACCGCGCCGCCCTGCAAAGCGCTGCGGCGGGGTGCACCGCGCTGACGAACCTGTTCACAGGCCGGCCGGCACGCGGCATCGTGAACCGTGCCATGCGCGAGCTGGGTCCGATGAGCCGGGCCGTCCCGGCGTTTCCGCTCGCCACGGGCATGATGGCGCCGCTGCGCGCGAAAGCCGAGGCTTTGGGCCGCGGAGACTTCTCGCCGCTGTGGGCGGGTCAGAACACGAGTGGCTGCCGGGCGGTGCCGGCTGCGCAACTCACGCGGGAACTGGCTGCCGGCTTGCCGGCGCGTTGACCGGGTCCGCTGCGCTGGCAACGACCGAGCCGGGCGCCTGCTCGCCGCCGAGCGCGTCAATCAAGTCGGCGATCAACGGGGCCAGCTCGCCCGTCGCAATGGCGGCGTTCGCGTCGAACGCGTCGTCGGCCTTGTCGCCGCGCCCCGGGCCCTCCATCACCACGTCGAGCAGGGCGATCTTCTTCAGCTGCAACGCGTTGGTCAGCACGAACGACACGCGGTCGCGCCACGTGAGCGCCAGGCGCGTGGGCAGCTTGCCGGCGGTGATGTGCTGGCGTACCTCGTCGGTGTCGAGGGGGTGGCGCGCATAGCGCACGACCGACTTCATCTCGTCGGCCGACTTCAACTCGCACTCACGGTCCACGGTGAAAGGCGGCGCGGCCGAACCGTCGAGCAGCCACGCCGCCATCACCGCTGCAGGCGCCTGCGCCGTGTGCACCAACATCGGCGCCAGCCCGTCGAGCGACTTGACGAGCAGCGTCACCACCTGGTCGGCCTTCGAGACGCTGCCGGCATCGATCATCAGCAGTTGGTGCTTGACGTCGACCCATACCGGCACCGCAGCCTGCTTCGTGAAGGCGAGCGGCAGAAGGTCGAGCATGGCCTCGTCGCGAAGCTCCTTCGTCTGCTTCTTGCCCGGCTTGCGGCCGGTGGTCTGCTCGATGTGCAACGCGCGCTCCTCAGCACGGCGCTTCACCACCGAAGCGGGCAGCACCTTCTGCTCGATGGCCAGCTTCATCAGCCACTGGCCGGCCACGGTTTCGACGAGCGGGCCGTGCGCGCTGCCGCGTGGCGCGGTCCAGCCGAGCGACAGGGGTTGGGTGGGGCCGCAGGGCACGAACGCCGCTTTGGCCAGGCTCTCTTCGACTTGGCCGACTGCGGCGGACCAGCCGGCGGCGATGCGATAGACGATCAGGTTCTTGAACAAGGACACCTCGGAAATCAAATGAAACCGGGCCCACAACGGGCCCGGAAAGACCACCCATTGTCTACGCCGGGACGCACCGAGATCGGCCTCATCTTGCTCGGGCCGGGCCGTATTTGCCGGTCGGAAACAGGGAATCAGCACTCTTCCTTGTCGAGTGCTAATATGAATGGAACTGAAAAGGAGTTCAGCGTGTCTGTAGCTTCCATGAACACCACCGCCGCCTTGACCGTCCGTGACCCGTGGGCCCTGGTGCCCTCGCTGGGCAACCTCGACGCCTACATTTCGGCCATCAATCGCGTGCCTTTGCTCACCCACGAGGAAGAGCTGAATGCCGCCCGCCGCCTGCGCGAAAGCGGCGACATCGACGCCGCCGGAAAGCTCGTGCTCTCGCACCTGCGCCTGGTGGTCTCGATCTCGCGCAAGTACCTTGGCTACGGCCTGCCCCACGGCGACCTGATCCAGGAAGGCAACATCGGCCTGATGAAGGCCGTGAAGCGCTTCGACCCCGACCAGGGCGTGCGTCTCGTGAGCTACGCGATGCACTGGATCAAGGCGGAGATCCACGAGTACATCCTGAAGAACTGGCGCATGGTCAAGGTGGCCACCACGAAGGCCCAGCGCAAGCTGTTCTTCAACCTGCGCTCGATGAAGCAGAACTTGAAGAACGATGCCGCCGACGTTGACACGCACCGTTCCACGCTCACGCAGGGTGAAGTCGACACCCTGGCCCGCACACTGAACGTGAAGCGCGAGGAAGTGCTCGAGATGGAAACCCGCCTCTCCGGTGGCGATGTGGCGCTGGAACCTCAGACCGACGACGGCGAAGAAAGCTATGCGCCCATCGCGTACCTGGCCGACGACGCCAGCGAGCCGAGCCGCGTACTCGAAGCGCGCAACCGCGACTGGCTGGCCGGCGACGGCATCGCGCTGGCGCTCGACGCGCTCGACGCGCGCAGCCGCCGGATCGTGGAAGAGCGCTGGCTGAAGGTCAACGACGACTCATCCGGCGGCATGACGCTGCACGACCTGGCCAGCGAATACGGTGTCAGCGCCGAGCGCATTCGCCAGATCGAGGTGGCGGCGATGAAGAAGATGCGCAAGGCGCTGGCCGAGTCGGTCTGACGCCGGACCGGCGTTGCCTGCCGAAACCAAGACAGCCCTTCGGGGCTGTTTTCAATCCGGGATCACGCGGGCGCGAGCAGCGCCTTCAGGTCGGCGGTGAGTGCCTCGACACCGCCGCCATAACGCTCGAACAGGCGCACCTTGCCGTTGCCGTCGAGGATGTACGAGCCGGCCGTGTGGTCCATCGTGTAGCTGCCTTCGGTCTTGCCGGGCACCTTGGCGAAGAACACCTTGAACTCCTTCGCGGCAGCGAGCGTCTGCTCCGGCGTGCCGCGCAGGGCCACGAAGCTCGGGTCGAAACTGGCCATGTAGGCCTTCAGGATTTCGGGTGTGTCGCGCTCCGGATCGATGCTCACGAACAGGCCCTGCACCCGCTCGCCGTCAGCGCCGAGCCCCTTCTTCACCTGGGCGAGTTCGACCATCGTGGTCGGGCACACATCGGGGCATTGTGTGTAGCCGAAGAACACGACCACCACCTTGCCCTTGAAGTCGGCCAGGGTGCGCGGCTTGCCGTACTGATCCGGCAGCGACAGGCTGCGCGCGTACTCGGCGCCGGTGATGTCGATGCCACGGAACTGCGGCGCTGCCGACGGCGCGGCGGCCTTGTCGCACGCGGCGATGCCGGCGGCAAGCAACACCGCCGCGCACAGGGCGGCGGGGCGTTTGAACCATGCGATCCCGGCGTCAGGGCTTGCGCTCTTGATGTTCATACGGACCCTTCAAGGAGCGGCATCAGGTAGTGGTCGAGCAGCAGCGCGGCGAACAGCAGCGACAGGTACAGGATCGAATAGCGGAAGGTCTTGCGCGCCAGCAGGTCGGAGTAGTCGCGCCACAGCTTCCACGCATAGGCAATGAAGACGGCGTTGAGCGCGATGGCGGCGACGAGGTAGATCCAGCCGTTCATGCCGGTCACGTAGGGCAGCAGCGTGCCGGCGAACAGAACCAGCGTGTAGAGGAACACATGCAGCCGCGTGAACTCGGCGCCGTGCGTGATGGGCAGCATCGGAAGGCCCGACTTGCGATAGTCCTCGGCGCGGTACAGCGCCAACGCCCAGAAGTGCGGCGGCGTCCACAGGAAGATGATCAGGCACATGATGAGCGCCTCGTACCCCACCTCGCCCCGGATCGCGGCCCAGCCGAGTACCGGCGGCATGGCGCCCGATGCACCGCCGATCACGATGTTCTGCGGCGTCATCGGCTTGAGCACCACGGTGTAGATGATCGCGTAGCCCACGAAGGTGGCCAGCGTGAGCCACATGGTCAGCGGATTCACCACGATGTAGAGCAAGGCGCCGCCTGCAGCGCACAGCAGGGCCGAGAAGGTGAGCGTCTGCGCATTGCTGAGCTGGCCGCGCGCGGTCGGCCGCCACGAGGTGCGGGCCATGCGCGCATCGATGTGTTGTTCGACGAGGCAGTTGAACGCTGCGGCAGCGGCGGCCACCAGCCAGATCCCAACGAACGCGGCGCCGGCGACCCGCCAGTCGGGCAGGCCGGGAACGGCGAGCAGCATGCCGATGACGGCGCAGAATACGATGAGTTGCACCACACGCGGCTTGGTCAGCGCGTAGAACTGGCGGGCTCGTGACGGCAGCGAGGTGCTGGCCAGCGGCGGGTGGGCGACGGTATCGGTCATGTCAACAGCACATTTTACGGAGCCGCGCTCAAGCGCCCTCGGAGCGCTGTCGGCACGGGCACGGGCACCGACACCGACACCGACACCGACGTCGGCGCCACCACGTTCGATAGCCGAGCGCGCGCCAGCAGCACGGCCAGCAAGGTGATCAGCGCGGCAGCGCCACCGGTGTGAGCCACCGCCGCGAGCAGCGGCCAGCCCAGCAGCACGTTGCCCAGGCCGCTGGCGAGCTGCCACGCGGCCACGCCGACAAGCGCGAGCGCCCAACGCCGCAGCGCCGGCACGCCGGTGGCACGCAGTCGCCAGGCCAGCAACAGCAGTGCTGCCAGCACGGCATAAGCCATCAGCCGGTGGGTGTAGTGGATGGCCGTGAGCGCAGCGAACGGCAGGTAGCCGCCGTCCTTGCCGGCGCCGAGTTCGCGCAGCAAGGTGAAGCCGTGGTCGAAGTCCATCGGCGGCCACCACTGCCCCTGGCAGGTGGGGAAATCGCTGCAGGCAAGCACTGCGTAGTTGGTGCTGACCCAACCGCCCAGCGCGACCTGCAGGGTACACAGCAGCGCCACGCCCCAGGCCGTGCGATGCAGAGCGCGCGGCAGTCGCAGCGGCGCGGGGCGCAGGCTCTCTGCGTGCAAGGCGAGCAGCACCAGCAAACCGATGCCGCCAAGCAGGTGCAGCGTGACTATGGCCGGGTACAGCTTCATCGTGACCGTGAGTGCACCGAACGCGCCCTGCCCGCACACCCACACCAGCGTGGCCGCAGCCCACCACGGCGCTGGGCCGGGCGCGGCACCGGTCGCGCTGCCCGACGATTGCCCCAAGCGCGCGGAACGTGCGCCTCGCAGGGCGAGCAGGCTCATCAGCAGGCTCAGCGTGATGAGCGCACCGACGGCGGTGGCGAGGTAGCGGTGCGTCATCTCGATCCATGCCTTGCCATGGGTGACCGGGCCGGTGGGCAATGCGCTCTGGGCGCTGCCGATGGCGCTGCCAGCGCCCAGCGGGCTGGCGCTGCCGTAGCAGCCCGGCCAGTCCGGGCAGCCCAGGCCGGAGTCGGTGAGGCGCGTGAAGGCACCGAACAGCACCAGATCGAAGGTGAGGAACAAGGTCAGCACCGTCAGCGCACGCAGCCGCCCTGCCCGGCCCGCGTGGCGCTGGCGGCGCCAGACCCACAGGAACGGCACCAGCGCCAGCAACGCGCCGAACACCGCAATGGCGGTCAGCGGCGCAAGGTCGTAGGCGGGGGCGTTGCTCACGGTGTGGATGAGGTTGCTGTCAAGGGCGCAGGCCGCATCAGCGGCCCGGCGTGTCCCAGCCGGCCGATGCACGCAACAGCTTCTCGAGATCGCGCTTCAGCTTGGCTGGCTCGGCCGCAGCCGGCACGCGCATCATCCAGTTGCCGAGCGGGTCGACGATGTACAGGTGATCGGTGATGACCTGGCCCTTGGCGGGCCGCAACCACGCCGCCAGCGCGGCCGGCGGCACGCGCAGCACTGTTGCCTGCGTGTTGGTGCGGATCGCGTCCAGCGTCTGCGGGCGGGGCGCGGCGGCGTCGTTGATCAGCCAGACCTTGTCGAGACGGTCTTTCTCGCGGCCGAGGGTTTCGCGCAGCTGGCGTTGCAACCACAGGTGGCGTTCGCAGGTGGCGTCGCACGCACCTGCCGACACGACGACGAGCAACCACTGGCCTTTCAGGGTGTCGGCGCGAACCGGGCCGCCTTGCAGGTCGGTGAGTGGCAGGTCGGGGGGAATCGGCCGCAGTGGCGCCATCAACTCGCTGTAGTTGGTGCGGCCCTCGGGCCGGATCACGAAATACGTGAAGTACGAGGCCACCACGGGTGCCGCGCAGACCAGAAGCACCAGCAGCATCTTCAGCCGGCCGCTCGCCGTGCGGCGCTGCTCGTCGGCGAGCGCAGGCGCGGGCATCGAGTGCACGGTGAAACTCAGCGGCGCCAACGCATCAGCTGCGACGCTGGCGTTGCTTGAGGAGGCGGGGGCGGACGAATTGGAACCAGACATACAGACCTGCCATCAGCGCACACAGGGCGAACCACTGGAACGCATAGCCATAGTGTTTTTGAACATCCACCGCCGGGCGCGGCCACTGGCGCAACAGGCCGTCGCCTGCGGTGGCGATTGAATCGGCCTGCTGGACCGACAACGGGGCGAGCGCCAGCCCCGACTCGACGGCGAACCCGACGAGATCGAGATTTTGCCGGATCACGCCGCTCGCGGCACCCGCGAAGTCATAGAGCCGTGCGGGCGGCGGGGCGATGTGGCCGATGACCTCGACGCTGCCATGCTTTGTGTCGAGCCGAGGCAGCAAGGTTCGGTCGAGCAGGTTGCGGCCGACCCAGCCACGCTGCACCAGCACGGCTTCAGGCCGGCCGTCGAGCTGCAACGGCGTCACCACGTAGAAGCCGACGCTGCCGTTCATCTGCCGGTTCTCGAGAACCACCGTGCTGCGCTCGACCCATGTGCCGCGCAGGCGCACCGGCCGGAAGTGCTGGGCCTGCGCGTCGGCGGCGTCTCGCGCCAGTTCAGCCGCGCCCAGTTCGGGCAGGCGCGCGCGCGTGTCGAGCGACTCCTGCAGCGCGAGCTTCTGTGCCGCACGGCGCAACTGCCATGCGCCCAGGTTGGCGGTGGCCCCCACGCCGAGCGCGGCGGCGATCGCCACGACGACAGTGCGCGCCGAGTTACTCAAGGGCATGCGTGGGCACCGGGCGGATACGAAGCCGATAATCGGGTCGAATGAAATTCATCATCGCTTTCGCCTTCGTCGGCATCATCGGCGCGCTCGCCATGGCTGGTGTGTTCATGATGAAAGACGGCCGCAACGGCAAGCCCAAGACCAGCAACATGATGCGGGCGCTGGCGCTGCGGGTGGCGCTGTCGATCACGCTGTTCGCCTGCATCCTGATCAGCTACTGGGCGGGCTGGATTCAACCCACCGGCATTCCGCTCGGTAAGTGAACGGTAGCGGGCCGAGCGCTGGGCCGCTCCATGGGCCACGAAGAGGCCCACCTTGTGGACCTCGCCGGTCCGCATCCCCCCGAGGGATCGGCCGACGTACCCGTCGGCCGAAGGGCTCACTACAACCAGTACACCACGATGTACAGGCCGAGCCAAACCACGTCCACGAAGTGCCAGTACCACGCGGCCCCTTCGAAGCCGAAATGACGCTGTGGCGTGAAGTGGCCCTTCATCAGGCGGATCGTGATGAACAGCAGCATCAGCGTGCCGATGAACACGTGGAAGCCGTGGAAGCCGGTCAGCATGTAGAACGTGGAGCCATACGCACCCGAACTCAGCTTCAGGTTCAGCTCGCTGTAGGCGTGCGCGTATTCGTAGGCCTGGAAGCCGAGGAAAGTGGCGCCCAGCAGCACCGTCAGCCACATGAAGCCGATCGCCCTGGCGCGATGACCCGCGATCAACGCGTGGTGCGCGATGGTCAGCGTAACGCCCGAGCTCAGCAGCAGCAGCGTGTTGATGGTCGGGATCGGCCACGGGCCCATGGTGGTGAACGGCTCGACGATGCCGGCGGGCGACCCGGTGCTGCCCACGCCCGAACTCGGCCACACCGCCTTGAAGTCGGGCCAGAGCACCGCGTTCTCCAGGCTGCCGAGGTTCGGCAATACATGCACGCGGGTCCAGAACAGGGCGCCGAAGAAGGCACCGAAGAACATCACTTCGGAAAAGATGAACCAGCTCATGCTCCAGCGGAACGACACGTCGATGCGGTCGCTGTACAGGCCGCCTTCGCTCTCGCCGATGGCCGTGCGGAACCACTGCTGCAGGATGAACACGACCAGTGCAAAGCCGGCGAGCAACACATAGGCGCCCCAGCCGTGGCTGTTGACCCACTGGCCCGCTCCGAAGATCACCAGCAGCAGGCCGAGCGCAGTGAGAACCGGAAAGCGCGAAGGCGCCGGTACGAAGTAATACGGTTGTGCCCCGTGGGGCGTCGCTGCCGACATGTTGTCTCCTAGTCCCTGAATCTGTCGAATCTGATCATTGCCAATCGCGCCCGAATGGCTGCGGAAGGTGTCGAAAAGTCACTCACTTCGCCACTCCGGTAGCGAGCACCCAGTTCACGAGCAACAACAGCGCGATGATGAACAGCGCTGCGCCGATCACACCGGCGATCACAACATGCACTGGGTTGAGTTGGCTCACGTCTTTCTCGTACTCGCTGCCCTTGCGCACGCCGAAGAACGACCACGCGACCGCACGCAGGGTCTGCGCGAACGAGCCCTTGCGCTGCGCCGCCTCTCGCAGGCCGTTGCCCTTTTCATCACCGCTCATGACTTCGGCCTCACCGCATTCACCGCGTTCACCGCGGCCGACTTGCCCGCTGGTTCGGGCGGCACCTTGCCTCCGACCTCGAAGAACGTGTACGACAAGGTGATGGTTTTCACGTCTTTCGACAGCTTCGGGTCGATCACGAACACCACCGGCCACTGCTTGGCTTCACCCGGCTTCAGCGTGTACTCGTTGAAGCAGAAGCACTCGAGCTTGTTAAAGTACGGCATCGCCTGCATGGGCGCATAGCTCGGAATGGCCTGCGCAGCTATGGTCCGGTTCTGTACGTTCCTGAACTCGTACATCACGGTCGTCAGCTCGCCGGGGTGCACGACGACCGAGCGCATGGCGGGCTTGAACTCCCACGGGCCGCGCGAGTTGGCGTCGAACTCGATGGTGATGGAGCGGCTCAAGTCGACCTGGGTGCTCTTGTATCCGGTGCGCGAGCCACCCTGCACGCCGAGCTCGGCGAGCGACAACACGTTGATACCCAGCGCGTCGCAAATGCTCCTGTAAATCGGCACCAGCGCATAGCCGAAGCCGAACATCAAGGCAGTGATGACCGAAAGCTTGCCGACCATGCGCCAGTTGTCGCGCACAAGCGCGCCTGTCTGAGTCATTTTCGTGGAACTGGCCATCGCACGTGCTTGCTCAGCGGCCGAGCACGGCGTTCTTGAAAATGAAGCCGACGAAGATGGCGACGGCGATCGACGCCAGGATCAGCGCAAACCGCAGGTTCGCCTTCTTCTGTTGTTCGGGCGTCATAGGACGTGTTTTTCCGACATGCTCAACCGACGATCTTCGTTGCAGCGAGGTTCAGCTTCGGTGGCGTCTCGAAGGTATGAAACGGCGCCGGCGACGGCACTTCCCACTCCAGGCCCTCGGCACCTTCCCACGGCTGCTGCGGCGCGGGCTCGCCCTTGCCGCGCATCATGGGCAAGACGACGAAGAAGAAGAAGTAGACCTGCGACAAACCGAAGCCGAATGCGCCGACGGTGGCGATCATGTTGAAGTCGGTGAATTGCATCGGGTAATCGGCATAGCGGCGCGGCATGCCGGCGAGGCCGAGGAAGTGCATCGGAAAGAACGTGATGTTGAAGAAGAGCAGCGAGGCCCAGAAATGGATCTTGCCGCGCGTCTCGGAATACATCACGCCTGTCCACTTCGGCGCCCAGTAATAGAAGCCACCGAACATCGCGTAGAGCGAGCCAGCCACGAGCACGTAGTGGAAGTGCGCGACGACGTAATAGGTGTCGTGCAGTTGGATGTCGACCGGCGCCATCGCGAGGATCAGGCCGGTGAAACCGCCCATCGTGAACACGAAGATGAAGCCGACCGCGAATAGCATCGGCGTCTCGAAGGTCATCGAACCGCGCCACATGGTCGCGATCCAGTTGAAGATCTTCACACCCGTGGGAACAGCGATCAGCATGGTCGCATACATGAAGAACAGCTGGCCGGTGACCGGCATGCCGGACGTGAACATGTGGTGCGCCCAGACGATGAACGAAAGGATCGCGATCGATGCGGTCGCGTAGACCATCGAGGTGTAGCCGAACAGCCGCTTGCGCGCGAACGCCGGGATGATGGCGCTCACGATGCCGAAGGCCGGCAAGATCATGATGTAGACCTCGGGGTGGCCGAAGAACCAGAAGATGTGCTGGTACATCACAGGGTCGCCGCCGCCGGCGGGGTTGAAGAAATGTGTGCCGAAGTGGCGGTCGGTCAGCGTCATCGTGATGGCGCCAGCCAGCACCGGCATCACAGCGATCAACAGGTAGGCCGTGATCAGCCAGGTCCAGCAGAACAGCGGCATCTTCATCAGCGTCATGCCAGGAGCGCGCATGTTGAGGATGGTGACGACGATGTTGATGGAGCCCATGATCGAGCTCGCGCCGAGGATGTGCAGCGCGAAGATGCTGACATCCATTGACGGCCCCATCTGCAGCGTGAGCGGCGCGTAAAGCGTCCAGCCTGCAGCGGGCGCGCCCCCAGGCATGAAGAACGAACTCACGATCATGATCGCCGCCGGGATCAGCAACCAGAAGCTGAAGTTGTTCATGCGCGCGAACGCCATGTCGGCCGCACCGATCTGCAACGGGATCATCCAGTTCGCGAAGCCCACGAACGCCGGCATGATGGCGCCGAACACCATGATCAGGCCGTGCATCGTGGTGAGCTGGTTGAACATCTGCGGGTTTACGAACTGCAGCCCGGGCTGGAACAGTTCGGCACGGATGATCAGAGCCAGAATCCCGCCGATGATGAACATCGTGAAGGAGAACAACAGGTACATCGTGCCGATGTCCTTGTGGTTCGTCGCGTACAGCCAGCGGCGCCAGCCATGCGGCGCGCCGTGGGCGTGATCGTCGTGTACTTGGTGGCCGTGGCCGGGGTGATCGATGACTGCGCTCATGGCAATTCCTGTTTTCCGTACGAAAGAATCTGATTACTTGCGGGCGGCGACAACATCGGCCGGCTGCACCAACTGGCCCGTCTTGTTCGACCAGTTGTTCTTGGTGTAGGTGATCACCGCAGCGAGTTCGGTGTCCGTGAGTTGCTTCCACGCCGGCATCGCGCCGTTGTTCTGGCCGTTCAGTAAAACGTGGATCTGCTTGCCCGTGTCAGGGTCGAGCACCACGGCTGCGCCATCCAGCGGTTTGATCGGTCCGCCGCCCTTGCCGTTGGCCTGGTGGCAGGCCGCGCAGTTGCCGGCATAGACCTTTTCGCCGCGGGCAATCAGGTCAGGCAGGAGCCAAACCTTGGCAGGATCGTCCGCCAGCGCTGCGGCCTGCTTTTGCTTCACATTGACCCAAGCGGCGTAGTCGGCCTGGGACAGCACCTGCACCTGGATCGGCATGTAAGAGTGCTCCTTGCCGCACAGCTGCGAACACTGGCCGTAGTAGGTGCCGACCTTCTCTGCACGGAACCAGGTGTCGCGCACGAAGCCGGGGATGGCGCTCTGCTGCACCCCGAGCGAGGGGACGTAGAACGCATGAATCACATCGCTCGCGGTCGTGATGATGCGCACCTTCCTGTCCACCGGCACGACCAGCGCGTTGTCGACCTTGAGCAGGTAATCGTCGGCGACCTGCGGGCGGCCTGAGCTGGAGTCTTCGCGCTGGCTCGAGTCGATGGTGGAAACGAAACCAATGCCGGCGCCCTCGCCTGTCAGGTAGTCGTAGCTCCACTTCCACTGGCTGCCCGTCACCTTGATGGTCAGGTCAGACGCGCTCGTGTCTTTCATCGCCACGACGGTTTTGGTCGCGGGCAACGCCATGAAAATAACGATGATGAACGGCACGATGGTCCACGCGATCTCGACCTTCACGCTCTCGTGGAAGTTGGCGGACTTCGCGCCCTTCGACTTGCGGTGCTTGAAGATCGAATAGAACATCACGCCGAACACGGCGAGGAAGATGACCGTGCAGATCACAAGCATGAAGTAGTGCAGCCAGCGCTGGTCGGCAGCAATCCGCGTGACCGGCGGGTGCAGGTCAAGCTGGTTCACGGCCGGGCCGCCTGGCAGGTCATTCACGGCCATGGCGGCGTGCGTTGCGAGCAATGCGCCAAACGTCAGGCTCCACTGCCGCAGGCCGCGCCAGCCGCTACAAATGAGTGCCTTCATCTTCTTCATGGTTGCCACTTCAGTTTTCAGATTCTTCACGGGGTGCATCGCTTTGCCAGCGGCGCAGCGCCCACCTCAATTCATCAGCCAGCTGGCGGCGCAGTTCGGGGCGCACGAACCGGCCCACGCAAATGCGCTGACCCTGGCCTGACAGTTCGACGAGAGACCGCGCGCCATGCGCCGGCTCGACCCGCACCCAGGACGGCGCGAATTCCGCCCGCTCGGTGACGCGGCCGCAAACGTGCTCGACAACGAGGCGCCCACGCTGCAGGAAGATGGTTTCGCGATCGGTCGCATGGCGCGAATAGAGCAACAGCGCCACCGCCACGGCAGTTAGTTCGAGCCAGGCAAAGGGCATGACGAGCGTGGCGCCCTGGACCCAGAAGAATGTACCGATGACCAACGAAAGCACTGTGAGCGAGGCGTAGAAGCCGATCATCTGCTGCGGTGTGGCCGAGCAGTTGCGCTTGAGCTGCCAGGTCATGGACCGGTCAGCACCCGAAGTTTCGGCACCAAAGCGCAAAGCCGCAGGTGCGGCTGCGCCAGCGAGCGAAGGGTGCGAAAGGGATGCTGACATGCCGCGCTGATCGGTTGGAGCTGGTGCCTGAAACGGCTGCCGGACGGGCAGCACGGAAATGTTGTCGAGCCGGTGCCGGGGGGCAAGCTGTTCGCGTGCCGACATCACAGGCAGGTTTGGGTAAACCCGACTTCCCGAGTTTACCGCAGAGGATCGCTTCCCTGCCCTCGACTGCGGCTTGTACGCACCATGGCCTGCATGTCTGCGAGCGACACGGTGGTCGGCGCACCGGCGCGCAGCTTCGGTTTGGCCTTGAAGGCATGACCGTAAGCCACCTCGAAGCTCAGGCTGATCCTGCCGTCGGGGCCGGCCAGCGCAGCGAGCTCGCGCTCCAGGCAACGGCGCCAGCCCGACGTGCGCAGGCCCCTGACGCGGTCGGGCGCGGTGTTTCCGCCGAGCCCGCGCAACTCGGCAAGCAGCGCGGCTGGCGAGGCCCATTGAAGGGTCAACGTTTCCTGGTCCATCACCGGGTCGGCAAAGCCGGCCCGCACCAGCATGTCGCCGAGGTCGTGCATGTCGATGAAGCCCGGCGTCGGCGCTGGCCAGCCGAGCCGGGCATAGAGCGCGCGCAGTTCCCTCAGCGTGCCCGGGCCGAGGCACGAGAACATCACGAAACCATCGACGCCGAGCAGACCGTTCCAGCGCTCGAACAGGGCCGGCGGGTCGACCACGGCGTGCAGCATCATGTTGGCCCAGACGAGCTGCACGCCCTGCGGCAGGGCATCGGTGTCGGCCACCGCGCCGAGCGATGCGCCGGTCCAGCGGGCCGCCGACCACCATGGCCGGTGCGCAGCCTCGTTGCTGCGCGCAAGCCACTCGGCGTCGGGCTCGACGACGATGCGCCGCGCCTTCGGGTATTGCCGTGTCAGGTGTTCCGCACCGGCGCCGAGCGCGCCCCACCAATCCAGCACCAGTTCAGGTTGCAGCAGGATCACTTCGAGCCGCTCGGCCATCCGGCGCGCCACTTCGGTGTGCAGCCAGGGCGGCTGCGGCGAACGCGCGAGGCGGTGCAGGGCGGCGCTGACCGCAGTGGCGTCGAGGCGGCGCGCGGCGCTGGGCGGGGTGGCAGGCATGGCGCACCAGTATATTGACCGGGTGCTGCCGCCCTCTGACCCACCCCGATCTCGTTTGCTGCGGCGCGCATCGGCGAGCTTGCCCAGCCTGTGCGCGGTGTGCCACGGTTGGGGCCACGGGCGTGTCTGCGCCACCTGTGTGGCGCGCTTTGCGCCCACGCTTGCGCGGTGCGGGCGCTGCGCGCTGCGCGTGCCGGCCGGCGTGGCCACCTGCGGCGCATGCCTGACCGAACCGCCGCCGTTCGAGCGGACGGTCGCGGCTGTGGGGTATGGGCACCCGTGGGACGGGCTCATCGCGCGTTTCAAGTTCCACGCTGCGCTCGACATGGCGCCGGCCCTGGCGCAGCTTCTGCTCCAGGCGGTGCGCGCGAGCAATGCGACCGGGCCCGCCCGCGCGCCGACCTTGATGCTGCCGGTACCGCTCAGCGCCGAGCGCCTGCGTGAGCGCGGCTGCAACCAGGCCTGGGAGCTGGTCAAGCAGCTTGGCCGGCCGTTCGGCTGCCGCACCGACGCGCGCCTGTTGCTGCGCGTGCGCGACACCCCGCATCAACTGGCACGACCTCTCGACGAGCGCGCCGCCAACGTGCGCAGCGCCTTCGCGGTCGAGCCGTGTCGCGCCGCCGAGTTGCGCGGCCAGACGGTCACGCTCGTCGACGACGTGATGACGACCGGCGCCACCGCCGCCGAAATCGCCCGCGTGCTGCTGCAAGCCGGTGCCGCGCAGGTTCACGTGTGGGTGGTCGCGCGCACGCCGAAACCCGGAGACGCGTGACAGCCCTGGCCGGCCACGCGGCACGACAATCCGCCCATGTTCAACATCGTACTGGTGCAACCCGAGATCCCGCCGAACACCGGCAACGTGATCCGCCTGGCAGCCAACACCGGCTGCGCGCTGCACCTGATCGAGCCGCTGGGCTTCGACATGAGCGACCGTCAGCTGAAGCGCGCCGGGCTCGATTACCACGAGTACGCGCCAGTGCGCTGCCACGCGTCGTGGCGGGCCTTCCTAACGCAGGTGCAACCCGCGACCGACCGGCTGTTTGCGTTCACCACCCGCGCCAGCCGCGCGTTTGCCGATGTGGCCTGGGCGCCCGGCGACTGGCTGGTGTTCGGCTCCGAGACCGCCGGCTTGCCGGTCGAGGTGCGCGACACGTTCAGCGACGCACAGCGCGTGCGCCTGCCGCTGCGTCCCGGCCAGCGCAGCCTGAACCTGAGCAACGCCGTGGCCGTGGCGGTGTTCGAGGCCTGGCGGCAGAACGGCTACGCGGGCGGTGCCTGACGGCGCACTTCTCGGGTCGGTCGGCCGGCGTCACGAAGCCCGGGTCACGCCAGTTCCGACCGCGCGCCGCGCCCCATCAGCTGTTCCAGCGCCGCGGCCGGCTGCACGCGGCCCTCCAGCACCGCCACCACGGCCTGCGTGATCGGCATGTCGATGCCGAGCGCTCGGGCGCGTGCCAACACCATCGGAGCGCTGCTCACGCCCTCGGCCACATGGCCGAGTTGCTGCAGGATCACCGGCAGCGCCAGGCCCTGGGCCAGCATCCGGCCGACGCTGCGATTGCGCGACAGATCGCCCGTGGCCGTGAGCACCAGATCGCCCAGGCCGGACAGGCCCATGAAGGTCTCGGCGCGCGCGCCCAGCGCCACGCCCAGGCGCGTCATCTCGGCCAGGCCGCGCGTGATCAGCGCGGCGCGTGCGTTCAGGCCCAGTCCTTTGATCGCCGTGGAAGGCCCCTGCATCCCATCGGCGATGCCGGTCGCGATGGCCAGCACGTTCTTCACCGCGCCACCCACTTCCACGCCAATCGGGTCGTCGGAGGTGTAGATGCGCAAGGTATCGCCATGCAGCGCCTGCACGGCCTCGGCGCACAGGGCAGCGTCATGGCTTGCCACGACGAGTGCCGTGGGCTGCCCGCGCGCTACTTCGGCGGCAAAGCTCGGGCCCGACAGCACCCCCACGCGGGCCAGTGGGCAGACGGCTTGCGCCACCTCGTGACCAAGCCAGCCGCTGCCTTGCTGGAAGCCTTTGCACAGCCACAGCACGGCGTGGTCGCCACCGCCCGCCACCGCCAGCATCTCGGCCAGCGCGGCCATCGGCGTGGCCACGATCACCAACCCGCCACGGGCATGGCTCATCGCGTGAGCCAGGTCGCTGGTGACTTGCAAGGCCGCAGGGAGCACGGCGCCGGGCAAGTAGCGCGCATTGCCGCGTGTGGTGCCGATGTCGGCGGCGCGTGCCGCATTGCGCGCCCACAGCACGGTGGGCTGGCGCAGCGCCGCGCTCGCGGCGAGCGCCGTGCCCCATGCGCCGGCACCCAGGACCGTGAGGTTCATGGTGCCGGGCGGGGCGCGTCTCGGTTCGAGAGGACTCAGTTCACCGTCGGGCTGATGGCCGAACCGTTGGCCTTCGCAGCCTGGGCCTGCTGGGCTTCGAACATGGCCTGGAAATTCACTTCCGACAGCAGCACCGGCGGGAAGCCGGCGCGTGTGCACACATCGGAGACGATGGCGCGCAGGTACGGGTAGATGATCCCCGGGCAGGCAATGCCGATGATCGGCTGAAGCTGATCGTCGGGGATGTTGCGGATCTCGAAGATGCCGCCTTGCTTGGCTTCGACGAGGAACAGCACCTTGTCGTTGACCTTGGTCGTGACCGTGGCGGTGACGGTCACCTCGTACACGCCGTCGGCGATGGGCGCTGCGCCCAGGCCGAGGTTGATCTCGACTTGCGGCTGGCCCTGCTCGCGCAGGATGTCGGGCGAGTTCGGTTGTTCGAGCGACAGATCCTTCAGGTAGATGCGTTGGATCTGGAACACGGGAGTTTCGTCAGCCATGGGATTCTCGAGTTGGAAAAGAAGCGCCGGCCGCAGGGCGGAGCAGGCGAGATGCGGCGCCGATTATGGCCGACGCCCGGTGACGCTCAGGTGCTCGAAGCCGCCAGGAGCGGCACAAGTTGACCGCGCCGGTCGAGTGCCATCAGATCGTCGCAGCCGCCCACGTGCGTAGCGCCGATGAAGATCTGCGGCACGGTAGTGCGGCCCGTGAGTTCGATCATCGTTCCGCGCAGTTCGGGCCGTTCGTCGATGCGCAGATCGTCGATGGCATCCACACCGCGCTCGCGCAGCAGTGCCTTGGCGCGAATGCAGAACGGGCACGAACTGGTGCTGAACATCTTGACGGCTTGCATTTCTCGGCTTCCGGTCGGGTTTGATGGGCGTGGGTGGGTGCGATCAGGCCGTCTTCTCGACCGGCAGGTTGGCATCGCGCCAGGCATTGAAGCCGCCCGCCAGAGCCCGCGCGTTCGCGAAGCCGAGCTTGTTCAAGGTGGCCACCGCGCGGCTGGAACGGGCGCCCGTGGGGCACACCACCACCAACGGCAAGGCCTTGTTCTTCGGCAGGTCGGTGGAAGCTTCAAGCTTGCCGAGCGGCACGCTCTTGGCACCGGCGGCATGGCCGGCGGCGTACTCGGCCGGCTCGCTCACGTCGATCAGCACCGCGCGCTCGCGGTTGATGAGTTGCACGGCGTCGTTCGTCGACAGCTTGCTGCTGCCGCCCGCGCCCTTGTTGATCAAGGGCCACAGCAGCAACCCACCCGAAACCGCAGCGGCAAGGAACAAGAACCAGTTGTCGATGAAGAACTTCACGAGGGCGCCAGTGCATTTACGATAAGGCCCCGATTATAGAATTCTGCAGCGTAGGGGCCGGTGGTCCCGGCCTTCCCCTGCAACCAACCCGTCCGCGCCATGCACAAGCTCATCCTGATCCGCCATGGCGAATCGACCTGGAACCTCGCCAACCGCTTCACCGGCTGGACCGACGTGGACCTCACGTCGCTGGGAGTGCAACAGGCGCAGCAAGCCGGCCAGTTGCTGAAGGCCGAAGGCTTCGAGTTCGACATCGCATACACCTCGGTCCTGAGGCGCGCCATCTGGACGCTGTGGCACACGCTCGACCAGATGGACCGAACCTGGGTGCCCGTGGTCAACGACTGGCGCCTGAACGAGCGGCACTACGGCGCGCTGCAAGGCCTGAACAAGGCCGAGACGGCGAAGAAGTTCGGCGATGAGCAGGTGCTGGTCTGGCGCCGCAGTTACGACACGCCGCCGCCGGTTCTCGATGCGAGCGACCCGCGCAGCGAACGCAGTGACCTGCGCTACGCCAGGTTGAACCCGAACGACGTGCCTCTCACCGAGTGTTTGAAGGACACCGTCGCACGCGTGCTGCCGCTGTGGCACGAATCGCTTGCGCCAGCCATCCGATCCGGCCAGCGGCTCGTGATCGCCGCGCACGGCAACAGCATTCGCGCACTGGTGAAGTACCTCGACGGCATCTCCGACGACGCCATCGTCGGCCTGAACATTCCGAACGGCATTCCGCTGGTCTATGAACTCGGCGCCGACCTGAAGCCGATTCGCAGCCGCTACCTCGGCGACGCCGAGGCCGCCGCAAAGGCTGCGGCCGCAGTGGCGCAGCAGGGCAAGACGGGCTGACGTCGGCGGTTCGTCCTACACCGGCCGCGCGCCGGCGGCAGCATGCTCGATGCCATGAGCTGGGCCTTCGCCTCGGCAAGCGGAGCTGCCATGATCGGTCGCCATCGAAACCTCACGGCCACCCTTGCGTTGCTGGCCTTGCCGCCATTGGGTCAAGCGCAATCTCAGGTGCCGGCGGCGACACCGGCACCCGCAGTGGTGGCCTCGGCCCCGCCCCTGAAGACCATCGGCCCGCGCCTGCTGACACCGGAGCAGAAGCGCGACAACGCCGAGCTGACCGCAGCCCCGGAGTCGCGCCCGGATCGCGCGGTGACCCCGCAGCTGACGATCCCGCTCGGGCGCAAGACGGGGCCGGCGATCGGGGGCGCGGACGCTGTGCGCGGCAGCAGGGCGGCCTCCAGCGGCGACGTGAACGATGCCGCCGCGCGCTGCGAAGCTACGTCGAGCAAACAGGCTCGGCTGCTCTGCCTGGACCGCGCGGCGCGCGACACCAAGCCGCGCTGACCCTCCAGCGCGCGGGCCAACCCGCAGTCAAGCCTGCGACCTGTTCAACCCCGCGGTGGGCCGCTGCGCTGCAACTGCATTGCAATGTCGTCGCGCAGCGCCCGCGCAAGCGCCCTGCGCTCGTGGTGGGCGCTGGCATGCGGAGCGAGCAGGTCCACGTTCGCGGTGATGCGCTGGCCGCACACCACCCGCCACAGGCTTTGCACCAGCGTCGTGTCGCCGACGAACTCGACCGCACGGCTGAACGCGTCGCTTGAATCCGAGAAGCGCAGCGCGACCGGCTGCACCGCCGTTCCGGTGGCGATGGCCGCCTGCAGCAGGTTGGCATGGAACGGCAGCAGCGCGCGCCCGTCCGACGTGGTGCCTTCCGGAAACACCGCCACCGTTTCACCGGCTTGCAGCGCCTCGGCCATCGCATGCACCACACGGAGCGCGTCGCGCTTGCGCTCGCGCTCCAGGTACAGCGTGCCGCCCGCCTCGACCAGGTGCGACAGCAACGGCCACGCCTTCACGTCGGCCTTCGACACGAAACGCGCATGCGGCAGCACCGCATGGATGGCCAGGATGTCGAGCCACGAGATGTGGTTCGCGACCAGCAGGCTGGCACCCACGGCGGGCGTGCCCTGCATGCGCAGCGACACCCCGAGCACCGCCAGCATCTTCGAAGCCCACCAGCGGATGCGCGCGTGGCGCTCGGCGGCGCCGTAGCGCGGAAACAGCAGCACCGCGATCACCATGCCGTGCAGCACGTGCACGGCACAGCGCAGCAGGCGCCACGCGGCCCGCAGCGGCCGCAGCACCCGCGCCCGCAGCTGCTGCAGCCCCTGCATCAGGCGGGCGCGTCGAACGCCACGCGGCCCGCCACTACTGTGCAGCGCACATGGCCCGGCAGTTCGTAGCCCGCAAACGGCGTGTGCTTTCCCTGGCTGCGCAGCGCGCCCGGCTGCACTGTCCAGTGCGCGGCGGCGTCGAAAAGGCACACGTCGGCCACGCCCCCTTCGACCAGTTGCCCGGCGCTCGCTGAAAGGGAACCGAGCGCATCGCCCAGCACCTTGACGGGCGCACTCGTGACCGTGGCCAGCGTCTGTGCCAACGGCAGCCTCTGCTCAGTGCCCCACTTCAGCGCCAGGCTCAGCAGCAACTCCAGCCCGGTCGCGCCAGGCTCGGCTTCGGCGAAGGGCAGGTTCTTCGCATCGGCGGCCACGGGCGTGTGGTCACTCACGAGGGCATCGATGCTGCCGTCGGCCAGCCCACCGCGGATGGCGTCGCGGTCGCGCTGTTGGCGCAGCGGCGGGGTCAGGCGCATGGCCGCATCGAAGTGCCCGATGTCGAGGTCGGTCAGGTGCAGCTGGTTGATGCTGGCATCGCAGGTGATCGGCAAACCTTCGGCCTTGGCTCGGCGCAGCAGCTCGACGCCGGCAGCGCTGCTGATGCGGCACAGGTGCACCCGCGCGCCGGTGTCGCGCACCAGCTCGAAGAGGGTTGCCAGCGCAATCGTCTCGGCCACCACCGGCACGCCTGACAGGCCCATGCGCGTGGCAAGCGGCCCCTTCGCGGCCACGCCCACGCCGAGCCATGCATCGTTCGGCCGCAGCCAGGTGGTGTAGCCGAAGGTGGCCGCGTACTGAAGCGCGCGGTGCAGCACAAGCGTGTCCTTGATGGCCGCTTCGGCCTGCGAGAAGCCCACGCAACCGGCTTGCGTGAGCACCGTCATCTCGGTCAGCGCCTCGCCCTGCAAGCCGCGTGTCAGGGCACCGAGCGGGAACAACCGCGCACGGTTCAGGTTGCGGGCGCGGAACTTGAGCATCTGCACCAGGCCGGGCTCGTCGAGCACCGGGTCGGTGTCGGGCAGGCAGACGAGGCTGGTCACGCCACCCGCCACGGCGGCGGCCATTTCGCTCTCGAGCATGCCTTCGTGCTCATGGCCGGGCTCGCGCAGGCGCACCGCCAGGTCGACGAGGCCGGGTGCCACGATCAGGCCCGTGGCATCGATGCGGCGCTCGGGCTGGAAGTCTGCGCTGACCGCGCCCGGCGCGCGGATCGCCACGATGCGCCCGGCGGCGATGGCCACGTCGGCCAGTTCGTCGCGGCCGCTCGAAGGGTCGATGACGCGCCCGCCGTGAATCAGGACCTTCATGCATTGTTCCCCGCGATGATCGACATCACCGCCATGCGCACCGCGATGCCGAAGGTCACCTGCGGCAGGATCACGCTCTGCGCGCCGTCGGCCACGGTGGAGTCGATCTCGACACCGCGGTTGATCGGCCCGGGGTGCATGACGATGGCATCGGGCTTGGCGAGCGCGAGCTTGTCGGCCGTCAAGCCGTAATTCATCGAGAACTCCGCCGCGCTCGGCAGCACCGCACCGTTCATGCGCTCGTTCTGCAGCCGCAGCATGATGATCACGTCGGCATCGCGAACACCCTCGCGCATGTCGTGGCACACGCGCACCCCCATGGCCGCCAGGTCGCCCGGCACCAGCGTCTTCGGGCCGACGGCGCGGATCTCGGGCACACCCAGGGTGGTGAGCGCATGAATGTCGGAGCGCGCCACGCGAGAGTTGACGATGTCGCCGACGATGGCGACGGTGAGTTGCGTGAAGTCTTTCTTGAAGTGGCGGATCGTGTACATGTCGAGCAGGCCCTGCGTCGGGTGCGCATGGCGCCCGTCGCCAGCGTTGACCACGTGCACGTGCGGCGCGCAGTGCTGCGCGATCAGGTATGGCGCGCCGCTCTCGCTGTGGCGCACCACGAACATGTCGGCATGCATGGCGGACAGGTTCGCGATGGTGTCGAGCAGGCTCTCGCCCTTGGCCGCAGATGACCGGACGATGTCGAGGTTGATGACGTCGGCGCTCAAGCGCTTGGCCGCGATCTCGAACGTGGTGCGGGTGCGCGTGCTGTTCTCGAAGAACAGGTTGAACACGCTCTTGCCGCGCAGCAGCGGCACCTTCTTGACCTCGCGGTCGTTGACGCTGAGGAAAGTGCCTGCGGTGTCGAGGATGTGGTGCAGCACCGACGGCGGCAACCCTTCGATCGACAGCAGGTGGATCAACTCGCCGTTCGCATTCAGCTGCGGGTTGCGGCGGGTCTTGAGCAAATGTGGCTCTGCCACTTTGCTCAAATCCCCTTGGGGGGCGGACGACGTACTCGTTGGCCTGGGGGTGCTCATCATTCAAGCTCCCGGATGTCGAAGCTGAAGCGGCCGGCACCGTCGCGCGCGAGCGAGAGCCGCTGCCCGCGCGGCAAGGCGATGCGCGCGGCCGACACCGCTGCCGAGATGGGCAACTCGCGCCCGCCACGGTCCACGAGCACCGCGAGCTGCACGCTGGCGGGGCGGCCGAAGTCGTACAACTCGTTGATCACGGCGCGGATCGTGCGGCCGGTGTAGAGCACATCGTCGATCAGCACGATGGGCCGGCCCGCCACCTCGAACGGCAGCTTGGTGTGGTCGGTGCTGGCGGCCATGCCGCGCGAGCCGAAGTCGTCGCGGTGCAGGGCGCTGGAGATCACACCCGGCGCACCGGGCAGTTGCAGGTCGCGGTGCAGGCGCTCGGCCAGCCACGCGCCGCCGGACCAGATGCCGACGAGCACCACGTCGGGTTGCAACAGCCCGCGCACGCCGGCCAGCAGGTCGGCGTACAGCGCTTCGGCGTCGAGGTTCAGGCTGCTCATTCGGTGGGCTTCGGTTCGGAGGCGTTCAGTGCGGGAACCATCGTCGTGGCAAAGAACTGGTCGAGGATGATGGCGGCCGACGCTGCGTCAACGTCGCGCGCACCCAGGCTCAGCGCCTCGGTCGTGGTGTAGCGCTCGTCGACCTCGTGCACCGCGAGCTTGAAGCGGCCCTGCAATTGGCGAGCGAAGCGCCGCGCTCGCTCGGTATTGTCGTGCGCAGCGCCATCAGGGTGGAAGGGCACGCCGACGACCAGCGCATCGGGCTGCCACTCCGTGATCAAGCGGCCGATGGCCTCGAAGCGCGCATCGCCAACGGCTGCGACGGTGCGCAGCGGCTGCGGGTTCAGCGTCAGCGCGTTGCCGATGGCCACGCCGACGCGTCGGGTGCCGTAGTCGAAAGCGAGGAAGGAACGGGTGGCGGGGCGGGTCACGGCGGCAGCGGGCTCTCAAGGAACTGTGGCTTTGCCGCTTTCCTTGACTCCCTCGGGGGGCGGACGACGCGTGTCGTCGGCCTGGGGGCGCTGTCATGCATGCCCCGCCTCCTGGCTCAGCGTGCCCGACGCAATGCCCAGCAGCCAAAGCGCCTTGTCGTAGCGTTGCTCGACCGGTGTGTCGAAGATGATGGCGCGCTCGGCGCCGACGTTGATCCAACCGTTGCGGCTCATCTCGTCTTCGAGCTGGCCGGCGCCCCACCCGCTGTACCCCAGCGTGACGAGAATCTTCTTCGGCCCGGCGCCGCTGGACAATGCTTCCAGCACGTCCTTGCTCGTGGTCATCTCGAGCCCGCCCGGGATCTGCAGCGATGAATTGTAGTGCCCGCCCTTGCCTTCCTCGCCGCCGAGCCGTTCGTGCAGCACGAAGCCGCGCTCGGTCTGAACCGGGCCGCCGAAATAGACGGCCGATTCGGCCAGCTCGGGCCGGTCGAGCGAAAGGTCGACCTTCTCGAACAGGTTCTTCAGCTTGATGTCGATCGGCTTGTTGATGACCAGCCCGAGCGCGCCCTTCTCGTTGTGCTCGCACAGGTAGATCACGGTACCGGCAAAGGTGCCGTCGCGCTGCCCCGGCATCGCGATGAGGAACTGATTGGCGTAGCTGACCGGGGTACCTGGCATGCCTGAATTTTAGACCTGCGGCAGACTCTGCCCCATGGAACACCGAAGTTTGAACACCGCCCTCATGTGGTTTCGCCGCGACCTGCGCGCCACCGACAACGCCGCGCTGCATCACGCGCTGCGCAGCGCACGCCAGGTGTGGTGCGTGTTCGTGTTCGACACCGACATCCTCGCGCCGCTGCCGCGCCGGGACCGGCGCGTCGAGTTCATCTTGCGCAGCCTGCACGACCTGGACGCGCAACTCGCCGCGCTCGGCCTCGAGCACGGTCGACCCGGCGTGCACCTGATCGTTCGGCACGGCCGAGCCGTGGATGAGATCACGAAGCTTGCCGGGCAACTCGGTGTCCAGGCCGTGCTTGCCAACCACGACGATGAGCCCGATGCGCTGGCGCGCGATGCGGCTGTGCGCGCCGCGCTGGCCGACCAAGGCATGGCCCTGCACACTCACAAGGACCACGTGGTGTTCGAGCGCAGCGAGGTGCTCACGCTGGCCGGCAAGCCTTACACCGTGTTCACGCCGTACAAGAACGCGTGGCTGAAGAAGCTGGACGCGTTCTACCTCAAGCAGTACCCGACGGCCCGGCATGCCGACGCACTCGGCGCTGTGCCCGCGGCGCTGGCCACACCTCTGCCGACGCTCGCAGCACTCGGGTTCGAGCCGAGCAACCTGGCCGAGCTGCCCATCACCCCGGGCAGCGCGGGTGCACAAGCCCTGCTGCAAGACTTCCTGCAGCGCATCGACGACTACGGGGCGACGCGCGACTTCCCCGCGGTCAAGGGGCCGAGCTACCTGTCGGTGCACTTGCGCTTCGGCACCGTGTCGATACGCGAGCTGGCCGCGCGGGCACGCGAGCGCGTCGCCCCTGGCACCGAGGCCGTGCGATCCGGTGCGATGGTGTGGTTGTCGGAGCTGATCTGGCGCGACTTCTACCACCAGATCCTGCACCACCACCCGCACGTGGTGGCGCAAAGCTTCCGGCCCGAGTACGAACGCATCGAATGGGAGGTCGGCCCCGGGGCGGACGCCCTCTTTGCTGCCTGGTGCGAGGGCCGCACGGGCTACCCGCTGGTGGACGCCGCCATGGCGCAGATCAACCAGACCGGCTACATGCACAACCGCCTGCGCATGGTCGTGGCGAGCTTCCTGACGAAGGACCTGGGGATCGACTGGCGCTGGGGCGAGCGCTACTTCGCGCAGGCGCTGAACGACTTCGACCTCGCCGCCAACAACGGCGGCTGGCAATGGGCGGCCTCGACCGGTTGCGATGCGCAGCCCTACTTTCGCATCTTCAACCCGGTCAGCCAGAGCGAGAAGTTCGACTCCGAGGGCAAGTTCATCCGCCGCTACCTGCCGCAGCTTGCAGCGCTGCCCGACAAGGCCATCCATGCACCGTGGCTGGCGCGGCCCATGGAGCGGCTCGCAGCGGGCGTCGAACTCGGCCGCGACTACCCGCAGCCAGTGGTGATGCACGACGAGGCGCGGGCCCGGACGCTGCAACGCTTCAGCGTCGTCAAGGGCGCCGGCCCGTCGTCATGACACGGTAGTGGGCGCCCGGCGCGCTTCCCGCGTCGCGGTGTAGCGCCCGATCAGCGCCAGCAGGTCTTCTTCGGCGTAAGGCTTGCCGAGGTAGTGATCCACGCCGAGTTCGGCCGCGTACTCGCGGTGCTTTTGCGCGATGCGCGAGGTGATCATGATGACCGGCAGCTCGCGCAATCGCGCATCGGCGCGGATGTTGCGCACCAGGTCGAAACCGTCCATGCGCGGCATCTCGATGTCCGACAACACGATGGCCGGCACGCTTTCGGCCAGCCGCTCGAGCGCGTCCAGGCCGTCCTTCGCCAGCACCACGCGGTAGCCTTCACGCAGAAGCAGGCGCTGCGTCACGCGGCGCACCGTGAGCGAGTCGTCCACCACCATCACGAGCGGCGCCAGCGGCACGGCCGGGGCGGCGTCGGCCGGCATCACGGTCTGGGCGCCGGGCAGGCGCAGCGCAGTCAGCGTGGCATGGCGTGCCGCGTCGCCATACAACGCTGCCAATGCCACCGGGTTGTAGATCAGCGTGACCGCGCCCGATGCGAGCAGCGTGATCCCGGCCAGGCCGGGCAGGCGCGAGAGCTGCGGGCCGAGGTTCTTGACCACCACTTCCTGGTTGCCCAGCACTTCGTCCACGTGCAGCACGATGCGCTGCTGAGCACTGCGAATCACTACGATGGAACGTGTGCGCGCTGTGCTCGGCGCCGGCAGCGGGCTGATCTGCAGCAAGGCGCCGAGCCAGAAGAACGGCAGGGCGCGGTCGCCGACGGTATAGGTGCCCGTCGCATAGACGCTGTCCATCTCGGCGGGCGTGGCACGGCGAACGACCTCGACCAGCGTGGACGGCACGCCCACCCGGGTGTCACCGCAGCGCAGCATCACGACCTGCGTGACGGCGGTGGTCAGCGGCAGGATCAGTTTGAACGCCGTGCCCTGGCCGGCCGCGGTCGCGGTCTCGATGCGCCCGCCCATCGCGTTCACCTCGGCACGCACCACGTCCATGCCGACACCACGGCCGGAAAGCTCGGTCACCACTTCGGCAGTCGAGAAGCCCGGCGCGAAGATGAGGTTGGCGAGCTCGGCGTCGGTCGGCGTCGCGTCGGCCCCGATCAGGCCGAGCGCCACGCCCTTGGCGCGGATGCGCGGCAGGTCGAGCCCGGCGCCGTCGTCGCGGAACTCGACACCCACTTCGTTGCCCTCTTGCGAGAGCGCCACGATGATCGAGCCCGTGCTTTCCTTGCCAGCAGCGGTGCGCGTATCGGGCGCCTCGATGCCGTGCCCGACGCAATTGCGCAGCAGGTGCTCGAACGAGCCGGTCATGCGGTCGAGCACGCCCCTGTCGACTTCGATCGAGCCACCCACGATGTCGAGCCGCACCGACTTGCCGGTCTCCTTCGCAGCCTGCCGCACCACGCGGTACAGCCGATCCGACAAGCCTTCGAACTCGACCATCCGGGTGCGCAGCAGGTCGTCCTGCAGGTCGCGGGTCATGCGCGCCTGGGCGACCAGTTCGTCTTCGGTCGTCTCCAGCGAACGTTGCAAAGTGCGCTGCACCGTGGCCACGTCGCTGACCGACTCGGCCATCATGCGCGTCAGTTCCTGGAATCGCGTGAAGCGGTCGAACTCGAGCGGGTCGAAGGCCTGGGAAGCGGCCTTCGCGGCTTCCAGGCGCGAGGTCATCTGGGTCTCGCCATGGAATTCGATGTCGCGCAGTTGCGCGCGCAGGCGCTCGAGGTTCTCGGTCAAGTCACCGAGCGACCCCTTGATCTGCGCGACACCGGACTCGATGCGCGAGCGCGTGATGCTCACCTCGCCGGCCTGGTTGACGAGCCTGTCGAGCAAGGGCGCTCGCACGCGCACGGCCGACTGCGAGATCGATCCCCGCTCCGGCGCCGTGCGAGGCGTGGCCTGGGTCGTGGGGAAGCGCGACCAGTCGATCTCGGCCAACGGTTGCGGCAGGGTTTGCGGAACCTGCACGGCGGGCGCTTCTTCGGCCACGGCCGGTGGCGCCGGCTCCGGCGCCACCTCCGCCGCGGCGACCACAGCTGCTTCCGGTTCGGTCGCCTGGGCCGGAGCGGCCGCCGCTTCTTCCTGCAACTCGGCAGGCGCTGTCTCAGCGGCGTCGGCTGCGGCTGTAACGTCGGCCGTATCGGACGCGTCGGGCGCGCCCGATAGCACGTCGGGCGGCGCGGAAGCCTCCAGCGCGACCGGTGGCGTGGGCGGCTCGGCCAATGCATCGAAATCGGTCGTCGGCTCAGTCGCGCGGCCACGCAGGGCGTCGAGGGTCTGCGACAGCCGGTCACCGTAGGCTTGCAGCACCTCGACATCGACCGCTTCGATCTTTGGTGCGGCTATCAGGTGTTCGATGCGGGTTTCCAGGCGGTGGGCCATCTCGCCCAGGCGCATGGCGCCCGCCAGGCGTGAGCCGCCCTTGAGCGTGTGCAAGGTTCGCATGCAGGCCGCCGGGTGAGCGGCTTCGCCAGGGCGGCGCACCCAGTCGCGCAGCCGAGCGGCGAGTTGCGGCAACAGTTCTTCCGCCTCTTCCTCGAAGATCGGGAACAGTTCTTCGTCGACGGCATCGACAGCGTCGATCACGTCGTCGCCGTCAACCAGGCCGTGCGTCAATCCGGCCGAGCGCGGGGCCTGCGTCGGCGTGTGATCGAAGGGCTTGAGCTCGGTCAGCCCGAAACCATCGAAGCGCGTTTCGCCAGCGCCGTAGACGGTATCCAGCAGCAGAGGTGCGGGCGCCGTGTCGCTGACTTGAACCGGTGCCTCCACCGTGGGCTGCGACGGCTCTTCAGTGGGTATTTCCGGCGCCGGGAGCATGGCCGATTCCGGGACATGCACGTGCTGCTCGGGCTCGGCTTCGCGAGGTGCCGCTCCCGCCAGGTCGTGCGCGGCAGCTGGGGCAAGCGCATCGAAAGCGGTGTCTTGCGCGGCATCGTCGGGCGCCAGGTCGACCGTCAGGAGCGGCAGCGCGGGCTCGGGCGTGAATGCAGCCGGCTCGCTGACCGGTGGCAGTTCGGCCGCCGCAGTCGCGGCTTCGAGCCGGCGCGCAGAACTCAACTCATGTTCGGCCAGCCGCGCCAGCAGCTCGGGCGACGGCTCCTTCAGGAAGCCGGCTGCGAATTGGTGCAGCAGGCGGCGAATGTCCTCGGCCGCATCGACGAACAGGCGCGCCTCTTCTTCGGTGCCATGGCCGATGGCCAGCGAGCGCGCCTGCGCATGTTCGAGCGAACGCGCCAACTGCGACAGTTCGGTGAAACCAACCGTGGCCGAACTGCCGGCGAGCGAATGCGCCAGTGCAATCGGCGCCTCGCCGATGGGGCGGTGCAACTCCATCGCCCACTCGGCGACTTCGGTGGTCAACCGGCGCGACAGTTCGTCGGCCTCGTTGAGGTAGATGTTGAACAGCGGAATGCTGATTCGAAGCGGGCCGACGACCTTGACCAGTTCTTCGTCGAAGCCGCTGACCGCGGTGTCGGCGTCGGTCGGGTGCCGCGCATCGTGTGCGGCTTCGGCTTGCGCCTCGTCGAGGTCGAACGCGAGGTCGAGGTCGATGATGTCGATCTGGTCGAGCGGCAAGTCGGCGCCGGCCGATTCGGTGACCTCCGGCAACGGCAGGATCTCGGTCGGCTCGGCGTCGAACGGGTCGTTCAATTCGGGCACGCTCATGTCGAGCGGCGCGTGCTCGCTGACCACGTCGAAGTCGGCGCCGGCTGGCGCCGACTCGGGCGCTTCGGTGACCCCGAGGTCGAGTTCGAACGACACTTCAGGCAGGGCGGGCAGATCGCCGAACGCGTCGAGCCCGCTGTGAACGGTGACCTGCTCGCCGCTGGGCGTGGCCGCCGCAGCCACAGGCGCCAGGTCGAGGTCGGCGGCGCTCGGCAGATCGGGCGGGAAGCCGAGCGGCAATGGCAGATCCGCCACTTCGCGTGTGCCGGCGACCCCCTGCTGCGCACCCACCTGATCGGCGGCGTGTCTGACAGTGGCCGCGTCATGCTGGCTGCTCCGTCGCGCGGCGATGTCGTCGACCCAGCCCGACAGGTAAGCCACGCTCCACGCGGTGAATTCGAGCAGCGCGTGGGACGCCGCGCCCTGGTCGGCCAGATGGCCGTTGTAGAGCTGTTCGCACGCCCACGCAGCCTCGCCGAACTCTTTGAGCCCGACCATGCGCGAACTGCCCTTGAGCGTGTGGAAGGCGCGCCGCAAGGTGGTGGCCTGCGCCAGGTCATCGGGCGCATGCGCCAGTTCGGCGTGGGCCGCACCTGCGTTTTCCAGCACCTCGCGCGCTTCCTCGAGGAAGATCTCGCGCATCTCGTCATCTTCGGCGAGATCGGCCACCGCATTTGGGTCGGCCGGCAATTGGAGCGTGAGCGTGGGCAGGCTGGGCGTGGGTACCAACGCCGCCTCGGACGCCAGCCCGACCGGGTCGGACGAAGTCGAGACGAAGTCGACCAACGCTTCCGAGAGCTCGTCGCGCACCGCAGTTGCACGGGCGGCGCTGTCGGCGTTGTCGAGCCCTTCCTGGGCCTTCTGCACGGCCGCGGCAAGCGCCGGCTGATCGGCGGCGTGTGCTTCGTGCGAGAGGCGCACAAGGTCTCGCTCCACGTCGGCGTCGGAGACGTCGTCACGTGCCGATGCGAATGCCAGCGTCTGCGCCTGCTCGATGAGGCGCTGCTCCACCGGGGCCGGTGTGGCCTGGCTGGCGATGGCGGGTGCGCGCTCGGCGCTGCGGCCCATCACCGGGTTGAGCATGCCGGTGTCGGCGTCGAAGACGAACAGCGACTTGGCCAGTTGCGGCTGCACGCTGAGCATGTCGATCAGGAAGCCGAGCGCGCCCAGGTTGCTGGCAAGGCGGTCGAACACGCCGGTCTGGCCGACGCGCAGCGGGTCGATCTCGGTGGACGCCAGCGCGTCGACCTCGTCGCGCATGCGAAGAAGCGCTGCCGAGGCGTGGTCCATCCCCAGCACCGACAGCACGCCGCGCATCGCCGAAAGCTGGTTTGGAACCGGGATCAGCACGTGGCGATCTTCCGGTTTGCGGAAATACTGGTCGATGAGCTTCTCAGACTCGGACAGCGACGCACGCAGTTCCTGCACCACACTGCCCATGGTCTGGCGGTCGGAAACCCGGCGGTACAGGTCCTCCATCCACCCTTCCAGCGGCTCCGGGGCCTGGCCCTGGCGCACGGCCGACAGCCGGTCGGCCAGCCGGCTCACGCGAGTGGCCTGGTCCGGGTGGTCGAAGTCGGCGTCATCGAGCGCAGCTTCGATGTAGAGCAGGCTGGTCGCCACTTCCATGGCGAGCGGCGCGGCGGGTGCGCCGTTGCTCTGCTGGGTCTGCACCACGGCGCGCTGCAATTCGCCGGCGAAGGTGTCACCGAGCGGGAACAGGCGCTTGAGTGATTCGCCGACGAGCGAGAACTGTTCTGCCAGGCCGGCCAGGCGGTGCATTTCACCGCCGGCGATGGCGGACCACGCCTCCTTGGCCGCAGCCACGCGTTTGCGCGCCTGCGCAATCATTGCCGGGTCGAAGTGGCCGAGCATGCTCACCGAATAATCGACCGGCGCGTGACGCGCCAGGCCGTAGGCCAGCCGCACGGCTGCCAGGCGCGGCGACTTGCGGCCATCGCCCGGCGAAGCGCTCTGCGCGCAAAAGAACAGCAGGTCTTGGGCAAGCCGCTCCGACACCTCGGAGCCGCCGCGTTCGAGGATGCGGAACTGCGCCAGCAGCCGCGACGCCACGCGCTTGCTAAACACATCGAAGCCGAGCAGGCCA